>Ga0129327_10000128_pt1 | contig 43202 bp, 33 predicted proteins | sample CPBDNA_6_FD_111799 | JGI IMG/M metagenome (GOLD analysis project Ga0129327, IMG submission 111799) | Freshwater to marine salinity gradient microbial communities from Chesapeake Bay, USA - CPBay_Spr_31_0.8_DNA | ecosystem: Environmental > Aquatic > Marine > Coastal | place: USA: Chesapeake Bay... | reverse complement strand
CCTGGTATTTCAGTCCTCGAAAAGCTGCAACCCGATTGGTTTATCCTCGAAAATGTTCGAAGGATGCAAAATACAATTATCCGTAACGAGCATGATAAACCTGAAAATATTCTAGCTTGTTTATCCAGGCGTTTAACCCCTTTGGGATATTCGATAAGGTCTAATGTTTTGAATTTTTCTTCCTATGGAGTGCCCCATCATCGGGAACGATTAATCACCATCGGTTGTCGTATTCCGGAGGTCTTAGAGTCTTGCCCTCCGGTAGGGGATGTATTTTCCAAACAAATAAGCCCGTTTCACCCAGTCGCCACTCATGGGGAGAAAAACGGCCATGCTCCTGTCAGTTTAAGTGATGCGATTGGTCGGCTGCCCCAATTAGATTCACTCGGTTTGCTTCAGGATTCTAAAGATCCATACCATTGTATTCCGCGTTGGAATGAAAATCAGTATTTTTGGATGAAACACACCCCGGAGGGGAAAAGTGCTTTCGATAATCTCAGCTGCATTCAATGTAAGCATAATAACGAACAGGAGGAATCGGTTGCCTGTGAAAAATGTGGTCATACTTTACCTCGACCAGTCCTTCTAAATAAGGGGAAAGCGAGGCTCATCAAGGGCTTTCGAACCAGCTATCGCAGAATGAGGTGGGATAGTCCGGCCAGTACATTAACTATGAACAGCGGGGTGATTTCGAGTGATATGAAAGGCCACCCCGATCAGAACCGTGTTCTTTCTCTTCGGGAAATTCTTATTTTATCCACTTTGGATCATGCGCTGTGGAACAAAAAGTTTTCATTTGAGGGAATCCGTTATGGGAGAATGAAGGAAAGTGACAACTTTTCAATAAAGCTCATCCGTGAGGTAATCGGGGAGTCAATTCCGCCCTTGGGCATGGCACAGTTAGTCAAACATTTGATCGCGCTAGAGGAACAGCTTTAAAGAAGCTTATCCTGTAAAGCACTGGTATCGTTTCTTCTCGCATGCATAATAATTATTTTTCATTCTGATATACTCGGACATAGTCGACCAGCATTTTTGCAGGAAACTTTGTTTTAGTGTCCGGGTTACCGGGCCAGCGTCCTCCAACAGCAAGGTTGATCAAAAGATGAAACCGCTGATCGAAGGGAGCGGGAAAGGTACCCTTTTCCGAATGCCATTTTTCCTGAGTTTGCCATGGCTTTCCATCAATCCCCCAAATAATTTTTCCTTTCTCCCAAAAAATCGAGAAAATGTGAAATTCATCCGCAAATGTGCCTTTGGCAAGTTTGAATTCTTTACCAGCATGTTGGTTTTTTGGCCACCCACCTCCGTAATGAAGTGTTCCATGATAAGTGGAAGGTTCGTGACCAACGAGTTCCATAATATCAATTTCTCCACTTGAGGCCCAACCGCCATACTTTTCATCAGTCGGAAGCATCCAAATAGCAGGCCACATACCTTTTCCAATCGGCAATTTTGCCCGTACATCCACGCGGCAGTATTTCCAGTCCCCTCTATGTTTACTTCTGATTCGAGCAGAAGAGTAGGGGCGAGTGGTTCCAGCCACATTGGGATTGTCTTTGTGAGCCTCTATGACGAGATTTCCATTTTCTACCCGAAGGTTTTTCTTATCCCATCGATAAATTTGTTGTTCGTTATTACCACCACCATAGGCATTTTCCTCAACGCCCCATTTTGAATAGTCTAGGGAATCTCCGTTAAATTCGTCTGCCCAGACTAATTTTTGTCTGGATTTTCCGTAGGAAAATGAGGCCAGTGAATAAAGAATCGAAAAGGTTATAATTAATAAAAGCTTCATATTTATAAATTGATATCATTCCCTATCATTACAATACCAAAAGTTGATAAACCATACTATTTCTGTACTATCTGTACATAGAATTTAGTAACCATAGGCGAATTTTTAGCGATTGATTTCTAAAAAAAAGCGGCCCGTCCTTGTTGCCAAGAACGGGCCTAAAAACCAAGAAAGCCTACCCCAAAACTCCCTTGGACAACTTAACTTTAGAAATAAGGAATTCTCTTCGTCAACTGCGATTGAGCTTTTATTGTTTGGGAGTAGTTGAAGTTTAGTTTAATAGCTTGATTTACAAAGGTTTAAGTTGCGCACATTTTATTAAGAAAGTTATTCACCGCCTTCGTTTTGATTTGTGAGCAAATGGGTTTACGCTCAGTATTCGGTCTTTTTCATGCCGGGTTGTGGAATAGGATAAGACCCATCGGCATTCGCAAGCAAAGGAGATTCAGAGTCCATGGTAAGGTTTTCCACACCTGGTGCAAAGTCGTGGCTGCAGTTTAACATTTGGTCATAAGTTACTTCATTCCCTACATGAGCAGCCATTCGACCCATTGAGGTTACCACACTTGCCTTGACCCCGCGCTCGACTTCATTATGGGGCTTATCGTTTTTAATGGCATCCATCAAGTATTCCCATTCGTCTTGGTAGGGGTTCGTTTCCCGTTCTGGGCGACCTCCACCGTTTTGTCCAAACATCCAAGCCAAATCACTGTCAGGGCCTTGACCTTTATGGATACGGGCTTGTGAACGATGACCTCCTGGACCTGAGATCAGGGCATAGCCCTTTGTGCCATTGGCATGGCTGGCAAATTCCTGATAGCATTTGTTCATACTCCTACCTTGGAAGTAAAGTTTTGTCTCGTCCGGAAAGGTATATTCCACTGAATAGGAATCAAGGTTTTGATCTATTTCATCTCCGCGGTAATGCCTGCCTCCCATGGCCTGTGCCTTGACCGGCCACATGCCTTTCATCCAGCAACATTCATCGATGTTATGAATATTAAAGTCGCTGTACACTCCACCGCTTAACCAAAGAAATCCATGGAAGTTCTTAATTTGGTACATTAAGTCCGTTTTGTCTTTATCCGGAGTTTCCTGTTTTCTTTTGTCCCAACCAATAAGTCTTCCTTGCATACGCACCGCTTTTAAATAAAGAAGTTCCCCCAGTTCGCCGTTGTCTATCCTATCCTTAAGTTCTTTCCGTGCCTGACTGTGCCTGCACATTAAGCCGACGCCGACTTTCAGATTAATTTTTTTTGCTTCCTCATTCAGTTCTAAAATTTTGCGTGAAGAGGGACCATCCGGAGTGACCGGTTTTTCCATAAATACATTTAAACCTCTCTTGATCGCGTATTGATAATGCACCCAACGAAATGCACACGGAGTTGTAAAAATAACGATATCGCCGGGATCGAGTACATCCATTGCTTTTTGGTATCCGTCAAAACCTATAAACTTTCTGTCTGGAGATACATCGACGAGCTCTTTATGTTTTTTGGATAGCCCGTTGTAACTCTGATCGAGTCGGTATTGGAAAATATCCGCCATCGCAAAAAGTTTTCTGGGTCCAAATGCCTGAGATACTGAGAGAGCATTGCTGGCGGCTCCAGTTCCACGACCGCCACAGCCAACCAGGGCAAGTTTTGTTTCTTCTCCGCTTTTTCCATGAACCGTCGGAAGGGTTAAGCCGGCAAGTGCTCCAACGGTGGCCATACGGCCGGTGTTACTCACAAATTTTCTTCGGGAGAGAGAGGATAGGATTTCTTGGTTATTCATGATTTTCAGATTAGTTGTATCAAATGATACTTCCAGTTAGTTAGAACTGCCTGATGAACTTGTGCGAGCGTTTTTTTCGCCGAGAAATAAACGGAAAATATTTTTATCGGATTCAATACCGACGGTCATGCTTAGTCATTCCCGTAATCGGAATTTATTGTCCCGCTATACAGTATAATTTCGTCAGTGAACGAGTAAAAAGTTTTTTTCCGATCGGACTAAGCGTGGCTCTGAATACCTCGCTTGTGTTATCGGCTATTGCATTTTCAGATTCTATTATCAATTTCTTTTTACTTGGCTTCACCACATAAGTGATCCCCATTTCATTTTGTATAAAGTAATGTTCAGAGGTAACCAAGGGTGAGCCAGAAAATGCTCCCTGTAAGCGATCCACCCAGTAAATTTCTCCTGACTTAGAATCGTAGCAAGTAATAATACCACTCATACTGGTTGCGAATATTAATCCTTGAACGGACGCAGGAGAAGGTAAATCCCGTCCACCATTTCTGCGGGCATGCCATTTCATATGTGTTTTCGTTATATTTCCTTTCCCCGTTGGATCGACTGCATATAAATCACCGGGTTTCCCGTTTATAACAAAGAGGAGTTCTCCATCATAAAAAGGAACCGGGGAGCCGCGACCATTGAAGCTTTCACAAAACCATAATTCTTTTCCGTCTTGAATCGAGTATCCCTTTACGCCAAATTCTCCATTTAACACCACTTGTTTTTTGCCTTGGACGGTGATTACAATTGGTGTGGACCAGCCCCCCTTTGGCTTGTCCATCCTTGGGGTGTCCCAAACAATTTTTCCACTTTGAATATCAATCGCGACCAGTCGTGATTTTCCAATGGCATCGCAATTTTGAATGACCAATCCATTATGAATAATCGGCGATGCTGCCACTCCCCAATGACTGGGGAATACACCTAAGTCGATATCCCATTTTTTATTTCCTTCCAAATCAAAACAATGCAGACCGGCGGGGCCAAAGAATGCAACCACCCGATCTCCATCCGTCGCCGGAGTGGCGGTGGCCCAGCCATTCATTCTGTGAATGGATTCGGCTCTATTATTTCTGATCTCTCTTTTCCATAATAAATCGCCTTTTTCCTTATCGAAGCAATGTAAGAGTCTAAGTTTGTTTTCAATCGCTGAAGTGATAAAGATCTTTGATCCAGCCTGTATTATAGAGGACTGTCCTTCTCCTTCGATTTCTTTACTCCATACAATATCTTTATTTTGCCACGAAAGAGACATCTTATCAGTGTGAATCCCCATTCCGCTTTCGCCCCGAAAAGAGCTCCACTCTGAGCTGAAAAGAAGGGGAGCCAGCAAACAGCCAATTCCCCATGCGCCTATTAAAATTTGGTACATAATAAAAGACTATTGAAGGGATTTAATACGAACATTACGGAACCAGACTTCATTCCCATGATCCTGGAAGCAGATATGCCCTTTTTCCACGCTTCCAAACAGTTCCCAATTTTTAAATTTACTCGAGTTGACTCTGTTTTGCCAGTCCTTGCTCCCTATGGTGTAAGAACAAAGGAGTTTTCCGTTCATGAGATGTTCGACCTTGTTTCCCGGTTTTATGATAAGGCGAACTTTGTTCCATTCGCCGATTTTATTCATACTTGCGACTTTGGGTGGATACAATGCGTAGCAGGATCCAGTATCCGTTTTACCTCCTGGATTCATTTTATGAAAAATCTGCATCTCCGGACCGGTTTTGTAAGCAGGACCATCGGTTTCTCCAACCCGAAAAATAATTCCACTATTTCCCGGTTTAGGTAGGCACCATTCAAGTTGAAGTTCGAAAAATTGATATTTTCCTTGGGTCATTAAATCTCCACCTACTTTGTCTTTTTCTTTTTTTAATTTGATGACCTTGTCTTCAACTGTCCATGCGTTGCCAGGTTTATCTTTTTTGTAGCCACGGAAATTATTTAAGTTTTTACCGTCGAAAAGAATATCCCAATGGTTCGATTCTTCTCCGTAAGAAGGTAAATTTATAAGCAGGGAAATAGAGAGAAGAAAAAATGATTTTATCATAGTATTGAATTTGAATGATAAATTGATCTGGAATCAAAACATTTTTCGAAGTTTTAAGAAGTTTTCAAATTCTAGAACTCCAGGTATAGAAAAAATTAGGGCATACTTTTTAAAAATACACCGATTATTTTGTAGGCTTCCTCCAATTGTAAAATATCTATAAATTCATCCCTTGCGTGTGCTTGTGCAATATTACCTGGACCAAAAACAACTGCCGGAGTTCCACCCATTGCGATTGGTGATGCATCCGTAAAGTAGGATACCCCATGAGTTTTTCTTTTTTTGGACGCCCGTAGTAGAGTTTGAACGAAGGGAAGATTTGGATCTGTATTCAATGGTGGGCACGGTACAGAACGAGTGCTTGAGAAATCGGGGGCGGGTAGTTTTTGTTGCCGGAATAGAGCCATGAGTTCTTTTTTGATTGAATCCTCATTCTCTCCGGGGATCGTTCGTCTATCCAGATCAATGATGCATTGGTCGGCGACAATATTGGGTTGCTTGCCCCCCGAAATTTTTCCAATATTCAGGGTCGGAGAACCGAGTAACGGGTGGGTTCGCTTGCCTAATATTTTGGGGTAATCATGAAATAGGGTTTTTAGAATGGGAGTCATGGCTTCGATTGCATTTTTACCATTCTCTGGAGTGGCACCATGTGCAGCAACGCCTGTGGTTTGTAGTTGTAGCCACGAGTTACCCTTGTGGGCAGTGACCACTTTAAGCTCGGTGGGTTCGCCCGCAATTGCAAGGTCCGCTTGAGGGCCAGACTTAGCCAGTTTTCGAGAACCTGCCTGCCCGAATTCCTCATCGACTAATCCCACAAAGATAACTTCTGTGCTCAGCGGTAAGGGGCCGTTTTTCGCCAGATCACAAAACGCCTGAAAGAAGGCAGCCATTGAACCTTTCGTATCGCATGCTCCTCGGCCATGTAATTTACCATTTTTAATTTTTGGTTTAAATGCATTTTCTTCAGCCGGTACCACATCCATGTGTGGAGCTAACATAATCCGCGACTTGATTTTACCCTTGGGCTTTAAGCGAAGAAGAATATTTTTCCGACCCGGTAAAACTGCCTGTCTTTGGATTTCTATTCCTAATTTGCCCGCTTGATCGGCAAGAAGGGTAGCAACCCCTTCCTCTCCAGTTAAGTTCGAGTTCGAGGGGCCAAGGGATGGGTTTATACTCGGTATAGAGACAAGATCTGAAAGTAATCGAATGACCGGAGATTTGCTTGGCATGAAAAAAGAATTTGGCTGAACTTTAAAAAGGGCAAGCCTGAATCATGTCATTGCGTAGCGATTTAATATCCCATCGCACACGGGGAACTTTCAGTTGTACTATTTAGCAATGACAAGAAACAAGAATCTCCCTTCACGCTTTGAGCCAGAATCTTCCATCGTGCTATAGTTCCTTAACCGAAATATCCTGGAAATCAATTTTCATGTTTCGACTTCCGTGCAGTTGGATACCTATAGGTCCTTTTTCTTTTGCCGAGGATGATTTATACTTCATTACCTCTTCTTCCTGTAACCATACGGTGTAATTTTGACCAACTGCTCGTATGCGCATTTGATTCCAATCTTTTGGTTTGAGGAGTTTTTTAATATTCTTGGCCTCTACTGGATAACCTTTACCCGGAATGTATGGAGAGCAGGTCATATCTCTCTTGAGTGACCCGGAAATTCCAATTTGGATTTGATCCGAATTTCTTAGATGGATACCTGAATCGATGATTCCGTCAATAAAACGAAATTCCAAACTAACCTCAAAGTCTTGATATTCCTTTTTAGTCCAGAGCACCGAGCCCTTCTTTTTGCTTCCACTTCTTACTTCAAGGATATTATTGTTTACCTGATACCATTTTGAAGCCTCATTGCCTTCAGGGACCTTCCATCCCTTGAGTCCGTGTTTGCCTAAAAGATCGGATGATTCTTTAGATATATCCTTTTTTCCTAAAAGCGAAGAAGAGAGAAGACATAATACAGATAAAGTACTTATGGCTAATCGGGTATTTTTTTTCATGGTAACCTAGTTTACAGCAAGGTTAAACCTGTGAACCCTTCCGGTAATGTTCCATTCCGCAACAAAGATATCACCCTTGGCATTACAGGTTATACCATGGGGCGCAGTGACAATGCCTTCGCGCCATTTTGTCGGCGGAGTTCTGTTGGTTCCTATTTCGTCTTTTTTGCTGTTTCCCCCAACTTGGGCATAGATATTGCCTTTTTTATCAAGGATAGTCACCCGTCCGCGCAGTTCTCCAATAACCGCCCAGTCACCATGAATATGAACGCAGGCTGGAAGTAAAAGGCCTTCTTCCACCACTCCAATGAACTTGCCATCGAGTCCCAAATGGACCACTCGGTTGTTAGCCCGATCCATCCCAATAATCCGTGCTGGGTTGAAACGTGAATCTATGACCAGTTTGTGGAGGGTGCGAAATCCATAGGGTGCATTCTTTCCACCAAACGAGTTTAAATACTTACCCTTTTTATCAAATCGGTGAATATGATCGGAAGAATAGCCATCGGTCAAAAAGATATCTCCATTTGCGGATACATCTGCACCAGTCAACCGGACGAAAGGTTTTCCGTCTTTGCCTTTTCTTTTGAATTCATCGGGAATGGAAGAGGCTGGGATTTTCAAAGCAGTTTTACCGTCGAGAGTCAATTTAAGGAGTTCACCTCCACCCACCCGAACCGCATAGATAAATTCCTCTTTTCCTTCTTTTTTAATAACGAAGCCATGCAGATCACTCGGAGCATTGGGAACATTGCGTTTCCACTTTCCGTTATCTCCATAAACTTGCAAGCCGGCCTTGGGGTCGCCCACACTTACATAGACGTCACCATTTGAGCTCACAGCAATATCACCATGCATATTTCCCACTTTATTACGATTGTCGGGAAGCTCTAACCAATTGGGCTGAGATTTCCATGCGTCCTTAGCAAACAAGGACAAAGCGTTAAAAAGTAATGTGGTTAGGAGGATCTTTGATTTCATTAATTTAAAATTTATTTATAATCGGATTGATCAAAGCGATATAAGTTTTTCTTGGTTCTCACAAGCAGGGAATTACCCACAACAGCAGGAGATGCCATACAACCCTCATCTAATTTATTGCGTCTCAGCACTTTTAGACCCGATGGATCGGGTTTAAAAACAACACAGTCTCCATCGCTTGAAAAAGAATAGATCTTTCCATTGGCATGGATAGGGGAAGAGGCACATTGACCTTTCACGCCCAGTCGTTCGGCCCAATACACCTCCCCAGTCTTCGGATTATTGCAGGATGCCACCCCTTCGTCCGAAACCATAAATAAATATTCTCCCAGTAAAAGAGGTGATGATTTTTTGGGTACTACTTTGCGACGATTCCAAACCAAGTGGGTTTTGTCCACATCTCCTGAACCTCCAGGTCTTATGGCCGACATCGAGCCCATTCCACAGAACACATACACCATGCCATGTCGATAGATGGGACGGGAAGAGGAATTCATTCCACCGGTTCTTACCGTCCAGTATAGATCTCCATTTTTTGGATTTCTTGATTCGGTGGCCACTGCACCGGGGCTTATTAATTCTTCTTTTCCGTTATGGGTTATAACACTGGGCGTACAGTACGCTTTTTTTCGGTCACCATTATCAGTTTTAAAGTCATAAGCCCGATCTTTTTTCCAAACCGTCTTACCTGTTTTTTGATCCAAGCAGACGATATATTGTAAGTCGTGCCCGTCAAAATGTATGATCACATTTTCTTTGTGGGTTATTGGAGATGCTGCAGCACCGCGAAAATGATCACATTTAAAATCTCTGCGTTCCCAAATTTTTATTCCACTCTTCAGATCCAGTGCTGCAGTTCCATGTGTTCCGAAATGAACAAATACCAACTCACCCTCTATTACAGGAGTGGGTGTCGCATAGCTATTCATAGGATGACAGAATTGGGGTTCTTTGTTCTCAAAGACTAATACTTTTTTGATCTGCTTACCGGTCTTCCAGTCCAATTGAATAGCCCACATTTTATATCCGTCCTCCTCAGCGTTTGTAATCCAGACTTTTCCATCTTTGACAACAGGGGAGGACCATGCTTTGCCCGAAATAGGCGTTTTCCATGTCAGATTTTCGGTTTCAGAGAACTGGACTGGCAGTTGAGAGTTTTGAGCGTCGCCGTCTCCATTTGGACCGCGAAATTGATTCCAATAAGTGGGTTTAGCCTGAATTAAGGCTACTGGGAGCAAGAGGAGAAAGATTATTCGCATAACTAGATATTCAGGTTTACTTTAATTGTGCCAACCCACGGTCGGCTGTTTCACGAAGGTAAGCATCTTGTTTTTCAGAATGCGATTTTTTTATTTTAATGTAAATGGCTTTGGCTTCTTTGCTTTGACCATTCTTTGCAAGTTTTTCAGCCAGTTCAAAACAATATGCTGTCGCTTTAATACGGCCCCAGCCTTTTTCTTTAAGCGATTGGGAAAGCATTAATTCGGCGTCCTTTGCAGAGGAAATTCGCATTAGACCCCAGATTCCTGCAAGTCGAATTTCCAGGTCGGTATCTTGCATTGCGGAAAGGAAGAATGGGCGAGATTTTTTGTCTTGGAGTAGACCGAGTCCTTGCAGAATTGTGATACGTGGAGCACCTTTTGCTAAAGGATAAGCCGTACGGAAATGGTCTATGGTTAGGGACCCAATTGCTTCCAGGGCTTGTGCTGAGTATTCATAGAGATGTTCCTCAGAATCGTTTAAAAAATAAGCAATAGCCTCTGCCTGCTTGGCCCCTCCACAAACCTGTAGTTGGCGAATAACAAAACCTTTAACAGCTTTAGGGCGGTCGTCGGTCAGAGTACTTGCGAGTGCTGAGGCAAAAGAATTTCTCTCTATCTCCTTACCGGTTTCTCCCACTCGAATAGCGGTGGCGTGAATCGCGTGTCTTGGGCGGATATCGTCGCCGTTTCCTGGTTCGAGAATGAGGTCAATTATTGCCCGGGTTATCTTCCTTCCTCCTGAGATAATTTGTTCGACTGCCTGTTCGCAGGCTTCTTTGTCGATATTACGAAGAATTTTTCCTTCGGGTTGGGGAAAGGCATTTAGTATTTCCTTGGTATTCATCTTAAGTATTTATTGGGTATTAGATTCGCCAAGGGGCACTCATGGGTGGATTAAGAAAACGATTGGCCTCGTTGTCGTTGATAAAGACTTCTTTGTAAGGGTCGTACTTTAATTTTCTACCCAGACGGATGGCCAGATTAGCTAAGTGGAGAATACAGGCTGCCCTGTGAGCCGCTTCGGGATGACCACCTGCTTGTTTGCGTTGTTTGACCGCTTCTCCGAATGACAATAAAGGCTCGGGGTCAGGCATTGATTTAATCTTCTCTTGATCATCCTTGGACAGGTCATCCAGAGAAACATCCCGCACTGGATGACGTTCGTAAGATGGGCCCCATTCTCCGCTTTCCATAACGAATTTAAATCCGTCGGCATATTTAAGTTCTACCCACGCCCACATTCCCGTGACCTCCGGATGGGATGGTGGGGCAAATGGAGTTATTTCAACGGGACTAGTATGATCCTTGGCATAGGTCCATTGTTCGGGGTCGAAGTGGTGTTGTCCCATATCACACATCCCTCCGCCCTCGTAGTCCCAATACCCACGATGTGTACCGCCTGTCCGTCTGCTTTCGTAAGGCTTCCATGGCGAGGGACCGCAGTAAAGATCCCAATCCAATGTGTCGGGTATGGTTTGTGGTCCAATTCCGGGTGTCCCACTCCACTGCTTTACTTTTAATCCACCTTTTTTCATCCTTACCGCATTGCAGTCCTTCATTAGACCGCTGGACATGATTTTGTGCTTGAGGATAGATGCTTTATCCTTGCTTCGGTTAAACCTACCAAAAGTACCAATTTGATAGATTCGCCCATAACGTTTGAAAGCATTAACAACCGCTCTGCCTTCAGCAACAAAACGAGTCATCGGTTTTTCGCAAAGAACATCCATTCCCGCTTCTGCCGCAGCAATTGAAATGCTTGCATGCCAATGAGGCGGGGTCGCAATCGCAACTAGATCGAGGTCCTTTCTTTCGAGCAAGCGACGAAAATCCTGGTATGATTCTGCCTTACCCTTGCTACGGGCAAGCGAAAATCTTTTGGCTTTATTTGTGTCCACATCGCATGCCCCCACAAGTTCAACATCCAATCCCTTGCATAATTGAGAATAGGTACCTGGACCCCTTCCGCCACAACCTATTAAGGCGGTACCGAATTTTTCAGAGGGTGGAACATGAGGTGCACCAAAAATATGCCTGGGTAATATAGATGCTGCGGTAGCACCGGTGGCAGATTTGCTCAGAAAACTACGGCGGGTTTGAGAATAAGGTATTTTTTTCATCTTTCTATAGTTTTGAATCGAAGAATCTAAAAATTACTCATTCGGCAGATAAAAAAGCAAGGCTACATCGTCTCAAATTTCGATTTTAATACATTGACCCTCCAGCAATGTCAGATTTGAAGCAAATAAACATAATATTATTTGACTAAGCTAATAAATTACTTAGCTTAGTTATATGTACACCGTCCACTTTGCAAAAACAAATCTGTCTAAATTACTTTTGCAGGTAGAGGATGGAAAGCAGGTTGTGCTAGCTCGAGGGAAGAAGCCAATTGCTCGCTTAGTTCCATGTTCTCAACTGCCCAACGAGCAAAGACCCGAAGTCGGAACCGTTACCTCCAAACCCATTAAGATTGTTGAAAAACGCGAAGTCGCGGGCAGCGTGGGTGATACTGTTGTTTATTTCTAATGCGGGTACTACTCGACACTTTCCCTTTTATTTGGCTGACTTCTGAGCCATCTAAATTAAGTAGACTGGCCAGTGAGGTTCTTTCAGATCAAAAGAATGAGTTTTATTTAAGTGATGCATCTGTTCTGGAACTTTCCCTTAAATATAATGATGGTAGTCTGGAAATGCCTGTTACTCCAAGGAGATGGGTAAAGGAGCAGGTTAAAATTTGGAATATCAAATCGATTGGAATGACCCGTGAGTATTGTTATCGACTCGCGGAACTTCCCTATCACCATGACGATGCGATTGATCGGATACTGGCTGCAACTGCTTTAGCCGAGGATTTGTACCTATTGACAAATGAGGAAGAACTGAGCAAATACCCAGTTTCGATCCTTTGGTAGCATAAGTTAGCTTAGATACATAGTATCAATTAAAGATTTTCGTTTTGCTGATTTACGTTCATGACAAGAGTCGTACGAATGCTTACCTTGACTGTATATTTATTGAGAGTAAGTTAATAAAATGAACTATTTATCAACGAGTTTCTCTCACGGTTACCTTTTAATTACCTTTTTTTGTCTCGCGTGTGTTCCTTACTCTTTGGCTATCAATAAAAAGAAAAAACAAAAAGAAATGGAAAACCTAATTTACGATTTCACTGAAGACAATCCCGCTACGAATTGGATAACTGTGAATGATAATGTAATGGGGGGTCGTTCCGAAGGTGGCTTTTCTTTCAAGAAGAAGAGGTTAATTTTCTCGGGAAATACCAATACGAATGGTGGTGGGTTCTCTTCTATCCGTACAAATCCATCAGATTTCAGTTTGGGTGATAAGGAGGGTCTACATATTCGGTACAAGGGAGATGGTAGAACCTATAAATTGGGCGTTCGTATGGAAGGGAAGTCTGTTTCTTACCGCTCAAATTTTACAACCGGAAATGGTTGGCAGGAGGTAAGGATTCCTTTTGATGAAATGGATGTAAGCTGGCGGGGGAGGCCGCTGTCAAAAGATGAACATCCACTGATCAAGTCTAAGATCCGTAGTATCGAATTTATGATCTACGATAAGCAGGATGGACCGTTCACACTACAGGTCGACTGGATCAAGTCGTACTAGTTTTTCTTACCTTTTTTGCTAGCAACCGATACAAATCCCTTTTCAGTATTGATGGGATTGCTGTCTGCTAATTCCTTTAGTTTAGCCATTAAGGCAGATTTGAGTCTTCCCTGAACTTTCTTGTGATTTGGACTACCCGCTAAATTTTTCATCTCAAATGGATCTTTTTGTAAATCGTACAATTCAAACTCGTCCCGGTTATGCAATTTATGGACGAGTGCTTGTTCCATTTTGTTTTTATCTGGTTTTGCCACCCAGGAACCAGTCGGATTGAGATCTTTGGGTTTTGTTTGGGTATCCTCAATCATGTTTAGGTCCTGTGTGAGCGTAACATTTGATGTTATGGATTTATGATTTGGATTATAAATCAGGGAGTATCTTTTATCGCGAATGGCCCGGATCGGATAGATGCGTTCCCGATTGTCAATGATTCGACAATTCGTAAAAGCCCCGTAGACATATTGATGTATCGGTTCCTCCACACCTTTTAATAAGTGAAGGAAGTTTTTTCCATCAACATCACCTTTTTCAAGTTTGCCTCCCAGACTTTCGACCAAGGTTGGGGTAATGTCCGCAGTGGTTACTAATTCTTCTACGACTGAGCCGGGTATAGAAAGAGTGGGCCAGTGGGCGACCAATCCCGTGTGTAAGCCGTTATCATAGCAAGTCCATTTCGCAAAGGGGAGCTGGGTTCCCTGTTCGCTACATACCATGAAAATCGTATTTTTCCATAGATTTCTTTTTTCCAGTTCCTTGCGCATCATTCCAACTAAGCGGTCAAAATTGGTGATCTCTGCGTAGTATTGAATCATAACCTCCCTCAGTTCTGGCGTATCAATCCAATAGGGTGGAACCGTAATTTTTTTGGCGTCATATGCTGAGGGGGCACCTGTGGTGAATGGAGCGTGAGAATCATGAGATCCAATAAATAAACAAAATGGATCTTCTTTTTTTTCACAGTCATCCAGAAATCCCTTTGCCTTATCCATGATTTCAGGATTGGCATCCACTTTTTTACTTACCTCTCCAAGGCGCTCAAATGGATAGCATTCATTTGGGCCCACGTGGGATTTGCCGAGCAGGGCAACCCGGTAACCGAGGGGGTTCAGGTAATGAACTATACTTTTGGTTCCGGAAACTGATTTTGAGTGATTGGGTAGAGTACCGGTTCGCCAGGGGGATCTTCCACTGTAAAGTTCCTGCCTGAAGGGGGCACACATGGCTACCGTGCAATAGGCACGATCAAATCGTGTTCCATCCCTGGCTAATTGATCGATGTTTGGAGTCTTACAGTCTTTTCCGCCGTATGCACCCCAGGTGTCCCGGCTCATATCGTCAGCTAAGATGAATACAACATTTTGCTTTGCGGATGCTGACAGTGCAAAAAATGTGAAAAAGAGGAGGGCTATCTTATTATTCATTCGTAAATGAGTTGAGCGGTTGCTTTAATTTCCTTATCCGTTTTGAAACGAATCCAATGGGCGGCGAATTCATCGGGGAATTGAAAGGTTTTCTTCTTTCCCGCTTTTAGGGAAAAAGTTTTGTAGGGGTGAAATCCTGTCCAATGATCGATGTCAATTTCGGCTGTGATCGTACAATCCTTATCTGATTCTAGAATCAAAGTTTTTTGATCATATCCGGTCATCAGGTAAGGATCCGATGGTTCATTCGCTTTAACCTTTGTATTTTTCCAGGGACCGCCAACTCCCACTGGTTTACCAAAATCCCATAGTTCATCGATTCCACCTAGCCAGAGCGATGTTTTTCCGTCTGGGGAATTAAATATACGGGAGGATGGGGAAGTATTGGACTTGAGTCCTGCCAGTACTAGCAATCCATTCCAGGTGGTGAAATCAGAGATTTGTTTATTGTGAGTACTGACCGGGCGCATTTTAGTGTAAAGGGGAGCCTGTCCCACAATCCAAAAAGGAACTTCGTAGAAGGTTCCATGTATGTTAGCGAGCATTCGTTCCGATTCAACCTCTCTGTGCATTCTCGGATGACCAAAGGACAGAGAATTGTCGTAAACCGAAGGACCTTTGGGTAGGCGAAGAACGGTACGGTTTCCCTTTTTTCCCACGATTGAACGATTTTCTTTGCTGATTAAAATGACGGAAGCCTCATCTACAGAAAACTCCATTTTAGGTGTAAGAAATTCGCGTAGGTTTTTCTCAAGTTCCTTGGGACCCCATCTCTTAGAGGTTTCAGGACTGATGCATTTGCTTGCAATAGGTTCTTTGTTTAAACGATCGAATTTGAAAGTTACATGATCAAAATCGTAAGCATTTCCATCTGAACTGAGGACGGAAAGGTGGCGGTTATGTGCATTTGGGAAGAGTAGGGCAGAGTTAGGATTTGCTTCATCGTAATCCGCTATTGATTGAAATAGTTTATCTTCTTGAGCCGAACTGCGATAGCTATCATCTGAGAACTGAAAGGATACAGATGCATTGCAGGTTTTGTCGGTCACAATCCGAATCCATTGACCTTTAAAATCTTTGGGAAATATATGAGATGTATAATCACCTGTCTTGATTTTCTTATATTCTTCAAATTTCCCGTTTCCTTTCCGGTCCACCTCCAGAGAGAAAGTGACAGGACGGTCCGAAACCAAGTGAACGATTCTTTGAGGAAAACCGTTAATCAGGAATGGATCGGAAGGAACATCACCCTCGACCCGATCATTCATGTAGATCGACCCTGCTGCGTTCCGTGGTCCCCAACTTTTCAAATCCTCAAAATCACCGAACCACAAATTGGATTGAGGTTGCCCGACTAGAGGGTTTCCCTGAATACTTGCCTCATCGGTGGCCAGAACCACTTTCCCATTCCAAAAACAAAAGTCGGGTATGTAGCGAATATGGGAGCCTATGGGTTCCAAGCCACCACAATTTTGGGAGGTGAAATCTTTGGGGAAATTAAAAAACATGCCATGCATATCCATCAGCAAATCATTTTGTCCGATATCCCGAATTCTTGGCCATTCGGTAAACCAGCCATGTGCCGCATCATTATTCAGGCATCCCTTGGGGAGGAGGAATGTGGTGAATTTTCCATTTTCCATCACCTGTAAACGAAGAGATCTTTTATCCCAGCCGATGGCCCAGACAGGATCGTTTTTACCTTTTGAAGTCGGATGCACGCCTTGTGGGCCGATTACTTCGGTGTATTGTCTGCGTTCAATCACTTCCCATTTTTTACCATCATAAGTGGCAAGACACCCGCGATCTTCGGAGCTTTTTTGGGTGTAGTCCTTGGATACCTGCCAGAGTTCCGGTTTATCCAAATGGCCACTCATCGCTTCCCCGTTATTACTGACCACTACTTTTCCCTGTGATGTGAATCCACCCTTACCATGATATCCGGGAATGGGGTCATGAAAGAGTTTTTTAAATTCCAAGGTATTTACATTTACCTCATAGAACATATTTTCCATATCGTAGAGGTATACATAGTTCTCCGGATCCTTGAGGTGCCGCATGAATGCAGTGACCCGGGCAGGCATTTTGGATGGGCTAATCGCACGGACTTTTCCCCTGGCATCGATCACATAATGTCCAATAAACAATTGCTTGGATTCCTCGTGAATCATACGGGCTGCAGGGGTTCCTCCCACACTTTCAGCATGGATGGTCATGGTCATATTCTTGTCTATAGAATAGAGCTTATGATCGGACCCTCTTGGCTTATGGGGAGCATAGGTGATCATCCATAAGTTATCGGCCCAAGGAATGATTCCCCCAATCCCGCATTCCTGATGTCCATCTTTAAAAAACTTTCCATCTTTACGGCTTTGCGAGTAGGTCGTTAGGTGAGGGTAGATACCGGCAATCTTGCGGGTGCCCGACATTTGTACAACTTGTTCTTGTCCTTTAACCGTTCCCAATAAAATCTCGGCCGATCCACTTGAAATATTTTGATTCTTTACGAATCTCTCCTTTGCTTGAGCGTATGAAAATATAGATGATGCAAAAAGGGCAAATAAGATAATTCTTGGTTTCATTTTAATTATATTCGAATTTATTTCCTGTCTTTCCAGATGTTGACAGGGACATCATTTTTTTGAGTTAACCCGGGAGTAGACCTTCCTTGTTCTACTTGAGATTTCAATAATTGAGTAAGTTTTTTTAAGACATCTGGTCTTTTTCCAGCCATGTTGGTCCTTTCACCTATGTCTTTGTCCAGATTGTATAGTTGAACACTGGAGTTGCCCAATTTTTTGAGCAACAGTTTCCAGTTTCCATCCCGAATCGAGAAGTACCCTTTAATATCATGATGAATGATATTTTTTCGAACCTTGGATATAGTATGATCATAGATTGAAGGTAAGAAACTAATACTATCCTCAGCTACATTATCAGGTAGATCTACAGAGAAGAAATCGCTAAAAGTCCTCATCATATCGGTTAGACAGATCAATTGATCGCATTTTGAACCCGCTTTGACTACTCCCGGCCAACTTAAGATAAAAGGTACACGGTGTCCGCCTTCCCAAAGGTTTCCTTTTTTCCCCCGATACGGTCCGCTTGGACGATGAGTTGGTGCTCGTTTTTGAGTTTGGCTGGACAGATGAAAAGATCCATTGTCTGAACTAAAGATTACCAGAGTATTCTCCCGTATGCGGTTTCTTGTAAGTGCATCTAACACCACGCCGACGGAAGCATCGGTCTGAGTCACATAATCTGCATAATCACCTAGTTTTGTGGATCCTTTAAATGTTTTACTGGGAACAAGAGGGGAATGGGGGGAGTTTTGCGGAAAATAGATAAAGAATGGTTTACCATTTTTAGAATCCTCCGCTTTTTGATCAATATATTCGGAAATCGCACTAGTAAGATTAGGAAGCATTTCTACAGGATTTATTTCCTCAATAATGCGATCATTCTCAATTACACTGCTCATACTTCGTGCATGGTTAAATCCATAATAAGAATCAAACCCCCGTGAAATCGGACCCCCCATCACCTTTGCTCCTACAGGAGCTTTTGATAAAAGAAAACCATCCAGGAGTTTTTTTCGTTTCGTATTTCCATTATTTGGCACTTGATAAGTAAGCCCTAAGTGCCATTTGCCAAAAATTGCAGTGTGATAATCTTGTTCCCTAAAAAGGTGACCCAGGGTTTTGCGTTCTGGGGAAATAAGTGGGGCGTCTCCTTCGCCCAAAACAAAAGTTTGTAATCGGGTGCGCCAATTGTATCTACCGGTTAAGAGGCTGTACCGCGACGGTGTGCAAACAGAAGAACTGGTGTGTGCGTCGGTATAGGTCTGTCCTTCATTTGCCAATCGATTAAGATGGGGAGTTGGGATTTTCGCGTATTTTGGATCAAGCACTTCAATTTCACCGTACCCGAGGTCATCTGCAAAAATAAAAACTACATTTGGTTTGTTATTGGCATACAGGGAGCAAATTGAACCTAGCAATAAGGGGAAAATATTGGATTTGCGAAAACTCATGTTACAAGAAGACTACTCCGCAAAATTTTAAAATTTAACGAACTAGTCTCGTTTGGTATTATCTTTTTTGACAAAGCCTTTAGGGGCGAGAATTAGAAGTTTGTTCAATTCGGTCTCATTCATTCCAACCATTTTGACTTGGGGGTTTCTTTCCAGAGTGAGGCCTTGATAAATAACCTTTTGGGGCATACCTCCATGAACCTGTAAAGAGATTTGACCCTCGAGCTCTCCAATTGGATCGCGAAGTGCCACGGTGATTTGATCGTTGATCGCCAGCCAGATCCGATGACCCACTGCGAGAATTTCATACTTATTCCATTTTTCGGGATTTAGGTGTTTCCCGGCAGTGTCTTTATTCTTTGCCAGAATTTTCCTTCCGTGCTCATGGTAGAGGGCACCCCACCAACCTTTTCCAATGTCTGCCTGATAGCCAATGGCATGACCATTTGCCTCTCGTATGGAACGAAATTGAATACCGGCGTTGGCGGCAAAGGGAACCTGTTTAACTTGAAGAGTGAGTTTGAAATCACTTACTTTCTTGTCGTACCAAAGAAATTGATTTCCTGGAATTTTTTGGTCTCCCTTGGTTCCCACAATGGCACTATTCTGCACCGACCAGTACGACATATCCTCCGCACTCCATCCGGTCAGGTCTTTACCATTAAAAATAGTCTCATTGGCAGAAAGAAGCCCCGTTGCCCAAATGAACAACAATGAAAGAAGGGAAAATTTTAGCAGTTTCATAAATTTTGCAGATGATTTCATTTGGTGTGAAACTAGTCCTTAAAAGACAGTTCCAAACTTTCAATCAAAGGCTTGGAAGCATTGGAGGTCACATCACTGATCTTGACTTCGATCTGAAATGCAAAGCCCTCCGGTAGACCCGTAAGGTTTTGTCTGGCCGGGGTCTTCTTGATTTGTTTGGAGAAGCCTTTGATGTAATCGTAACTTTCTTTCATCTCTGACCATTTACTCCATTTATCGATTTTACCATTATTGCTGGTATCCACTCCGACACGAGATTCCACTTTTTCAACCCATGGACCGTTGCTTACATAATCCTTTGCCGTTTGTGTGATGAGGTAGAATTTTCCCTCGGCAAAACCAATATCCGGGTCGGGGTGTCCTTGGCCTATTTCTCCGCAGAATTCAAAGGATTTATTAATATCCGATGAAGTAAACCAAGCGATTCTAATTTTGTCGTTAGCGGGATGAAAATCACAAAATAAGTAATACTGTCCACCGATACTTATAGCAGCCCAGTCGCCATAGGCATCCTGCTCAGGTTGATGGATTTCATATTCGGCCACACTGGTGGGAAATCTCTTCGGGTCTTCCTTCGTCCAATGTGGATGATTATATTTAGCCATCTTTCCCGTTGGCTTGGTTCGGTGATCTATGGCTGGATCTGAAATTTTGAACGGGTGCATACCATTTGGGCTTATTGAATGACCAGCCAGAGGGGAATCCCATGAATGCTTTCCTGCATGAATGGGGCTCCAGTCTTCATAAATGATATGAAATTTTCCATCAAGGTCCCGAATGACTGCACAGTCTGACCCATCAGATGGATCGGCAAAGGCGAGTCCCATGTTTTTGCCCGGTTTTCCATCGGTCAGGTCATCATCAATAAAGAGATGGGGATCCTGATCATTGGGGAAGTCGTAGTAGATGTAGGTTTTTCCTCCGACCTGTTCGGCCGTTGTTGTCCACCTAGCAAAGCCTGGTGTAACCGGGCCATGATGTACCCAGTTTTTCATATCTTTACTTTGCCAGGCATGATAGCCTCCCAATCCTTTCTCTAAACCGCCTGGTGCATTGAACTGGTTTTCATCCGGAGTTGTTTTAAGGGAAACATCGAATCCTTGGAGCTTGGCATTCTTTGCTTCAAATTTCCCGGATTTTTTACCTTTGGATGGTTTTGGAGGGCTGTATCGGCCGAACATCCAGTAATCCTTGGGTCCTTTTGCAAGGAAGACGGGTGCGTCCTTAAGATTGGACGGGCCAACGCCAGGGACTTCTTCCCAGTTTTCCCAAACAGGGGACTGGTGAATGGTAAGAGATTGAAGAGATTTCTTACTTTTGAATTTCTTTAGCTTTGTTTTGAAGTGACCGGCTTTTTCCTTGGGGGAGACTAGATTGTCTTTAATGACGATTCCTTTACTCGATTGAATATTCTTTTTCCATTCTGTTTGGCTCTTAATTTTCCAGCTTTCGGAAAAAAGAGAGGCTGTGACGGTAAGGGTAAGGGATATGATTGAATAAAGTTTCATGACTATTTTGTAATTGAATTAGTTTGATTTTGATATGGTGAATCCTTTAGGAAAGTAGGATACCTCTCGGTCATTAGGTACTTTTTTTCCCGAAGAACTTCTTCCATTTTTGACTTCCTTGTCGAGTAGCTCAATTAGCTCTTTTACCTTTGCTTTGTTCTTTGCCTGAAGATTTTTTTTCTCACTTTTATCCTGCTTCAAATTAAATAATTGAATGGGGTGCAAGCCTTGCTTTTTTGCCTCATTTTCCTTTGGAGCACTCCATCCACCACTTCCTGCGGAAAGGCAAAGTTTCCAGTCTCCCTGTCTGATAGAGAAGTGACCGCTAATCGAATGACTGATCAGGGTTGAGCGGGTTGTCTTTTGTTTTCCTTTAAAAGCAGGGACCAGACTGAAGGAATCCTCGCCTCCCTGATCAATTTTCTTCTGCCCAGTAATCTCTCTCATGGTGTCATACAGATCGGTTAGGCATGCGAGGGCATTGGTCTTTTGACCGGCCTTGATCCCTTTTGGCCAGCGGGCGATCAACGGTACCCTGTGACCACCCTCGTAAATGTCTGCCTTATGTCCGCGGAACCCGGCACTTGGGTCGTGACCAAATTCGGCTAATTTTTCGAAGTTTCCCTGGGGAGAACAACCGTTGTCACTGGTAAAGAAAACTAGGGTGTTTTCGTCGACTCCTGCTTCTTTAATTGCTGCGAATAGTTCGCCCATGTGTCCATCGACTTGCATCATGAAATCAGCATAAGGATTCATCTTACTCGCATCTTTGTAAGGAGGCACGGGTACGATTGGAGTATGCGGGGCGGGCAAGGGGAGGTAGAGAAAGAAAGGTTTTTTCTTTTTGGCCCGCTCTTTAACATAGGCCACGCTTTTATCGAATAAATGAGGGAGTACCTCATCAATTTTAAAATCGGGCCCGATCGGACCTTCCCGATACCATCCATATGGATCTTCGTTTCTGGTAACTCCTTCTTGCCTGTTGGGTTGTGCGGTTATTTTCCCGGTATCTACCCATACATAGGGAGGCATATCCAAAGATCCGCAATGGCCATAATAGTTGGAGAATCCATTGATGTCGGGGCCATTTTTCACCGCTTTAGTGAAATCAATATCTTTCCATTTCTGCTCACTCTTGTCCGCTTTGGCCCAATCCCATCCAAGGTGCCATTTACCGATCATTTGGGTGTGGTAACCGACTTTTTGGAGCAAATGCCCCACGGTGGCCCGGTTTGCGGGAATCAAATGATCGCTGGTTCCTGAAAGCACACCACGTGCTAGTCGGGAGCGCCAATTATATCGCCCGGTAAGAACCCCATAGCGGGTAGGTGTGCAAACTGCACTGGAAGAATGGGCATCCATAAAAGTAATCCCTTCATCTGCCATCTTTTGAAGATGCGGAGTCTTGATCTTACAGTCCGGATTGGTGGGGGATAAATCTCCAATTCCCAAGTCGTCAGCAAGGACGAAGATTACATTCGGGCGAGCATGATGCTTGGCGTGAAGGAGACAGGATAGGAAGATACCTAGGGTGAGTATATATGATTTCATGATTTTATAAATTTTATAGTTTTTCGACTTCGGTGAAGTAGGCACCACCCACTTGTCCTTGTTGATTATATATATAAGTCCAAAGCTCAGTAATTCCTGACGGTAAGGTAAGAGTGAAATTAATTTCCTTGGATCCATCTTTGATCATCGTTTCTTCTTCAAGCCCGGCAATTTTAATCTTAGCCTTGACGCCAGCGATGGTCTTATCGGCTTCTTTCGGCCATTGTCGAAGAGTAAACCGATATTTGCCGGCTTTTAGTACGTTGACCAACCATGGGTGAGTCACTTTAGGGATTTTCTTGATGGACGAAAAGTTCCATGGCGGGTTACCCGTTTCCGGACGCCAGTCCTGCGAGCATAGAACTGCGGGATTTTCACTTGGATCTCCTAGATCGATAGCGACTGGTTTTAATCCCTGGGATACGCGTTTCCAAAATGACTGATAGGCTGTGCGTAAATCCTTAATGAATCCAGGTCTTTGGCTGGCGATATTATTTCGTTGTGCCGGATCATTGACGATATCGTAAAGTTCTTCAGCTTTATCCGTATTCACCAATCTCCATCTTTCTGTCATCACAACTGAATTGGTAAGGGGACCGAGTGCAAATTTGTGATGGGCTCCTCCATGATATTGTAAAAACAGGTGATTGCGCATCCAGGATTTAGCTTTACCTGCAAGTAGGGGAGTAAGAGATCGACCATCCACATCATATTCTTTGTCAGGCTTGGGAAGTTTACATAGATCAGCAAGGGTGGGCAGGACATCAATATGTGCGGCGAGGGATTCAATATCCCGGCCTTTAGAGAAACCACCTGCCGGCCAGTGCAGAAAGAAAGGAACTCGGTGACCCCCTTCATAGATCGAAGATTTTTTGCCTCGCATCCCCGCGTTGAAACCCAAGGTCGGCTCCGTATCCAGTCCTGGAAACTTGCATCCTGCAGATGTGCCATTATCGGTCATGAAAATCAGAATGGTGTTCTCCGCCAGTTTTAAACCTTTCAAATGATCCCGCAGAAGTCCAAGGTTGTGATCAATATTGGCAATCATACCAAAGAAATTAGGATTATTTACACCTTCAACCTTATAGGGTTCAGCCCACTTTGGATCTACCCGATAGGGGCCATGTGGAGCATTGCTGGCAATGTATAAGAAGAAGGGATTGTCCTTATTTTGATTAATAAAACGCATACCTTCCCGAAACCACACATCCGTGCAATAACCATCAAATTTTTCAAAATTTCCCTTCCGGCTTCCGGGATGTACCCGTTCGTAGGTATCATCAAAATAATCATTTCCCCAGTAGTCAGATGCCTGCCCAACTCCTCCGCATCGATGCCAGACCGTATCCTGGAAACCACGGTCCTGTGGACGATGGGGTGCATTGTCTCCCAGGTGCCATTTCCCGGTCATTCCAGTCTTATAGCCATTTTCAGCAAAGAGGTTGGCCAAGGTTTTTTCGGAGGGGTGCATCATTGTCCTCCCGGCACTGGTTCGATATGCACCGGTCACTCCAGGATGATTTCCGCTCATTAGGGCTGCCCGGGTGGGGGTACAGAATGGGCTGACATGGAAGTCAGTAAACCGAACGGATTCCGAGTGTAATTTGTCTAGATTTGGAGTTTTTAGAATCGGGTTTCCGTGACAGCCCAGATCTCCATAACCCTGATCATCGGTCATGATGAGAATTACATTGGGTTTTTCAGCCCATGCTGAAGAAAAGAAAAGTAAAAGTAAGCCTGCAATATTTGAAAATATATATTTCATCGTCAGTGATTACGGTCTCCAAGGGTAGCTTGACTCTCCTTTAGGCTGGAGGAACTTGGCATCTACTTCTTTGTACCAGGCATGTAGCTTGGTTCTCATGCTTTTAACTCTTTTTGGATTACTGGAAGATAAGTCCTTGGTTTCTCCGATGTCCTTTTTCAAATTATAGAGGGACACTTTTCCGTCCTCATAGTTTTCGAAGAGTTTATAATCGCTTACTCGGATCGCACCTCCGGGAGTTCCACCTTGGTTGGAATAGTGAGGGTAGTGCCAATAAAGGGCTTCCCGGTTTAATTGTTTCCCCTGTAAGGCCGGAGTTAGATCGATGCCATCAATATCGTGTTTGATTTTTGATCCCACACTTGATGCTATGGTGGGAAGCAGATCAATGGAACAAATCATCTCGCTACTGACTGAACCGGGCTTGGTTACACCTGGGTATCGGATAATCCAGGGTTCGCGAATTCCACCCTCATAAACCCATCCTTTGCCTCCCCGAAGGGGTAAGTTGCTGGTTGGGCTACCTTCGGATGTGGAAAGCCCACCGTTGTCCGATGTGAAGAAGACCATGGTGTTATCTGTAATCCCGGCTTCATCGAGAGCTGAGAGAACTTTACCCACCGCTTCATCCATCGCTTCCACCATTGCGGCATAGACAGCATGCTTTTGTAGAATTCGGACTTTACGATCATGGAGTGGCCCAAATTCTTCTCCTGAGATTTTAGAGGCTTTTTTCTTATATTTTTCAACCAAGTCCTTTCTTCCCTGAAGAGGTGTGTGGACGGAATAAAAGGATAGGTAGGCGAGAAAGGCATTGTCTTTATTCTGATTAATGAATTTTGCGGTTTCATCCGCAAGTCGGTTTGGTAAATGTTCTCCTTCCGGACTATCAGGGTGAAGTTCCGGGTTTTTGAAAGGAGAAAAATATTTCTTTCCTGTATAAGGGCCACCTCTTGCCCATCCGCCCATGTTGATGTCGAAGCCCTGTGCTTTGGGCCACCATTCCTTGCTGGGACCCAAATGCCATTTACCAGCAAAAAAGGTCTGGTACTCTTGACCTTTCAGCATTTCGGCTAGGGTTATTTCATCCAAATCCATTTTGTCATGCAGGGGGGCGGGGTTGAATTTTCCTGAACGCTTTCCCGAAAAGAAATTAGTCGCCTTTACCCGGGTTGGATATTTTCCGGTCATTAAGCTGTAGCGAGTAGGGGAGCAGACTGGATTTGCGGCGTACCCATCGGTGAAGCGCATACCGGTGGAAGCCAATTTATCGATATGAGGAGTTTCGTAGAAACAATCAGGATTATTTGCCCCGATATCCATATATCCAAGATCATCCACGAGGAAGACCAAGACATTAGGTCTTTCAGCAAATACTGATAACCAAAATGTGAGGGGAAGGAAGATGGTGATATAAAATTTCATTACTACTGGCAGACTATTTTTTGGATTTCTTAAATTGCAAATTTCGTTCATGGGGTGCTTCTCTCCGGTCTTTATCAACCAGTGCCTGATTAAGAATTTTTCCCAGATGGGCCGGTTGATGAGAGGATTCAGCAAGAGCAATTAGCTCCTTGAGTATCTTTCCTTCTTTATCAGCCAGATCCATTTGCTCTTCAATATCAGTCGACAAATCATAAAGTTCCCAGTTTCCCTTTTTATCGCGGTATGCTTTCCAATCGCCTTTTCGAAGTGCCCTATGTCTCCCCAGTTCCCAGTACATGTGTGAATGATTTTCCTGTTTTCCCGTGCTAAGAAGAGTGGGTAAAAAAGAAATACCATCGGTTTTTGGGCATTCAGCATTTGTAAGTTCAGCAAGGGTAGGCATAACATCGGGATGATAAAATAAGTGATCAGATACCGAGCCTCGTTTAATTTTCCCTGACCAACGTACAAGGTATGGAATTTTGAGTCCGCCCTCATAGAGGTAGCCTTTGCCCGCACGAAATCTTTTACCAGTTTCCGGGTTTAGGTTAGGAGCAAAAAAGCCATGGGGTCGATCTTTCGTAGCAAAGTAAGCCTGTCCACCATTGTCTCCACTGAGGAAGAAAATGGTATTGTCATCCAGCTTCAGTTTTTTCAGTAATTTGATGATTTCTCCAAGTTGCTGGTCCACCATATGCATGAATGCCGCATAGATTTTCGCATCTTTGTTGGTACGCTGTCCGGCAGTCCATGGTTTATCTTTGAAGAGCTTCCATGATGGATCATCCTTGTCGATACCCCATAATCCATGTGGGGGCGTCCAGGGAAGGTAGCAGAAAAAAGGTTCCTCTTTGTGTTTTTGAATGAAGGCGATTGATTCCTTAAAGATTTCCAACTGGGCATGAGTCTTTCCCTCGTAAAAGCTCTTCCCGGAATTACCGGGCAGGGGCACTTCCTCACTGTTTCTGATTAGGTAACTTGGATAAAATGTATGGGCATGCACCTGATCATAGTATCCGAAAAATTCATCAAAACCGTGCTTCTCTGGAACGCCGGTCGTTCCACGGCCGCCAATTCCCCATTTCCCGAATCCACCCGTGGCATATCCTTTAGCTTTGAGCATGCTTGCTAGAGTCGGTTCATCTGCCCGGATGGGGGAGTGTCCGTTGTTCACCCGCATCGACATATTTCCGGCATGTAAACCCGTGAGTAAGGAGCAACGAGTGGGACCGCAAACAGGAGCACCAGCGTAAGCGTTAGTGAACCGCATACCCTCGGATGCAAATTGATCGATGTTGGGAGTGATAAGTTCGGCACTGCCCATATGCCCTGACTCAAAATATCCCCATTCGTCGAGCATAAGATAAATGATGTTAGGCTTACTTTTCCCGGAGGTATGAATTGTCAGGAAAATAGAAAACAAGATCCAAGCGGAGAATAACAAAATGGATTTCATCTTACTTGATTATTTTTATTTGGAGGGAAATTTCATAACCCGTTTGATCTTTTCATCCCACTTTAGTTTGCGGTCAAAGAGTATACCGAATTTCTGATAATCATTGTAAGATACCGCTTGCTTTTTCCAGTTTTTCAATTGCTGGTCATAGAGTCTCTGCATTTTTGGGATGCTTTTTAAGTCACTTGGGTTTTGGGCAAGATTGGTAAGTTCCAACGGATCTTTTTCCAAATCGTATAATTCTTCGGTTACTTCAAATCCTTCTGCTGCATATCCCCAATAAAGATACTTCATTTTTTCTGTCACTACTCCCAGGCAATGAGTGGGTGCTTTTCCCCAAACATTGATTAAGGGAAGAGCTTTATGAAGAGAGGATTTTGGATTATCATAGACTGTCATTAAATCTTTTCCATCCATGTTTTCAGGTACAGGTAAACCCGCTAACTTGAGAATCGTTGGAGCGAAGTCAACATTTCCGGTAAGTGCAGAAGACCTAATCTTTTTTCCTGAATTTTGATGGCGTGGGTCATAAATCACGAGAGGAACACGGCTTGATTCCTCGTAAGGCAATACTTTGGAACCGTACCCATGGGAACCACAGAAGAAACCATTGTCAGATGTGTAAATAATAACGGTATTTTTTTCGGTACCACTATCCTTGAGGGCTTTCCTCATCATTCCCACGGCCACATCGATGGCATAGATTTGTTGGTGGTAAGTTGCCATGACCTCATCGTATTTGTCCGAGTAATTCCAGGAATGAAAGCGCTCGTACTGTCGATCCTGTTTACTTTGCCTGGAGAAATGCACCCCGTATTTTCGTCCGTAATTCGCCGGCTTTTTGAATATTTTTTCCGCGTAGACATGATTGTCAACCGGATCAGGTGTGGCCGGTTTGTGGGGAGCTTTAAAACTTATTGATAAGCAAAAGGGCTTGTTCGATTTGGTGGATTCGTGAATGAAGTCGCGACCAAAGGCACCATAAGACCGTGTGGAGTGAGGGTAGTCCTTTGCATAATGCTTCATCGATTCATTCTTTGCCGTGGAATAATTCGTCTGCCCCGGTCCTCCTCCCCACATGTCGAAGTCTTTTTCAGGCATAGGAAGTCTTTTCCCATTGGGCCCTTTCCTAAGATCGAATCCAAACTTCCCGGCAAAGGCAGTTCGATATCCATGCTTTCGTAACATTACCGGGTAGGTCTTTTCCCAAGTTTTAACTAGCATGTCACCATGATTGAAATTGGTGCCATGTTTGTATTCGTACATACCAGTCATGACCGATGCCCTCGAGGCCATGCAGATAGCAGTGGTGTCGTAATGTCGGTCGAACACCATGCCGTCATCAGCTAGGCGGTCGAGTTGAGGGCTTTTTACATCCTTATTTCCGTAGCAACCGAGAGAGTAAGTGCTTTGATCATCGGATAGCAGAAATACAATATTGGGTTTTTCCTTAGCAGCTAAATGAGAGGTTAATAAAGATACGAAGCAAAGTAATCTTATGAGTCTTAACATGATTATTGAAAAGGGAGGGAAAAGTAAGGGTGTTAGGGTATAAGGTTATAGAAACAAATCTCCCTGACATACCCAACTCAAAAGTGGGCTTAGACTGATAATGTTTTGCTGAAGACCTGCCTCGCGAGGTCTTTCTCATTCTTAAAGAATTAAGCTCGTGGTGGGTTTTGATTATCCTGATTGGCTTGTTTTACTTGACGCACCAGTTCACTAACCGAGTTTACCACATCTCCAATATTCATATCTTCACACCTTTTGTGCTTGAAGGGAACGCCAATAACTTCGGTGAGTCTTTGCCCAATATTCATAACTGCATTGTTTTGAGAAAAACGACTCACTTTTACACCACCTATAGAGATACTGGAAGTAGAAGATGGACTTAGATTCAATGCCTCTTGATATCCATTATTGAAATTAATAATAAGAACATAACTGGTTTTATCTTCGCGACCACCATCCGAGTCCCGCTCCTACTGTCTGTCTTCTTCAAGTATGACTTCTTTAATGTCATCAAAGGCATAAGCATTATCACTCGCACTAAGGAGAAATTTAGTGGCAATCTTAACCTGCTTTATATTTCCATCTGCAATTAGGCTAATTGATTTGTTAAGAAATAATATTAGGATGCCGATCGCTACAGCAATAAGACCAATCCAACACTGAGAGGAGTTTTTCATTAGCATAACGATGACTCCAATAACACCTCCAACCATCAGAATGACTGAGAAGATATAGCCGAAAAGAGCTGATTTTTTGCATTCTAAATAGGTTGGAGTGTCTTGAATGATTTTCATTTACAAGGAGGTAAAGGATAATGCTTTTGTTTCACAAAACTAATAATGACACAGCAATTCAAATTGTTTCGGAGATAATGTGATAAATCTAATAATCCTTATGGATACTCATTTCTGACAAGAAAGTTTGAATTTTAGAAAAAAAAGGACTTGATTAGTGGGTCTCTACTCCATTTGCGATCATATTATCTAAGATATTCTGAGCATATTCGGCCTGTCCCCATCTCGTTGCTCCTTTGCATGGAGCATACGAAATTAGTTCTTTTTCTAGTTGTAATTGAATGTAAAGTAACCTGTCTTTGGGATTTTTGGTATTTTCGGATAAATAACTTTGTATTGAAACAATGCTCTGGTTTTTTTTATTTCCATTGTGATATAACTCATAAAATCCCCTATCTCTTTCTGCTATAATGGCGAAGGTTGGGTTCCAACCCTGCTCAATATAACCATTTGTAATTGGAGTATCAAAAGGGGATAATTTCTTCATAACCCGAATACTTCTAATTTTCGAAACTAAGAAGAAATAGGGTATTAATACAAGAATGGAAGGATAGAGTAGAATTTCATCTAGGTCATTCGTGAAGGCATAATATAACCAGAAACCAATGAGAAATATGGGTAAGAGGTTTAGAATCATGTTGGAGATATAAGTGAAGAGTTTACAGATTAATCTCAATTTTATTTTACCGATTTTGGAAAAGGGCTAATAGGAATGTTCCGATTTGTTGGGAAACAAGTCGAGATATATCATCTGAAATGGAAATGTGGAGCTGCAGTAAAAATAAAATTTCGAGCGAGTACCTATCCTGCATTGATTTCTTTAAAATCCATTAAATCTAATAAGACTGAAAGATACTCATTTCTGGCAAGAAGTTTGAGTTATTTTCCGTCTTTAAACCAATTTTTATAAATTTCAGAATTCCTTCGGTAATTTTCTCTAAAAGCCTTGTTTCCGGTTGAATTCATTTGATCTTCAGTTTCAAGAATATAAACATCGAGTTTTTCCGGTCCAGGGTCGCCAGTCCGTATGATCCATTGTGCGAGGTTTTTTCTTAGTCCGGTAAGTGTTTTTTCATACTTTTTGTTTTCCGCTAGATTCTTAGTCTGCCATTGATCATGATTGTAAAGATAAAGTTCTTCTCTTGGACGGGTAGGGGAGAACAATAGTTTATTGGTCAGGGTATTTGTTTTTCCTTTAGCATGAAGGTCACGAAGTCGCTTAATGATTAATTTAGAGTCCTTATAATTACTCGGCATGAGATGGGGTCTTTCTGGAAAAAAGTTTTTTATATAGAGGAAATCTTTGCAACGCACCGAACGAATTTGATCCGCAGCTTCTCCACAACGGTCACGGGCGGCAAAGATGAATTTTTTTGGCTGTTGCTTTAATGAAAGAATATCTTGGCCTTCCATTTTCGCGGGTATTTTAATTCCAGCTGCTGCTAGCGAAAGCGCAGCAATATCAATATGCTCAATCAAATCGTTCCTTTTTTTCCCTTTCGGGGCGCCTGGCCCTTTTATCACAAGTGGAATGTGAGTACCTTCGTCGTAGAGAAATTGTTTCCCGCGTGCATGGCTTATGCCATGGTCTGTGAAAAATATGATCAAGGTATTCTCGATAATACCTTCTTTTTTGAGCCTTTCGATCACTTGGCCAACATGCCAGTCGGTTATTCTAACTGTATCGAGATAAGTTGCCCAGTCTCTGAGGAAAACAGAATCATTTGGATAATAGGGTGGCAGTTCAACCAAATCGTGGGAAGTGGGTTGAAGTCCAAATTGGTTTATCATTCTTTTTTCAAGGATTTCATAGTGTTTTTCGGCGGCTCCCCGTATTTTCCCCCCGTGTAATTGGACCTGCATGAAAAAGGGCTGATTACCGTTCCTTTTCGACCAGTCATGACTGTCATATATCTTAGTATCCCAGTCGAAATTATAGTCTGTCTTTCCCTTTCTTCCGGTTTTCGAGGGCAGGCTTCTGAAATCGAAATTTTTCAGTCCACTACCAATGCATGTAAAATATCCTGCTTCCTGAAAAATTGCAGGAATGGGTCTCACTCCATCAGGTAGTTGAATGTTATTTTTTCCTCTGCCACTCCTGTGATGATGAGCCCCGATTGAATTTTGATACATTCCGGTTATCAGAGAGGATCGAAAAGTGGAGCATACGGGGGAGGTGGCATAGGCTTTGGTAAAAAGAACACCCTGTTCTGCCAGTTTATCCACATTGGGGGTTTCGATCGCTTTTTCTCCATAGCAGGAGAAATTGGCGGACATATCATCAATTACAAACCAGAGAATATTGGGACGATCTTCAGCTGTGCTTGTGGACACCATCGCAACAAGCAGAAGAATTAAAAAGTTTATTTTGTTCATATAATCAATCTCCTGTTTCATTACTAATTTAACAGGAAAAAGTTTTGCTTACAGGAACTTAGGAAGAACCGGTTTACCGTCTTTTTTAGAAAGTGGAAATTTTGGTTTCCAGGTTGGATGTTTCTGCCCGAGCCAGTCTTGAATTTTATTCGATAGGTTGGAGGCGATCTTTGGATGCTTTTTGATAATGTTTCGGTCTTCTCCAATATCATCAGTCAGGTTGTAAAGTTCCCACGCATTGGCTTCGTAGTAATATAGTAACTTATAGCGTTTATTTTCGATTTCATCAATTATGACAACGCAGGGTTGAGCTCGCACATCCATGTATCCGGGAAACAAATAAAAGATGGGAGAACGTTTATCTGAAAGTTTTGGGTTGCGAAGAAATTTAGAAAAAGATTCCCCATCTAATGGATGCTTTTTAGCGGGGGGAAGCCAGGAATTTCCTGCAAGTTCAAGTAGAGTAGGGTAAAAATCGATTCCGTGAACCATCCTGTCGCTAATCGTGTTTGCTGGAATGATACCAGGCCAATAGGCAATCAGAGGAATACGTATGCCACCTTCGGTAAACATTCCTTTCACTCCACGTAAAGGAAGGTTGTCACCATGGGTACCTCCATTGTCTGATGTGAAAATGATCAGGGTGTCCTGAGCGATGCTATCGCCTTTATCCCCATCCCCATTTGGGTCTTCGATTGAATCAAGGAGTCTTCCAAGGACCGCATCCATTCCCGATATGAACCCAGCTAAATTAGCCTTTCTAGAATTCTTTGCATCCAGACGTTTTTGTGCGGCTTCTTTGAGGTCCGGTCTGGACTGTACGGGTCCATGAACCGCGTAGGCATGCAGTTGTAAATAGAATGGTTTATTTTTGGCAGACAGCGTATCGACCGTTTCTTCCATTGCATCGGCCAGGGCATCACATACATGCTTGGGTTTTCCGATCTGACTATTGGGAATACTGTATTTTTCTACATACGCTTCCGTGTAGGGTTTGGCAAAGCGGTCGAAGTCTCCCTGCCCAAGTCTTGCGAATTGCCAAGAATCATTAATCTTTTTGGAAAAGCAGGTGGGTTGATGACCTTGCGAATATCCTCCAATATTGATATCAAAGCCCTGATTTTCAGGCATTGTTTTATCCGTGCCGTGACCACCCACATGGTATTTCCCAATATGGGCAGTATTGTATCCATTTTTTTTAAGAGCCTCAGCAATAGTAATAGCTGAGGAGGCAACATCTTCACTTTGATTTGGGCCGGTGAAATTGGCTTCTTCCTTGGTGATACCCGGTTTTTTGTTTCGGTTTAGGTTCCCGACAATATACACGCTGTTGTTTATCCGGGCAGGATATTGTCCCGACAGCATGGCTGCACGGGAGGGGGCACAATTGGGTTGGGTGTAGGCATAAGTAAAGCTCAAGCCTTGGTTGGCAATGTTCTCTATATTAGGGGTGATGAAGGAACCGGTATGGGTTCCCATGGTGGCCTGCTTTGCACTGATTTGATTCCATCCCAAATCGTCGATCATATAAACGATCAGGTTCGGCTGTTTTTTTCCAAAAATAAGGCAGCATGAAAATATGCAAAGGGAAAGCTGGAATAGAAAATTAATATTTTTCATTTGATTGAGGGTGTTTAAGAATAGGCAAGAACACCCCAATCGAATGATCAAACATGTAGGGAAGTCAATAGTTTAGAGTATTCTAAATCAAGGTTTTCCAAAGGTCTTTGGGTTGAGCAACCCTGATGTAAGCTCAGCCTTTCTTCTGGATAAATACTCCCCGGATATTTTTCGGGCTTTTTCCTGATCTGCTTCACTGTAGTCCCAAAATTCCTGAACAATTTCTTCGCACGCTGGATAATGGGATCCATCATCTCCCACTTTTTTTCGCAGTTTTGCCATCCAATTCTTTAGTGAGCTGATAAGCTTGGCGTTTTTTGGATCATCGTAGATATTTTTGGTTTCCTGAGGATCCTTTTTCATATCGTATAATTCCCATCCTGCCGGTGTCTGGTACTCTCCCTGATAATTACACCCATAAAAGTAAATGAGTTTATATCGCTTGGTTCTCATTCCAATGTGGGCGGGATTATCATGATGAGCCATATGCATCCAGTAGCGATAATAAGCGGCTTTTTTCCATTCCTTTTTTTCTTCTCCGGTTTCAAGAATACTTTTAAATGAACGACCTTGGACAGGCTTGGGGATAGACGCACCAGCAAAGTCGAGCAGGGTGGGGGCGAAGTCCACATTTTCAATAATCGAATCAAATTTCTGGCCTGCCTGAATCGATTTTGGATAACGGACCATAAGGGGCATTCGCATGGATTCTTCGTACATCCATCGTTTATCCTGATAATCATGTTCGCCGAGCATGAAGCCCTGATCCGCGGTATATACAATTAAGGTATTATCCATTTGGCCACTGGCTTCAAGGTGGTCAAATAGGCGACCTAGATTATCATCAATTCCTTTTACGCACCGAAGAAATTTTTTGAGATAGGCGTTGTAGGCAAGGCGAGTATTTTCTTCGTCGGTAAAATTGTTAGGATCATAGTTTTCAGGAAATTCCTTAGGGAATCTTTCGGGTAGATCACGCAGGTAGGATCGCCGGGGGTTACGATTTCCGATGGATGTTCCGATATGGGGAATTAACTCGTCATTGTCTCCGCGGGTGGCGAGAGATCCGAATGTTGGATCCCGTTTCCAAAGAGTGGGAGGTTCTGGAATATCAATATCAGCAAGATAATTTTCATATCTTTCTGCATTTTCAAAGTAATCATGAGGAGCCTTGTAGTGATGCATTAGAAAGAATGGTTTATCATCCTTTCTTTTCTTAAGCCAATCAAGGGTCAGGTCGGTGATGGCATCCGTGGAATGTTTTTCTGGCAATTCGATCAGATTTTTCCCCCACGGCTTTTCTCCCCGAATTCGAAAGGAGGGGCCATGGTATTTACCTTGTCCGGGTAGCACGCAGTAATAAGAAAAATCCTTGGGCTCAACTTTGAGATGCCACTTTCCAATCATTGCTGTTTCATAACCCGCTTTGCCCATTTCAATTGCGAGCATTTGCTTTCCTGGGAGTACTTTACCACTGAGGTCGACCGCTCCATTTGTGTGATTATATTGCCCGGTTAGGACGCAGGCACGGGAAGGTGAGCAGATTGAATTAGTGCAGAAGGCATTTTGAAAAAGAGCCCCTTCTTTTGCCAGGCGGTCGAGGTTGGGGGTTGGGGCGATTTTGGCTAAACGACCTCCATAGGCTGATATACCATGAGCGGCATGATCATCCGACATGATGTAGAGAATGTTTGGCTTCTTTCCCCAACTTGAATGGAGAAAAAATAGGGAAAGAGTGGTTATGTATAAGGTTTTTATCATGATAATTTTAAACGGTTGTTCGGGTAAAAGATTTGAGTTTGCATAAATCAGTTCTGCAATTAGGCAATTAACTCTTTGATGATCTGTCCTCCAAACTGACTGAGCTGTTTGTATCTGCCTCCATGAAAGTAGGTTAGTTTATTATCATCCAGTCCAAGAAGGTGAAGTAAGGTAACATGGAAATCGCGAATTGGATGAGCGACTTCAACCGCTCCCGATCCCAATTCATCAGTAGCTCCAACGATACTGCCAGGTTTGACGCCACCACCTGCCATGAGGATCGTCATGGCTTGGTTGTTGTGTCCGCGACCGATTGCATAGACTCCTCCTCTCCGGTTATTATCCGGAGTTCTTCCAAATTCACCCATCCAAAGAACAAGGGTATCTTTAAGCATGCCCCTTGATTTTAAATCCTGGATCAGGGCGGTCATGGGTTGATCCACGCTCTTGATGCGGGCGGCGTGAGCTCGTTCGAGGTAGTCGTGACTATCCCATCCACCCGAGAAGATTTGCACGAAGCGAACTCCTTTTTCAACCAACCTGCGGGCCATCAGGCATTGTTTCCCAAATTCTGCGGTTTCCTTTTGGTTAAGCCCATAGGCGTCCTTCGTTTTATCGTTCTCTCCTTCCAGTCCGATCACGCCGGGAACTTCCATTTGCATGCGGTATGCCAATTCGTAGTTTTGCATGCGGGATTTCAACTCCTCGTGCTGAGGGTGCTTGGCCATGTGACTCTTGTTAAGGAAAGCGAGTTCGTCGAGAGCCTCTCTTTGATGCCGCCTTGTCTTGTGAGAAGGAGCGTTCAGGTCGAGGATCGGAGAACCGGACGGACGCAGGCGGGTGCCTTGGTACTGACCGGGCAGGAATCCATTTGACCAATTGCGTGATCCGCCTTGGGGGAGAGCGAGTTCCGTCATGACGACGTATCCAGGAAGGTTCTTGTTTACTGAACCCAAACCGTAGTTGGCCCAAGCGCCGAGAGAGGGGTCGCCTCCCAGTCGACTCCCCGTGTTCATGTGAAAGAGAGCTTCCGGGTGGTTGAGAGACTCGGCGAAACAACCCCGATAGTTGCACAACTCGTCGGCCACCTTGGGCAGATGGATCCATTGATCGCTCATGTCCAAACCGGATTTCCCTACCTTGCGCGAACCGTAAGGACTGCCCACATAGAATTTGTATCCGGAGGCTAGGCTTCCCGGCCGTTTCGATTCCTTTTTGTGAAGATCGTTGAGCTTTGGTTTGGGGTCGAAAGTATCGACCTGACTGGGGCCGCCTTCCATGAAGAGCATGATGACGTTTTTCGCCTTGGGTTCGTGCATCGGTTTCTTCACGCCGCTAAAGGATGTAGAATCTTTCGCCATCAAATCGGTCATGGCCAAGGCTCCGAGTGAAGAGGTTAGTCCGTAGAGGAAATCACGGCGGTTGAGTTCGGGAACGTAAAATGGGATGTTCATATCAGTAGACGTACATAAATTCGTTGGCATTGAAGAGAACCAGGCACAAATCTGAGAGAGCTCTGGTTTGCGGGCTTACTTCATGGGCTTTCTTGTCGGCATGGTAATTTTCGAAAGCGGGAAGAATTTCCTCGTAGTCGAAAGGAAGGCCAGTGGACTCCTCGACGAGGGAACGGGTAATGGAGGTAGGGTACTCGGTTTTTTCCGGTTCGTGCTCGAGATGATACTGCCTCATCTTTTCGACATACTTCTCAAGTCTGTCCCATTCCTTCTTTGCGGGAACTCGGCCGAAAGCCAATTGAACCACCCGCTTGACTTGCATTCGAAGATCATCGAACTCATTCACTGCTCGCAAAGCCAGAGCGATGGCCCGGTCGTTCATCAAGTCACTGTTGAGAAGGCTGAAGGCTTGGGGAGTGACCGACTCGGCGACTCTTTCTTCGCAGGAGTCGTTGGGGTTGGGCTGGTTGAAGAGTTCCAGAAAGGGGTCTGGTTGTCCACGCACGCGGTAGGCATAAAGAGTACGGCGGTTTCGTTGTTCGGGCCGAATCGAAGGTTGATAGGCGGGGGCGAGGGAGAACTGGATCATACGAGGCTGAAGGGCCACTTCCATGTTGATTTCCGGCATGACCGGTAGCCCACCCACTTGGCGGTTAAGCTCTCCCGTACTTACCAACATGCCGTCGCGCAATTCCTCGGCGGTCAAGCGACGGGGCAGGCGGTAGGCAAGCAGGTGGTTGTCGGGGTCTTCATTACGGAGTCTTTGGAATTCCGGGTGTTGCGTCCCTTGGCGGTAGGTTTCGGAAAGCATGATCAGCTTGTGGAGTCGCTTGAATTTCCATCCGTGCTGGACGAAGTCGGCCGCCAACCAGTCCAAAAGCCGAGGATGTGTGGGTTTCTTTCCCTTCGCACCAAAATTGTTCGGGTTGCCGGCAAGGGGTTTTCCGAAATGCCTTTGCCAGACTCGGTTTACGATTGAACGTGCGGTAAGAGGGTTGTCCGGGTGGGCAACCCATTTGGCCAAATCCAATCGTCTGCCGGTGCTGTCGTTGGTTATCAGATAAGGATCCTTGGGGTTATCGGAGCTTGCTAGACCGAGGGCACTTAGGACGCCTGGTTGTACACGGTCTCCGGGAGCTTCGAGTGCACCTCCCTGGAGAATGTGAGACTTAGGAAACGGCCCATCGGGTATCTTGCCGGGCATACGCATTTTACGAGCATTGAGAGACTTGGGTACGGGACCGTTGTACACGGATTGCACAAGGGGTTTGTAGCGTTCGAGCCGACGGCTCCAAATCCAATCGTCTTGGCGTCGAACCTTGAGCCTGCCTTGTTCGATTGGGTTTAAGCCTACATAACGGGGCGGCTTTTCTTCGTCGGGCAAGCTTCTGCGCTTATCTTCGTTGAGATATTTCTTTCCCCTCTCGGCATACCATTTCTTGGCGGCCTCTTCCTGTTTTTTCAAAAGTTCGTGGTGTTTTTTCTTCGCGAAGTCGAACATGACTTGAGTGGCTTTTTTTCCTTCGTTTAGGCCAAGAAGGTTTTCTTCTTTGGCAAAGGGAGCCGGTCGTTCCGCAAGTTGGGTTCCCGAAAAAGCGGCGTACATTCTGTAGTAATCACGGGTGGGGAGGGGGTCGAATTTATGGTCATGGCACTTGAAGCAGCGCATGGTCGTACTGAGGAAAGTTTGCCCGACCGAGTTGACCACGTCATCAAGGTACAATTGACGGGCTTGGGGTTTCAAAACCATGGCCGGGTCCCATGGTCCCATGCGAAGGAACGAGCTTGCCACCAGAAGTTGCGAGTCTTTTTTGTTCTTGGGTTGTTCTTCCCAGAGCTCGTCTCCGGCAATTTGTTCGATGATGAATTGGTCGTAAGGTTTGTCGTGGTTAAGAGAGCGCGTTACATAGTCGCGGTATCTCCACATGTTGGAGCGTTCGTAATCGTTGGACAGTCCTGCCGTATCGGCATAGCGTGCGACGTCCAACCAATGTTGGGCGGAACGTTCTCCGTAATGGGGACTTTCAAGTAACTGGTCGATCAATCCAACCCATGCCTTTTGAGGATCCTTGTCCCATGCTGAACGAAACTGGTAGATTTCATAGGGTGTGGGTGGAAGACCGTGAAGGTCAAGGTAGGCCCGCTTGACCAAGTTGCGGAAATGGCTGGGTGGCGCAGGCTTGATCTCTTCCCGGTTGAGCTTTTCCCTGACAAAGAAATCGACCGGATTCAGACCTGAGATAGGTACCTTCGGTTTAGTCAAGGGTTGGAATGCCCACAAGTCTTCGGGTGAGTAGCGCCTGTATGTCCAATCGTCGGACAAGCCTCCACTTGTTTTGACTATTATGCCTTCATCCGTTACGGGCTTCGCCCTCTCTTCAAGCACGTACTTTTGGCTTGTCTCTTGGTCGGGCCAAGGGGCACCTAGTTTGATCCATTGTCTGATCCAGTGGATTTGTTTTTCGGTCAACCGGTCGTTTTCCTTAGGGGGCATTTCGTAGTCTTCGTCCTTCCACTCGATTGCGGTCATGATGAGGCTCTTTACCGGATAACCGGGCACGAGAACCTTTTCCGAGGTTTCCCCTCCTAAAAGTATTTTATCGAGGGAAGAAAGATCGAGATCCCCTTTTGTTTTCCCTTCTTTTTCGCTATGACAAGCAAGACATTTACTTTCCAGAATAGGCTTTACCTTGAGCGAGAAAATCCTTTCACCCATATTTGCATCAATTTTTGTAAAAAAAGCTAAATAAATTAACAGTGATAACAAACTTGATCGAGTGGTAGACACAGTCGATTGGGTAGAGAATTTAAATTACATTTAAAGCAAGTGCCTTAAGGGCCCCATCTTTATTTTTTACGAGGATCGCTTCAACAATCCTCTCGTGCTCTCCGATTGATTCTTCAAAGTTCTCCAAACGGGAATATTTCATTGAAATACGAACCGCGAGTCCAAGCCAAATCAGTTCGAGGTTTTTAGAAACCCGAGTGACCCAGTGTCTGTGGAGAGCCAAGTTTCTTTCCGCGACTTCGGGCAAGGATTCTCTTAGACAGGCATTCTTGAATTGCTCGAGCAAAATTTCTAATTCCCCATGATCTTTATGGTTTGCTTCTTCAGTATATTTAGAAACACAGTATTTTTCTAATTCTAATCGCATGTTCATCATTATTTTCCGTTCCTCATCTGCGATTGCTGAATGAACGCGAACTCCGCGATTGGTTTCGTATACTAATGAACCTTCCTGAGTAAGCTTTAGAAAAGCGTCTCTTATTGGACCCCGACTTACGCCGAAGCGTTTGGCAAGGGAAATTTCACGCAATGGTTGATCGTAACGGTATTTACCGGCAATTAAATCCGACCTTAGAATATCGCAAATCTCCTCCCGAGTGTAATCTCTTTTAATAGATTCCTTTACCATGCAAATTCACCTAATGTTATAACAGAAAACTCGTCAATTTGAAATTGTTAACAATTTCTATCGTTAAAATGGATATGCTTTATTTGTAGTGGGAATTTAAGAATGTAAATTGGGAAGTTTTGTTCTTGGGCAATATGAATTCAAGAATTCTTTTGTTGGAATCACGATCGATAATTTGCCAAGCGTGGCTTACAAAAGAATTAATTTCATAATGATCTTTGGGACGCAAAGTTCTTCTTTGCCTAGGGTTTCCTTCAAAATCGATCCATTCTAGGAAAATTGTTTTAGATGAAAGGTTACGCAAAAATAGCTGATTTCTTTTATTTGAGAACTGAGATTTTGTTTTTTCATTTGTTTTGTTAGGTAGTGGTTTTATTTTCGGACTTCCTTTGGGGGCCAAACTGATTACACCTGATTCAAATTCTTTTTTCCAAATTATTAAATTGTTTGGCCATGCAAATGGTTTTTCTTCTTTATAATTGAAGCCTAATAAATGAGATGAGACATGATCACGTTTTAGAGGTAATTGATACCTCCATTCTGAATCACCAAGGGTTTCTTTAATTAGTTGGGCGAGTGGGGGATCTGCTTTTTTGAGTTCTTTTCTTGTGTTAATAAATCCGTGATCCCGGTCATTTTCACGGTTTGTGTTAAACCATGATTGCACTCCCTCTGCCCAATATTCATTGACATTAGTGGAAGCATAAGTGCCATCCCATATTTTTCTTTCGATTGCATTTCTGTAACATTTTTCAATTTCATTTTGAAAATTTGGATTTAATTGTATCAGTGCCATTTGGTGTAGGGCATGGGCAAATTCGTGAATCAAAATATTTTCCTTTGCGTAGGGATCCCCTTTGATACCAAGAAGGTTTTCCTCTCCGCATGTCACAGCAGGCCGGGCAAAGGTAGCACCTAACCCACGAGCTCTATGATCCCAATATTGGGAGGGTTTGAGGTCCGAGTGTTCGGGAATGTCTGTAGTAAATTCATCTCTGGCCATCACCACATAGCGTGCTTTGTTTCGATTCAGCATTGAAAGTAAATCGTTTCTTTTTCCAACCATCTTTATGATCAGAAAAGCAGCTTCTTTTAAAGCATAGCTCGAAACTTTTGCAGATCCAATTATAGAAAATCCGTGAAGGTCAACATGCTTCTGATAAAATTCATCCAAATTTAAGCGATTTCTCACTTCTTGTGGAATTGCGGTAACTTCGTAACTATTCTTTGCGACAAGACAATGAACACAAATAAAGAAAACGAACCCGGTTATAAAAAATATACCCGGACTTTTCATAGAAATATTTTTTATTTGAAGAACTTATGCTGAGGATCGTCACCGCTTAAAATATATGCGAGCAGATCCATTACCTCTTCTTCTTTCATCATATTGAGTAGTCCTGGGGGCATCGGTGAGACAGTAGACGGCCCTATGCTCTTAACTTCATTTGTTTGCACGCTCGTTCTTTGGTTCGGATCGTAGAGATCGGTGTTTAAGGTAACGCGGTTACCATTCAGGTTTACCACAACTCCGGACAAGGTCTTCCCGTTTTTTAAAGTTACGAAAGTGGGAACGAACTGTTCATTGATTTCCTTACTTGGATACATGATTTGTTCGAGCAGATCATGAGGTGAATAGCGACCGCCCGAACCGGTCAGGTCGGGGCCGTTCATGCCGCCTTGGTTTCCAAATCGGTGGCACGCGTAACAACCTCCTGCTGCAAACATCCTGCGACCAACCTTAAAGTTTCTACCCTTGAGCCCACTGGATGCCGCATTGCTTAATTCCTCCAGTTTCCAATTTTTAACGAATGTCCTACCCACCATCGCCTCTGCCATAACATCGGCAGGAGACTTAACAATAGCCTTTTTGGCGAGCAATTCGGCAAGTTTTTTCTGTTCAGTTGGATTCAAACTGGCAACTGCATCGTTTCGAATAAACTCGATAAACTTGGTGAAGCTTGCTCCTCCTCGGTAATTAGACGCCTTCAAAAACCAATTAAAGTATTGTACTCGTAGTTCATGAGTCCATCCGGTTTTCAGGTTGCGGAGGGAACGGGCATATTCCATTTGCTCTTCCTGTGTGGGAGCCTCCAAAAGGAGAGCTATTCCTTTTTTGGCTACAGTGGGGGATTCGAGAAAGGCAAGGGTCTCGCAAAGCAACCAATTCATTTCGAAGCTTTTAGCGGGAAATTGAGGATCTAGTTGCGCGACAATTTTTGCAGCTACTTGGGGGGCTGGTTTGCCAAAACGAACCATCGCAATCTGATAGGTACGTACCAGAGCGAGCCGCTCATTGGGAGTCAAATCTTTCCATTTGATTTGAAGCAGGGATTGGAGGATCTGTTTGCCCAGTTTTTGGTTGATGGGAGGATCCGTATTTTGACGGTGAAAAGGGTCAATCCCAGCCGCTTTGGAAAGAGACAAAAGAATATTTGCCCGCTTCCCTGAGTCCTTTTCGGTGAGGGCTTTTGTTGCCCATTTCTCAATCGGTAAATGCTGTATGGCAATAAGGGCCGCCCAGCGAACGAAGCGGTCTGGATGGTCGATATGTGGCCAGGCTAATTCCAAAGCCTTAGGATGTTCGCCGATATGCAAATTTTCCAGCTGATGCCGTAGACTTGCAAGTTCATTCACGCGAGGTTTCGTGGAGATGGGGGCGGTTTTCTCTTTCCCCGTGTAACTGACCCGATAGAGTCCAGACTGAACTTTTCTTCCGCCAATGGCAAAATACATTGATCCGTCCCCTGGATGGATAATTGCGTCTGTTACCGGTAGTGGACTACCGGTGATGAAAGTCTCTTTTTCCCCGAAATAAGT
>Ga0129327_10000118_pt1 | contig 44734 bp, 35 predicted proteins | sample CPBDNA_6_FD_111799 | JGI IMG/M metagenome (GOLD analysis project Ga0129327, IMG submission 111799) | Freshwater to marine salinity gradient microbial communities from Chesapeake Bay, USA - CPBay_Spr_31_0.8_DNA | ecosystem: Environmental > Aquatic > Marine > Coastal | place: USA: Chesapeake Bay... | reverse complement strand
TTTAACATATTTTATTTTCTGCCCAAAGTTATCATTTTTGTCACAATTTTGATGATTTTTGCTTTCTTTAGCCTTCAACTTATTTACAACGTTAGAAGGGTAGCCATGAAAACGTACCCATTTGTTCTTATTTTGATTCGCTTGTATACGCTATTATTGGTCATCCTAACTGGCTGGCTGGCGGTGCTGGTTTTTAAGCCATTATTTTTAAATACCCCAATAATTATTGCTGAAAACACTAGCATTCTTTCTACAAACCCATCGACTGTTTCACCTAAATTATTAGCAACTATTGCAACTGGTAAAAATTTATTTAAAGTAAACTGTGCAAGCTGTCATAATAAAAACATGAAAGCGGATATGATAGGGCCTGCTTTGGCTGGTGTTCGAGAAAGATGGAGTGATTACCCGATTACTGATTTGTATAATTGGGTCAAAAATTCAAGTAAATTAGTAGAAGAAGGGCATCCAAGAGCGGTTGCTATTTCTAAGGAATGGAACCGTAGTCCGATGACTTCTTTTAATACTATGACGGATGAAGATGTAGCAGCTATTTTGACCTATATTGAAAGTGTTAAATAGGCGAACAGTAATCCTGTTCAATTTTTAAAAAATTGTTAAAGCCCCGTTTTATTTCTAAAAATGAGTACCTTTGATTGGCTAGTGCTATACAGCGTGGTTGTTTATGATAACCATTCTGTTGGTTTTAATAATTTGTAAAGACATTGAAAATTATAATTTTGCATGCGTTTATTATTACTAAAATGCGTTTCTCTTTCCATTTTTTTCTCCTCCTTTTTATTGATATTTTCTCCTACTAAAACTTATTCCGTAAAAAAGATAAAAAAATCGATTCAACTAACAGGAAATGGAGCGGATAGGCAATGGAAAAAAGCCAAAAAACTATGCGATTTTCCTTATCCTTGGCGAGCAGAAACGGCACCCAAAACTGAATTTAAAGCGCTTTATGACGACACCCATTTTTACTTTTTGTATCGGGCTACAGATGCTGAAATTATTCAAAAATCTAAAGGACTGGGAGAAATGGATGTGGTAGCCTCCGATAGAGTAGAATTATTTTTTAAGGGTGCTACGGATGACGCCCCTTATTATTCGCTAGAATTGGATGCTTTAGGCCGGATTCTGGATACAGAAGGCTATTTTTATAAAAAGGTCGATTTTGCTTGGACTTGGCCGACTGACGGATTAGTGGTGAAAGCGAGTATGGATGAAACTGGGTATTGGGTGGAAGGTAGTATTTCTTTTGCTTCTTTGCGGGCGCTTGGTTTGTATCATGATGATGGTATTTTACGAACAGGGTTGTATCGAGCGGAATATGTCACACAGGCAGATGGAAAAGTTAGACCGCAATGGATTAGTTGGATACATCCTGATGCGGAGACACCGAATTTTCATATCCCTTCTTCTTTTGGGATTTTGGAGTTAGTGGAATAATACTAAATACAAGAGGTTTTTACCGCATAGAAACAGCGTTCACAAAGAACACCTAGTTTTAGTTTAGTTCTTATCAGGTCAATAATTTGATAATTATTTTGAAAATATAAAAGAGAATGGTATCATTTTAATAAAGAGGGGAGCTTCCTTAAAACAAGGCGGCTGTTTCCCACAGCCGCCTTGTTTCAACCATTCCCCTGACTATTAAAAAGATACAGAAAATGTATAAAATCCGTGGAGCAAATAAATTCGTGGGGAATCTTTAAATCCGAAAATTAAAATCAATAAATATGATAAATTTAAAACACTTCATTTTCGTATGTGCCTACCTATTTTTTACGTTAACGGGCATCAGCCAAAATCAAAAGCCTGCTTTTTCTAGTATGGATGTCTTTGAGTTAGAATGGGCAGAAAAAACACAAATTTCCCCAGATGGACAAACCATTGTTTATATTCGGAGAGGAATGGACATTATGACCGACAAGCGGCAATCTCGTTTATGGACGGTGAATACAGATGGGACAGCACATCAGAAATTAACTTCAATGGACGTAAATGAAGGTAATCCAACTTGGTCGCCAGATGGGCAACGGATTGCTTTTACCGCTTCCACAAAACAAGGTTCTGAATTATTTATTTATTGGATGAAGACCCGAAAAATTGCTAGAATTTCTCAGTTACCAGCTTCTCCGAGAGGATTAGCTTGGTCACCAGACGGTAAGCAAATTGCTTTTTCTATGTTTGTAGAAGGGCGAGAATTATCTTTGGTTAAACCACACAAAAAACCCAAGGGTGCTCAATGGGCAGCTTCGCCTAGAATTACTTCTCGATTAAAGCATGAGGCGGATGGTTCTGGGTATATGAAACCAGGCTTTTCTCATTTGTTTGTAATACCTGCGGAAGGTGGCACACCGAGACAAATTACGAATGGAAATTATCAACATCGGTCTGCGCCAGTTTGGGGTAAAGACGGGGAATCACTTTATTTCTCTGCTAACAGAGTTGAAGATTGGGAATACGATTTTAGAAATTCTGAATTGTATAGCGTCAACTTAACGGATGGAAAAATTACGACTTTAACGGATAGAAAAGGCCCTGATCGTAGTCCTACTATTTCACCTGATGGCACACAAATAGCTTATTTAGGTTATACGGATAAAACGCAGACCTACCAAAATACGCTGTTGTATGTAATGGACAAAAATGGACAAAATAGCCGTCAAATAAAGGTGGAATTAGACCAAGCCATTGCTAATCCTACTTGGGACGCCAATGGGAAAGGTTTATATTTTATGTATGATGAACAAGGGAATACTAAAATAGGCCATACAGACTTGAATGGAAAAGTAACTAAGATTACCGATAATGTCGGTGGCACAGGAATTGGTAGACCTTATGGAGGCGGTTCTTATTCTGTCGCTAAGGATGGGACAATTGCTTTTAACCATACCACACCTTACCATCCAGCGGAACTGGCGATTAATACCCCCAAATCGAGGGCGACTAAATTAGTGATGTCTTTGAATGACGATGTATTAGGACAACGAACCTTAGGACAAGTAGAAGAAATCTGGTATAAATCTTCTGTAGATGGCCGAAAAGTACAAGGTTGGATAGTGAAACCTCCTTTCTTTGAAGCCAATAAACAGTATCCTTTATTGGTAGAAAATCATGGTGGCCCAATTTCTAATTATGGCGACCGTTTTTCTCCAGAAATACAATTATATGCGACTGGTGGATATGTCGTTTTTTATCCTAATCCTAGAGGAAGTACCAGTTATGGGGAAGAATTTGCTAATTTATTATACCATAATTATCCAGGTGAAGATTATAATGATGTGATGGATGGGGTAGATGCGGTGATTGAAAAAGGATATATCGCTAAAGACCAACTTTTTGTAACGGGTGGTAGTGCAGGTGGAATTATGTCTGCTTGGATGATTGGAAAAAACAATCGTTTTAGAGCGGCGGCAGTGGTTAAACCTGTAATGAATTGGATTAGTAAAACCTTAGTGGCAGATAATTATTATGGCTATGCTAATTCACGGTATCCTGGGCAACCTTGGGAAAATCCAGAAGCTTATTGGAAATTTTCCCCACTTTCTTTAGTCGGGAATATTCAAACGCCAACCTTAGTCATGGTCGGTACTTCGGATATGCGTACGCCGCTTTCGGAAGCTAAGCAATTATACCATGCTTTAAAACTGCGAAAGATTGAAACGGCTTTAGTGGAAGTACCTGGTGCTTATCACTTTATTGCGAATCGGCCGAGTCAACTGATTACTAAAGTAGAGCATGTTTTGGCTTGGTTTGAGCGGTATTAAGCCGAATTTATTAGCAGTTATTGGAGGGTATTTTAAAAAGAGATATCCTCCAATAACTGCTGCTTCTTTCCGCATAATTGACAACTGACAACCAAAAATACCCGTATTAGTGTAGGCTTTCCTTGAGAAGAAGGCTTTATATTTGCAAAGAAATACAAGACCTATTTTACTAGTTAATAGAGAAAATTACCGCATTAATGACCCGACCCCTTCTATGTTTTTTTTATTTTATGATGTCTTATTGCCAGATTCAGGCACAATGCCCTAGAATTTTAACGGATGATTTAATTGAAGTGTGTAGTAGCGGAGGAACAACCGTGAACATTCAAGTAGAAGGCACCTTATTGACTGCGAATTGGTCGCCAGCCATTGGTCTAGACGATGCCAATATTTTAAATCCTACATTTTTAGCACCTATAGATACGACTTATTTTTTGACGATTACAGGAATAGACCCAGAGACACAAGATACCTGCGAAGTGCAAAAAATAATGGAGATAGAAATAGCTATTTTTGATTTAACAATTCCAAAAGATACGATTGAATTACCTTGTGGAGACACGATTCGGTTAGCAGCGAATGTAGCGCCCAATGGTAGTTTTTTTATTATTGAGTGGGAGACAACTGACGGTAATTTTACGCATGGAAACCAAACCTTAACACCCTTGATTGATGCAGTTGGACTTTATAAGGCGAATGTTATTGGTACTTTAGGACGTATAGTTTGCCGAGATAGGGATTCTTTACAAGTGGTTCTGCGAGCCGATGAATTGACTATTGAACTTCCAGAAAAATTGAATTGTAATCGAAATGCTGTTGATTTAACGTTAGCCAGCCAAACAAATACGGATACCTATTTATATAATTGGACGACAACTAATGGGCAATTTGCTGCTAATACGGACCAATTTGCAACTGTTGTTGGTAAAGCGGGTATTTACGAAGTATCTCGAACAAATCTCTTTGGGGAATGTGAGACTACTGCTAGGGTAGCCGTGGAGGAAATTGTCGAATTTAATGATTTCTCTGTCAATTTAACGGAAAGGAATTGCAAACAGTCGGGTACATTTTCTATAGTAGACCTGAAAGGAGGCCAAGCGCCTTTTCAGTATTCTATTGATAATGGAAACACTTTTCAAACGGTTGCTAATTTTGATGAATTAACAGCCGATAACTATACGGTTTTAGTCGTTGATGCCAATGGTTGTGAATTGTCAAAGCCGATTAACTTTGCACCATTTACTTCCGTTGATTTATCGCTAGTTGCTTTTCAAGAAGTTGAGAAAGGTACCACCTTTCAAATGCCTTTAAATATAGCTAATAACGGTGCTTTGATTGAGTCCATTGAGTGGTGGCCAAATGTAGGATTGAGCTGTACGGATTGCCCAAACCCCATTTTAACAGCATTTAAAAATAGACGCTACGAAGTAACCGTAAAAGATGATAAAGGATGCGAGGAAAAGACGATGATAGAAATTGCGATTCGTCAACCCAATTTATTTTATAGCCCAACCGTTTTTTCCCCAAATGATGATGGTCAAAATGACTTATTTTCTATTTTTACCAATACAAAATTTGTTAAACAAATCAATAGTATGACTATTTTTGACCGCTACGGAAACTTGATTTTTCAGCAGACGGCCACCAGGAATAATGATAATTCGGCTAATTGGGATGGTCGTTATAAAGGCAAAGAAATGCCTATTGGTGCTTATCTGTATTCAGGAGAATTGGAGCTGTTAGATGGCGAAATTGAACGATTTAGTGGCACTTTGAACTTGATTCGATGATTTGAATTGCCTGATTTTTTAATAGTTATCTTATCTATAGAACCTCTATACCTCTTTAATAAACCAAAGTCACATCTGTTCCAAAATGCTCAATCGTACCGTCTGATAAAGTGATTTTGATGGCGCAATAATAAACAGCGGCAGGATAATCTTCTCCTTCCCAATAATCTAAATTTTCATAACTATCCATTGGTTGAGATTCAAAAACTAAATTGCCCCAACGGTCAAATAATTGATAGCTAATGGATTGAATTAAACCAAATTTTGGAAAAATAGTAAAGGCATCGTTTTGACCATCTCCATTTGGTGAAAAAACATTGGGAACATAGATGTTTTCGGTTATATTAATATTGCAGCGAGTAAAAGATGGTGCTTCTGACAAAGTGAATATACCTTCGACAGTACAACCTATTTGGTCGACGACATTAACCGTATAATCACCTGAAGCGAGATTGGCTAAAGTTGGGGTGGTTTGATTTTCAATGTTCCATTGTACTGAAAATGGTGGAGTTCCTCCTTCAAAACTTAAGGCGATTTGCCCATCAGTAGCATTTTGACAAGAAGGTAGAGTTGTAGCCTCCTTTATATTAAAAGAAATATCAGAAACAATCACTTCTCCACTGACAATTCCATTACAATGACGATCATTAAATCCTACAAAGTTATATAAGCCAGTTTCTGTTAAGGAAAAAACAAAAGGAGTAACCATGATATCATCAAGACTTTTAATCGATTGATTATCAATTGTATAATTCAGTGTCCAAGGGGCCTGCCCAGGCAGATTAATCAATACTTCATCTGTTTGCTTGCCTATACACCAAGTGAAATCTCCTGCAATTTCCAATGTAGGAACAGGCTGTAATTGCACTTCTATAGCATCATTATTAGTAGCTCCACAAACATCAGTTACGGTAACGGCATAATTTTTTGGTTCCGTAATTACGTCTATAATGCTTTCAGTTGTGTCACCCGAAGCCCAAATGTAAGAAAGCGGTTGAATACCATCTGGAACATTAGGGTTTAAGGTGAAAGTTTGACCAGGACAAACTAAATCATCGTCAAAAAATACATTTAGATTTTCTTTGGAATCTTGGATATAGAGCCTTGCGGTGTCTCTTTCTTCACAATCACAAGTAGTGGTTTTGACAACTACATCCACATACTCCAGAGATTCAATTAACTCATCTGGTAAAACAGTTAAGGGTAAATCTTTTCTTAATTCCCTACTACCTAGGGTGATAGTAGACGGAATAAGTTCAAAATCTAAATTATTGGTGGCGGTACCTAATACGGCTAATTCCACCGTTAAAAGACTATCTCTATCTGATAATTTGCTTCGATCAATAACAAAAGTGCCATCTAAACAATTCTCATAAACTAAACTATCTATACGCCCATTGACTAATGCTCTAATACTTGCACTGCCATTGGTATCAAAACTTTTACCTTCTAAAAATACCGCAGAATCTAAAATGTCATCGCCTACATCTCCGACCACTAAACGAATATGATAAGTCTCGCAAGGAATTACGCTAAAAAAGGCTTGTAATTTGGTGGTATAGCCATCAAATTCAATACTTGATATATTTCTTGGCGCATAAGGTATGCCGCATTGATTGGCATCTATCCTGCCTAGGTTATTAACAAAAAAGGCTTCATTTTTTAAATGATTGACATTATTAATCGTTACTGCATCGTCCTTCTGTTCTATTTTAGCGACATTTATAGATTCATTAAAACCGTTCCCTTCAATGCCTGGACCAGAAACAAAAAAACCGAAGGCATCATTAAATTCACTATTTACATATTCACAATATTCTTCGGAAGCAAAAACATAACTAAAACTAACGAAATCACTAGTAGGCGTAAAATCAAATTCAATACCAGCCACATCAAAAAAAGAAACCCCTTGAACGACTTTTCCTAAATATGGAACTTCTGATTGCCCATAACGTCCACCCGATATTCCAGTGGAGAGATTTGGTCCTGGAATATCTTCTAAATTTCCCGTCGAAAATACAATTCCGTTATTTATACCAATCTCATCCTTACCATTATTAAAAGACCCAATACTTTTAATATTTCCGATTGTTTGGATATTTTCTATTTGAACACAATTGCCCTTCTTGATGAATTCTTCAAAAACTAGGGTTTCTATATCACTTGCGGGTGTTATTTGGATGATTGTTGAATCTGTAGCTTGACAAAATAATAAAAGAGGAGGGGATGCAAAAATGCTAAAGAGTATTCTCCAAAAATAGACTTGATATAAAGTGTTTTGCTTCAAGATTTTTGTTTAGGCGAAAATATACTAAAATAGTTTCTTTCTTTAACAATAAAAGGCTTTCTAATTTATTATAGTGTCATTAGTTGTCGGATGGTTGCCTATATCAATACTGTTCATGCCCTAAAGATTAGAAATGAGGTTTATAATAATCGTTTTTTGCTGTTTAATTTGCATTGATATAAGTGCTCAAATCCGTAGTAGAAAAGAGATACGACCAGAAATAGAAGCGCTTAGAGCTACATTGGCTGCTGCTGATGTTATTTATGGTAGAACTACAGGCGCTGGCGAAACAAAGGCTTATAAAGCGTTCAAGAAACTGGTAGAAAAAGCGACCATTCCCGAATTGAAAATATTAGTTAAAGATAAAAATACGGTTGTTAAAGGATACGCATTTTGGGCGCTAGTCCTACGAGATAGAAAAGCGGCGTTGCTTATTAAACGTAAATTTAAATTTAGTTTAAAAAAAGTTAATACAGGACTATATGGTTGTATAGGCGATAGATTCAAATTAAAAGACTTTGTCAATATTATCTATAGTCTACCTGATGACCAGATGGAATTTCTTTATACGCCATAAACAATAATCTTCTAGGTTTTTTATTCAGGAAGGCTGTAGATTCTTTGATTAATAAATTTGCTTACCATTCCTTATCAGTAATATACATATCCAATTTCTTAGCCAAATCGAGATGGGGTTTAATTGCATCTCCCTCTTCTTTCTCACTACGGTCGATACTATTTAAGGTCATATTTAGTAAGTGTTTTAGTTCCGCTAGAGAGAAATCAATATCTACTTTTACGTTTCTATCGCTTATCCTTAAGGTTCGTTTTTCCATGATTGTCTTTACAATTAAACAGAATGAATAATTAGAAATAATAGGTTATTTACGGGGAAAGTTGCAGTAAAGTTAATGCATTATTATATTATATATGTATAAAGATATACCTTTTGAAGCGATTTACCTGTTTTTTATGAATGAGAATACGTTTTTAAGCCAATATCTACCATTTTAAGGCCCTAAAAATGAATAAATGACAAGATAAGGAATTGGACAAAGTGATGGAAAATGGCAAATTAATACCAATTTTAGTCAGTATTTACTCATTTTTGGAAAAATACTTTTGTAACGTAGGGTGTTTTCAAAACTTAATAAAATAGCTTTTAGATAGTAGCAGAAAATTGTGGAGGTATACTAGAAATTATATTGTTATTGGCTAAAAGAAAGCGTTTTTATTCACTTTATATGGATGAATACTAGTTTTTTGAAAAAATAAAAAAGGGAATAAACCGAAGTTTATCCCCTAATATCTTTTATCTACCCCCCAGCGATAAAAGACGTTGCAAATATAAGGCTATTTGTTAGCCGTCACAGTATCTATTCAACAATATTGTGACATTTACATAGATGCTTTATAAAAGCTGTAGTCACTTATATATTTAAAAGACAATTGCTTTAATACTTGATAACGCTATCTCAAAACAGATGTTTTTTTATGATTTGGTAGTAGTACTTATTTGAATAAACCAATTTTGTGACAGATAACGGACGGTAATTTATAGATGGAATTTTGAATTTAAAGACTTCTTTAGGAGTTTTTTTTAATGGATCTTGCAATTGAAGTTCAAATAATTAATATTTCAAAACCTGTCTGTTGGCAATAATTTTCCTAAATTTTTTACCACAACCTGCCATTTTAAACAGGCTGTGGTAAAAAATGACTTAATTTCCTCGAAGTCCTTTAGCAGTCCTATCTTCCAATGCAGGTGTTGGTGTCATTGTTCCAGGCTGTGTTTTGACTAATTTTAACACTTCTTCAACAACCCTTTCCATCTGTGGGTCTCTCCCTTTTACTAATATATTTGGGTCATCCCAAACTTTAATATCTGGACGGACGCCTTCTCCTTCCCAAAACCAATGCCCATCATTATCATAAAGTCTTGCCCCAGGAACAGTAATGCCGCCGCCGTCAATTAGCCGATGTCCTGTGGCTGGACCTACTAAAATACCCAAAGTACGTTCTCCTACTATTGGCCCTGCTTTTAACTCTTGGAATGCCCAAGGTAGCCCATCGCCACCAGAACCAGCCCAACCATTAATCAACATCCCTTTAGGGCCTGTATTCGCTTTAATTGGTTGCGTATGGTCTTTGCCGTGTCGCCAATGTAAATTATAGACAATTGGTTTCGTTAGTAATTCTAAAAAACGATCTGCCAATTGACCACCACCGTTAAAGCGTTCATCAATAATAAACCCTTTTTTATCCAATTGACCATAATACATTTTTACCAATTCTAATTGTCCTCTACCAGAAGTATTGGACATATAAACATATCCTAATTGACCATCAGATAATTTATCGACCATTTTTCGGTTGTTTTCAATCCATTCCAAATAGCGTAATCTAACTTCATCCCCCTGTCCTAATGCTTCGATAATATGCTGTTTAGCATCAGTTGAATTACCTGTTCGACTAATCTGTAACGCAATTGTTTTTTCATTTAAGCCTTCAAAAGCGGCATAAGGGTCCTTAGTTGCATCTAATGGAATACCATTAACGGAATGAATGTAATCACCCACTTTTACATCAACCCCTGTTTGGTCAAAAGGAGAGCGAACTTCTGTATCCCAAGCGGCTGGTTTCACAATGCGCTTGATGCGATATTTGCCATTCGTTAGTTCCCAATCTATCCCTAAATAACCTGTTTCTACGGGTTTTACACGTTCCACATCTCCATTTCTAGTATACGTATGTCCTGCACTTAATTCGGCCACTAAATTGGAAATGATATTGGTAACATCCCAACGAGTACGTGCTTCTTCAATAAGTGGACTATATCGTTCTTTCATTAAATCCCAATCAACGCCTTGCATATTTGGGTCATAGAAAAAGTCTCGATGTCTACGCCATGCATCATGGAAAATTTGCCGCCATTCCTCTTTGGGTATCAAATTCATGACCAATCCATCAGTAGGAATTGGGTCTTTAATCTTTTGAGCTGGCGCAGGTTTTATAATGCCATATTTGCCTTTACTGCTGACTAATAAACTCTTTCTATCAGCAGTTAAGGTGATGCTGCCAATGCCTTCCATGACTGATTTCTCTTCCATTTCTTTTAAATCCAATAACATCAAAGTACGACCACGTTTTTCAGAACCCGTATTGGCACTTCTAATAAATAGCAATTTATCTTTAAAAGAAAATAAGCTACCAAAATTTCCTGCTTTTGGAGATAATAGCCTCAATCTAGCTTCTATATTGTCGAAATCAATTTCGACTTTGGGGACTTTGTCTTTTTTAGGCTTTTCCCCTTTATTATCTGCTGCCTCTTTTTCACCCTTCTTCGTAGATTTTTTAGCATCAGTAGCAGAAGCCTCAGATTTCTCCTCCTTTTTTTCTTCTTCTTCTTTTTCTTCCGTTAGCGCATCATTTTTTGGTGCAAATAAATTGGGTGCATCCTTGGTTAAACTTAATACAGCAATCCGAGTGGAATTTGGATAGACCCAAGTACCATCACCCATATCGGAATAATGTGGACGGAATTCTTGGTCACTATAGAAATATAAGTATTTACCATCCGAACTAAAAATAGGGGAGAAGTTAGAATAGAAACTACTAGTAACAGCAGTAGCCTTTTTAGTAGCTACATTATAAACAATAATGGCTTCATTCTGATTGTCTCTAGTTTTGGAATAAGTAATCCATTTAGAATCGGGTGACCAATCAATGGAATAACCACCCCGACCGGGATGACTCACATTCCAATCCATCTTGTCAGCGATAGTGGAACTACCTGTTGTGGCATTCACTAAAGTGATTTGATTTTTTTCATCAATAAAAGCCAATGTTTTGCTGTCAGGTGACCAATTTAAAGTATAGCCATAACCACCATTTCGATTGGTTAATTTTTTAGCGACTTCTGAACCATCTGATTTTTGTAAATAAATTTCATTTTCGCCAGATTTGTCACTCCAAAAAGCAATTTGTTTTCCATCAGGAGACCAAGCTGGACTTCTATCAAAAGCACCACTAGAATTGGTCATATTCATACTAAATCCTTCTTTGACAGGAACATTAAATAATTCCCCTCTTGCTTCAAAAATAATCCGTTTGCCTTCAGGCGAAGCGGTCATATTGCTGATGTTTTTACTGACATCTTTTCGCTGCTCCATTTCGAGTGCTAAATCGCTGATAATATTGATGTTAATAACCTTGGATGTTTCTGTTTGGAAGTCCATTAAATACAATTGTCCACCCATTTCATAAACTAGCTCATTAGCACCAGCAGACATAAATGAAATATCAAAATCAGCATATTTTGTTATTTGTTTGCTGGTCTTATTTTGGGTATCATAGCGCCAAAGATTTAAACGATAATTTTCTCCTTGATCCGATAAAAAATAAATTTTATCTCCTGCCCATGCTGGTTTACCATCGTTGGTTTCATTATTGGTGATATTTTCTGCTGTATTAGTCGTCAAATCAAAAATTAATACATCAGAAGCTAAACCACCTTTGTATCTTTTGAAAGGGTAATTCTCCGTAATTTTAGTGATATAAGCCAACTTATTGCCATCTGGACTATAACTAGCCAACTCCCCATAAGGAATAGGTAATTTTTCTGGAAATCCACCCTCCTTGGCGACTTTAAAAAATTGCCGAGCAGAACGCTGGCCCATTTCTCGACGAGAAGCAAATAATAAATGCGTGCCGTCAGGGTGCCAGTCAATCATTCGGTCTGCATGCGATTGATAAGTCACTCTTGTGGGTAATCCTCCTTTAACGGGCATAACATAGACATCTAAATTGCCTCGATATTCTGCGGTATAAGCAATAGATTGACCATCTGGAGAGAATTTAGGATAAGATTCTTCCCCTTGGGAATGGGTTAATTGGATGGCAGTACCTCCATTTTTGTCCGCTATCCATATATCGCCTCCATAAACAAAACAAACTTGCGTATCGGAAACATCTAAATAGCGAAATAATTTAGCATTAATTTGAGAGAATGCTGCGATAGAAAATAGTAAAGCAGCAGTAGAAAATAACAGTCTTTTCATGATGGGTAGAAATTGATTAGTTATAAATTTTGAATTAGGATGATAAAAATTAGGTTCTAGGTGTCGGGTATTAGGTGTCAGGTTAAGCGTATTTCCGTCACGCCCGATACCTAGTACCCGACACCCGATACCATTTTTCTATAAACTCAATTTTTTCTATTTATTTAGGCATATTAATCTTAATTTTAGGCGAATCTATTGAATAATCTTCAAATACCATCATCTTCTATATAAAAAAATCAAAATATGAGCCTGAGTTATACTTGCGGTATTAGTGATAAACCTCTTTTAGGCATTACTATTGGAGATATGCTAGATCAAACTGCTGCTAAATATCCTGATAATGAAGCCCTTGTAGTGAAACATCAAAATATCCGTTACACTTATCGACAATTTCAACAAAAAATAAATGAATGTGCTAGAGCATTCATAGCCATTGGTATAAAAAAAGGAGATAGAGTAGGGGTGTGGGCGCCAAATTGTGCAGAGTGGACAATTGTACAATTTGCGACTAGTAAAATTGGGGCGATTCAAGTGAATATTAATCCAAGTTATCGAGTGCATGAATTGGAATATGCTTTGAATCAATCTGGTTGCGTTTGTATTGTCACCGCTACTCAATTTAAGACTTCAGAATATACGGAGATGCTCTATGAATTAGCACCAGAGTTGAAGGATGTTGAACCAGGTGCTTTAGTGTCGAAAAAATTACCTGCTTTGAAAACAGTCGTTCGGTTGCATAGTACAGCTTCTCCAGGAATGTATAGTTGGGCTGATTTATTGAATAAAAAAGAAAGGGTTAGTGAAGTAGAACTGGCAATGATACAGCAGACACTTTCAGCCGATGAACCCATTAATATTCAATATACAAGCGGGACAACTGGTTATCCAAAGGGGGCAACTTTAAGCCATCATAATATTTTGAATAACGGATATCTGGTAACCGAAATTATGCGGTTTACTGATAAGGATAGATTGGTTATTCCTGTGCCTTTATATCATTGTTTTGGGATGGTGATGGGAAATTTGGGTTGTGTGGCACAAGGTGCAACAATCATTTATGCAGGAGATGGATTTGAACCAGAAGCAGTTCTAAAAACGATAGAAGAAGAAAAAGCCACCGCCCTTTATGGTGTACCGACCATGTTTATCGCAGAGTTAGAACACCCTAATTTTGCAAAATACGATTTAAGTTCCTTGCGAACAGGCATTATGGCGGGTTCTCCTTGCCCGGTGGAGGTGATGAAAAAGGTGAATACGATGATGAATATGAAGGAGGTGGAGATTGCTTATGGTATGACAGAGACTAGCCCTGTAAGTACGCAAACAAGGCATGATGCGCCATTGGACAAAAGAGTGAGTACTGTTGGTCGAGTATTACCTCATACAGAAATTAAAGTGATTAATCCCGAAACAGGACAAGTCGTACCAAGAGGGGAGAAGGGAGAACTTTGCACTAGGGGCTATTGCGTAATGTTAGGCTATTGGAAGGACGAGGAAAAAACAAAAGCGGCTATAGATGCAGCTCGTTGGATGCATACGGGAGATTTGGCGGTAATGGATGCCGAAGGTTATTTAAATATTGTTGGTCGCATTAAAGATATGGTGATTCGGGGCGGTGAAAATGTCTATCCTAGAGAAATAGAGGAATTTTTGTATCAACATCCAAAAGTAAGGGATGTACAAGTAATCGGTGTGCCAGATAAGCGATTTGGGGAAGAAATTATGGCTTGGGTTAAGTTAAAAGAAGGAGAGACTTGTATTAGTGCCGAAATAAAGGATTTCTGTAAAGGTCAAATTGCCCATTATAAAGTACCTCGTTATGTGAAATTTACAGATGAATTTCCGATGACTGTTACTGGAAAAATTCGGAAAGTGGAGATGCGGGAGGTGAGTATTAGGGAGTTAGGATTGGGTGATGCGGCGAGCGTTAAAACAGCATAATATAAAAAACAGCCTATAAACATTTTCAAAAAGCGGCAAATTTAGAATCCGATATTCCATTGCTGGAGCGTTTGTTAAACCAGACTAAACCTCAATAATTACTTACCTTTTGAGTAAAATTTCAGATTAATAATATTGCTTGTAATAAACCAAAAAACTTCGTACTTTTGCAGCCGCTTTGAGAAAAGCGAATTTACTAACATTTTTTAATTAATAACAAACTTCTATTTAATGAGAAATTATGAAGTTACTTTCATCGTAGATCCAACGCTGTCGAACGATGAAATAAAGTCGACAGCAAAGACGTACGTTGACCAGATTTCAGCTGGTGCTAAAATCGTACACAATAACGAAATTGGATTACGTCAATTAGCTTATGGTATCAAAAACAGAAATACAGGAATTTATACTTGTGTGGAGTTTGAAGTAGCAAACGGAGCTATTATTGATGAGCTAGAATTAGCTATGCGTAGAGACGAGCGTATTTTACGATTTTTGTCTGTTAAATTAGACAAATATGGTGTGAAATACAACGACGATAAGCGTGCTGGAAAAATCGGAACAATTGTCAGAAAAAAGAAGCCAGTAGAAGAGGATAGAGGCAGAGACAAGCGCCGAAATAATAAGCGTCGCCCTAGTAATAATAAGGGAGGAGCTAAGCCACAAGCTAAACCAGCTGCAGAGAAGACTGCTGGTAATTAATTAACATCCAATTAAAAAAGATTAAAATGGCTTCTAGAGACGACATAAAGTTTTTAAGTAATCCTAAAATCGGTTCAAAGAGAAATAAATATTGCCGATTTAGAAAATTTGGTATCAAGTACATTGATTATAAAGATACCGCTTTTTTAGAGCAATTTGTGAATGATCAAGGTAAGATTTTACCTCGTAGAATTACAGGAAACTCTTTGAAGTATCAAAGACGGGTATCTACAGCAATTAAGCGTGCAAGACATTTAGCTTTATTGCCGTATGTAACAGATTTGCTTAAATAAATTAGTTCATCAGTTGTTACCAATTACCCGTTACCAGTTACCAGTTGTTAATCGACAATTGGCAACTAGTAACGGGCAACTGGTTATAACCAATTCACTAAACAATGGAAATTATATTATTAAAAGATCTAGATAAAGTTGGAGGTAAGTTAGATATCGTAACTGTAAAAGCAGGATACGGTCGTAACTTCTTAATTCCACAAAAATTGGCGATGGTAGCAAATGTTAAAAACCGTGCCAAAATTGACGAGATTAAATCTAGAGAAGCTGCTGATAGAGCTGCTAGATATGATGAGTACAAAATAATCTCTGATAAAATTGAAGCTGCTACCCTTAAAATTGGCGCAAAAGCTGGTACAAGTGGTAAAATCTTTGGTAGTGTAACGAATGTACAATTAGCTGCTGCTTTAAATGACCAAGTAGGGGTAGAGATTGAAAGAAGATTAATCGAAGTAACAGAAGAAGTAAAAGAATTAGGGGAATATAAAGCTAAGGCTAACTTACACCCTGATATTAATACAGTTATTAAATTTGTGGTAGTTGCAGAATAGAACCTGCTTTATTCCTAAGCTTTAATTGCTTAAAAATGTAAAACCCTTATTTTTCATGTTCTGAAAAATAAGGGTTTTTTTATGATAATCCGCTGAGAATTTTTTAAAACCTAGGAGTGCCTATCGAAATATACTTTTTAATTTTAGATTTAAAATAAAACTTCGTACAGCCCTTATTTAAAATTATAAACCACTTTTTATAAATAAAAGAATCAGTTTAATTAATCATCCCCTTTACGTATAATTAGAGGAGCGATAACTGGTAAACAATCAGCATCATCGCAATCAATAAACCCATCTCCATCATTATCTATCCCATCTGTACAATCAGTTTCTCCTGAGGGATTAACATTAACAAAAACAGTTGCCATATCACATAAAGAATGGATTGGAAGAATATCGTAACACACTTCATATTTAAAAGAATCTAATCCTACAAAATCAATAGCAGGTTGATAGATCACTTGCCCTTCATCATTAATAGTGATCGTACCACCATTAGGGGAAGGATTTAAAAGCAGAAGTAAACATTATAATCGCCTTAATTATTATAATGCCAAATGCATTTAACTCAAAGTACTAAGTCGAATAAATAATTAAATGAAATACATTTATTATTTACCGAATTTAATGTTTTAAAAGTATGTAAAAGGAAGAAAAAATTGGAAGGATAGAACAGTTTAAACCTGTCCTAGATAGCAGAAATGCTTTACCAATATTTGATCCTCTCTCTATTATTTGCCTTAAAAAATGTAGTGTTGTATTAAAATGATTGATTAATAGTTTTACGCATAAATCGCAATGAATTATAATTCTTTGTCTTTCTTTACGTACTACAATTAATACTTTTAATATATTACCTAAAATGTTATTCTACTGATTAATACGCACAAACAATGCCAAAATGTTAAGGCCTAATATTTTTCTGAATTTATCTATTGTAGCTTTTATTCTTTGATGATTTTAGGAATAAAAAAAGGGAACTTAGCTAAGCCAAGTTCCCTTTTTTTATTCTATTAAACCTTCTACACGTTATTTCACTCCGTCTATAATCGCTTTAAAAGTATCAGGTTCGTTCATAGCCATATCTGCTAGAACTTTTCTATTTAATTGGATGCCTTTAGAAGCTAGTTTATGCATGAATACAGAATAAGATAATCCGTGCATTCTTGCAGCGGCATTAATCCGAGCTATCCATAATCTTCTAAAAGCTCTTTTTTTGTTTCTACGATCTCTAAAGGCATACGTTAAACCTTTTTCGACAGCATTTTTAGCTACTGTGTAAACTTTGGATCTTGCACCAAAGTAACCTTTCGCCATTTTTAAAATCTTCTTGCGCCTTTTTCTAGCCGCAACATGGTTCACTGAACGTGGCATGGTGTTAATTTTTTTGCAAAACAGGGGTTTTCAATAGAAAACACTTCGGACCTGTATTGAGTGAAAAATAGATTTTAGAATAAATTACCCTCTTAAACAAAGTAATTTTTCTACTCGCTTTTGGTCTGACACATGAACTAGTGCAGAACCTCTTACTCTAAGCTTGGCTTTTCTGCTTTTTTGTCTCTTTCTGTGAGACGTATTAGCTTGAAACCGCTTAATTTTACCGGATCCTGTGCGTTTGAATCGCTTCTTTGCACTGGAGTGGGTCTTCATCTTCGGCATTTCAACGTTTTTTAATTGATTGTTTAATACAAAAAAAGTAGTGTATAAGCAAAACTTTCTAAACGATTATTCAATCAATAAATTCATAAAATAGTGGTATTCACTACCCATTTTTCCAATGGGTGCGCAAAGATAGGAACTTTTATCTAAAGTTGAAAGGGGAGAGGGGAGTTATAAGTTATAAATTATGAGTTATAAGTATAAGGAAGATTTGAAATTGATATTCTTAGCGTAAAAAATTGATATATGTGGAAGAAGCATGCCTAAAATGGATTAGGAGCAAGGTGTAATACGTGCAAATGAGTTATGAATGCACAACACTCATAACTCATCACTTATAACTCATCACTAAAATTATTTTTTTTTCTTTTTCTTAGGTTGTACCATTACAGACATTCTTCGACCCTCCATTCTAGGTAAAGCTTCGGCTGCACCGTATTCTTCTAATTCCTTTAAGAATTTAAGTAATAATAATTCGCCTCTTTCTTTGAAGACAATGGTTCTTCCTTTAAATTGTACATAAGCTTTTACTTTTGCACCTTCTTCTAAGAAACCTTTGGCGTGCTTTGTCTTGAATTCAAAATCATGGTCATCTGTATTTGGACCAAAGCGAATTTCTTTGACAACTGTTTTTACAGCTTTTGCCTTAATTTCTTTTTGCTTTTTCTTTCTGTCGTAAAGGAATTTTTTGTAATCGATTATTTTACAAACAGGTGGGTCTGCTTTAGGGGAGATTTCTACTAAATCTAAATCCATTTTTCTTGCCCAACTCTTCACTTCTCGAGTGTTAAATACATCTGCCTCTACTTGTTTACCTGCAGCTTCACTAACTGCTTCCATGTTGTCACCTACTAATCGGATTTGAGGGACTTTAATCAGATCGTTAATTCTAAATCTGATTTCTTCTTTTTGGTTGTGATTTCTACGATGATGTCTTCTTGCCAATAGTTTTAATATTTAATGAATAAATGAATAGAATTTTGATTACTATTCTACTAAGTAATGTTGAAAAAATAAAATGAACAATTGAATATTGAGGGGGTAATAAAACCCATAGAAAATCAAATATAATTTGTCCAATATGTTTTATCTGTTACTAATTAAATGGTTTGAAATAGTAAAAAGTTCCTGTTTAAAGATAATTTGTGGTAAAAGTACTAGAATTCTACTTTTTACCAAATATAAAAGGGCTGAACCAGTACTTTAATTAACTGATTCAACCCTTATTTATGTTTTTATTAGAATAATCGTATTAATTGAAAGGATTTTGATCCCAAAAAAAATTGCTTGCTTAATAATTGTGTTATTAAATGACTACTTTTTTTGTGCATCCTTTATTTTTTCAGCTAGAGAAATTGTGATATTATCTCCTTCTTTTGTTAACTCTGCTAATAAGGTACTTCCTTCCGTTGGATTTTCATTTAAGATGAATTCTGCTAGAGGATCTTCTAGATACTTTTGAATAGCTCGGTGTAATGGTCTTGCGCCAAACTGCGGATCAAATCCTTTTTCTGCGACAAACTTCTTAGCTTCATCAGATAAAGTTAACGCATAATCCATGCCCTTCAATCGTTTGGTTACATCTTTTAAAGCAATTTCAATAATTTTAAAGATGTCATTTTGATCTAAGCTATTGAAGACGACGACATCATCAATTCTATTCAAAAATTCTGGAGAAAAAGTCCGCTTTAAAGCACTTTCAATAACCCCTTTAGCATGTTCATCTGCCTGATTGGTTCTTGCTGAAGTTTGGAAACCAACACCTTGACCAAAATCTTTTAATTGACGAGCGCCAATGTTAGAAGTCATAATGATTAAGGTATTCTTGAAATCTACCTTTCTTCCTAAACCATCCGTTAATTGACCATCATCTAATACTTGTAATAAGATATTAAAGACATCTGGGTGTGCTTTTTCGATTTCATCTAAAAGTACTACTGAATAAGGCTTTCTTCTAACCTTTTCCGTTAATTGACCACCTTCTTCGTATCCCACGTATCCTGGAGGTGCTCCAACCAATCGACTGATAGAAAATTTTTCCATGTATTCACTCATATCAATTCTAATTAAAGAATCATCTGAGTCAAATATATATCGAGCTAATGCTTTTGCTAATTCCGTTTTACCAACACCAGTTGGCCCTAAGAAGATGAAAGAACCAATTGGCTTAGAAGGATCCTTTAGTCCAACTCTATTTCGCTGAATCGCTTTACTGATTTTGCTAATTGCTTCATCTTGCCCAATCACCATCTGCTTGATGTCATCTCCCATTTTAACGAGTTTCTTACTCTCGTTTTGAGCGACTTTCTGTACAGGGATTCCTGTCATCATAGATACTACTTCTGCAATATCTTCTTCTGTAACAGGATATTTTTTAGACTTAGATTCTTCTTCCCAATCAATTTTAGCAATTTCCAATTGTCGAATCAATTTAGATTCATCATCCCGTAAGTCCGCAGCTCTTTCATACTGTTGGTCTTTAACGGCTTGATTTTTATCTTCCTTGATTTTTTCAATATCTTTTTCGTACTCCTCAATATGCTTTGGTACATGGATGTTTTTTAAATGGACTCTTGCACCAACTTCATCTAAAACGTCAATCGCTTTATCAGGTAAGAATCGGTCACTAATGTAGCGAGTACTTAAACTAACACAATTTTCAATTGCTTTGTCCGAATAAACTACATTATGAAATTCTTCGTATTTAGGCTTGATATTTTGTAAAATGTGTACTGCTTCTTCTGGACTTGGCGGTTCAACCAATACCTTTTGGAATCTTCTATCTAAAGCACCATCTTTTTCAATGTGCTGACGATATTCATCCAAAGTAGAAGCACCAATACACTGCAATTCACCTCTAGCTAAAGCAGGCTTAAAGATATTAGACGCATCTAGTGAGCCTGTAGCACCACCAGCTCCAACAATCGTATGAATTTCATCTATGAAAAGGATGACATCTCTCGATTTTTCCAATTCATTCATAATCGCTTTCATCCGTTCCTCGAATTGTCCACGATATTTAGTTCCAGCTACTAAAGCAGCTAAATCTAGCATCACAATTCGTTTGTCAAAAAGCGTTCGAGATACTTTTCTTTGAATAATTCTTCTTGCTAAACCTTCTACGATAGCTGTTTTACCAACACCAGGTTCACCAATTAAAATTGGATTATTTTTCTTTCTTCTACTCAATATCTGACTAACACGCTCAATCTCAGTTTCTCGACCAATGATTGGGTCTAATTTTCCTTCTTCTGCTAATTTGGTGATGTCTCGACCAAAGTTATCTAAAACAGGGGTTCGAGATTTTGCAGCACCTTTTCTTTGGTAACTGCCACCTCTGCCACCTGCACCTAAATCGCCACCTTGTTCTTCGTCGAAATTATCATCTGAATCTTGAGGGCCTTGACTCATAAAATCTGTATCTACTAAGTCTTCTTCATGTCTTACATATTCCAATTCAGATTTGAATGTATCATAATCTACCTCGAATTGTTCTAAGACCTGAGAAGCTGGGTTATCACTATGTTTTAAAATAGACAAAACTAAATGTTCTGTACTTATTTCTTCCGTTTTTAGACGCTTGGCTTCTAAGAAAGTAACTTTTAAAACTCTTTCCGCATCTTTATTTAACGGAACATTTTCTATGGTTAAAGAAGCATTTAAAGAAGGTCTTCTTTCAATAGAATCTTCGATTACTTGGATCAACTCATCAGAATTAACCTCCAGAGAATCAAATACTTTTACTGCCAGACTCTTTCCTTCTCTAACTATCCCTAGCAATAAATGCTCGGTGCCGATATAATCATGACCCAACCGAAGGGCTTCCTTGCGGCTATTGGCTATGACCTTTTTTACTTTTGGAGAAAATTTTCTGTTCATGATTAGGTTCGGTATATCTGTTTATAAAAATTGAGGGTAATTTGGAAATAGAGGTTCAATAACCCGCTCTTTTCAATTCAAAAATACAAAGATTTTGAAACAATATTAAACAATCTTTTTGTACAAAACAATGCACAGGAAAATTAGTTTAAGATAATTTTATTATATAGGCTTTGTACCCCTCAAGTGTTTGTCGCTTCTCGTACATTAATTATTAAATGTTTTTATATAAAAACGAATAATAAAAAATGAAATACTTTACGAAAAATGTGACTTTTTAGTATTTTAAATATCTTAATAAAATAATTATAGCTTATTTATTAAAATGGTTGTGTTGAAAAAGAGGTGTTCTATATATTAAAGGGATTGAATTATTTAAGGGAAAAAATGATGCCATTTGTGAATAACGCCCTTTTTTAGTACATTTTGGCAGTTTTGGATTAGTTTTCCTGACAAATAGGCGGCATAATCTTGTTGGTGAAAAATCTTTTATTGATTCCTTATTAACTACATTTGTGCAAAATATTTTAGTATTTTCACTATTATTAGCTATCTTGTGATTTACAATTTTAGTAAACAAAATCAATATTTTGACTAAATTGAAACACTAGCTTATAAAACCTAACTTATTATGAAATTTAGTATAGATAAAAACGAACAATATACCGTTTTTACACTTCTTGAAGAAAATTTAAATTCTATTATGGCGCCTTTGCTTAAATCAGAATTTATTATTGCTAGAAATGAAGGTATCGGTAATTTTATTTTAGATGTCTCTAATGTTAAATTTATTGACTCTTCTGGGCTGAGCTCTATCCTTACCGCTAACCGACTATGGAAAGGCTATGGCTCTTTCGTTATAACAGGAATTGATCATCCTTCCGTCAAAAAATTAATTGAAATTTCTAGATTGGATTCTGTTTTGGAAATTATTCCTACCATCCAAGAGTCTATTGATTTTGTGATGATGGAAGAGTTAGAGCGGGAACTAAAGGCAGAAGCTAGTACGGATGATAATATGCAATAAAAATTAACTTTCGGGTTTTATTATATATAACATAACCCATCAAATATGAAACTTGAATTTGTAAACACGTCTCACAAATTCAACTAGTCTCTACTGACTATTTGAAATCTTTAATGCTAAAATTTAGTTTCTTTAATTGTTTCGCAAGCATAAGAAAAGAAAAATTTGGAGTGCATTTATGTACTCCATTTTTCGTTAAGAATCTACCTTGAAATTATTTAACTAAATTTTACCGTTTTGACCATTCTTTACTATGGTCGTCGTTGATTCAATTTCAATTATATTCAACATTTTAATAGTAGCTTTAATTGCGGCAATTGCTTGGTCACTATCTAAACCATTGGTTTTAAATTGTTTCTCCTTTAATTTCCAAGTGATTGTTGTATGACAAAGCGCATCCGTTCGACCACCAGGAGGAATAATTACATTATAATCAATAAGGGTAGGGTAGGGTTTGCTTAATTTATCGTAAATCCGATATACCGCATTCATGAACGCATCATACTGACCATCGCCAGCTGCTGTTTCTTCATAAGTTTTTTTGTTAATTTCTATACTTAAAGTGGCGACGGATTGAAGCCCAGCAGCAACAGATAAAGCGTAATTTTTAATTTTAATTTTTTGTTCTATTTGCCCACTCTTCAAGACGTCAGAAATGATATAAGGTAAATCTTCTTTGGTAACCATTTGTTTCCTATCCCCTAATTCATTAATTCGTTTGGTTACTTTTTTCATGGAATTTGCATCCAATTCTATTCCTAATTCCTCCAAGTTTTTTTTGATACTTGCTTTTCCTGCTAATTTGCCTAAAGCGTACTCATGTTTTCTATTGAATCGTTGTGGTTTTAATTCGTTATGGTATAAATTATCTTTATTATCACCATCCGCATGAATGCCACTCGTTTGGGTAAAGACAAATCCTCCAATAATTGGTTTATTGCCCGGTATCCGAATGCCAGAAAAAGATTCTACGATTTTGCTAACGGAAAACAATTTACTTTCGTCAATATTAATAGTATGTTCTTTTAAATGATCATTGACTACGCCAACGACACTTGATAAAGGCACATTTCCTGCTCTTTCCCCTAAGCCATTCATGGTACAGTGAATACAATCCATCCCTGCTTGAATAGCAGAATAAACATTGGCAGTCGCTAAATCATAATCATTATGAGCGTGGAAATCAAAATGGAGACGAGGAAAACGCTGAATCATTTCTCTAGAAAAGAGATAACTTTGTTCTGGATTTAAGATACCCAATGTATCAGGCAGCATAAACCGATTGATTCCTTCGTTCCGTAAACTTTCTACAATTTGGAAAACATATTCAGGAGAAGTACGTATGCCATTTGACCAATCTTCTAAATATACATTGACTGTAATTCCTTTTTCTTTGGCGTGTCCGATGACTTCTTTAATATCTGCTACATGCTGTTCAGGTGTCTTTCGCAATTGTTTCTCACAATGTCGAGCAGACCCTTTGCATAATAAATTGATGACCTTGCCACCTACTCCCTCAATCCATTCTAAAGAACGCATTTTATCTACAAAACCTAAAATTTCTATTTGATTTTGAAAACCATTTTCGGCTGCCCAACTTAGAATCTTTTTGGCACCTTCTTTTTCTCCTTCAGATACACCCGCTGAGGCAATCTCAATTCTATCTACTTTCAATTCCTCTAATAATAACTTGGCAATGTGTAACTTTTCGATTGCGGTGAAAGAAACGCCTGAAGTTTGCTCTCCGTCTCGTAGCGTAGTATCTAAAATTGTGATTTTCATAAGAGAAGTTGATGAGCGGTTGAGTTGCTATCATCAAGTAACTTCCCGTTACTTGATGATTTCGCTACTAAAAACATTGAATGATTTCGCTAAAAATCAGTTAAAATTAACCAGTAACGGGAAGTTACTGGTTAATAGGATGGCTATTACATAGCTGCTTCAAAAGCTTGAATCTTATCTTTAATATTCAATAGATAATCAATATCATCATATCCGTTTAACATACATTCTTTTTTATAGCCATTAATCTCGAAGGAAGTATTTTCTCCACTTGATACAATGGTAAAAGTTTGATTTTTTAAATCTACCTTAAATTCCGCCTTAGGATTTCCTTCTATTTCTGAAAAGATAGTCGCTAAGAACTCATCACTTACGGTAATTGGTAAAATACCATTGTTTAAAGCATTCCCTTTGAAAATATCCGCAAAGAAACTAGAAACGACGACCTTAAAACCTGCACCTCCGACTGCCCAAGCAGCATGTTCTCTACTTGACCCACAACCAAAATTTTTGCCGCCTACTAAAATTTCTCCACTATAAATGGGATTATTTAGAATGAAATCGGCGATTGGCTGGTCATTTTTGTCATATCTCCAATCTCTAAATAAGTTATCGCCAAATCCTTCTCTAGTGGTGGCTTTTAAAAATCTTGCAGGGATGATTTGGTCTGTGTCCACATTCTCTATTGGTAAAGGTACTGCTGTGGAAATTAATTGTTCAAATTTTGCTACTGGCATTTATGTTGAGTTATGAGTTTAATGATGAATGATGAGTTATAAGTGATAAACGATAAGTTAAACTCATCACTCATCACTTATAACTTATAACTATTTATGCTGTTTCCAAAATCCCTCTTGGGTCAACCACTTTTCCTGCAACGGCAACTGCTGCTGCTGTCAACGGACTAGCCAACATCGTTCTAGAACCTGGCCCTTGACGACCTTCAAAGTTTCTGTTTGAAGTTGAAACGGCGTATTTGCCAGCAGGAATCTTATCATCATTCATCGCCAAACAAGCAGAACAGCCTGGTTGACGCATTTTGAAACCAGCGGCTTCTAATACCTCAACGATACCTTCTGCAATAGCTTGTCTTTCCACCTCTTTAGAACCTGGAACAATCCAAGCAGTTACATTCTCCGCTTTTTGTTTGCCTTTTACATAATCTGCTACAACCCGTAAATCTTCAATTCTACCATTGGTACAACTACCGATAAATACATAATCGACTTTTTTGCCAATCATTGTATCCCCTGCTTGGAAACCCATATAATTCATAGATTTCTGGAAAGAAGGTTGTTCAGAACCAGCAATGCTACTTAGTTCAGGAATTTTACCTGTGATTTTTACACCCATGCCTGGATTGGTACCAAAGGTAATCATCGGTTCAATATCTCCTGCATCAAAACTTTCCTCTCTGTCGAAAACAGCATCTTCATCGGTATACAAAGTAGCCCATTTTTCTAAGGCTTTATCGTAATCAGCTCCTTTAGGCGAATATTTCTTCCCTTCTACAAATTCAAAAGTCTTTAAGTCAGGAGAAATTAAGCCGCCTCTTGCGCCCATTTCGATGCTCATGTTACAGACCGTCATTCTTCCTTGCATCGACATTTCTCGAAAGACATTACCTGAATATTCTACAAAATAACCTGTTCCACCTGCGGCAGTCATCTTCGCAATGATGTATAAAATCACATCTTTAGGAGATACATTCGGTTTTAATTGGCCATTGACATTAATCCGCATCTTCTTTGGCTTAGGTTGCATAATACATTGCGTTGCCAAAACCATTTCTACTTCACTTGTGCCAATACCAAAAGCAATACAGCCAAAAGCACCATGTGTAGAGGTATGACTATCTCCACAAACTATGGTCATTCCTGGTTGCGTAACCCCTAATTGTGGGCCCATAACGTGCACTACACCTTGATATTCAGTATTCAAACCATAAAGGTCAATCCCATACTTCTCGCAATTTTCGGTTAAAGTATCTACTTGGAATTTAGATAATTTATCCTCAATCGGTTTATCCTGATTGATCGTGGGTACATTATGGTCAGGCGTTGCTACCGTTTGATTCGGGCGCATAACGCTTAATCCTCTTCTACCCAGCCCGTTAAAAGCCTGTGGGCTTGTTACTTCGTGAATTAAATGTCGGTCAATGTATAATACCGATGGGCCATCAGGGATTTCTTGTACTACGTGGGAATCCCAAATCTTGTCGAATAACGTTTTACCTGCCACTGTTGAGTAGATTTTAGTTTTTAAAAAAAGGTCTAGGAAAACCGTCAATTATAAACCATTGACCGTGAATCCTTTTATAAATTTGGTAAGTATTTTTATAGGAAGGACAAATTTACTACCTTATTTAATTAAATACCTAATAAAAGGTTGGGTATTTACGATGGCTACCGAAAGAAGTTTGGGATTGTAAGATAGGTTTTGCTTGATTATTCCTTCTATTTGTCTTTGAAGAATTCAATTCTGTCTATTGAAAAGTCTTGTTTATCGGTTTTTTTAATATTCTTTCTATTTTAATGAACTAAACCCTTTTGTTTTTGCGTTATTTAGGCAAACAATTAAAAAGTTAAAACCAAAATTATATGAAAGCGACTATTTTAAACGACACTATCTCTTAGTGTAACAACCAAATGAGAACTTGATGTATTCCTTCCAGAATTTATTCCAGTTTTCATTTTTCCACATTTCTAAACATTTTTGATAATTAATTAATGTTTTCTCAAGCATGGATTGTATTCATTCATGCTGTGAATGTTAACAATGGCAACGCTTCTTAGGTTTATAGACTCTGACTATTAACGCTTGTCTACTACCTAAATTTTTGGATTTATCCAATGCCTTCTGCTGCATTTTATTAAAGAAAGTCGATTGATTATCATTCCTCTCTACGCTATTTACCAACACATAATAACACGTATATAACAGTTTGTTTTAAGGCGGAATGCCAACAAATTGAGGGCGATTCCTATGTCTTAATTATCGTTTTTGACGGTGGTTATATAGGGAGAACTATGCCTAAAAAGACTAAGGGAAGCAATTTTTAACACACACATAACAATTTGTTTTAAGGTGAAATGCCAGCAAATTGAGAGTGATTTCTATGCCTTAATTATCGTTTTTGACGGTGGTTATACTGGGAGAACTATGCCTAAAAAGACCAAAGGAAGCAACTTTTATTTTATTTATTTAACCATAGCCTTAATGAAAACAGGCTTATTAAACCAATTGAATTATGAATACTCTAATGAAAGCAGTAAATCCATCAAACCAAAATGTAGGAAGAATTATAGATGTAGATGGAATCGAAATTTAATAAAACGAGCCCTCAGAATTAATTTCCTGGGGGCTTAACCTAATTTTTATAAGTTTGTAACTTGTTCTATTAACCAACTTTTATAGGCTAATAAGTTGGTTTGATTTAATTCAGAAAGAATAGTTGATTTTATGTCGGAATTCCATTTTTCCTCGTTTAAAACCTTTGAAATTTTTCGTATTATCTTTGAAAAATTCAAATTTGCAATTTTTCTTTGACTGGTTATTTCTTTGTTACGACTTAAATATTTTTCAAAAGATAGAGATTCATTTTCCAAACTTGCAAAATAATTTTTATCAAAAAGAAAAATGTTGAAGTAAGTTCTAATTATTAAGCTTCTAAGCCTTAAATGATTAATAATATTTTGAAGTTTTACTTGTTTTAAAGATTTGATAACCTCAAAGTAATTTTCTTTTTGGAACCTTAAAAAGGCATTAGCCAATTTTAATGTCAATTTTGGTTCTTGCCCGCCTATCGAATCTTTATACTTTTCTATTGTTTGTTCTACCCAGATATATTTTTCAGCCTTTAAGTTTAAAATAATAATATTAATAAAAATACTGACATGAATTTTACCATTATTAAGCAGCACTTCATTTTCTAAGGCTAAAGTATATAATTTAATTATTAAAGGAAGGTACTCTTTTTCGTTGATTCTAAGTTGTTGACTAGCAAAATTTTGCAGTATTGAGAAAAATACTAATTGATTTTCTTTCGATAAGTTTTTAATTTCATTTTTGTAAAGATTGTATAATTCTAAGTATATTGATTTTTCTTGTTTATCAATTAATGAAAAAGCCTTTTTAAATAAAATGTATATGAGATTGTTTTTAGGATTGGTATTTGAAAAATCTTCTAGATTGAAATCATGTGTTATATTATATAATTTTTCCATGTTCTTTAAATCAAGCCCTAATTTTGCTCTCTCAAGTACAAAAAACGATTCAAAATCTTTTATTCCTTCAAGTAAAGAATTTACTTCTTTTCGATTTTGTGTCTTTGGATGAAAGTAAAAATCACTCTCTAGTCGATATTTATTAAAATAGAAATTGGCATCACGATAAGGAGCAGCTTCTAATGAAGTAATTAGTTTTTTTTTACCTTTTGTGAATTCATCATAAACATTTCGTTTCCCATAAATAGCCACCAATCGTTTATCCTTCTCAAATCTATCCACCTCATTTTCTAGGAAAAGCAAATAATTTTCTATAATTTTAACAAAGTCACTTAATAGGCTACGGAACTTTTTACCGTTAAAATCTTGTTCGGAATAAACTTCCTCAAAAAGGAATTCCTTAGTTACCGCTTCTATTTTTGTAAAGGGGTAGAATGGTTTTAAAGCTTGATAAAAGGCAGGGAGGTCTGTCCGCCTTTTGATTAAAAAGGGACTTTTTACATAAGCCTCTAGCTCTTTAAATTCCTTAATCGTTAAGGATTGTAATAAATTAAATAGTTTGTTGGGTTTCAAATTGTTGAGTTTAAGGGCAAATTTTGTTTGGATTAATAGCTTAAGTTATTGGTAAACAGTTATTTAGATATTTTGTATTTTGAATAATTGCCTAAAAAATGAGGACAAAATAGGAAATTTGTCTAAGAAAAAATAATAAATAATACGTAAAATTGTAATCTATTTGTAAACAAACCAACTTGCTAACAATATAGAAAGGGGTGTTCATTCAGACAATACCTCCAAAATCCACGAATGTTGCAAAAGGTTTTCACAATTCGATGTGAAAATCTAATTAATGACCCCAAAAAATACTTTTGATGCTCTCTACGGCGAGTGCTTTTGGAATAAATTCCAAAAAGCACTCGCTTGTTTTAGGTTTGTGCTAACTATTTTTCTGATTTTAATGATTCCTTTAAATCATCAATTTACCCTCATTTTAAAGGTAAAATACCTACACCTTCCACTTTCCCTGCTTTTTCTTAAATTTGCACTGATTTTAATAACTTTTTGATGAATGTAATTAGGCGATTTTGCCAATCAACTTTCACCCAACAAAGTAACTACTACTATGAAAAAGCAAATTCAATTTATTTTAATTCATTTATTGTGTTTTAATGGACTACTGTTCGGACAAACAGTCCAGTTAGAAGGATACATTTTTGAGGATAATAACCGAGGTTTTTTGAATGAGGTTATTATTGATATTTACGATGCTAGTAATGAGGATTTTATAACTAAATCTATAACAAATACGGATGGATTATTTACGGCGGAATTACCTGCTGGAAAAGAGTATATTTTGAAAATTAGTAAGGATTTATTCTTCCCAAAAGAAGAATTGGCTTCTACTAAAGGAAAAAGCGCAGGCGAAAAAATATATGCCAAAATAAAATTAGAACGAAAGCCAGGATATATTTTTGACGTAACATTGGCGGAAAAAGGCGCACCAAAGGCTACGGTTAATGCGATTACAGGGGCTAGAGTGGAAGTGTTCAATAATACTTTATCTAAAGAAGTCTTGGTTGTTGATTCTTTGAGCGGAATTAATTTCGATGTAACTTTTGAAAGAGGCAATCATTATACAGTATTAATTAGAAAAGAGGGATTTTTTAATAAACGATTAGAAGCTTATGTAGACGTAGAAGGCTGTATTCTATGTTTTGAAGGAGTTGGAACCGTAACGCCTGGCGTATCTGATGTGATGTCAGAAGGTTTTCAAATGGGGTCTGTTTTGGCGAATATTGAATTAGAACCAGCTCGTTTGAATCGGACGATGGAAATAGAAAATATTTATTATGATTTAGATAAGTATTATATTCGAGATGATGCAGCGATTGAATTGGATAAAGTAGTTAAATTGTTGAATGATAACCCAGCTATTATTATAGAGTTAGGTTCACATACGGACGCTAGAGGAGGGACAAGACATAATACGCTATTATCTTCTAATCGAGCAAAAGCAGCAGTAGCATACATTATAGAAAAAGGCGGTATTAGTAAGAATAGAATTTCAGCTAAAGGATATGGAGAGACAATATTGGTGAATGGTTGTAAAGATGGCGTAAAATGTTCAGAAGCGGAGCATCAAAAAAATAGACGAACAGAATTAAAAATTGTTGGCTTTGAGGATTTTGACCCATTGGAGAATCGCAGTTTAGCAGATATTTTGATGGAAGAAAAATTATTGAGAGAGGTGCTTAATTCTGAACAAATTCAAGTTAAGGCAGGAGAAGTACCAGATTTTGACAAATTGGACTTGAAGGCGAAGCAAAAGAAAGCAGGGACTACTGAAAAAATTACAGAAAAAAGTACTTCAGTTGCGGCTACTCCAAAAAAGTCACCAATCAAAGAAACGGTTAAGTCAGGGGAAACAACTTCGAGAGAAGCTACGTCTAAAAAACAACCCATTGAAAAAGGAAAGCAAACCGTAAATAATTCCGCTAACCAATTCTTAGAATTTGGGGAGGATGAAGTACTAATCATCCAAAATGGAAAAGCTAAATTAGTGCCTAAAATGATTGGTAATCAATTAAATACGAGCATTACGGATTTATTAGTGGCAAAAAAAATCAATGTTCAACAAGATAATATCATTATGAATTATCAATTTGAAACGATGGACAAAATGCCAATGGGTGTTTTGAATACCTTTTTAAATAAATTAGCCATGGTCGAACAAGCAGGTAGTTGGCGATTATTTCCTTTAAAAGAAGGAGCGCCAATACCAAAAGCACTTGTAGCGGCATTAAAATAATACTTTTAGTGACTGGTGATTGGTGAATGGCGATTGGTGTGACTACTGATTACTAATCGCTAATCACCAATCACCATTAAACAACATAATCATTGAAAGTAAATATTCCAGAATCTGATCAGAAAAGAGTCGTTATTATTGGTGGTGGTTTTGCAGGCATTAATTTGGCTAGAAAATTGGCTAAATCGAACTATCAAGTTGTTTTGGTGGACAAGAATAATTACCATCAATTCCAACCTTTATTTTACCAAGTGGCAATGGCTGGATTAGAGCCGAGTTCGATTGCTTTTCCCCTGCGTAAAATTTTTCAAAAGCACAAGAATATTTATATTCGAATAACTAAGGTGTTAGAAGCAGATTTGCCTAATAAATGTTTAAAAACGACTTTAGGTATTATGAATTTTGATTACCTAGTCATAGCGGTTGGAGCAGATACGAACTTTTTTGGGAATGAAAATATGGCAAAATATTGCATCCCCATGAAGTCAGTAGGAGAGGCGTTATACTTACGGAATGCTATTTTTAATGATTATGAAATAGCCCTTTCTACGGATAATTTTGAGGAGCGACAAGGCTTTATTGATGTGGTAATAGTGGGTGGTGGGCCTACTGGGGTTGAAGTGGCAGGAGCTTTGGCAGAGATGAGACAATATATTTTACCAAAAGATTATCCTGAGTTAGATAATAAAGAGGTAGATATTTATTTAGTCCAAAGTGGAAATAGGTTGTTGAAAGGCATGTCTACAGAAGCAGCCGATAAAGCATTGATATACTTAGAAAAATTAGGCGTTAAAATTATTCTAAATAATAGAGTAACGAATGTAGATGAAAATTTTGCTTACCTAAAAGATGGAACGACCATTCGGTCAAGAAAAGTTATTTGGGCTGCGGGGATAACTGGGAATATCATTAAAGGTTTACCTGAAGATTGCATTGTTCGAGGGAATCGCTTAAAAGTGAATGAATTTAATCAAGTAGAATGTTACGATAATGTCTTTGCCATTGGAGATATTGCGTATATGGAGGAAGAGGCCGCTTTTCCAAAAGGACATCCACAGGTGGCACAAGTCGCCATTCAACAAGGGAAACACTTGGCAGACAATTTGAAAAAAATGTCCAAAGGCAAACCTTTAAAGCCTTTTAAATATAATGATTTAGGCGCTATGGCTACTATCGGAAGGCATTTAGCTGTGGTAGATTTGCCCCGTTTTAAAACGCAAGGTTCTTTTGCTTGGCTTGTTTGGCTTTTTGTCCATTTATTTTCCTTAATTGGCATGCGAAACAAAGTCATCGTCTTTATCAACTGGGTTTGGAATTATTTTACTTATGATCAATCGCTACGCTTGATTATTAAGGTGAAAGAACGGAATGGGAAGAAGGTTTAGTAATTTTCAATTTTCAATTTTCAAAAAAAAACTAGCATTTAAAATTATTATCCCTTCATTTATGGAAGAATTTTAATAACTTTTGAAAATTTTAAATGATTGATTGAGAACGGAATTTCTTACTAAAAGAACACACAAGTTTAATAGTTAGCAACTAATGTTCTAGATTAATTGATACGTTCTTTTGAAAATTGTGAATTGAAAATTGAAAATTTGAAATTGAACACTTGTATTTCCTCCATAAAAAAGTACTTTTGCGGCTTCATTCATAATCCATAATTATGTTAACAGCCATTTCGCCAATAGACGGTAGATACGCCGCAAAGACAAAAGCCTTACAAGCTTATTTTTCTGAATTTGCTTTAATAAAATATCGAGTTTTTGTAGAAGTCGAATATTTTAAAGCATTGGTTAATATTCCATTGCCGCAACTAAAAGCGGTCGATGAGCATCATTTTGCTGCTTTGGATGGAATTGTTCAAAATTTCAGTTTAGCAGATGCTGAAAGTATAAAAGCAACAGAGCGAGTTACGAACCATGATGTCAAAGCAGTCGAATATTTTTTAAAAGATAAATTTGATACAATCGGGTTAGCGCCTGTGAAAGAGTTTATTCACTTTGGGCTAACTTCTCAAGATATAAATAATACGGCGAATCCGCTGATGGCAAAATTGGCAGTAGAAAATGTGTATGTACCCGCTATTGAAGGAATCATTGACCATTTAAAAGGATTAGCCGCAGATTGGACGGATATTCCAATGTTGGCAAGAACGCATGGACAACCAGCCTCCCCAACGCGTTTAGGGAAAGAAATCTTGGTTTTTGTAGAACGATTAAAAACGCAATTAGCCCTTTTAATGCAAGTTCCTTACGAAGCAAAATTTGGCGGAGCGACGGGTAATTATAATGCTCACCATGTTGCTTATCCAACTATTGATTGGCCTGCTTTTGGGGATAATTTTGTGGCGAATCATTTAGGCATGCATCGTTCTCAATACACGACTCAAATTGCACATTATGATAATGAGGCGGCTTTGTACCAAGGCATGAAGCGAATTAATACGATATTAATAGATTTCTGTCGAGATATTTGGACCTATATTTCTATGGAATACTTTAAGCAAAAGGTAGTAAAAGGAGAAGTAGGTTCTTCCGCTATGCCGCATAAAGTGAATCCGATTGATTTTGAAAATGCAGAAGGGAATTTAGGATTAGCAAATGCGATATTTGGTCATTTGGGAGATAAATTGCCTATTTCTAGAATGCAAAGAGATTTGACGGATAGTACGGTTTTAAGAAATGTGGGCGTTCCTTTTGGGCATACGATTATCGCTTTTCAGTCTATCGAAAAAGGTTTGAATAAACTATTATTAAATGAAGCTAAATTCCGAGCGGATTTAGATAATAATTGGATGGTAGTTGCCGAAGCGATTCAGAACGTATTAAGAAGAGAAGGTTATCCAAAACCTTATGAAGCACTAAAAGAATTAACTAGAGGAAAAGCATCCATTAATCAAACAGAAATTCACGAATTTATTGACGGATTGCCAGTTAGCGAAGCGATTAAGGCGGAGTTGAAAGTTATTCGACCTGATAATTATTTGGGGGTTTAATTGGTGTTGCCATGTTGCCGTGTTGTCGATAAAACACGGCAACATCGCAACACGGCAACATCGCAACCCTAAATCGAATTAATAGCATCGCCATTCTGAATCCGCTTTTCAATCAAATAACTATTTCTATCCGTAGAGGTTCTAGATATTAACTCGGCTAAGAATCCACCTATAAATAATAGGGATCCTAAGACCATACTGGTTAATGAGATAAAAAACCAAGGGTTTTCTACGACCAACGCAGGATTTGCGCCTTGACTTAATCGAATTAACTTGGTAATCCCAATGTAAGCGGCAGAAAAGAAGCCCACTAAGAACATGATGACCCCAATTGGGCCAAAAAAGTGCATGGGTCTTTTACCAAATTTACCGACAAACATAATAGAGGCTAAATCCAATAATCCTTTTACGCCTCTATACCAGCCATTAAATTTACCGACCCCATATTTTCTTTCTTGGTGTTGCACCACTTTTTCCCCAACATTGGAGAAGCCTGCCCATTTGGCGATGACAGGAATATATCTATGCATTTCGCCATATACCTCAATACTATGAACTACTGCATTTTTATAGGCTTTCAAGCCACAATTGAAATCGTTTAATTTAATCCCACTGACATAGCGAGTAATCCCATTAAAAAATTTAGAAGGAATGGTCTTAGAAAGTGGGTCATGTCGTTTCTTTTTCCAGCCAGATACTAAATCATACCCGTCTTCCATAATCATTCGGTGTAATTCGGGTACTTCCTCTGGGCTGTCTTGCAAATCTGCATCCATCGTAACGACGACATCTCCTTTTGCTACATCAAAAGCCGTATTTAAGGCAGCAGATTTACCATAATTACGTCTAAATTTAATGCCTCTTACTGATGGATTTGACTCCACTAATGATTCGATGACTTTCCAAGAACTATCATGACTTCCATCATCCACCATAATAATTTCATAGCGAAACTTGTTGGCAATCATTACCTTTCTAATCCAAGCCTCTAATTCTGGCAAAGATTCTTCTTCATCATAAACAGGAACTACAATGGAAATATCTAACATATTCTATATACTTGATTCTAAATGATACCTGGCTAGACAGGTAGAAATTTTATTTTTATACTTGAGTAATGGGATGCCTACGAACCATTCTGCCGATAATCGCCGCTATGATAAATCCGCCAATTAAAGCAGATAAATAAGCGGTTAGAACGGTTAGGAAATTATAATTCATTAGCTCAATATTATCCATGAATGCGGTGTAATTTTCTTCTCCCAAGATGCCTTCCATTTGGCCCATATTATCTCTCATGTATTGTTTCTGAATAGTTAACATCTCTGAATCCAGAAAATTGTATAAGACATAATTAAATGAGTGATAAATAGCATTGGCGACAATCCAAACAATAAAAGCCGAACGAAGTGCTGTTTTGAAATCGAGATATCCTCCATTTTCTTTACGTTCTTCTACTGGCGCCATGTACATCCCAATTAGGTATAATAACATGGTACTCCAAATAATTTCTGGACTAAGGATTAGTTTTTTATCAATCCAATAAAAGAGGAACAAAAAAATAATGGTACCAAGACCAGCTAAAACACCAAATTTTACCGCATGATTATCCTTCATAGTTATATTTTTTCGGCAAAATTAACCTAAAATAAATAACTCTTCCAAAGAACGAAGCCTTGAAAGAGTTACGGATATAAAATTTAAAGGTTGCTGTATGGATATTAAACCATTGGCTGAGTTTTTTTCATAATTGCTCCTACGATAAGCGATAACAAGACATTCCAGAATACACCATTCAAAATAGAACTAATGAATTGTGCTATGGGGGTCGTAAACATTTCTGTCATTCCTCTAGCTTGTTCTATTTGTTCTTCTGTCATTCCAGCCTCTTCCCATTGAGCTGTTTGAAATTCCATCATAGCTGGAATAATATCAGGTCTAATAAAATTGTGATAAGCAAAAGCAAATATACCAATCAAGACACCAGAAAAAAGACCAATTAAAGCTGCTAATTTTACACATCTACCAAAAGTAATATAACCTCCAAGTTCTTCATCTCTATGTTGTTTAATCGCAAAATATAGGATAGCGATTGTAGCAAGTGCAGCTAAAATACTAGGATAATATAAGCCTTCACCTGTACTATAATTTACTAATCCTATCGTATCTAACAGTAAAGTAATGGCTATAAATGCTAAAGCCGCAATCCCTCCATAACGCATAGCAAGCGGCCTGACAGGTACATCAACTTGGTCAATAAAATCTACATTTTCATCTAAGGAATTCATAAAATAGTGGTTTTAGTTTGTTAATGAATTAAATACAAGAATAAAGATGGCTTAAAACCTATCAAAAAAGAAATTTATTAGATAAAATGTAAAGAATGATAGAAAAAGGGTTTGTAAATAATACGCTTTTTGAAAACACTACCTTTAATGACTATATGATATGCTATAGATGAAGGGGATAGACTATTTCTTTTAATCTAGAATTTCCCGCTGATGGAGAAAAATTACAATTGATAGTAGACTATGTAAGTAATGAAACTAATCGTTTTATTTATCAAAGCGCTAAAGCTGCACCTAAAGATTGTGCTACTTCCAGTGCTTACAGGTTTGATGCTAAACCTTATTAATAGTATTAATATATATTTTGAACTTGATATTTGCGATTGAACTTAAAATATACAGACATTTTAAAATATCGATTTCGATTGCTATCGGAATTAGTACGGATGTTTTTATAAGCAGCTAAAAATTAGTGAAATTTCCGTTGATAATTCCTAAAACTTTACCACTAAATGCTTGCCCAATAAAAGGCGTGTTTTTTGATTTAGACCGAATAGCGCTTTGCGTTAATGTCCATTCTTTAGTTGATTGAAATAGTGTTAAGTTAGCTTTTTCTCCAACGGATATCGTAGGAATTGGCAAATCCAAAACTATTCTAGGCTGAATGGCCAATAAATTAACGATAGCTGCTGTACTTAAATGTTTTTTCAAAAAGGTATTTAAAAGTGGATAAACGGTCTCTAATCCGATGATGCCAACATCAGCATAAGAAAACTCCAATTTTTTAGCTTCTACTTCTAATGGCGTGTGGTTGGAATTAACAATATCTATTACGCCTTCTTTGACGCCTTTTAAAAGTGCTTTAATATCTGATTGTTCTCTTAGTGGTGGACTTAATTTATAATTAGGGTCAAAATTTTCGACAGCAGTATGTGTATAAATTAAGTGCATAATTGACACAGAAGCCGTTACTTGCAGTCCTTTAGCTTTGGCAATTTTGATTAATTTGACAGATTCAGCCGTTGATATATTATGTACATGTAATCGAGAATTGGTGTATGCTAACAAGTCTAAATCTCGTTTCAACATCAAGGTTTCTGCTAATGCTGGGATTCCCTTCATACCCAATTGAGTGCTGATAATGCCTTCATGCAACTGCCCTCCTTTACTTAAAGAAGTATCATTTGGATGATTAATAACTAGCCCATTAATTCCTTTTAAATATTCTAAACCCCGTTTCATCAAACCAGCAGAAGTAATGGATTTTGCCCCATCAGAAAAAGCAACCGCACCAGATGCGGCCATATCATAAACTTCTGCTAAATTTCCCCCTGCACAATCTCTTGACAACGCACCAATAGGATAGAAATCGACTAATGTAGCATGATTCTTTAGAAAACTCACTTCTGATTTAGAATGAATCGTAGGATTCGTATTAGGAAAACAGGCAAGTGCTGTAAAACCACCTGCTGCTGCCGCTGCTGCTACCGATTGCAAATCTTCTCGATGTTCAAAACCAGGTTCGCCTACCTGTGCACCGATATCCAACCAACCTGGAGAAACTTGTAAATCAGTTGCCTCAATTATTTTTGCAGAAGGGTGCTTTAATTGCTTACCTATTTTGGTAATTGTTCCTGCATCAATGAGCATATCTACAGTTTCACCATTAGCGGGTGAATTCGGGTCAATGATGGTGGTATTTTTGATTAAAAACATGTAATAATTTTAGTCAAACAAATGGAACAATTTCAAAAATCGCTGCAAAATAGAAATTTTTGAAAAATTTACCTAAATCGTTTTTTACTTTTGCCCTTTTAAATAATTATTTTAGAACTGGATTTAAAAACTTTTGGGGAATTTAAGGGTTGTAAAAGAAAAATAATAGATTATGAAAAGTATTCATCAGTTTACCGTGACGGACACAAATGGTCAAGCGGTTAGTTTAGCAAAATACAAAGGAAAGGTTTTATTGATTGTCAATACGGCATCTGAATGTGGGTTTACGCCACAATTAAAGGAAATGGAAGCTTTGTATGCGGAGTATAAGGATAAAGGGGTAGAAGTATTGGCTTTCCCATCTAATAATTTTGGTGGGCAAGAACCATTGAAAGGCATGGAAATTCAAAATTTCTGTGAATTAAACTATAAGAGCACTTTTCCTATTTTTGAAAAAAGCGAGGTAAAAGGAAGTAATCAAAGTGAATTATTCCAATTTCTAAGTTCTAAAAGCGAAAATGGGAAGGTGAATTCCACACCAAAATGGAATTTCCATAAATACCTAGTCAATCAAGATGGAGAGGTGGTGGATTATTATTATTCTGTTACTAAACCGAATTCTAGTAAAGTGAAAAAAGCGATTGATAAACTATTGGCAAAATAAATCGAATCACTAGGTCATTTATCAAAAAAATAAAAAATTTAGCATTCCTAATAATTGTCCGCTAAACGGCAATTAGGAATGCTTTTTTATTTATACGGAGTAATTTTGGGGCTAATGCGCCAATAAAATATAAATTTAGGGTTTGATTAAAACTCAGTTAAGCGACAAATAAACAAAGCACATGAAAGTTGATATTTTAGCGATCGGCGTACATCCTGATGACATTGAATTAGCCTGTAGTGGTACTTTATTAAAGCATATAGAAATGGGCAAAACAGTTGGATTATTAGATTTGACTGCGGGAGAATTAGGTACTAGAGGAAGTGGCCCACTACGATTAATAGAAGCAGCCGATTCCGCTAAAATAATGGGGGCGAAATGGAGAAAGAACTTAGGCATGGCAGACGGTTTTTTTGAGTATTCCAAAGAAAATATCTTAGAAATTATTCCTATTATTAGAGCAAGCCAACCAACGATTATCTTAGCCAATTCTTTAACCGATAGACATCCTGACCACGGTAGAGCAGCAAAATTAGTAGCAGACGCCTGTTTTTATTCGGGATTAACGAAAGTAGAAACTTATGACAGTCAAGGAAATAAGCAAGAAAGGTGGCGACCCAAAGCCTTATATCACTATATCCAAGATAGATCCTTACAACCTGATTTTATAGTAGACATAACTCCGCATATTGACAAAAAATTTGAACTGATTCTCGCCTTTAAATCTCAATTTTTTATAGCAGACGAAGAAGATAAAGAACTGAGTACGCCTATTTCTGGCAAAGATTTTCAAGATTATTTAAGAGCAACTGCCCGAACTTTCGGTCGTCCTGCTGGTATGGAATATGCGGAGGCTTTTAATGTGGACCGAACCTTGGGCGTGAGTAATTTATTTGATTTGGTATAAAATTTAAGCCTACCATCAAACATTAACTATTCAATAAGCAATTTTAACTGCCAAATTGTCACATTAACTTTCTAAAAGTAGTATCTTTGCGACCGCAAGTAGTTGTACACTATTTGCTATAGCGCTATTCCAATAATTATTGGAATGGCTTGTTGAACTTATCACTACCAAAAATCACTAATCATTTAAGATATGTATAATAGTAATCCGACTTTAGAGAGCGTAGGTAAAAAGGTAGATGAATCGAAGCAAGGAGAAGTATTCTTTCAAGAGGATACAGATGATGGTCGTAAGAAATTTTATATTGAAAGCTACGGCTGCCAAATGAATTTTAGCGATAGTGAAATTGTCGCCTCCATTTTAGGAGAAGCAGGGTTCAGTCCGACTAGAAATATGGAGGCGTCGGATTTGATTTTGATTAATACTTGTTCCATTCGGGAAAAGGCAGAACAGACCGTACGTAAGCGATTGCGAATTTTTGATAAAGTGAAGAAACAACGACCAGGGACGCTTGTTGGCGTATTGGGTTGTATGGCAGAACGCTTAAAGAAGAAATTTTTAGAAGAAGAAAAGTTAGTAGATATTGTGGTTGGGCCAGATGCCTACAGGGATTTACCAGGCTTAGTGGCAGGTGCAGAAGAAGGACATAAAGGCGTCAATGTCTTTTTATCCAGAGAAGAAACTTATGCGGATATTAGTCCAATGCGATTGGATTCTAATGGCGTTTCGGCTTTTATTTCCATCATGAGAGGTTGCGATAATATGTGTTCTTTCTGTGTAGTGCCTTATACTAGAGGGCGAGAAAGAAGTAGAAATGCTTTTACCATCGTAGCAGAAGCAACGAATTTAGCCGAAAGAGGCTATAAAGAAGTGACCTTATTAGGGCAAAACGTGGATTCTTTCAAATGGGAAAATCCTGAAACAGGAAAGGTCGTCAATTTTGCCGAATTATTGATAATGGTAGCAGAAGTTTCTCCAGATATGCGGGTACGGTTTTCAACGTCTCATCCAAAAGATATTACGGACGATGTGCTTTATGCGATTCGAGACCATGAGAATATTTGTAACTACATTCACTTGCCCGTACAATCGGGAAATAGCCGAATCTTAAAATTAATGAATCGGACGTACGACCGACCTTGGTACGAAGCAAAAGTGAAGAGAATCTATGAAATTATTCCAGATTGTGCGATTTCATCTGACATAATTACAGGTTTTTGTACAGAAACAGAAGAAGAACACCAAGATACTTTAAGCGTCATTAAATTCGCTAGATATAGCATGTCCTACATGTTTTTCTACTCTGAAAGACCAGGCACTTTAGCGGCAAGAAAATACGAAGATGATATTCCGCTAGAAGTGAAAAAAAGCAGATTGACCGAAATTATTTATTTACAGAATGATATTTCTAGAGCATTGAATGCAGCAGATGTTGGCAAAACCTTTAAGGTCTTAATAGAAGGTGATTCTAAAAAATCAGATAAAGAATTTAAAGGTAGAAATTCACAGAATAAAATGATTATTTTTCCTAAAAAAGGCGATTTAAAAACTGGGGATTATGTTCACGTAAAAGTACATACTTCTAATAGTGCGACTTTGAAGGGAGATATTGTATAAGTTCTTTTGAACCCAAATGCCAAAGAAATGTTAGTTTACGCTTTTTGTCCAAGATGTAAAATAGATATATCAATTAAGACGAGTGCAATTACTCGTTCAGAGTTAGAGGACGAACAAGGTTTATATATAACTAAGAGGTGTCAAAAATGTGCAACAAAACATGATTTTCACGTTAACCAAATTAAAGCTAAAGTTTCACCTAGAGGATTAAAATTAACAATCCTATTGTCAATTGCTTTTGCTTTTATTTTGATTATAATCCTTTATTGGATGGGGTTTTGGTCAACTTTTACCTTAGCATTACCAGTAGCTATCGTTTACCTTTTTCACAATTCTCAAGCTAAAGAAGCAACTGATTTTAATAGTATCAAGATAAACAGAAAATGAGAAATACATGAACCTACAATCTATCAAACAAAGATATGGCATCATCGGTCGTTCCCAAGGCTTAGACCGAGCATTGAGTACAGCGGTTCGTGTAGCGCCGACGATGCTATCGGCACTTATAATGGGAGAGAGTGGGGTAGGAAAGGAAGTATTTTCTAGAATCATTCATCAATTAAGCCCTCGGAAACACGAAAAGTTTATTGCCATTAACTGCGGAGCAATACCAGAAGGAACGATTAACTCGGAATTATTCGGTCACGAAAAAGGGGCTTTTACAGGGGCAACGGGAGACCGAAAAGGCTATTTTGAAAGTTATAATAATGGCACTATTTTTTTAGATGAAATAGGGGAGATGCCCTTAGAAACCCAAGCTTTTTTACTAAGGGTTTTGGAATCAGGGGAATTTATTCGAGTGGGTTCATCTAAGATGTTAAGAACAGATGTTAGAGTCGTCGCAGCAACCAATGTAGATTTAAAAGAGCGCATAAAAAAAGGAAAATTTCGAGAGGACTTATATTATCGGTTGAATACCGTTCCGATTATTGTCCCACCCTTAAGAGAAAGACAAGAAGATATTTATCCATTATTTAGAAAATTTTCAATTGATTTTGCCGAAAAATATAGGACGACTTCTATTCAACTAGACGATAGAGCTAGATTGTTAATCGAAAGCTATACATGGCCTGGGAATATTCGGGAATTGAAAAATATTGCCGAGCAACTATCGGTCATGTCCGAAGAAAAGTTGATTACCGCAGAGGATTTGGTAGATTTAATGCCCAATATATTAAATAGAAATTTACCTGTAAGTACTAAAGGAGGGAGCGGCACCGGTTCATTCGAAGAAAGAGAGATTTTATACAAACTCTTATTTGACATGAAACAGGACTTAAATGACCTTAAACGCTTGGTCGTTGAATTGGTGAATACGAATGATTTGAGGATGCCTGATATGACCAATTTACCCCAATTACCGGCTGCTTCAACAGCTTTGGATTCTTATAATCGACCGAGTGAGCGAACAAGGGATTATAACGATTATATTCTAGAAACACGAGCCGACCAACCGATTAATCACCCTAGTGACCGCCCTATTTTAATTGACCATAATCGCCCAGCCAGTAATTTTGACCGAGCCGAAGAAGTAGAAGAGAATTTATCCTTGGCAGATAATGAAAAAGAATTGATTCAAAAAGCGTTGAAGAAACATAAAAATAGAAGAAAAGACGCAGCGAGTGAACTCGGTATTTCTGAACGAACCCTTTATCGAAAGATTCAATTATATGATTTATAAGAGAGGATTGATGAGTTAATGAGATGAATGAGTAGAGGAGGACAACTCGCAACCCGAAACTGGCAACTGGTAACTGTTAACCCGCAACTCGCATAACATGACAAATATCAAATCCTTAAAATGGTTATTTCTAGCCATTACCGCTTATGCTTTAAATAGCTGTTATTCGTTTAAAAGTGCAGGTATTCCTCCAGGAATGGAGACTTTTTACGTCGCTGAATTTGATAATACCTCTCCCAATGTAGTGGCAACTTTATCGACTAATTTTGCCCAGAAACTAATAGATAAAGTAAGAACAGAAGGAAAATTGACACCAACAGAATACGAACCGCACGTAGAATTTAGTGGGGATATTATTGGATACAATGTAACTTCAGTTGCCCCAGAAGAAGGACAAACGACTGCTTTTAACCGTTTGGATATTAGAATTAGGATAGAATTTAAGAATAATTTAGATGACGACCCGAAAAAAAGTTGGACCAATACTTTTGGTTTTTTTGAAGATTATGCCAGTGATGTAAATTTACTAGATGTGCAAGATGATTTGATTGAAACGATAACCGATCAAATTGTAGAGGATATTTTTAATAAGGCTTTTTCGGATTGGTAATAGTAGCTTGGGCATCTTGCCCGAGTAGAAAATCCTCAATTAAAAAGCTACAAATAAAAAAGGTTAAATCCTTTACGAATTCAGCCTTTTCTATGTAAATGTGCTACTTGGACAAGATTTTTGAACAAATTGCTTATCTTGCTAATAATTTCGTTATAAAATACACGCTTTCCATCCATCGAATCATTCCAATTGATTAATATTATTAGCAAAATGTATGAAACAAGTCTTTTTTTTCTTACTACTCAACTTCTTAGGATGTACAACTATAACTGCTCAAGAAGATAGTTTACAAATCCCTTTTGCTAGTTTGACTTGGGAAGATATTTTATCCAATCCTCCGCTAGGTTCGCTCAAATTTTTGATTAATACATAAATTACACGAAATAATATTCTGTATTAAAAGTATTTTTATCTTTAGAACAGTATTTTGTTCGTATTTATTTTTATTAAATAAATATA
>Ga0129327_10000114_pt1 | contig 45238 bp, 67 predicted proteins | sample CPBDNA_6_FD_111799 | JGI IMG/M metagenome (GOLD analysis project Ga0129327, IMG submission 111799) | Freshwater to marine salinity gradient microbial communities from Chesapeake Bay, USA - CPBay_Spr_31_0.8_DNA | ecosystem: Environmental > Aquatic > Marine > Coastal | place: USA: Chesapeake Bay... | reverse complement strand
GAATTGGGCAAACGAATGGCAAAGACAACATATGATAGACCAACAAAATCTGGTCTAACAAAATTTCAATCTAGAAGAAAGTAATATATAACTAATCGTAAAAAAATGATAAATAAAAGTATAGAGATGATAAAGTCTCACCAAATTTTAATGGAGAAATAAAATGGTAGCAAAAGTACACGAATCATATGATGCAGGTCAATTCCTAACAGGATCACTTGTACATTTCACAATCACAAAAGTAGCAGGTTCAATCTCTGCGAAACATGTTGTTGAAACAGTAGGCACACGTGCAACTGTTGTAATTCTAGGTGACGGCGCAGAGCGCGTTGCAGTAGAAAATAACGGCGCATGGACAGCGGCTACACTAACAGCAGCACTGGGCGACGACTATGCAGCAGCAGATTTTGATTACTAAGATATGACCTCTACTTATTAGAGTATAAAGACCCACCAATATTGGTGGGTCTTTTTTTGTTTTACATATAATATAAATACATATAATATAAATACATATATAATATAGTTTAGGAGAATAGCAAATGGCATATGCTGTACAATTTAGGCGTGGAACCACGGCACAACATGCATCATTCACTGGGGCGGCCGGCGAAGTAACAGTGAACACAGATACAAATGAATTAGTCGTACATGATGGTACAACCGTAGGCGGTCATGTAATCGGTACTAGTAATGGCAGTGGCGGAGGTGCTAGTACATTAACTGATTTAAATATTACTGATGGCACATCAGGACAAGTACTAACTACAGATGGTGCAGGAACATTCACATTTACTACTTTATCAAGTGGAAGTAGTGGCTCTACTAATGATTTATCCACAATAATTTCTCCAGCAGCATTTGCGTATGTCAATACTACATCAGATGGATCAGGTACAAACATAAGTTGGGCAAATTGGAATGCGTCAAGTGGAAGTATGGACTTTGCATTTACAACTTCGCAACCAGATACAAATTATGCAGTTATTAGTGATGTAGAAGGTAGAGATGATACCAATATCATGGTTACTTCTAAAACGACTACTGGATTTCAAATCTCTATTTACGATGATAACGGTGATGTGAGAAGCCCTGATTCAACTGCCACGTTTTCTGTAATAGTATATTCGTCAGTTCCCACACTATCGGGAACTACTTCATCCACAGGATCTGCATCATCTACTGAAATTTTTGCAGATATGGCAGCATTAATTGCAAAAACTGGAATGAGTACAGGAGATCAAGCATATATATCTTCAACTGATAAGTTATATTTGTATACAGGAACTGGTTGGTATCTGATTGCAACAGTACAGAATGACGCGCCATCAGCAATTACAAATGTTACTTCAGCATATAATCTTGCCATCGATGGGACACCGACTGTGATTACTGCAGTATCTACTGACCCAGAAGGATTCCCACTTACATGGAGTTATGCAATAACATCTGGATCACTTGGGTCAACCGCTACAATATCACAAACAGATAATGTTTTTACAATTACTCCAAGTACTAATTCAGCAGATGAAGGTATATTTACGTTAACAATTAGTGCTACTGATGGGGCAAATGGCGCAGTAAATGCAAATACATCCATATCTCTCGCCTTCGTCGTTATTAATAGTAGATATACAACATTACTTGCAACAGCAACAGAAACTTCTGATAATAGTACTGTAACAGATTCATCTACTAATAATCATGCGATAACTGTGCGGGGCGATGTACGGGTTGGTACATCTAGTCCATATAGAAGTGGTGGATATTCAACTTACTTTGATGGCACTGGAGGAGATTATCTAAGATCACCCACTCACGCGGATTTTGGGTTTAGCACAGATGATTTTACAATAGAATGTTGGTATTATCCAGTATCAAGAACTCAACCTTATCCTAGAGTATGGAATTTCGGTCCATATTGGAATGACAGTATTTCTTTAGCTTTTCTAGATAGGCACGCTGACCGGCCAACTGTTTTTTCTTTATCTGCCTTTGCGTTGGGGGAAGGAATTTTAACTTCTACTACAACAGTAGAAGATAATACATGGTATCATCTAACAGTTGAAAGAAGTGGTCCTACCATAACTCTATATGTAAATGGTGTAGCCGAAGATACATATAATATAGGCACTTCTCAATTTCTTACAAGTTCATCTAGTTATGTTACTCTTGGTGGGGTAAGCGATGGCATTTCCCAAGCTATAATCGAGGCGGCAGCAAACGCATATATACGAGACTTTAGATATGTAAAAGGCACAGCAATATATGATGGAAACTTTGCACCACCCACATCGGCATTCGAATCTGATGCTAATACCAAATTATTAATTAGCAGTTCTCTTCCATATATTAAAGATAGTTCGTCTAACTCACATGATATTACAGTAACTGGTGACGTTTCCATAATGCCATTCGCGCCATATGACTACCGTGAATATAATCCAAACGACCATGGCGGATCTGTATATTTTCCAGGTGGTGGAGCTGCTATATTTACACCAACAAATGCTAGTTTTGGTTTTGGCACAGGCGATTATACAATGGAAGGTTGGTTTAATTTTGATGATCATGGAGCCTTTTGGGGCGGTGATGGTTCAACTATATTCGCTACTTCAAATCCTCCAGGTGATGTGTCCGCACATCTTTGGGTATCGGCTAGAGCACTTAGATTCTATAGTGCTGGGGCTGATCGTATTGTAAGTTCTCCTGTTAGTACACAAGAATGGCATCATATTGCACTCGTTAGATCAAGTGGAAATACGAAACTTTACATTGATGGCACTCAAGAAGGTTCAACATATGCAGACAGTCTTGATTACGGAACAACTGCCCCTTTTAGTATAGCTAGTCATCATGACAATGGTCAGCAGGGCCCATCTTCGAAGAATCTAGTTGGTTATGTGTCAGATTTTAAAGTTATAAAAGGTCAAGCGATATATACATCTAACTTTACATCACCTACCGCTCCATTATCTTCAACAGGTACAGAGATACATATTAAAGGCACAGATGCTTCTATCATAGATAAGTCACAATCAGATAGCCACTTAACGTTATTTGGAAATACTACTGGCTCAACAACTCAGGTTAAGTTTACTGATACTAAGTCAATGTATTTTGATGGAACTGGTGATTATATCACCGTAGATGATGGTTTTCATTTTGGAACAGGTGATTTCACCTTTGAATTTTGGTTATATCCAACTGAAAATCTCACTAGTAGTGGAGCACAACAATTCATAAATGCAGAAACTAGTGGTTCAGGTGTGACATGGTCATTTGCTTGTTATCCAGATGGTTATAATGGATTAGGTTATAATGGATTAACATTTAGTTATGGACTACATGGATCATACACTGTAGGAAGATATGTCAATAATTATTGGCCAACTCAAAATACTTGGACACACCTTGCTGTACAAAGAAGAAATGGTATAATAGAAATTTTTGTTAATGGTACTAGTCAAACATTAACAACGTACGGTCAAAATTCAACATTTAGTGATGGCGCAAATCTAACAAGTAATTATACATCACGACATTTCTTTAATGGTTTAGAAGGTTATGTTCAGGATCTCAGAATTACAAAAGGTCTAGGTAGACACACCGCAAACTTTACACCACCAACATTACCACTAAAAGGTTAAATTTTCACATATATGAAAATTAAAAAGCGTTCTTCGGGACGCTTTTTTATTGAAACAGTACTTTAACTGTAAATATTTAAGATACGATATATTGATAAATACTATTAATGCGTCTCACACAATTTGCATAAAATTTAATAATTCAATCGGAGAAATAATATGACAAGAATACATGGCTCGGCAGGTTCAAGCGAAAATCTATCTGGCAATCTGAATTTTTATACTATCTATCTAAAAACATTAGATATTACATCAACCGGTAATATATTAGATCAGTCACAACAAAATTTTGATGATGTTTGTAATCTAATTAATCTGGTAGCCCAACCTGTAATTATGAATAGTCCTATTCCAGTATCACTTACTGGACTAGCACCAACTCTAACTGGTAATGGTATGATTTTTAAATTTGCGGTAGAGCATGGACACGCATTTGAACGTAGCGGTGATAATGTTGCATTACTTAAAGAAATATTCTACGGTGTAGATATTAATGGTGTACCATTAGATCCTATTACAATAGAATTTGAGATGTCTGAATTATTATAGTTCTACATTCTATTGAGCGCCCACTACCTAGTATGGTCTTGGAATCATTCATGTAATAGAATAGAATGTGGAGATACCCCATTAAGCAGTGAATGTAAAGAAAAAACCCAGTTTTTACTGGGTTTTTTTATTGGTATATATTTCTTTAAGATATAAATGATAAATACATATAACATTTGGTGGAGAAGAACAATGTCTATAAATGAACCACAGTTAGCGGCACTTGAAATGCAAAGCTTAGAAACGCATGTTGCTGTTAATCATGAGAGATTCAAGAAATTGGATGAATCAATTGGAAGATTAGAAGCATTGGTAGAACGTCAAACATTAGATACAAAGGAACAATTTGCAGAGTTAAAAAAGATAGTTGTCTGGGCAAGTTCGACATTATTTGGGACATTGCTAATTGCATTATTGACTTCTGTGTTTAAGGTGATATAATGCTTATAGAAGAAATTGTAACAACTGATGAAGAATTTTATGAGGCAAAACTGGTTTATGCTCGGAGTGGTAAAAAAGTAGTACGTAAATATCGTTGTTCATCTGGTAGATTAAAAGGCAAAACAGTTGCAAATCCAACTGCATGCTTTAAGCCAGTGAATGTTAAAAAACGATTTACATTGGCAAAAACTAAAGCAAAAATGGGGTCACGGATGGCTAGAAAATCAAAAATGACTAAGCGAATGAATCCAGCAAGTAAACGATTAAAAATGTTAAATAGGTAGAGAATCAATGGGATTAAAAGATAGTATAGAAAATGTTATGTTAGCGGAGACATATAATACGAGATTGACTGGTATTGCTGATTTAGTTGGATCGAGTGATGACGATGTTAGAGATAGAATGAAAACTCTTGATTTTGGTAAGTATGTTGAATTAATGAGAGCATTGCGTGACAGAGATGCAACCGCCGCAAAAGAAGTTTTAGGTTTTAGCATTGATGAGGCATATTCTACCGGTTCACAAGGCACAAGAACCTCATTAACTCCTGGTGAAATGAAAGGCATGCAACAATCGCAAGCACAAGCACAAGACAATCTACCTACTCAAGATTCTAGTGCATCTGCAATGGCCAAAAAAGCACAAGCAATGCAACGCCTAGGTAAGAAGGCATTAGGTGGCATTAGTGGCCAACAGGCAGCAAAGGCACTAGATCGCGCTGAACAAGGTAAAGCATTAACACCGGTTCAACGTTTTGCGATGGCACAGCAAGCAAAATCTGTAGACGCACTTGCGAGTAATCCAAAAACAGCAGTGCAATTTAGAAGTCTATTAAATAAACTCAATAAATAAAAGGAGTTTAAAATGAAGTTACAGGAAGTATTAGGTGGTATATATGTTATGATCACCGAAGAAGAAAGTGATTTATTAATCCAGTTCTTTTCTGAAAATGAATATGTTAATGAATCTCAACTAAGTGAACGCTCGTTAATTATCGCTGATAAATTAGTACATAAGGGCGTGTTATTACCAACACTACGTGGATATAAAGTCAATTAACGGAGGATAAAATGACCGCACCTAGTCAACAAGATGTGAATGCAATGTCTAATTTAATGAAGGCACTTAACGGTGATAAGACTGCATTAAAAGAACAAGTAGCACATGAAAAACAAGTAATGGAGAATTCTGGACAAATTGATGTATCACACGGTGTTAAAACTGTAGATATCAAAGCAATGGAAAACATTTTGAGTTCCTTTAATAATGCAAGTAAAAATGTTAGTAAAAAAGTTGCGACAACAATGAATGAATCCACCAAGACGCATAATGGTGTAAAAGTAGGTATGTTTTCAGTTGAAAAGACAGAAGATGGATACTATGATATTAGAGACAATCGTTCAAACGACACATTATTTGAAAATATTTGCTTGTATGAAACTGCATATGTTATTACAAAACACTTGAATTCTGGAAAGAAAATAAATTCTACAGAGTTAACAAAAATAATGGCAACTAATGCAATATTTGAGCAATTTTATTTCGATGCTATTCAGTATAAAAATACATATGCAAAAGCAAAAAAGCGCAAGGATATTAGTAAAATGAATATTGCGGAAGCAAGATTTACTAGAGCAAAATCAGAAGCAGGAAGTGCCAAACGTAGTATTAAATCTATATATGAATCGTTTAAGTAAATTTTAAAATGAAACCAAAAAGATAAATACATGATAAAACTTTATGTATTGGGGCAAATACCATGAGAAAAACAATTTTTTACAACTCTAATCCAGTTGCGATCTCTTCAAAAATGAATGAGTATATGAAAAGCAATTTTGGGTACGAAGTAGATGGTGATCTAGAATCACTAAGAGAAGCAAAAGCACAACTAGAAGCACAAAAGCGAGAAATGACTTCAGACTACCAGAATCGTGCATATGTCGAAAACATGCTTATGATTGAAACTATTAAATCACTACTAAAAGCACACGTTGCTGAAGGTGAATTACCCGCTGGTCTGAAAGCATATCAAGATGCAAAGAAAAAAGGCAAGACTACTAAAAAGAGTAAAGCAAAGTCAGATAAAATGCCAATGGCCGCTGGTAAAGACGGCAAGATGGGCACAAAAGATGATAAGCCAGCATTCTTAAAGAATGAATCATTTGTTGAAGGCCGCATGAGTGATATGATTATTGATGATTCAGAAACAATGTCAAAAGAAGAATTTTCTAAAAAGTACGGCAAAGAAATGGCAAATGAGTACTACGAATCAATCAATGAAGGTAAGTATAAATCTGATGCACAACGCAAAGCAGTACATGCTGCAAAAGCAGAAAAAGCAACTGAGAGCGAAAAACCATCATATGAAACAAATGCTAAAAAATATGAAAATTCATATGCAGAGCCAAAGGAATATACAATGAAAAGAGAAAAATTAGAAGAAGGTCTACTAGCACAACTTAATACATTACTTGAAAGTGATGCTGCAGAAGCAGAAGTTATGATGGCGGCACGTGGCATGGTAGATGAATTACAAGACATGATTGAAAAACTAGGCAAACTACAAAATGATCAACTTGGACCACTTACTGATGAAATGGTATATTCTCATGGTGCTGATCAAGCAGCATCATTTAAAGATATGGTAAATGATGCAGTAGCAGGATTGCTAGGTCAAGCACGTGCAACAAAAGATACCGTAAATGACGCAGTTCTAGTTTTGAGCGGTGAAACTCCAGCAGATGATATGTCTTCTGGTGATGTAATCGGTGATGATATGCAAGATGATTTTGAAGATGATGTCGAAGTAGATTTCGCGGCAGGAGATGAATCCGCATCTGGACCAGATGATGAACCTCTAGGTAGAGCAAAGAGATCATAATATGAAAATTTCAACACTTTTAAGCGAAAATGAAAATTATAAGTCACAACTTATCAATGATATAAACGTATATCTTGTTCGCTTAAAAGCGAATGACATTAATACTATTGGTACTGATATAATGGTACGTGAATTAAATGATTTAGGACATGCAATCACTGCCGAAAGTTTGATTGATATTTTATCAAAAAGTAAATATGTTAGTAATGTAAGTTTAACCAGTATTGATCTAGAATTTGCCCCCACATCAAATAATGATGATGATTCTAAAGATATTGTTAAAAAACTTGCTACTAAAGCAACCTCACGGAGAATGAAATAATGCCACTTATTATAAAAGGTAACAAAGAACTGAAAGTCGTTTCTAAATCGGAAATGAAAGATATACTTAATAATGTTAAAACTTCTAGTACAGAAGAAACACTCAAACGTTTATCTCCTGAAGTTGCAGAACGACGGAGAGAGACATTAGCAAATAAATTGGCAAGACAGAATGCTGAATTAATTGAAAAAAGTATATCTATTGAGAATACAAAAAAACTTGAAAGCGAAAAGCAACAAATTACAATTGCGGTTGAAGAAAAAGTAAAAGATGCAGTAGTTGAAACTGTTACTCCAATTACTGTAGAAAAAACTGAAACTAGTTTAATTGTAGACACTAAAAATAATAAAGAAGTATCAGATATTGTTGATTTCGAAAGTATGACTAAAAAACAAATTGATATTTGGGCAGATGAAAATTTAGGAGTTCAACTTGATCGTAGACGTACAAAAACAGATATGATTAAAGAATTAAAAAAACATATGTAATTAATTAAAAAATTATAACATATTGAAGCGTAAGAGATTTCTCTTACGCTTTTTTCTTGACAAGTTAACGAAGATATGGTATAGTAAAGTCATGATAAAAGAAACTTATACCTATGCCCCTCTGTCACGTGTGAATGTAGACGGATCTCGTCATTACCAAACACCCGAAGGTAAGCCATTACCGAGTGTCACAACCGTTTTGAGTGCACTTGCAGATAAAACATCGCTACATGAATGGCGCAAGCGCGTTGGAAATGAAGAAGCAAATCGTATCATGAATCTTGCTACTGGTATTGGTACGCAAGTACACTTACACTTAGAAAAGTTTATTCTAGAAGAAGATAGACCTAACGGATCAAATTTAATTCATCAAATGGCTAAAGAACTTTCAGATATTGTTATTAAAGATGGTCTTAGTAAGATTAATGAAGTATGGGGAACAGAAGTACCTCTGTATTATCCTGGTCTATATGCTGGAACTGCAGATTGTATTGGTGTTTATAAAGGACAGCAGGCAATCATCGACTTTAAAACTACACGTAAACCAAAAAAACGTCAGTGGATTGATGATTACTTTCTTCAAGGTGCAGCATATGCCGCTGCACATAATGAGTTGTATGGAACAGATATTCGTACAATTGTCATTATGATGATTGGATGGGATGCCGAGGCAGACAATCTTGGAAATTATCAAGAATTTGTTGTCGAAGGTGAAGAATTCGATAAGTATTCATTATTGTGGGCTACTAAGGTTCAAGAGTATTTTGATAAATACATGTAATCTAGGAGTTACACGAAATGGCAATAACAAACGTAAAAATTCTACTAAGACGCGGCCTCCGGTCGGAAATAGGCGTTGATACATTAGACACCGGTGAAATGGGGTTTACTACCGATACTAATCAATTGTTCGTTGGCATTGACGATGCTATTGATGAAATTCAATTTGATGCATTTGCAAATGCACACGCAGTTATACAAACTTGGTTAGATAGTGATGATAATCCTGAACCTGGTTTAAAAATTGATGAAGATTTAGTAATAAGAAATGTACAAGATGTTGATGCACTAATTGACGCAATGCATTTTTATTTGCAAAATGTAGAATGGAAAGGTAATGTACAATTATCAGTCGGCGAAACAGTATATCTAAAAGAATACAAATATGCTGATAACAGAATACCATCTTCTGAAATTGATCCTGGAAAAACATATATTATAAAAAATATTGGCAATACTGAATACAGAACTATGGGGGCTGTGTCAAATGATATTAATGTGCAGTTCACTGCAATTGCCCTTGGTCCATTGGATGGCGACGGCGAAGTATTAGAAGTTATTGGGGTTGAAGATTATACTCACGGTATTGTAACATCGGTAACATATGATTCAGTAAGAGATGTAACAGTAACTTCATTGTATATGAAGCACAATGATGCGATGCCATCACAAGATATTGCACCAAATAATATTTCGACATATATGACAAAATCAAATTTTGGTTTATTCAAGTGGACTGGTACTGAATGGACATCTGAAGTTATTGATCATGTTCTTAATTATCATCCAACAAATGCTAATATTGATTATACAACTGATGCACCCTTAGCTGGTCTTGGATTAGATGGTGATGTGGCAGTTGTAACTGGTCCAGATAGAGTTACTTATTGGTATAAACAAACCACGTGGCAGCATCTTGGTTCCGGCGATCAAGATTTTCAATTTCATACAACTGATATTGAAACACAGGACTTGGATGTAACTCCACTTTCAACTCCAAATCTTAGAAGTGATGGATCGTCACTTGTAATCAATGATTATTATGTTGATTACAGTAGAGATGTTTCAAACGGATTAAATCTTATATTATCAGAGTTTGATTTGCTATCTCCTAGGATTGCAACTGTTCCGCTTGGATCTGATTTATCCGCAATGACAATAGAAGAAATTAATAACTATTATAGATATGATGACACTACTTTGCCAACTTATAGAACTGAAGAAATAGCAGTTCAGAATACACTTGACTTTCAGTTGACATATGCAGAACCTGAAACATCTGAAGTTGGACTTGCAACCATTTATATTAAAGAAAAAGATCAAGTCGGTTCAAATGATTTCACACTATATGATTATAGCAACACACACCGCGCATATTATTATACAAAGTCATTAATTGGTAGTCCATCTGATACTGATTATGCAGATACAACAAATGTAGGATATATTGATGTGCCAGAATTCACTGCGCCATTCTATGCAAGAACGCGCAAAAATGTAGAAGTATTAACAGAGAATACATATAATCAAATATTTGCAGATCAGCATCTCTCATCATATTCTCATCATAGCGGCAAACGATCCAGTTTATTTAAGAAAACATTTGATATCACATCAGATACATTCTTAAACTATCATTTTGAATCATGTAGTTCGTTATTCATTGATTACTCATTAAAGCAAGAAAGTACAACAGAAGGCAATTTATTTCTTCGCACTGGTACTATGAAAATAATTAATGGTTATCCACACGGTGTAAATCAAGTTAAATTAACAGACGAAAGCACTGAGTTGTGGCAAGATTTAAATTCAGATGGAATAGCAGAGATGTATCCTAATCCATTATATCCAACACCGCCTGCGGTGCCTGCACCGCCAGTAGCGCCAGAAGTAGAGTTTTCTAATATACAATTCAATGTTATTATAGAAGATGTTATTCGTGTTGCAAATCAAACTGAGTTAGAGATCAATAATTGGTTTAACACTGCAATGAATACAACTGGTATCATAGGCGCCACTAAACAGGATGGCGATGATGTTATAATTTCATCTGGTGATCCATTATGGAATTATACAGCAATGCTAAATGATTTGATTAATTCAACTTTATCAGCATCCACAGAAAAAGGCGATAATTTAAAAATTTATTTTGTACAGGATGCAACCTATACAACTGAGATTAGTTATACAATAAAACGATGGTCAATGTAAATGAAAGACAAATCGACACTACTCTTTGAGTGGCGACAACGAAGATTAGAACTTAAAAATAACTTTACAGAAGATAATTTGCAAGCCGTAATTGATTGGTGGAAAAGTTTAGATTATCATAGTCATGGATTTAATTATGATAATCCAACAATTTGGCCAGATGTGTGGGAATATATCAGTGAAGAATTCTATACTAACAGTGGAAACGGACTAGGGTGTTTCTACACTGTTCATCATGCATGTCCTGATAAAGATCCTGAACTTTTATTAATCCACGACTTACTATACGGCGACATTTATCTTATATGTGTTGTAGATGGATTTATATTAAATAGAAGTAGTGGAATACTTGAGAGTATGAATGATACAATCGCTGATTTCGATATTTTGAAACGTTTCTCCAAAGAATTTATCCTGGATACGTTGAAATTTAGAAATATGTAATAGTATAAGTTAATTAAAAGAATAAATATAACATAATAGAATGAGGATAAAATGTTAGTACAATCAAAATACAAAGTAAATGATATTGTCACCATTTCTCTAATGAGTGGGCAAGAAGCATTGGGCAAATTAATTAGTGAAAATAGTGACGCAATCGTACTTTCACGACCACTTACCATTGCAATTGGGCCACAGGGCGCAGCATTTCAGCCATTCACTATTACTGGCGATGCGGAAGGTGAAGTGTCATTTAAAGCAGACAAAGTAGTAGCAGTTCTAAAAACAAATAAAGAAACAACCGATGCATACAGAGCCGCAACAAGCGGATTAGTTGTGCCAGATACACCAGGACTAATTACATAATGCCACAAGCAGCAAGAACAACTGATACGTTAACAGCGCATGCGCCGTGTGCACCAGGAAAGTGTGGCATGGGCAGTGAGAATGTTATCATCGAAGGTAAACTTGCATATCGTACAGGAGATAAAACTTTTCCACATGGTATACCAATGGGATCACCTCCATCATGTGTTCCGCATGTCACCCCATTAGTACAAGGTTCTCCGAATGTTTATGTTAATGGCAGACCACTCGGTAGAGTTAATGATTCTCATTCTTGTGGAATTAAAGTAGCATCTGGTGCGGGCAAAACATATATTAATGGGTGATTAAGATGGCAATGAGCGAAGCGGAATTTGAAAGACTATATCAAGAATTTATAAGAAAAGGCGGCGGCAGTCTAACGGGGTCAAATAATCCTACTGCAAACAATCTTATATTTGAGTCATTGGGAGAAACTGTCAATACGCCAGTAGAGTATTATGATGAAACAAATAAAATAAAATTATCCCCTTCGCAGTTAGCAGAGTTAAATGCTGCGGAAGAACAATATAATAGAAAGACCGCATTATCTATCATATCGAGTGAACTAACAGCCAATAATTTTACAAATCCGTATAGTACAATTTCCACAGATGGTATTTCAAATTATACGGAATACAATACAAGTCCAGGTGTTGTACCATTAAATAATGCAAACAATTCTTTTAATCTGTTATCTGATACCAATAACGGTGGCAGCATTCTTGTTCAAAGTACAGTTATTGCGGGTATACTGGCAGCAACTGGATTAGATTTTGATAAGATATTGATTGGTGCAACTTTGGGAACCGCTGCTATTAGTATGTTTAATAATTTAAATTCACATACAGAACTACAAGTTCAAGATTTGCCACAGACATTACAAGATGCCGATACTTTATCAAGCCTTAATAAGTCTTTTAGCGAACAAGATAATAGTTGTAGTTTGTTCAATGAATTAATGGGTGTTATGTCAGGCAGTTTTGATAGTGCGTTTAGTATATTAGATAGTGCGAAATCATCACTTTTAAATATACTAAATCAGTCTGGTGTCATGGATTTCTTTAATGAAATCTCTGGGACAGTTTCTAATATAATTTCAGGATTAGTTGGACCGATATCTGATAATATTAATTTATTAATAAGTAGTATATCTGGTGCAGTTAATAGTGCATTGTCTACTGTAATGGAATCATTGCCAAACATTAAAGACATTCTCGGCGATTTGGGAAATATGGCAGCAAGTGCAATGAACGCAGTGTCAAGCGTGGCAGATCAAATATTTAGTGAAATAGCAAATGTTGCAAATATGACAGCACAGATAGCAGAAAAATTAGCAGCAATGGCAATGGCTGGCGCGATGTTGGATCCATGTAAATTAGCAGTATTGATGAATACAGGATCATCTGAATTAAAAAATGCTGCTGCATTATTAAATGCTCCTTTGCCAACGGGCAATGCTGGATTTAATATTCCTACCTCTATCGATCCTCGTGCGATTACAAATGATGTTGATTCAATTATTAGTAGTGCAATAGATACAGCATCTTCACAGCCAGGAGTTCCGCAATCGCCATTTAGTCTAGCAGCGAGTATCTATCAACCAATAGACGCATACTTGTTTGACTTATATGCTGATAATAATGGATTAGGTTCTGAATTTGAAACCATTACCACGGCTGATGGATCAGAACGTGTTGTTAAAAAACCATTAACTGGTAGTAATTCAATATCAGCAACATCATCTAATATTGTATCTAGGTCTAGAGGAGAAACACCACAATTACCTATTCCAGAATTAGATTCGCTACCTAGTATTCAAGATTTGATTGGAATTTCACAAGGTGGCGCAGATCCTAATTTTGTTTCGCCAGACCAAAGAGGAGATGCATCTAATCCACAAATTTTATCTGCCGCATCTGATGCAGATATTAAAAATACTGCAGACAATAATATAACTACTGATAACAAAGGTAACAAGTTGCCACTATTATCGGTTCTTTCTAAAGTATTTAAATCACAATGGAGACCTACTATAGGAAGAGATGTGACTATACAGCAAACATTAATTCGGAATACAATTAATGACATTAGACTATATACTGAATCTGCTTCTACTATATTCAAAACTGGACAAAAAAAACAAGCAATAATAATTATCGAAGAACTTTCTGAATATAAGAAAACATTACGTGATCTATATAAGGTAAGAAAAGAACTAACATATGAATCGCCAGGTGCAGATTTTAATACGGTGAAAGAAGAAGAAAAGCGTATACTTTATATAAACAGTATAAAACCACGACATACTAGAATTATTAATAATGTTTCTCCTAAAATAGCAAATAGTATCACATCTTGGGAATCAATAAAATCTCAAACAGTTTTAGGTTCAAGATAAATACATATAAAGAATTATTGGAGTAAGTACAAATGCGTGTTAATGAAATTATAAAACAAATGGATGAGGGTGTCAACGATCCTCATATTTTCAAAGCAATATTCTTAGCAGGTGGACCAGGCAGTGGCAAAAGTTTTGTTGCCAATAAGATGTTAAGTGGCACAGGACTACGTACAATAAACTCGGATGATATCTATGAATACATGATGCGCAAAGCAGGCAAACAATTAACACCTGCTGATATCTATTCCGATGAAGGACAAGAAATTCGTGATCGTGCAAAACAGATTACAAAGCGTAAAGAAACATTACATCTTGACGGTCGACTAGGACTTATTATCGACGGTACTGGTAAAGATGTATCAAAAGTTAAACAAACAAACGAACAATTAAAAGAACTTGGTTATGAAACAATGATGTTGTTTGTTAATACGAGTGAAGATGTGGCACAAGAACGTAATGAAAATCGTCCTAGAAGTCTACCAAGAGAACAAGTATCCAAGATGTGGCAAGCGGTTCAACAAAATCTTATGAAGTTTCAACAGTTATTTGGTGCTAGAGATTTTCATATTGTTGATAACTCTGGAGGACTAGAAGATTCAGAACGTAAAGAAAATTTCTTAGAAGTTGATAGAGCAATTGATAAGTTTCTAAATAAGCCACCATCAATGCCACAGGCAAAGAACTGGATACAAGATCAAAAAGGTTGACAAATATAGTTGAATCGTATATAATATAATTTTAAATTAATGAAGCGGATAGAAATTGAATAATAACGCATTAGAACATTGTCTAAAATTTAGAAAAGATATTGATTTAGACTTTATTAAAAAAACACATGTTCATTACTGTACTCCTTGTTATGGAGGACAAGTAACAGAACCATTCTTTAGGTCGTGGACTCGCGCTCATATGATGTTCACAAAAAATGAAATACCATACTCCCTGACTACAAGTGCGAATGAAAGTCTAGTGTCCCGTGCTAGATGTCATATGGTAGCATACTTTATGGCTAATCCAGACGCAACACATATGATGTTTATTGATGCAGATATAAATTTTGATGCACTTGATATCTTACATATGCTGCAACATGATAAAGATATTATTGTAGGTGCATATCCTAAAAAGAATTTGAACTGGAATAATATAAAACACAATGTAGTAAATAATACATCAATTGATCCAAACTTACTAAACTCATCTGGTTCAAACTATGCACTTAATTTTAAATTAAATTTAGATGATGATGATGAACCAAAAATACAAATGGCAGATGGCCTTGTAGAATTAAAAGATGCTGCTACTGGTTTCATGCTAATCAAGCGTGAAGTAATTATGAAAATGATCGACAAATATCCTGATCTTTATTTTAATAATGATTTGAATATGGATCCAGAATTTGCAAAATGGACATACTTGTTTTTTGATACATATCTAGAACCTGATACAAAGAGATATCTATCAGAAGATTATGCGTTTTGTCGTCGCTGGCAAAATATTGAAGGCAAGATATGGCTTGATCCATTAGTGAAGTTGGATCATACTGGTCATTTTATATTTGAAGGTAATATAAACAATATTTTTTCTTAGTTTTTACTTGACATTCTAAACGAATCACTATATAAAGAATGTATAAGTTAGAAAAACGGAGAATACAATATGTTTAGAATTCCTAGTTTTTATAAGTTTGATACTAACTATGAAGATGCCAAAACAATAATGACCCAGTACGGTCGTGGTGATTTGCTTGAAGGCATGGAAGCGATGAACCGCGTATGGGATGAACATTGTGCTAGTTACAATTGTGACCACGCGCACTTCACTGATGACTCCGATTTTTATGAATACTATGAAGCAGAAGTAAATGCTTACAATAAAGTTTTCGAAACAATGCAACCACTTTTTTCTTGACAACCTAGACGAATCACTATATAAAGAGTGTATAGATAGCAACAAGGAAATCTCATATGTCAGTACAAGTTTTCAAAGTTTATCAAATTCAATTAGATGAAAAACTAGTAGAACTGGTTAATAAAGAGGGCTGGAATTGCCACGAAAAAGCAACTGCATATGCAGATGCCACATTTGGAAATTTTAAAGCGGCTGCTATGAAATTCGATGAATGTTATACTCATGTTGCAAACATTATTGCTGATAGCCTGGATCATGTTTTTGAAGTAGGAAATATTGGACCAGAAGATCGGATTGAGCGGTTTGGAAAAATGTCTAGTATTTCAGTTGGAAATATTATTGAAGATGCTGATGGTAATCGTTCAGTTGTAGCAAACTTTGGATTTGAATCTGTATAATGGCAAAGTATGGACCACGTATATTTCCCAGTGACCTGATTAATACTAAAAATCATTGGGCACTCGGAACTACTTGGACTGCAACTGGTAGCAAGGGCGGCATATATAATATCGAAATGAAACCCAACGGATTTACTTGTGATTGTCCAGCATTTAAAAAATGCAAACACATTAAATCAATCGAAGAAAAATTTGAGGATACGTTAGATGAATTTTTATGATTTGAAATTTAGTGAGATACATCCACGACACTTTCAAGCCAAACAATCTTTTGGTAAATATGATTTGAGTGTGATCCGAGAACCAGATAAAGATTCTTATGAAATCGCGGTGTTCAAGGATAATAATTTTGTTCAACTGCCTGGTATACATACAGATGATGATGTTATACCTTATCTTGACCCAGCAGATGTAGAATGCATTATGCGCAAACTACAATTAATTGCTGGTCCTAATTAATTTTTGTCATACTACTAATTAGTAGGATACATATTGTACTTGTATTCACTAATACGTTGTGCTTCTCTGTATAAGCCTTTGTTACGTAATTCACGAATTGCCATACAGTATGAACGGTATTCCATTGCTTTAATAAATCTATTCCACATTATCTGATCTCCAACATCAAGCGTTTTGCTTCTTTTGTATAACCTAGGCGATGCAATTCAGCGGCGGCTCTTGCTCTACCTATCGATTCCATTAATGCCCATGTGCCATGAGCAAATGCACGTAATGCGTTCCAAAAAGGATTAATTGTATATTCCATTACTAATGTTGTCATTATACAAATCCTCTCAAATTTTCATTTATACTAACACGTACATCATCGGCTTTGACCGTTACTGACTTTTTATATGATGTGTGTGCAATATGATGAATTTCGCCACGTGAAATACCGATATCATTTAGTTCATAGTTTGATAGTGCTGATAATTCTCTAATTGTCTGACGTACTTTTTTGTTATAATCCATTGTATTTCGAATGTTTGTGAGTGTTGCGATTAATTTGTTAATCATTACTTTATTCCTTGTATGTGTCTGTGTGATGGCGCCTTGCCATCATTGTCTAGCATGTAATTATAAGCAAATTGCCAATCACGTGCATATTCTGTTTTTGCCCAAGTCATCAAGTCTGAGCGTTTTGTTGCCTTACTAGCAAATCCTCCAAAAAGATTTGCTACGGCACTAAATACATTTAGTGTCATATAGGTTCTCCAAATTGTCTGATGCTTGAGGGAAGCAATACCCTAGTCTTTCCCAGTGCCACTCATTTTTTATAAGCTGAGGTCGCTTATCTTACACTTTTATTTATAGTAATATAACACTAAAAAACACAAAAAACAACTGTGTTTTATGCAATCTCGGTATGCGTCTGGTGCAATAGTGACAATTTGCCAATTACAATTAATACTTGCTATTTGCAAATTATTCTGCTATAATGATATAAATGTTAAGTGACTAAATATGTGTAATAAACAAATTAAGAAAGAATTAATATGTTAGCAAAAGGTAAAGTTCTTGTCACTGGTGGCGCTGGATTCGTGGGCAGAGAAGTTGTCAGACAATTATTAAGAAAGGGTTACGAAGTAACAGTTTTAGATATTGCAGAAAAGCCTGCTGATTTTACTATGGTAAAGTATATCAAAGGCGACATACAAAGTGCAGCAAAGTGTATAATGGCAACCGCAGGCAAAGATTTTGTTATTCATCTAGGTGCAAAGACGCGAATACCAGATAGTTTTATTGATCCTGATTTATATTTTGATATAAATGTTACAGGCACACGTAACATGCTTACTGCATCACACGCTGTAGGTATTCGTAAGTTTGTGTTTGCAAGTTCGTCTAGTATATATGGAAATAATCCTATACCACATAAACCATTTCATAAACCAGATCCATTAAACTATTATGCAATGACTAAGTTATTTGGTGAGCAATTATGCAAACAATATAAAAACGTTTTTGGATTGAATTATAATGTATTACGATTTTTCACAGTATATGGACTTGAACAACCATCAGATGATAATAATGGATTAATGATTAGTAGATTTTATCGTATGGCAAATGAAAATATTCCATTGACTGTTCACGGTGATGGCGAGTATAGAAGAGATTACATACATGTTAGTGACGTAGCACGTGCATGTATTGCGAGTATGGAGTCTAAAGTAAAGAGTGAAATTTTTAATGTAGGCACGGGTGAAAACGTTTCTGTGAATCGCGTTGTTGAAATATTACGAGAGTTTTTTCCTAATTTAGAAGTAGAATACCAAGAGAAGCCTAAAGGTTATGCGAGTGAAACACTTGCTGATGTATTAAAAGCAAGTAAACTTCTTGGCTGGCAGCCATCTATTAGTATTGAAAATGGTATTAGAGAATTATATAATATGAAGAAGAACCAATGAAACATAATCAGTATCATATAAGAACAGCAGGTAAAGAAGAACGTGCATTAAAAATAAGTATTATTATTTTAGTATTATTTGTTGTCATTGAACTATTTGGTGCACACATAAGTAATTCACTTGCGTTATTGAGTGATGCTTTACATCTTTCAACCGATGCACTAGCAATGATTATTGCAGTATTTGGATTCTGGATTGGTAGAAAACCACCAACAGATACATATTCATATGGATTTATGAGAGCAGAAGTTATTGCAGCATTTTTAAATGCACTTATGTGGATAGGACTTTTTGCATATATTATATATGAGGCAATTTATCGAATACTAAACCCTGAGCATGTTGATATATATTGGATGCTACCAATTGCGATTATTGGATTAATCGTTAATTTGATATTATTTAAAATAGTACATCATCATCATGATGGTCATAATATTAATATGCGAGGAGTGATACTTCATATCTTACTTGATATTTTAGGCAGTGTTGGTGCCATTATAGGTGGTATTGTAATATACTTTACAGATTGGTATTATATTGATCCTATTATAAGTGTGCTTCTTGCCAGTTTGATATTAAAAAGTGGTTGGGAATTATTAAAAGATTGTATTAGAATATTAATGACTGGAAAACCAGAACACATCGATATTGATGTTATAATAAGAGATATTATGACAAATGTAGATCATGTTAATAATGTACACCATGTACATATATGGGAATTGGCTAGTGGACAAATTTCAGCCGCTATGCACATCAATATATTGGATGATGGCGAATGCGATGATACAATATATAATACCAAGAAACTATTAATCGATAACTATAAAATAATACATACTACTATTCAGATTGAACATAATAATTGTCCAGACGAAGAATTATTTTATAATAAATTAACAGAGGAGAAAAAAAATGATTAATTGGATTAAAAACAGACTAAAAGAACGTACAACACTTGATGGAGTAGCACTAATCGCAACTGGATTTGCAATGCTTCTCGTACCAGTTGATTTAATTGCATATGCTGCAATTGCATATGGTGCGTGGACTATCTGGAAATCTGAATGAACTGGATCGATATAGATAAAAACATTATTAATATGATGGCTATATATGACGATAAAGATAAACTTTTTACTGATGTTAAAAAGTTATATAATTGGAATGATTCGCAGGTTAAACATGCAATTGAACCATTATTAAAACGGTGGGGATGGTATGATAAAAAAATAATATCAACTATCAAACCAAAAAAGATAGCCACCAAAACTAAATCTAAGGCAAAGAAAAATACAAAAGCATAATTTAAGGTGTGATATAAATGATACAATTGTCAGTATTAGTTTTATAACCTATTGATAATAAAGCAAAAATGTATTATATTAGTATAAGTAGAATAGTGTGAGCAGTTTATCTGCTCATATTTTTGTTTAAAAGGAAATATAATAATGAAACTATTACTAACAACAGTAGCCGCTATTTTAATGGCTACGACTTCATTTGCTGCAGATGTTGATGCTTCTGTGGAAATGAAAGTTGCTGAAAATAAAGCAACTGATAAGTACGAAGCAACTACTACAATTAGTGTTGATGTTGCAGCAGGTGAAGGTCCTGCTAATGTTGGACTAGAGATTGACTCTGTTGATGGCGGCGCAATCACACTGGATAAATGGCATGTCGGTACAGAGGTTGCAGACGTAACAGTATCATACGGTGATCAAGATGGTGTTTTTGTAGAAGCAACATCTGACTTTTCATCAATTTCAGAACCAACTATCGATGAATCATTAGCACTATCGTATGGGCCAGCATCAGTTGCAGTTGGTTTCACTGACATCACAACTGACGTTACTGAAGTGTCAAATGTACAACTTGCATATAATATTGACTTAGCACTTGTAGATGTAACTGCATCAATGGATTATAATCGTACATCTGAAGAGTATATCTGGGGTGCACGTTTTGATACTGTTGAAGTTTCAGGTATTGCAATGGGCGGCACTACATCGTATGAAGACGATGTATTGGCATATGAATTAGATACAACTGTATCTAATTTCACAGCATATATCAATGGCGACGAAGATGATTCATTAGAAAATATTGGTATCGGCCATGATAAAGATTTTTCTGGCGTTACCGTATCAACCGACGTTAACTATGATTTGGATGACGAAGAAGTTACGCCATCAGTCACACTTAGTTTTTCGTTCTAATAATAACTTAATGTTTTATTGTATAATTGGGGAGCCGTTGGCTCCCCTTTTTATTGATAAATAGTGTTGATAACATTATTCTAGGAGAATTTACATGCCATTGCAATCTAATGGGCCGATATCTGTAACCGACATAATTACAGAATTTAGTAGCAGATTACCGGAAGAGTTTTCTAATTTTCAAAATGTAAATTTTACTGAATTACTAAATTCTCTGGGTGATGTTTTGGACAAAACTTCCGGCGAACCTATCTCGTTCTCTAATTTTTATGGACTTTCAAATTACAGAATAATATTGGCAACAAATTCATTTGATGTTATTACTACATATTCTACGATTATACCAGTTGCCTCTATTTTAGCAGGTAGTATAGATGAATGGAGTGGAAACCTTGATGCATTGACATTGATATCAGTGCAGTCTCCTATTAACGGAACAGTTGTATTGAATGGATCTAATGTAGAATTCACATCTACAATGGATCCAACATACCAAGCAGGATTCTCATTCACGGTCAGAAACAGTTCTAATATAACTGAAACTGGAACTGTAGCAATGAATGTCCTAGCGATACCACCAATCATCACTCAGCCAGATACATTCTCTTTACGACAGGGAGAAACACTATTAGCTTCCTCAGCAGAATTGGTAACTAATGATATCGATGGACAGGGACAACCATTGTCAATTCTCAGTGTTGGTAATCCCGTTGGAGGCACAGTTACATTAACTGGTAGTACGATTGAATTTATATCAACTGGTTTATATGGAGAACCAGCTGGGTTTGATTACAATGTAACTAATGGTAGTAACAATGCAACTGGCACAGCATACATTAATATTACTCCATTACCCGAAAAACCATCGTATATGTACTGGGATGCGGCAGAGGCAATCGCTGCCACTAATGCTATATCTCCCCCATCACAAGCAGACGTTTTCAATTCATGGGATAGATTTGACGGTAGCGATTATTATCCGGGAGGAACAACTCCGGGTGGACAAGCCGCAGATTGGCAATTGGCACAAAATCCAACAAGAATTGTTCAGCCTACTAATACTAGTTACGGTGGTGGGTTTGTGTCTCCTGATTTATATGACGATTACGTATTTCAAGCAACTGTTAGATCAGATGCAGCAGGAGACAATGATACTATTGGTTTGATTGCAGCATTTTCAAGAGATGGATCAGTGAATAAAACACTAGTCGCTGCCAGAACTAAAGGCGGCCAAGAACCTTCTAATCATTGGGGTGTTTTCTACACTGAAGACGGCCCATGGGCACCGACTTGGATGATTCAAAGCACTGATATGACTGCGGGATCAACTACTAGTGTTTGGCAGCCAGACGAAACTAGAATTAAAGTTCAACGCCAAGGTGATATTATTACATTCTATACTACAAATTGGAATGACACTGGTAACTATCAGATTTCTTCTGAGATCGTAGTAGATTTATCAAGTGATCCTAGACTTGCAGTATTCATGGGATCATCTCCGTATGGTTATTATAGTCACTCTCAGGGAGGATCAACATACTTTGATGTATTATTTAATGGCGGCATTGATGGTGAAACTATCTTAGACGCCGAGACTCCTAATGTTTATCTATGGAATGGCGCTGGATGGGATTTATCCACTGGACCAAATGCAGTAACTATACAAGATAGCATTGGATATATCAGAAAAGTTAATAACCCCGACACTGGCGAAAGATTTATAGTAAAAGAAACTGATATTGTATATTTGGGAAAACTAACTGCTATGTCAAATTTGGATAGTAACAAAATATTAAATGAAACTCAAAATATTTTAATTAATACTAGTACTAGTATAACAGGTGGGGCTAATGGTTCAAGAATTGTGGGATTATATCAAAATGGCATCGAAGAAACAAATTTAATGACTGGCAAACCTGAATTGTTAACTGGTGGTGTTTGGGATAGTGGTTCAAAAAATCATATACTATCAGATAACCAATATTTTGCGAATAACAATATTGATATTAATACACTTCAATTAATCGGTGGGGTAGTAGTATTATCAGACGGCATTGTTGGTAAAATAACAAATATTACGACTGACACGATTACTTATGAACCATCTGATGATTTTAAATTATGGGATGAAACTATATAAATATATGATAATTGAAAGAGTATTATATTATGAATGAAGATGAAATTATTTTATCAGAGTTATCGGACGATGAACTTGTAATTCAAATGGGAGACGATTTGTATGATGGTCTCAAAGAGGAAGTCGAAGAAGGTACTAATATTCTTTTAGAACGTGGTTGGGAACCATATCGTGTACTAACAGAATCACTGGTTGCTGGAATGACTATTGTGGGCATAGACTTCCGTGATGGTATATTATTTGTACCAGAAGTATTACTAGCAGCAAACGCAATGAAGGGTGGCATGGCAATTCTAAAACCATTACTTGCTGAAACAGGAGCACCACAAGTTGGCACTATGGTAATCGGCACAGTCAAAGGTGATATACATGACATTGGTAAAAATCTAGTTGGTATGATGATGGAAGGTGCAGGATTTGATGTACACGATATTGGTATTAATAACGATGTTCAGGCTTATCTTGATGCAATCGAAGAACATAATCCAGATATATTAGGTATGAGTGCATTACTTACAACCACAATGCCTTATATGAAGGTTGTTATTGATGTAATGATTGAAAAAGGTATGCGTGATGATTATACAATACTAGTAGGCGGTGCACCACTAAATGAAGAATTTGGAAAAGCAATTGGTGCAGATGCGTATTGTAGAGATGCAGCAGTCGCAGTTGAAACAGCAAAAATGTTTATGAACCGTAAACATAATTCAATTTAGGTTGTAGTCAAAATGAGAATAGTATATATCCATGGTGCGACAGCCAGTGAACGAAGTTTTGCGTTTATACAAAAGTCTTTAAAATCCAAAAATCCTATCTATTTAAATTATAATAAGAAAACTTCTGCTAAAGATAATCTTGCTATAATGATAGACACTTTAAACAAAATAGATGATGAATTTTTTGTTATTGCACATAGTCTTGGTGGAGTATATGCTACATATTTACAGAACGAATTTGATAGTATTAAAAAAGTTGTAAGTCTAGCAACTCCATTTAACGGCAGTGAGATTGCTGTATGGGGAGCAACAATGAAATTCTTTTCTGGATATGAAATGTTTAGTGACATTACAACACATAGTAGATTTATCAGAGGTAGCCGTAATATTGATATTTCGTGTAATTGGCTTCAGGTAGTCACAACAGTTGGCGATGTACCATGGATATCAGGTGAAAATGATGGCATTGTCACTCGTAAAAGTATGACTTGCCGTGATGATATAGAATATACAGAAGTAGATAGAAATCATTATGAGATAGTTCTATCTGATAGAGTGATTGAAATTATTAAAAATAAATTCAACATTTGACAATACTATAAAAATATGTTATAAATAGGATGTAGGCAATGTCGAGCCTATCTTTAACGTGAGCGATGGTGTAAAGCCGTCAAGCAGAGGAGAAAACAATGGACGCACTCACTCTATGGAGCCTGGTAGGGTTCCTACTTGCTGCCTATGCAGTAATAGCCAATGATTCAGTACAAACTCTCGGTACATGGATGGCATCAAACAATGAGAGATTCAACTACAAAACATTATGGATAGCGGCATCCGCTGTCCTATTGGCCACACTATGGTATGGCTGGACTGTAAATGGTGGCGACATCAGTTACGGTAGACTTAATAAGATTCCGTGGCAAGAAGTACAGTGGTATCATGCTGCAGCGCCTCTTATCCTAGTTGCGCTAACTAGAATGGGTGTACCTGTATCAACATCATTCCTAGTATTGTCTGTATTTGCTAGTACATTTGTACTGGAGAAAATGCTTATGAAATCAATCATGGGCTATGGTGTAGCGGCAGGCTTTGCATATGTAGTATGGTTTGCAATGCACAAATACTTTGGCAAATGGTATGATGAAACAAAGCCAGTTAGCGAAAGCAACAAAAACTACTGGCGCATCGCACAATGGGTAGCCACAGGCGGCTTATGGTGGACATGGCTGAGTCATGACATTGCCAACATTGCAGTGTTCTTACCAAGAGTTATTCCAGTTGACCTAATGATGTTTATCAGTGCGGTGTTTGTAGTAGGCTTGTTCTTTATGTTTAAAGAACGCGGCGGTAAGATACAACAGATTGTATTAGAGAAACACAACACAAGATACGTGAGGTCAGCAACGCTGATTGACTTGTTCTATTGGTTGTGCTTATACTTCTTCAAAGAACTAAACGATATTCCAATGTCAACAACTTGGGTATTCGTGGGATTGCTTGCAGGTAGAGAACTTGCAATGGCAACATACTTTGGTAAAAAGAAAACGAAGTCAGTATTTCCACTAGTTGCTAAGGACTTTGGCAAGATGATGGTTGGTTTAGGTGCCTCAGTGGCTCTTGTGCTAATGATTCATTATATCATTGTGCCTAACGGACTTTGATATTTAAAGGCAGTGAATCGACACACTGCCTTTTCTATTGACAACACTATCAAAATATGTTATAAATAGAATGTAACGTTGAAGTGATTTGATGATTGGACAGGACCGCGGGGCAGTACCGCGCAGCTCCACCATAAGCACATTTAGATAAGTGTGTTTCTTATGGGGCTGAAATAGGATCGACTGACAAGATAGATGAATGGAGTTACCGGGATATAAGCGCCGTTACCGCGAATAAACTACACAATTGCAAATAACAATCGTGCGCCAGAAATGGCATTAGCGGCTTAATTTAAGCACGTGGGGGTTGGTAACTGACCTAGCAACAGAATAGTTACACAACACACACACACACAAAGGAGAACAATATGTTCGATATGAAACAAATGACAGAGATGGCTGAAAAATTCAGCGATTTATATAAAAACACTGGAATGAAACCAGAGGCATTTACAGAAGCATTTCAAAAAATGACACCTCCTACGCTTCCTAAAGTAACTTTTAATAAAAATGGTTATGAAATTCGCACTCAAGTATTAGAAATGGCACAATCACAAATGTGGCAAGACTACTACGCAAAGTATGGCATGTTTGAAACATCTGTTCGCAAAGAACATGATGAAGTTGTAACGAAGGTAGAAATGCCAGAAGTTCCAGGAACAGAACAAATTCTTGAAGCCGCACAACAGTTTTACAATTTTGTAAACAAAGGCAAATAACCAATATAATTGGTCTGGACAATGTTCAGACCAATTTACTTTATTGGATATAATAAAAGATTGCCACATATAATACTTGTAACAACTAATATAATATTGAAAAATCATTGAGATGTTTAATTTTAAATCACCCACAGTACAAATGCTAGGCAGATGGCAACCATGGCACGTGGGGCATACTGAATTGTTCAAACAATCAATTAAATTGACTGGACAAGTTATCATTATGTGCAGGGACGTTCAAGGTGAAGATGCTGGACCAGGGCAAGATGATAATCCTTGGGACTACTATGATGTAAGAACTAATATCATATCTGAATTAGAAAAGTATGGATATAAATTGCATTATGACTATGAAATTGCTAAAGTACCAAACATTATTGATATAAGTTATGGCAGAGGGGTGGGATACACATTTACAGAACACGATTTAGGACCAGATATACATGATATTAGTGCCACTAAAATTAGAAAAAAAATGCGAAAAGATGGAAGTTTAGAGTAAAATGCGAAAAAAAAGATATAATCTGAACCAGATCGAACAAGAACAGAAAAATGCAAAACAGGCAGACTTGATAGACAAAAAAGAAAAAGTACTCTTAACAGATGAATGGAGTGGATACTGTGATAACAACGACCACCCATTATTTTCAATCAATGTAACACATAGTAAACCATGGTCGGTATGTTATTATTGTAGTAAATTGTGGTTACTTGATAAAAGTGCTTGACAATATGCATTTTTTAATTTACTATAGATCATAGTAATTTAAATTAGGTAACAGAAAATGATTGTTCAACAAGAGAGATATCATAATTATATACTACGCCGTAGTAGGGAAGATAGAGAAGAAATGAACACAACTACAAATGTCTATGTAGTTCATACATATGATAAAAATAATAATTCTAGTATTAATAAATTTCTTGGAGTATATAGTAGCAAAGAACTTGCTGATAATGCAGGAAAAGAACATTGTGAAACTTGGGGCGATGATAACTTACATTATACTGTAATAATTAATGCATTAGACAATATTATTAACGGTGAACAACAATGACATATGTAGTAACGCAAGATTGTATTAAATGTAAGTATACTGATTGTGTAGAAGTATGTCCAGTGGACTGTTTTTACGAAGGTGAAGAAATGCTAGTAATCAATCCAGATGAATGCATAGATTGTGGTGTTTGTGAACCTGAGTGTCCGGCAGATGCAATTATAGCAGATACAGATCCATTATTCACGCAGCGATTATATGATATTAATGCCAAATGGTCAGAACAATGGGAAGTAATTATAGATCAAAAAGATCCGTTGGATGGCGCAGATGATCACAATCCTGCCAAAGGTTATACTGAAGATAAAACCCATTTATTAGATCAGTATGATTAGAAAGTACAAACATGTCTAATAAAGTTCCAGATTTCATATATTCTATATAGACAAGAAAAATATAATAATATATTAACTTAATTAATACTTGACATTCAAAACTAAACCTTCTATAAAGTATGTATAAGTTAACAAGAAAGAGAATCACATGACACAAGAAATTATCACATCCCATTCATTATCTTTTCTGCCCGAAATCAAAGAGTGTGTAGATTATGAACACTATTGTCAAACACGTTTTAAGGTTGGATTGGGTGTTGTTCCTAAATCCCTTTTTGATTCTATTTACTTGAGCGAAGATGAAGAGGAAGATTGTGTTCTAATTGATGAATCATAAAAAAAGTACTTGACATTCTGAACGAATCACTATATAAAGTAAGTATAGACAGTAACGAGGAAATACAGTATGACAAATCAAGCGCAATACGATGAATTCACAGTTTCAATGAACCATTTCTACGAAATGCAGCAAGAATTAGGCATGTCAACGGTTTGGAGTATGTATGAATTCGGCACAAAAGGGCCTGAATTTGCATTGTTTTCTAATAAAGTTCGTAAAGTAACTTATGAGTTTGTTCGTCCAGATGCAACTGTTGAAGAACTTAATGCAGATTTGCGTAATGGTACTAACAACACAATGATGCAAGTTAGTTCTCTTGCAGTAAATGGCTCAATCAAGGCACTGTGGGCTGCTGCTGAATCATGCATCAAGCAAAGTGGAACACATCATCGTTATATCGAAGACTTTGAATTCGGTGAAGATGGCACACTTGAACTTGTAACAGGATCTTAATCGATGGATAATTATCAACTACTAGAAAGAAAAATTATTCTACTTGAACAACGGGTAGAAAAACTTGAAAGCATTATTAGAGGACTTGAAAAATGAAAAATGTATTGGCAATTACTGCCGCACTTTTAATGACTGCAACTGTTTCTTATGCGGAACAGGTACGCGGCACTGTGATTGGAATGAAGGAAACATATCGTGATGTTGTTCAGGAAGTTCCAATTCAAACATGTAATACAGTAGATGTTCCAATTTATGAAACACGCCGAACAGGACAAGCAAGTTCTGGTGATGCTCTAGTAGGTGCAATTATCGGCGGTGCAATCGGCAATCAATTCGGTAACGGTAGTGGCAAAGATGCAATGACCGTTTTAGGTGCAATTATTGGTGCAGATAAAGTTAATAAAAAAGGTAAAGACGAAACTGTTATTGTAGGATATCGTCAAGAACGTCAATGTCGAACAACATACACCAATAAAGTATCACAAGTGCGCGGTGACAATATGGTAACTGTTGACATTGGTGGACAAACAGTTCGTCTATATACACAGCAGTGGTTTAAAAAAGGCACCACCGTGTACTTAAATGTAGATATGTAATATGTGAATTTTACTCTCTAAAATGATAAATACAGATGAAGAGGACTGTAACTATCATTAAGGAGAGTAAAATGTTTTTTCCACTTTTGGTGTTCATAGTCGCTCTAACCATCGCGGCAGTCGCGGCATGGTTTTCGGTTGCAGGACTCATGGCTATTTTTGCCGCATCAGCAGTACCAGTTGCTATCATGGCAGGATCTTTAGAAATAGGTAAGTTAGTTGCCGCATCTTGGGTCTACCGTAATTGGAAACGTTCACCGTTTCTAATAAAATCTTATCTTACATTTGCAGTAGTTGTGTTAATGTTCATCACTTCGATGGGCATTTTTGGCTTTTTGTCACGTGCTCACTTAGAACAAGCAAGTGAGAGTTTACAATCGCAGGCACGAATAGAACGTATAGATAATGATATAGTTCGTTATGAAGATACTATCACACGTTCCCAAATTAAGATTGAAAAACTTGAAACTCAGAATACAAATAATACAGATGAAATTCAAACGCAGATTGATACTGAACAACAACGTATGGACCAAGCATACGCAAGAGTTCAACCTGCAATAGATGAACAACTTGCTATTATCTTAGACCAACAAACTGGTTCAGAAGATCAAGTCAACTCATACTTAACACAAATTAAAAAAATAGATATTACACTTGAAAATCTACAATCATTTGTTGTAAATGATGAAATTAAAAAATTGCAAGCATTGGTTGGTGTTAAGACAGATGGTAATTATGGTCCTCGTACTGCAAATAAAGTTGATGAATTTCGATCACTGCAACAATTAGAAAAACAACGACTAGTTAATATTGTGGAAGATATTCGTACAAGTATTGATACATCAGTTATAGAACAAGCAAGAATTGAAATAAAGCGTTTGCGTTCTATTGCGGATCGTGATGTTGAAAAATCACAAGAAACTATTACACGGCTACGGACACAATTAGACCGTGTTTCTGAAATAGATAATACTACAAAAATTACAGAATTATTAGAATTAATTAAAGTATATGAGGGTGACATATCAGAATTACTAGTTACTAAATTTCAATTAGAAACTGAAGTGCGTATGTTAGAAGCAGAAATTGGACCAATTAAATATATTGCAGAACTAGTTTATGGTAATACGGAAAGAAATACAATAGATGATGCAGTTCGCTGGTTAATCATCGTATTCATTTTTGTTTTTGATCCATTAGCCGTATTGTTACTAATTGCAGCAAACTATAGTTTTCAAAATCGCCATACGAATAGTGAGGAAGAAATCTTTGATGTAATTTTTACTAAAAAAGACAAAAAAGAACTTGACATTAATCGAAATATAGACGATACTGATATAGAAGAAATTCTAGAAGAGATAACTGAAGAAGAATTAACTCGAAATCGAAACACAAGTCTGATACAGCGTAAGGGCTGGTTAGACAAAAAATAATATAGGTGATATTTGACTGATACTAAAGATTATACTTGTTCATTTTGTAACAAAGAAAAAGACATAGTTAAAACACTCATTGCTGGACCAAATCAGTTTATTTGCAATGAGTGTGTTGACTTATGCCATGAAATCATTCACGACACAAAACAAGCGTTTGCCAGTACAAGTGAATCTGATATGAGTTCTCTTCCTGGACCAGAAGATATTAAAGAATTCTTAGACGCACACATCATCGGCCAAGATGAAGCAAAAGAAGTACTGAGTGTTGCAGTTTATAATCATTACAAACGTATACATGCAGATGATAGTGATGGGGTTGAATTAGATAAATCTAATGTAATGATTATGGGACCGTCTGGCACTGGTAAAACATTACTTGCTAAAACAGTTGCGAAATTTTTAGATGTGCCGTTTGCACAAATTGATGCAACGTCACTTACTGAAAGTGGATATGTTGGCGATGATGTGGAAAATGTGGTACAGAAATTACTTATTGCCGCCGACTTTGATGTATCAAACGCAGAACATGGCATTGTATATATTGACGAAATTGATAAGAAAGCCAAGAAGGGTGAGAACGTATCTATCACAAAAGATGTAAGTGGCGAAGGTGTTCAGCAAGCCTTACTTAAAATTGTAGAAGGTTCAGTAATTCGTGTCCCTCCTGGAGGAGGACGTAAGCATCCGGGCACTGATATGATTGAAGTTGATACGAGTAAAATTCTATTTGTAGTTGGCGGTGCATTTGTTGGCATTGATAAGGTCATTGAACGTAGAGTAACATCTAATGCAGGTATTGGGTTTGGTGCGGTTGTGTATGATAAATCAACTAAAAAGATAAATATTCGTGAGCAAGTAGAAGCACAAGATGTAATAAAATATGGAGTCATCCCAGAATTTATGGGCAGATTTCCAATTATTGTTGGACTTGATGCTCTTACTGAAGATCAGTTAGTACAAGTATTAACTGAACCTAAAAATAGTATTGTTGCACAATTTAAAAAATTGTTTAGACTTGATGGCGTAGAATTGATTATTTCAGATTCAGCGTTAGAACAGATTGCTAGAAAAGCAACAACAGATGAAACAGGCGCTCGTGGATTGAGAAGTGTAATTGAAAAATCACTATTACAGATACAATTCAAATTGCCAAAATTGGCAAGTCAAGGACTACATTCTGTACATATTACAGATGAATTTATTTTAGGAAATGAAGAACCTATATTGGTATTCGATGAACAAGAAAAGGTTAAACAAAAATTATAAATGGATAAAAACAAATCCACACTAAAAATTAATGAGTATATTACTACTAACGAGTTACGCATCATAGGAACTAATGGCGAGGCACTTGGTATAATGTCAAACTCGGATGCGCAACAACTCGCAAGAAATGAAGATCTTGATTTGGTTCTTATTGTGCCGAATGCAACGCCTCCAGTAGCCCGTGTTGTAAGTATTAATAAATATAACTACGAACTTAAAAAGCGACAAAAGGAACAAGCAAAATCTGCTAGGGCTAACGCGATTGAAGTTAAAGAAGTTAAATTTAGACCTGGCATTGGTGTACACGATTTACAAATTAAAATGCGTCAAGCACAAAAGTTTATTGACAATGGTTCTAAAGTTAAAATAACAATACAAATGCGCGGCCGCGAGAATGCCAAGGCACAAGATGTACTGGCATATTTTATAGAAATGATTTCTAGCAGTCTGGCCAACTGGAAATATGAACAGCCATTAAAATTGAATGGCAATAGAATTACAGGTTTAATACAAAAAAATGACTAAAAATAATCACTATGTAAAAGGAAACGACAGTGACAGATATGCAAAGTCTGGAATGACAGTTGAAGTAAAAAATGGAAACTTCGAAAAAGCGTTTCGTAGATTTAAAAAAAAGTGCACTGAAGAAGGACTAGTACAAGAAATTAGAACACGAAAAGAATTTGTAAAGCCAAGCGAAATCAAACGTAAGGCTAGGGATGCTGGACGTAAACGTTGGCAAAAAATGAAACGCCAACAAGATAATACATGATAGATTTAGATACATTAGATTTAAGAACATTACAAAAAGAATCATCCAGGGCACTGCTTACTATGGATGGGTCTAGTAATGGTATTTGGCGATTTAATAAACAGGCGCATCATAATAGCCAACTATGGTATAAGGCGGTCATTCAACATTATATTGATGAATATGGTGATCTGCCGTGTAATATAGGTCCAGCAAAAAATATTGTACTTTTTTCAGAAAAAATTGGTGTATAGTATTGACATAATGTAATAAATACATTATATTAATTATTAGGAGAAAAAATGACACAAGTACAAGAAGCATCGTTATCACGCATTTGGCAACACGCAAAATCAGATAGACCTATTGCTCTATTGACAGCGTTTCGCGGCGAGTATGATCGTGAAGAAAATGTAAGACGTAACCGGCAACTTGCGGCAACTATTCGCAAGTTAGGCTATGGCTTCTTTTTTGTGGATGGCTATTGGATTGAAAATCAAGGCACTCCAGAAGAAGTGCATGTGGCAGAAGATTCACTTTTCGTTATTGCTCCAGAGGGAGCAGATGAAAAGTTTCGTCAACAGATGATTGAACTTGGTGCAAGTTATAATCAAGACGGTGTTCTTATTAAAGATAAAGAGGGCGCTAAAGTCTATGACAAATCTGGTGGCGAGATGTTTGACGTAGGTACATTAAGTCCTGGCAAAGCAGGCGAAATGTATACCAAGTTGCGAAACAACAAAAAGTCAAACACATTTGTTTTTGAAGGTGAACGTGATGACGTAGGTTTCATCGGTCGTCTACAAAAACTTGCAGGTGTTGCTAAAGAATAGTAACACTTATTTAACTGGAATCGCCTATTGGGATTCTACATTCTTGCTTATTAAAGGAGAAAAAAAATGACAAGAGTAACAACACTAAACTTACCTGATTTTCATCGCTCAGTATTGGGCTTTGATAGACTACTAAATGATTTCAATCGTTTGGATAATACAGGATATCCTCCATATAATGTAGAAACTATCGATGAAAACAAATATCAAATTACATTAGCACTTGCAGGATTTAGTCGTGATGATATTGAAATTACGATTAAAGAAGGACTACTTACAATCACTGGATCAAAACCAGATATTGAACAAGAAGGCCGTGAGTTTCTTCACCGTGGTATCGCAAACCGTGCTTTTTCACGTGAATGGAAACTAGCAGATTATGTTGAAGTAATTGATGCAACTATGGAAGATGGACTATTATTTGTATCACTGGAACGTAAAGTTCCAGAGGAAAAACAACCAAAAACTATTGCAATTCGTTAACAATTGTGATATAATATTAAGAGAGAAATAGAAATATTTCTCTCTTTTTAATAAATATTCAGCACGAAAACATGGATAATAAATTATGATAGCAGATGAACAAACATTAACATCAAGTCTTAATGAAATAGATTTAGAATTGAATGCCCCTAAAAGATTTTATGTATTAATGCACAATGATGATACCACACCATTTGATTTTGTGATTGAAGTATTAATAAAACTATTTAATCATACATCTGAAACATCAACCGATTTAGCAGCCAAAATTCATCAAGAAGGAAACGCTATTGTTGGTATGTACTATATGGAAATAGCAGAACAAAAAGTTGAGGAAACCACTCGCGCGGCCAGAAACAATGGCTTTACTCTTGCAACTAGTATAGAACCTGCTGAATAATTTAATGCCCAGTATTAAATTATTACAATATAATATGGATGCAATGCAGCGCGGAATAGACTATTTACGCAGGGCAGCAAAAGATGCAGATGTATTCCTATTACAGCGTGTGCCAATGGAAGCAAAAAAAGAAATAGAAAATGTATTAGATTGCAGACTATTCTTACTAGAATCTACTCCTGGGGTAGGCAATTTATGTGTTGCAATGGGAAAAAATCATATTGGTCATCCATTTTCAAAGATGAAAAGTGTTATTTTGCCGTCCTATGAAAAGGTGATAGAAATTGGTAAAAATAATAAATCTCAAGGCTGCACAGCATTACGGGCACAACTCGACAATGTAAATATCATTACATTTTTGCCCTGTTATCCGCAAGATAATAATGATAATAATTCAATACTTATAAACGATTTAGATAGAAGATCAGATATTGAGTTTTTATTAAATCTTTATAAAGATAGACCTACTATTATTGCTGGTGATTTTCATACTATTCCTGGATCACCGCAAGATGAAACTACCAAACATCTGTTAGATAAGTATGGCTTCAAATCACATTTAGATGAATATGATACTTGGTATGTACCAGACCACATCCCATCAAATTTAGATAAGTTAGTAAGTAATATAGACGTTGACATTTCTGATGTCGTAGTATATAATGAAAATATAAATAATAGTATGCAGGGCCACCTAGCAATAAGTTATAGACTAGAATATAATATTGAAGAGGATTAATTAATGACAGTCGGAATGATTTCCGCTATTCCAGAAGAATATTCAAAAATTGAATGGGATAATGAACCAGTAACTAAAACAGTTATGAAAAAGAAATTTCAAATTGGTAAGATTAATGATATTGATATCATTGCAGTTGAGTCTGGTATTGGAAAAGTAAACACTGCAGTTGTAACTACCATATTAATTTCTCATTTTGAATGTAATAGTATCGTGTTTAGTGGTGTTGCGGGTGGACTAAATCCAAACTATAACATCGGCGATGTAATAATTGCAGACAAACTTATTCAACATGATTATGGCGCCATAGTAAACGGAGAAGTATACTCTAGTTTACCTGGAAGTTTTCCAGCATTGGAAGATTCAACTAATCCAATTTCATTTGAAATGAGTAGTGAAATGCGAAAATATTTACAATCACATTTGGGAAGAAATGTAAAATTTGGAACAATACTAACTGGCGATACGTATCTTAGTTGTTCGCAGACTAGAGAAATGTTTTACAATCAATTTAATGCTGATGCTATCGAAATGGAAGGTGCTGCTTTGGCACAAGTATGTTGCCAATGTAATGTGCCATTCATTGTTGTCAGAGTACTAAGTGATCTCGCAGGAGAAGATTCGCATACAGATTTCGATACATTCGTAGATGATAGTTCAAAAAAATCGGCGATGGTTGTTTCACATTTATTGCCAGTTTTGGATATCTGGCATGATTGAAAAATTTGAAGACACCCCCTTTGAGCAATCAGAACATCTTCGGCTTCGCAATGAATATTATTATGCAGTTTATGAAGATAAATGGCCGGTGTGTGATGGACACTTACTTTTTGTCCCTCGACAAAATAATATAAAATTTATCACACTTGCATTAGAAGCAACCATTGAATATGGTGATGCTCTTAGAAATGAAGGCAAGATTGATGCTTATCATTTTGGTATGAATATGGGCGAAGCCGCAGGACAAACAGTTATGTGGCCTCATATTCATTTTATCCCTAGACACAAAGATGATGTCGATGGTTTTCCAGGTAGTGTGAGACTTGCACATACTGGTGGTAAAGGTGCAAATTATTATGCAAATCATCCAAAGTTTAAAGATGAATACATAGAAAAACATAATCAATTAATGAAAGAAAAAGGATTTAAATAATGAGTTCTTATGAACCCAACTCTGCAATTGTAGTATTGTATGATTCCAAGGAATATAAAGCACTTGATAAAAAATCAAGTGGAGTAGTATCTAGTGTGTGTGGACTAAAATCACTAGCAACAAAAGATACTGGAGAAGTGGTGATATCTTTTCCATCTAAGATTAATGTAGATGCGATTATTGTTGTAAAAACAGATACAGTAACTGGAAATGATTGGCGTAACTTTGGTGGTAAGTTAGTAAAACAATGGAAAAGTCGTGTTGATAATTTGTACTTTGAAATTAACAATGATTTTAATGAATCAATATATGAAGGTGCACATCTGGCATTATATACGTTTGACAAATATAAATCTAAAAAAGATACAGAAACTCTAACAGTTCACATCGATGCAGTACCAGAAGTATCAATACATAAAAGTGTTTCATTTGCACGTGACCTTGTTTCAGAACCAGGCAATGTTTTATATCCCGAAACATATGCAAATATTATTAGTGCTAAACTTATGCCATTGGGGGTAACAGTAAAAGTATATCACGAGGCACAATTGAAAGCAATGGGATTTGATTTGCTACTAAGTGTGGGACAAGGATCACGTAGAGATTCATATGTTGTTGTAATGGAATGGAATGGCGGAGATGATGAACGACCGATTGCATTGGTGGGCAAAGGTGTAACCTTTGATACTGGTGGAATTTCTATCAAACCAAGTGCTGGCATGGGTGATATGAAATTTGATATGGGCGGTAGTGCTGCGGTTGTAGGAGCAATGCATGCCATCGCCGCACAAAATATTCAAGCCAATGTAGTCGGAATTGTTGGACTAGTAGAGAACATGCCAGATGGTAATGCGATCAAGCCGGGCGATATTGTTACATCACTAAGTGGACAAACAGTTGAAAACTTAAATACAGATGCCGAAGGTAGATTGGTATTGGCCGATATATTGACTTATGTACAAACAGAATATGATCCAGATCGTATTATTGATCTTGCAACTCTAACTGGTGCTATTATCGTATCATTGGGGCATGAAATGGCTGGACTATTTACAAATTCTACTGAGTTTGGAAATGATATTATTGAAGGTGGTGAGTTAGCAGGCGAATCATATTGGCGTATGCCAATGGGCAAAAACTGGAACAAAATGATTGATTCAAAGATTGCAGATATGAAAAATATTGGTGGCAAAGGTGGTGGATCAACTACTGCTGCCGAATTCTTATATCGTTTTGTAGATAAAGATCGTAATTGGGCACACTTGGATATTGCTGGCATGGCATGGAATGAAAGTGGCAATGATATTGTTCCAGGCGGTGCGGTTGGATTTGGTGTAAGAACATTAGTAAATACTGTTTTGATATCAAATGATGTGAGACCAATTGATGAAGATATGAAATATTAAATGTAATAAATAGACTCAGTATAGGAGTACTATAATGAGTTTTATTATATCATATATGATTAGATGGGTTATCCAAGGATGGATAATATCGAAAATTGCAAAAATAGTTCGAAGGTGGATGATCAAACGTTATTCGCTTGAGAATAAATTCAATCAAAGTTTCACAAAATCACACGAAGTTGATTGGGAAAATATAAAATGGTTTGCTCAATTCGCTAGAGCGGCATATAAGAAAGATAACAATGTAATCAAAGAATTGTATAAAGATTATGATGTATATATTAATGAAATAAATGATATCAAATACATTGTTTTATTCGATCCAGATAATAAAAAACAATATATTTCTATACGTGGCACTTGTAATTCACATAATGCAATGCAAGATATAAATTTCTTTCGTAGCAAAAGCTTTAGACTTGATATAGAGTTGCACAAAGGATTTCATAAAACAGCAGAAATGATTGCTGATGATTTGATTTCCAGACTGGATAAAACTTGGTCTACATATGTAACTGGGCACAGTTTAGGTGCTGCAGAAGCACTAATAGTAAGTTGGTATTTGGATTACTCAGGGCATACGGTATCAGAATGTATAAACTTTGGTCAACCTAAAGTAACATCATCGCAAGGTATTCGCAAAATGCGGGGTAAAATTAAACTAACAAGAGTTGTGAATGAAACAGATGTTGTTCCACTTGTTCCACCATCCGGTACACATATACATAGATATGCACACACGGGTGAACTAATCAAACTATTAGATGATGGAAAGTATTGTTACCTTGAAGAGCCGGATAGTCTAAATTTTGGTGTAAATAGTTTTTGGTTATTTGCGGCAAGAGAAAGTTTTTCATTCTATGAAATAGGTAAAGAATTACCGGATCACTTTATGGATTCTTATATTGAAAATATTGATAACATCATTAAAAAAGGTGAGGAAGTAAAATGGTCTGAAAGATTAAAATACTTAAAAGATGAAAGTTTACTAGGCGAATGGAAAAAGTAAAAAGTTGTTGACAAGAATGAAAAAACGTGTTATACTCTACACACAATGGTATAAAAAATTAAGAGCACAAGACCACAAAATACATAATAGTATATCTTGGGCAATATATAATTCTGCATATTATGATACTAATGGAAAATACAAAGAACATTAATCTTAAAAGCAAAGGAATAATAGTAATATGAGCGCCGAGGACGACAAAAAACGGGCAGAACAACAAAAAGCCCAAGAACAAGACAAAAAAAATAAAGCGCAAGCAGATAAGGCACAAGCGCAAAAAGACAAAGCAGACGCAGAAGCCAAAAAAGCATCTGCAGAAAAACAGCAACGTGATGCACAAGCAGCGCATGATAAAGCGGAGGCAGACCATGCGGCAGCAGAGGCATCGGAAAAACAAGCAGAGGCAGATTATAATGCTGCCACGGCCGCTGTTACTAATGCACAAGCGAATGTTTTAAAAGTTTCTAAACCACAATATACCGTTAATGTTGCGGCAGGTACATCAGTTGAAACTGGTGGGTCAGTGGGAAACGAACAGGCAGGAGCAAGCGGTAGTGCGCAAGCAAGTGCGAGTGCAGAGGCAGGCGCAAGTGCAGGATTTCAATCAGATGGCAGTTCCTTTGCAGCAGGTGCAGAAGCACACGCAAGTGCGGAAGCAAGTGCAAGCGCAATTGCGGAAGCACATGCAGAGCAAGATTTAGGTCCATTAGGAACAGCCCACGCTGATGCAGAAGGCGAAGCAGAAGCACACGCAAGTGCAGAAGCAGAAGCACACGCTAATGCGAGTGGAGGCTGGGATGGCAGTGATGCAACGGCTGCTGCGTCTGTTGGCGCAAGTGCACGTGCAGAAGCAGGAGCAAGTGGATCAGTAGATGCAAGTGTCGGCCTAGATACGCCATTAGGTGATATTTCAATAGATGCCGGCGCAGACGGTGAAGCGAATGTACATGCTGAAGCATATGCTGAAGCAGGTGCAAGTGCAAGTATCGGCGAACACGGTGCGTCAGTGGAAGCGGGTGCCATTGCGGGTGCTAGTGTAGGTGCAGAAGCAAGTGGGTCAGCACATTTGGGCGGTGCCGAAGTATCAGGTAGTACTGAAGTGAGTGTGGGCGCACAAGTTGGGGTACAAGGTTCTGCACACGCTACATATGAAGATGACACAATCAGTTTCGGTATTGATGGTAAGGCTGCATTACTTGTTGGATTAGATATTGATGTTGATGTTGATATTGATATTGGTCCACTAGTAGATGGTGCACAAGCAATCCTTGATGCTGGTGGAACAATTGAAGATGCAATGGATCACGTAACTGATGGAATCGATAAGGCACAAGATGAAGCAATTAAAGCAGCCAAAGATGCTGAAAAACTTGCAAACGATGTAGCGAACCAAGCAGAACAAACTTATAAAAGTGCACAAAAAGCGGTAGATGACACAGGACAGGCTATTGAGGATACAGGTAAGGCAATAACAAATGCAGCAAATGATGTTGCTAACTGGACAGAAAAAACATTCAGCGCACAAAATATGCTGAATGATGCGAATACAGCAATTAAAGGTTGCAATGATGCTATCAATACTTGTAATAATGCAATTAATGATGCATCGAAGGCAATCACTGATGCAGCGAATGCCGCAGCAAAAGCCGCAGAAGATGCAGCGAATGCCGCAGCAAAAGCAGCCAAGGATGCAGCAAAATCTGTAGGTAAATCATTTAAGAAACTCTTCAGTGATACTCGCCTCAAAGAAAATGTAAAACTAGTTAGCACAGTTGATGGTCTTAGTGTTTATACTTATAACTATGTTGGTGATAGTGTAAAACAAAAAGGTGTAATGGCACAAGAACTACTTGAAACAAAGTATGCAAATGCAGTTACATTACATGAAAATGGTTTCTATCAGGTTGACTATTCTCTATTGCCAAACGGTACTAGATAATATATATGGCTGAAAAGATTGTACTTTTCAAGCAAGAGTATCTAGTAGGATTTCTTAATGAAGACCTACTAGGGCTTTCTGCTATGATAATGAATAGTTATTATAATAATAACTTCATGGCAGAAGATGATGACCATATACGAAAAGAAGATGTTAGAATTGAGTTTAACGCTCAAATACAAAGAATCGCATCAAGTTTAGAAAAAGAATGGTTTGATGCTTTTGGCACAGAAATTGAATTATGTTGGAATACTAGTAGTACAGAAGATCCAAACACTGCTTTTTGGTCAGTGGTGCATGGCAAAAATGAATCTACTAATTTACATACTCATGAATCAGAAGAAAATTATGCAGAAGGCGCTCACGTTAGTGCAGCATATTATGTACAAGTTCCTCCAAGAAGTGGAGACTTGGTATTCCAATACAAACAAAATCCGTATATAACTGAACAAACAACTATTAAAGCGGAGCCAAACAAATTTGTAATGTTTGATAGTACGATAAGTCACTTTGTTACAAAGAACCATACCAATGACAAACGAATTGTTATTAGTATGAATTTTAAAATTAAAGAAACTAAGGAGAAATAAAATGTCACAAATGCCAAAAGATTGGGATAAAAAAATGAATGCTGCAATTAAGGCTGCTGAAAAAGCGACCGCAGAAGCAGCAGTAGCAGCAACTAAAGCGGCACAAAAAAATGAACAATTAGCAGTAGAAGCAGCCGCAGCGGCGAAAGCAGCAGCAGATGCAGGTGTTAAAGATGCTAAAAAGCAAGCAACAGCAGTTGCAAAAACAGCGAAAAAAGCAACTACCGGTACGATTGAAAAATCAGCAGATGCTGCTTATAATGCTGCTAAAAAAGCAACCAAAGCATTGAAGTTTTGGTAAATGTATAGATATAGGTGCAAAATACTTAGAGTAGTTGATGGTGACACAGTTGATGTGGATATTGATCTAGGTTTTGGAGTATGGTTACATAAAGAGCGTATTCGTATTATGGGAATTGACACCCCTGAGACCCGTACTCGGGACTTAGTAGAAAAACAATTTGGTAATTTAGCAAAAGACTTTGTTAAAGATTTAATGCCTGTTGGGTCAACACAAATAATAATGACTACAAAAGACAAAACTGGAAAGTTCGGTCGTATTCTTGGTGACTTTAGTATTAATGATAAACTATTCACTGAAATAATGATTGAAAAGAATTTGGCTGTTCGCTATCATGGCCAAGACAAAGATGATGTCGAAAAAGAACATCTAAGGAACAGAGAAATTCTAATAGAAAACAAATCTATTATATTGAAGGAGATATAAAATGGGATTTAAATTTGATTTTAAAGTAGAACATGTCGCAGAATTGTTGCCACGCATTAATGCTAGTGAATGGTTTGACGCCATGGAGAGAGTATTACCCAGATGGGATATTGATACAGAAAATAGAGTAGCGGGATTTATTGCACAAACTGGACACGAAAGTGCGGGTTATACTGTGTTAACTGAAAATCTAAACTATAGTTCTAAAGCATTAAATTCAATATTTCCAAAATATTTTGAACGTGCTGGTAGGAATGCTGATGATTATCACAGACAGCCAGAAAAAATTGCAAATGTAATTTACGCAAATAGAATGGATAATGGTGATACCGATAGTGGTGACGGATGGCGTTTTAGAGGTGGTGGTATTCTGCAACTTACTGGTCGACATAATTATACACAATTTGGCAAAGCAGAAGATATGAGTGCAGAAGATGCAACTGATTTTGTTCGTACACCTATTGGTGCTTTAGCAAGTGCATGTTGGTTTTGGGATACAAATAATATTAATCGCTATTGTGATGACCAAGATATTGTTACCATGACTAAAAGAATTAATGGTGGAACAATTGGATTAGAAGACAGGACAAAACACTGGGAACATGCATTAGAAGTTTTAGGTGGACATTATACACCAAAGAAACGAACACTGCGCAAAGGCGACCGTGGTAGTGATGTTGCTGCTATGCAAAAAGTATTGGGAGAAAGTTCTGATGGTATCTTTGGTTCAGGTACAGAGCGCACAGTTATGGACTGGCAAAGAAATAACGGATTAGTTGCTGATGGTATTGTTGGTGTAAACACACAGAAAGCAATGGGTCTTTAATTTTTTTTTGATTTAATTGGAGGTTCTATCCAAATGCAATCTATTGTTTGCATATTATCAGATACTAATACCATTGCATCACGAAGTGCCTCTCCGCAAGCACTCTCTAAATCGAATGTGCCCAGCTGGTATGTAGCCAATTGTTGAGTATTAGGAATCAATGCTACCCATAATAATATCCACATATTATTCCCCTTATTGTTTTTCTTTTATAACTCTAATTCTGTCACTTAACTTTTTATCAAGTTTTGCAATGTCGTCGTCGATTTCGTCAATCCACGATTCATGTTGAGCAAATGTAGATTGTAATTCACCGATTAGTTCTGCTAGTCTGCGATCAATATATTCACCTAATCGATTGTCTTCTGTTAATCTGACTTTATCAATTTCTAAGATACCGTCGAGTGTTTTTTCTTTAAGGTCTCGGTATTGGTCTTTTAAGTCCGATACATCACGCTGTAAGTTTACTTCTTGTTCAACTGCCATACGGCTTGTAAGTTCAGATACTTGTTCATTAAGTTGGTTAATCGTTTGTGCTTGTTGTGCTGTCCACCATACAAATGCTGACACTTGTAATACAATTGTAATAACAACACCTATGCTGAATTTATTATTCATAGAACTATTCCTCCACTGGATTGTCAATTAATATTACACAAAATGTACTACTTACTAGTGAATTGTTTGTACTACTATAAGCACGGACTTCAATGTCATCACCCGCATTTACTACAATTGGAATGTTATAATTTTTAGCGTATGTTGTTGCACTCACTGTGATAATATCACGTGCATTCCACGCACCGTTGCCTGGTGCATTTGGATCACGTGTCATAAGCATTGCAATTGCATCTGTATTTTGTTTACCAGCACCAACAGTCCATTGTGTAATATAACCTGTCTTACCTGCTGGAATTGTATATTGTGCCATAAACGTTTGTCCACGCCCAGCGGCGTTTGCGCCAGTACCATCTACGCCAATAATAGCCAACACTGTTGAAGTATCGTCACTGGTAATACTGATAGTTCCTTCGTTAACGCCGCTTGCGCCTACTGAAACTACTTTAACACGAAACACACGTTTAAATTCTCCAATGGTGGTTGCGCCAACATTAACTGTTTCTACAACAACTTCACCTGCTTGATTCATGCCTTGTATCTCTACACTTCTGGCACCAGAGCCAGATAGAACATCTTCTATGCTATCACTTGTTACAGTGAGTGTTTCGGCTGTTTCAATGTATGTGTAAATTCCGCCGCCGTCCCAGATGGTTTCTTTATCACTGTCTACGTCTAGGTTCATACCAAACTTTTCAATATGGCTTACGCCGTCAATATCGCCGTCTGCTAGTTGTATACCCCAACCAAAGTTATTTCCAATTACTCGTAGTGCAGGAAGTCCTGCAGCATTGTATTCCATTGAATTTTGTATACCCATCAGATTTCTATCTAAATTTGGATGTTGATAATCATTCATTTTCTATTTCCTTTCGTAGTATGCTACTTACCAAGCCTTACAAGACCAGTATCTTGCTTTAGTTTTTGGTCCTGGATTTTTACAATTATGTCTTGCTCTAAAACTCTTACGTGCTTTCGGATTAGAAACTCTAATTCGCATAGTTTTTTCACCTTTTGCTTTCGCACTTGTGCCACCATGTCCAAAGTTAACTTTGATTACATTGCCTTTATCATTCTTTACATATACTTTGAACTTTTTAACATCCCCCCGCATAGGTTTGTTTAGTTTAACAGTACGCCCTTGATATTCCGCTTCAAATAAATCACTATCGTCTTCGCTATAGCCAAGATAACCAAATTCTTCATGAAAATCTTGTGTCTCTTCAAGTGTAATTTCTTCAATAATGGCATTTGATTGCTCATTTAAAATATCATTAATTTTCATAATAATTCTTCCTTTGTCGTTTGACTTCTTTAAACATTGTTAGTTGAGCCTTTAGAAACTTTTTTAGTATCGATCATTCCTGAACTATCATTTTTTGACTTTTTAGGTGCCACTGGTTTAGGTACTGATGTAGTTACATTAGGTTTTTTATTAATATTAGATTTTTTTACTACTGCCTTTATAGTTGTGTCAATCGCATCTTTAGTATCATTTGAGATTCCATCAAAGTTATTTGGAGATGTTGTGGGTCTTGCTACTGGTCTAACACTTGTTGTAGG
>Ga0129327_10000105_pt1 | contig 46302 bp, 24 predicted proteins | sample CPBDNA_6_FD_111799 | JGI IMG/M metagenome (GOLD analysis project Ga0129327, IMG submission 111799) | Freshwater to marine salinity gradient microbial communities from Chesapeake Bay, USA - CPBay_Spr_31_0.8_DNA | ecosystem: Environmental > Aquatic > Marine > Coastal | place: USA: Chesapeake Bay... | reverse complement strand
TAGATGCCGATTAAAATGTCAAGAGTTAAAAAATAGAATAATTGGAATATGTGCAGGACTATCAAATTATCAATTAGCTCTATCTTGCTGATTATCAATCCCGAACAAGTCTAATATTAAAAATAAAACCCAAAAAGGGCTTCAAAATTTTAATTTGAAGCCCTTTTATATTTTAATAAAATAATCTCTAATCACTATTCCCCATAAATAAAAACCCCACGATCATTAGGTTTAGCATACCCTCGATACATTCCAGGCGTATTATGCGGCATCGCCACATTCCCATATTTATCCACAGAAATAATACCACCACTACCACCAGCATCTACCAACGTTTTATTAACCACATGATTAGCCGCAGTAGCAAGGTCTTCTTTTAAATAAGCCATCCGAGCAGAAATATCATGCGCCACCGCATAGCGAATAAAAAACTCCCCATGACCTGTACTAGAAATGGCACAAGTATTATTATTCGCATAACAACCAGCACCGATAATTGGGGCATCACCAATACGATTAAACCGTTTATTGGTCATACCACCAGTAGAAGTTCCAGCCGCTAAGTTTCCATCTTTGTCCAATGCTGCACAACCAACCGTGCCATATTTCCAATCATTAAATTCTAATTGGTCATGGTAGCCTAATTGCATTTCTTTTGCTTTGGCGTTTTCTAAAGCATCCCAGCGATGTTGCGTCCAAAAATATTTAGGGTCAACAATTTCGAGACCTTGTTCTTTGGCAAATTTCTCTGCGCCTGGCCCTGATAACATGACATGATTAGACTTTTCTAAAACAGCTCTAGCGGCATTAATTGGATTTTTAATATTGGTCACGCCACTAATTGCGCCTGCATTTAAGGTTTTCCCATCCATAAAAGAAGCATCTAATTCATTCGTGCCTTGATTGGTAAAAACTGCTCCTTTTCCTGCATTGAATAATGGGGAGTTTTCCATGACATTAATGGTGGCTACTACCGCATCCATTGCTGTACCTCCATTTTTTAGAATGGCTTCGCCCGCATCTAAAGCTTCATTTAATTTGGCAGTAAATGCTGCTTCTTTTTCAGGTGTCATATTTGCTTTTAAAATCGTCCCTGCGCCGCCGTGAATGGCCATGGCATAAGCTGCTCTTTTTTGAGGGATTGCTTCTTTTATCAGGTCTTCCGATGGAGTAGACGTAATCGTAGGTTCGTTTTTACAGCTAAAACAGCATAAAAAAGCGAATAAGATGAACGTGTATTTTTTCATAAATTTAATTTATTGAAAGATAATCAAAATGAAATTCGTGGGGAATAGTAATTCGTGGGGGAAATAACTTGATTCCCCTACGAATTACTATTCCCCACGAATTTTTTTTAAGGTAATACTAAATTAGTTATTAGAAGAAGTCTGTCCCTCAATCATCGGCGCACCAACTGCTTGTAATCCCTTCATTAAATTAGGTATGGTCGTATCGACGATTGTAGCCAATTTTCCTTGAAGTGATTGTAACTCTGTTCTAGCAATTTTGACACTTTCCTTATGCATAGGCGTTGGTCCATAAGTAGTCCGCAATCCACGGAAACCAACGAACATTCTACTTTGAATAGTAGCAGGCGCTCTAGCTCCAATTTCTCCCTTTGCACTATTTCCATTTAAGGCGACATCTAATTCATTTAATGCCATTTTCGCAGCATAAATATCTTTGGATAATTGGCTAATATCTCCATTGGAACGAGACAAAGCCGTTTGCATGGCTTTTACTTTATTCATGCTATTCGTTAATTGTAACGAAGTGGTGGAGACATCTGTCATTATCGCTTCCATTTCTTTTTGGAAAGCAGCAATGTCTGCATTAGATTGAGTTGGTAAAGCACCTTTTCTTAATGGAACAACTTCAAAAGTCTGAGGTTCTGCTAATTGGGTAATTACGCCATCTACTTTTTTAGATAGTGTTACGGTATAAGTGCCAGTTGTAGCCATAAAACCACCTCGATTTCTTCTGCCTCGTCTATTTCCAGATTGATTTTGATTTAATCGAACAATGCCCTTTGACGCATGTCTTAAATCCCAATTCACCCGATGAATTCCTTTGCCAGTTTTACCATTTATTTGTCGAACCACTTGTCCAGTTGCATCTTTAACGGTTAATAAAATGGCTGGTTTTTCTGCTCGTTTTTTGGCATCTAGTTCTTCCCAACTTGGGAAAGCATCTTTATCCGCTTTTTTATCTTTTTCCAAACTAGCTTTTAAATAATAAGTAAAACTAGCTCCGAAATCAGGATTTGGGGCGATATATTCTTGCGCACCATACGACCCAATAATTGATTTTGGAATATAATGCAACGCTTTTTTAGGTTTAAATAAAACCACGTCTTTTTGTAAAGTTTCAGTAGAAATTTCTCGTAGTGGACTATAATCATCTAGGATGAAAAAGCTACGACCAAAAGAAGCCCCCACTAAATCGTTTTCTCGTTTTTGAATGGCTAAATCTCTAAAAGGAATCGTTGGAGAACCTGCTAATTTTATCCATTTTTGACCGCCATTGACGGTGAAGTAAATACCGATTTCCGTAGCTGCAAATAATAAATTAGGCTGAACGTGGTCTTGTACCATTCGCCAAACCAAGGTTCTATCTGGAATATTACCACTAATAGATGTCCACGTTTTTCCTTTATTGGTACTCTTAATTAGATAAGGTTTAAAGTCCCCATTTTTATGATTATCTAAGGCTGCATAAACCGTATTCGCATCGAACATATCGGCTTTGATGTCATTGACAAAAGCATCAGTTGGAACACCTGAAATAGTGCCAACATCAATCTTTCGCCAATTTTGCCCACCATCTTCCGTTACTTGAATAATCCCATCATCTGTTCCTGCATAGACCAAACCTGCTTGTTTAGGCGATTCTGATAAAGAAGAAATCGTACTGTAATCGGACATAGCGCCTAAATCCCAGCTATTATCCCAACCTTGAGTTTTGCCCATGATTGGCAATCTTGCACGATCACTTTTTCCTTTCGTTAAATCACCAGAAATAGCGGTCCAACTATCTCCTCGATTATCAGAAGTCCAAACTCGGTAAGAAGCAAAATAAATCTTAGTTGGATTATGTGGACTGACAATAATCGGCGCATCCCAATTAAATCTTTCGTAGGGTTCGCCAGCTCCTGCTTGTGGTTGAATAAAAACTGACTCACCTGTAATTCTATCAATTCGGTTCATACCACCTCTTTGAGATTCGGCATAACCAATGTCAGGATTACCAGGTTCTACTGCCGATTGATGTCCATCTGCGCCTAATGTTTTATACCAATCTGCATTCCGAATACCATGTTGGTTATCTGTTCTAGATGGACCGCCATGAGACCCATTATCTTGTGTGCCACCAAAAATATGATAGAAAGGTTCTCGGTCATCAACTGCAACTTTATAATATTGGGTTATCGGCATATTATTAAAAAACCGCCAAGTTTTGGTACCATCTAAACTTTCATATAAACCACCATCTGAACCGACTAATAAATAATCTGGGTCGTCTGCCCGAAAGGCAATGGCATGATTATCAGAATGTTTTAAATTTTCAGGTAATCTACTAAAATTTTTACCGCCATCATTAGAGATTTGAATTCGTACATCCATCAAATACAATCGGTCAAAATTATGCGGGCAAGCATAAAGCTCTTGGTAATAATGTGGGCCTGTTGCACCAGAAACCGCATCAGAGCGTTTTTCCCAAGAAGCACCTCGATTGGTAGAGCGATAAACGGCACCTTTTGTTCGATTTAATTCTATAGCTGCATATAAAATATCAGGTTGTTGTGGAGAGATGGCCAAACCAATTTTTCCCATTTTTCCTTTTGGTAAACCAGTCGATAATTTTTCCCAAGTTTCGCCACCATCCAAACTTCTATGAATACCAGATTTTGGTCCACCACCTAAATATGCGGCTACGGTACGATGTCTTTGCCAGGTAGCGGCATATAATACATCTGGATTTCTTGGGTCAATGACTAAGTCGGTTACGCCTGTCCATTCGGCATCTCCTAAAGTCTTTTTCCAGTTTTTGCCACCATCGGTACTTTTATACAGGCCTCTTTCCCCACCTTTACTCCAAAGTGGGCCTTGTACTGCTACCCAAATTTTATTAGAATTATCAGGGTGGACAATAATCTTAGAAATATGTTCTGATTTTTTTAAGCCCATATTTTTCCATGTCTTTCCTCCATCGGGACTTTTATAAATCCCATCTCCAAATCCGACATGTCGACCACCGACATTTTCACCTGTACCTAACCAAACGGTGTGTGGGTTGCTGGGGTCTAAAGTAATGCAACCCGTAGAGTAGGAGGGTTGGTCATCAAAAATGGGTTGCCAAGTCGTCCCTGCATTTTCTGTTTTCCAGACGCCACCAGAACCTACGGCGACATACCATACATTATCATTATCGGGATGGATGGCAATATCGGCAATTCGCCCAGAGGTAAAAGCAGGGCCTACATTTCTTAATTTTAGATTCTTAAAGGTTGCTTCTGACATAGGATTGTTGTCCTTTTTCTGTGCCGTTAGATTAAAACTAACGAACATCAAAAGGCATAAGAGGTAATTTTTTACAGTCATAGTTATTTAAATTTAGATAAGGAATATTTGATTTAAGGAGGTTAAATCTACCATTAATTTTTTGTTTTTTGGGTAGGATTGGGGATTCTTCAGAATTTCTTCAAAATAGACTTCGGATTCCCCACGAATTTAGTTTCCCCACGAATTTTAAAATACCACGAATTTATTTCTCCACGGATGAAAATTCTGAAGATAGCTAGGAAGAAGTTTTTAAAAGAAAATGGATGATATAAAATGGACATTAGACTTTATTCCCAAAAAACAAAGTGCTTCTAGAATTGGATTTCTAGAAGCACTTTCTGTGGAATAAAAATTCTATTATTTTGTAATACTAAGTGCTGCTTGGTGAAGTCTATTACAAATGAGCAGCATTGTGTTTACTGTTTTTTTTGAAAATTGAGAATTGAAAATTACCTAGTCAACTTCCTCATTAAAAAAGACCTTATAATAATACATTTTCTTTTCGTCATCGAAGCCTTTTTCTATAAATTCTCTACTAGAATCGGGGTTACGGAAATCTAATCTAATTTGGATATTGGTATCTAGTTTAATATAATTTTTGATTTGTTGTTTTTGCTTTTTAAGCACAACAGGAGAAATATCGAAGGTTTCTGCTAGTACTAAACCGTGGTCATTTTCGTACTCTGTTTTGAAATTGGCAAATTCTTCTTTTAAGACTTCATCTTCAAAAACGGAATGCTTAAAATCATTATCGAGCAACATGTCATTTTCGTCAAAATAAGCAATGGATTGATTCAAAAAATCAATTTGCTCTTTTTTACTTTCCTTTTCCTTGATGACTTCTTCGGAGAAAGACCGACACATTTCTAAGTAAGCACGGGTTTCAAAATTACTATCTCTGATATAATCGACATTCAAAAAATAAGTCAACCAATATTCCGTATCGTAACTATTGGTATCGACACTTAAGACTCTTGCACCATTATCTAAATCCGTATTAAAAACTAAACAACCTTTGTCTAATTTTTTGATACTGATACCTAATTGTTTCACAACTTCTAAATTATCTTCTTGCGCAACGATGTCTAAAAAAGGTAGCCTATCTTCTGATTTAAAAATGCCAATGGTATCCACTAATTCCCCATTGACTAAGACATCGCCGAAAAGGACAATAAATAAATCGCCTGATTTGATATGCGGATGATTGGATTGGTCGTATAAATGCCGTAAAATATCTACCGAGCGCAGCTTAAAATCATTCTGGTCTTTGAAGACAAATTTGGCTAAATCATTGACTACATTATAGCCAATATCTACATTATGTACAAAATGATAAGTTTCGGTAACTTTGGTAAATGGTTTTAAAAAATAATCCATCAATACATTCCTTAAAGCTTCATTAGGAAAGACCAATTCATCCGATACCACGATACCTTCATCATGTGATTTATTGCCAATTTTATGAACGATTAGTTTATTGATATACGCCTCAGAGTAGTCAATCACGATTGTGTAGTTTTCAATTTTTTAATTAATAATTTTCGAGGGGGCGAAGATACTGGATTAAAATCAATTTTCAATTTCAAACCAACTTAAAAAGGAATTTTAATTTAAAATCCAACGGCTGCCAATTCTTCAAGGAATTCAATTCGATGTTTAAATTGTTTTTTCAGTCGCTTAATGAATTCTTTACGAGTTTCGTCATACCCTTTAATTTCTTTTATGGCTACTAGATTTTTACAAATTCTTCGATATTCCAATCTAGTTGTTGCGTGTAGTGTTAAGTTTTCAATGGTTCTTTTTACATGCATTTCAAAAATATCTCTTGGATAAATATTTAGAATGGGGCGAACCAGTTCATTAAATTCCCAAGTGTTTTTTTGTGCTTTTGCTAACTCTAAAATTTCTGTGAAGCGCAATTCAGCGGCTAGTAATTTAGTGTAGAAAGTAGGATTAGTTGCATTATTCTGGATAAAAACCTCTTTTTCTTCAGGAGAAATAAATTCTCTAAGTTCTTTAAACGCCTCCAAATCCTGTTTTTTGTGAGCGTAGTATTTTAATAATTCGGTATAAAAGGGCTTGTCAACTTTAGGATGAATGTATTTTAACAAAAAATTGACTAGTATATCAGGAAATAAATCAAAGGTATACCGAGCAATTCGATAAAAATCATCAATTTGGTCTAATTGATGATAGCGCTGCATTAGTTTTTCGGCTATTTGAGGGTCATTGCCAGCAAAATTTTCTCCTATTTCTAACCACCATTCTTCTTCTTGTAATAATTTTGCGCAATGCAACGAAATTTGAGCAGTTTGATAATTGATTAACTGATTTTTTGCCAATAAATCTTTTAAATATTGAGCAGTTACTGGCGTTAAAATCGCCAATAGAAATGGCTCGAAAAACTTAAAATCATAATAAACATCTGTCAATGATTTATCGGTATGGTGTAATTGCCATCGGTCAAAAATCAAGTCAATACAGCGTTTAATTTGCTCTGCTTCTAGTGTAGTGTCTTGTATCTCTTCAATAATGGTCGTTTGCCAATTTTGACAAATAGTTATGGTCTCCGCCTCAAAATCATCAATTAACGGTTCTTCTTCCCATTCTGGTTCAGGAAGCCCAAAACTTGCTTCAAACATACCTAAATAGACCATTAGTGCATTGGTCAATTGTCCCTGTGCTAGAAATGCTAAAGCTTTTTCTCCATAAGGATTTAATACTTGTTCTATCTGTTCTATAGCTTTTTCTTCTCGTAATAAGGTATTAGTCAATTTTTTTTGACGATTGATAGGGGAATCAAAGATATTATTTTTGTCTGAAAAATCTACAGATAATAACTGGTCAAATATATTTTTACGGAGGCTGGTAATGTCTATAGAAACATTATATTTTTCATTATTTTGTTGTAACTCTAGGAAATTTTTGCGGAGGAATTCATTGTTTTCAAAAAGCTGTTGTAAAAAATTATCTTGCGTGTTGTCAGTCGCTGATTTAAAGACATTTTGATAAAAATTCTTACCATCTTTTAGGCGATAATCAGTAATTTCAACTGTTTCTTCCAAATCTGCCTGAGTTTCAACCTCTATTTCTTCATATTGGTTCTCTAAAATGTTTAAGCAAACGGCTACGGCATGTGCGCATAAACCACCTGCATCAAAATCACAAGTACAAAAGCAGTCAATGTTTAATTCATTTTCCTCAATTTGTACATCATAAATAAGTTCTCCAAAAACAATAGCGGTATATTTATTTTGCTCTTTTTTTAGCTCCCCTACTTTTTCGTAGAAATCGCCTCCTTTGTATAGACTAGAAGTTGTGGCGGCCTCTTTGAGCCATTCTTTTGTCAGTTTCACTCAATAGTATATTTGATGTTTGTGTAGTTTAAAATCAACGCTAAATTTAGAAATTTTAGCTGAAAATACTTATAAATTGCACAACTAATTCCGTACCAGAATATTTAAGTAAGTAATGAACCAAAATTAGTAGGCACTTTTTAATTGTTGGCTCTACGGTGAAAACTGTGGGTGAATTAAAAATTTAGGACTCCCGAGAGTTGTCTTACTTCTATATACATAACCCGTAACTCGCAACAAATATTTTATGTGAAGGTAAATTTTGTACTTGTACTTACTTAACCCGCTTTATAGTCAGAAGGTGTAAGCCCTGTAGCTTTCTTAAAATATCGACAAAAATAGCCTATATCTTTAAACCCCAATCTATCTGCCATTTCTTTTAAAGGCAAAGAGGTATATTTCATTAAGCGTTTTGCTTCCGTTAATACTCGGTCATTAATTACTTTTTTAGCAGATTTACCTGATTTTTTTTGAGCCACTTCTGATAATTTACGCTTGGTTAAGCCCAATTTTTGCGCATAAAAGCCCAGGTCGTGATGTTGCTTAAAAGATTGTTCTAGTAAATTAATAAATTGCGTATACTGGTCTTGTTGATAATCTTGTACATCTAATTTAGTTTCGATATAGCGATTCATTAAAATTATTAATGGATATAATAAATGCTGAATTAAACTAAGGTCTAAAATTTTGGTAGATTGATTGGTGTATTCTTTTAGCATTCTAGCTAATAATAATTCTACTAAAGAAAGGTCTTCTTTTTTTAATAATAATTCGTTGTGACGGTTTAAATTAAATAATAAATTGTGATAAAAACCTTCATTTTGAGATTCAACGGCAGGTAAAATACTATCTTGAAAACGGATTAGAATGCCTTCTATATTTTTAGCCAATAAAAAATTATGTACTTGTCCTTTTGAGATAATATAGATCGTATTTTTACCTAGATTATATTCCACACCATCTACTTCATGTTTACCCGTACCACTTTTTATATACATGAATTCCGTAAACTCGTGGCGGTGAGGATGCTCATTAATGGATAAAGCATTGAAATTGGCTCTTATTTTTCTAATTAAAAACGCTTTCTCGTTGGATTGATATGGAATGTAAGTTCTATTCAAATTAATATTGGCTATTTTTTCGCTAAAATAACGAAAAATTATAGACTGTTAATACCCATTTAAATTTGCTTGTCAATTTTTGAAATAGATTTATTAAACCTTATTCGAATTATAAATTAATCCCAAATAGAATTACCTATATTTTCTGTTTGAATCATTACGCCCAAACCTAATTTTGGAATATCGTCTTTTGGAATTTCTAAATTGGTGAAGTGGCTGAAATAGGTGTCATTATCTTTGTGAATCACGATTGCTGGATTTTCCAAAGTACCAAAATACTTAATGTGCAATTGTTTGCGCTCTAGTTCTAGAACTTGTTCTTTTGTCATTTTGTGTGTAGTTAATTGAAAATCAATTTGTTATATTTGTCTCATATATGAAGTCGGAACAACCTTATTTGAAAATATTTTAATTGCTTATTCAAAAATAGATAAAAATTAATGTTATTAAAAATTATTTATATTTAATTTTTAATAACTATATAATTACTTTTTTCCTTCTTTTTTTAGAAAAAAGGATACGAGGCTGCCCTAGAAAAAATAAAAAAAGAGCATAGTACTCTTTTTGTGTCTTTGAGAAATTATCCTATATTACCGCCTTATCAGAAAAAAGAATAATTATTGCCGAAAGAATAGATTAAATAAACGAAAAAATCACGAATGAACGGAACAGGAATTTCTACTATTGACATAGCCATCGTCATTGGTTATTTCATATTAGTTTTAGGTATAGGTTTATGGATTGCAAGAAGCACCAAAACTGGAGAGGATTTATTTTTAGGTGGCCGTAGTTTTGGTTGGGGATTAATTGGATTGTCTCTTTTTGCCTCTAATATTTCTAGTACGACCATCATTGGTTTGTCGGGAGCAGCTTATACGACGGGAATAGTTAACTCTGTGTATGAATGGATGTCGGGTATTCCATTAATTATTGCGGCATTGATTTTTATTCCACTCTATCTAAATGCTAGAATTACGACTATTCCAGAGTATTTAGAGCGGCGATTTGACCGACGTTCTCAATTATTCTTTTCAGGCGTTTCCATTTTTGCTACGATAATGATTGAAACGGCTGGGGCGCTTTATGCAGGAACAATTGTATTACAAGCGTTTTTTCCGAATTTGATGATGTGGCCAACTGCTTTAGGCTTAGCTTTAGTAGCAGGATTTTACACGGCTTCTGGGGGATTAAAAGCGGTTGTTTATACAGATGCTATACAAGCAGTTATTTTGATAATTGGTTGTAGCATTATGACTTGGATTTTATTTGGTAAATTAGATTTTGATTGGGCTAAAGTAGTGGCATCTGCACCAGAAGGACATTTTAGTGTAGTTAGACCTTTGGATGATGAAGGATTACCTTGGCCTGGTTTATTAATGGGCGTTCCATTTTTAGGGTTTTGGTATTGGTCAACGAACCAATATATTATTCAAAGAGCTTTAGGCGCTAAAGGTTTAGACCATGCTCGATGGGGTTTAGTTTTTGCAGGTTTTTTGAAGGTGATTCCATTATTTATTATGGTCATCCCAGGGGCAATGGCATTGGCTTTATACCCTGGGATTGAAAACGGGGATGCTGTTTTTCCTTACTTAGTGAAGAATGTATTACCTGTTGGTTTAACTGGATTGGTTTTAGCAGGATTGATTTCGGCAATTTTATCTAGTGTTGATTCTGCTTTAAATTCTTCTTCTACTTTGGTAGTAATTGATTTTATTAAACCAAATAAACCCGATTTAACGGATACGGATATTGCTAAATATGGTCGATATACAACCATAATTTTAATGGTAATTGCAGCCTCTTGGGCACCACAAATTCAGCATTTTACTGGCTTATGGGATTATTTACAATTGATGTTTTCTATTGTCGTACCGCCAATTGCTATTATCTTCTTAGTAGGTGTATTCTTTAAACGAGGGAATGGACACGGCGCTTTTTGGACTTTAATGTTGGGAACTGCCATTAGTATTTTTGTGACGGTTTACAATCCATTGGATTTCCACTACACCATGAATGTTGGGGTGATGTTATTAATTAGTACCATTATTTTTGTTGGCGTCAGTTTAATGACCCCTGCACCAGACCCAGCAGAAATAGAAAAATACGTATTTAATACCGCCTTACTTGGACAAGGAATGGAAGACAAACCTTGGTATCAAGATTATCGAACGCACATGGTCTTTCTAGTGGCTTTGATAGGGTATATCTTGGTGGTTTTTTGGTAGAATTACCGTAGCACAGACATTCCTGTCTGTGAAATTTACTCAGGCAGGAATGCTTAAGCTACAAATAAAAGCAGGCGATTCTTCAAAGAGTCGCCTGCTTTTTTGGGGTAAACCGAAATCCTAAAGCAGGGCTAAAACCTAGTATATCGTGATAAGTAGCCGCTACATTTAATTGCAATTGATTAACCAGATAACCTACCCCAAAACTAAGCCGATTAGGATTACTATTCATCCCTGCTCGTAATTGAATCTTTTTGGCTATTTCATATTCTACACCAAATTTAGCATTATAAGGTAGGGTAGCATCTTTTTCGATAGCACCACTAATGGTTAAATAATCAGCGACTTGATAAGTTAGCCCAATTTGAATAATCGAGGGTAAATTTTCTGTGCCAATAGTCGCTCGAATTGGGTTGAAAACATGAATTCCCGTAGCCAATTTATCTAAAATTTCATATTGCAAACCGACTTCAAAAGTAATGGCAGCAGCATTTCCATATTCTTTGACCCTTGTATTCAAAAAGTCAAATTGAGCACCGATGGAGAATTTATCAAATAACTGCCGACTATAGTTCAGTCCGACCTTTTGTTCATTATAATCTTCAAATCCAAAATATTGCAAGGTCATCCCAATGGTGCCAGAATTAGTAGGCTGTGCAATACTAATAGCGGCCAATTGTAATTCTTGTAATAAAAAACGATTTTCTACAAAAGCAGCGCCAGCAAATCCGTCCAAATAAGCCAAACCCGCTGGATTATTAAAACCACTATAAATATCTTTTAGTGTTAAATTAGCATTACCCATTCCGATGCCTCTTGCGCCTGCGGCTGTAGAAAAAGCATTTTGTCCAAAAGATAGGGAAGTCGTAAAAAGGAAAATACAAAAAATTAGCAAAGGCGTCAATCTAATTTTTATACTAAAGTTTCTATTCATAAAATCTTTACTTTTCTGGTTCTAAGGTGAAAAATGTGGATGGATTATAGATAAAGCATACGACTCGGGAGAGTCGTGTTACAATTCGACGGACAAGTAACACGACTCTCCCGAGTCGTATCCTATTTTGATACCCACATTATTACTGTAGTGCTATTTTTCTAATATCATAACTAAGTTATAAGGACAAAAAAAACTCTATGTCCTCTATGAACTCCGTCCCTCCGTGGTAAAAAAAACGAACGCAACAAATCAAGCAAAAACCTCCTTCAACCCATTCCAAAGCAATTTTTTTAATTGTTGATTCGCAGAAATAGCCGTCAATTCATCCCCAAATAGAAACAAGCAATCATTCAACATAAAAGGTTTGTACTTCGGGCAATTAACCTGTAAGCCAATTGTTTGAGGAATAGTTCCAAAGAAAATAGCCTTTTCAATACCCAATTCCTTAGCAAAACTGCTGAAACTAAAGTTATTATCTGCCGTTTTTGATAAGACCAAAACATCTTTTTTAAAATCTAATTTAACCGCAGATAAGATTTTTGTTAAGAAATCAACCATAGTTTCGTCCGTTGTTGGATAGCAAATAAAAACACCCTTTTCAGCGTTTCCACTACATTGTTGAAGAAGGTTTTTAGTATCTGTTACGGCAATTATCTTAAAATCTAAAAATGGATGTTGCAAAATAGTGTAGGTTTGAATTATTTTTATAGAAAATGGGTTATTACAATAAAGGACTAAAATTAAGCACTAAAAATAAGGAAAGGAATAGGGTGAAGTGATTAAATCAGATTTTCTTTGAAATTGTCGATAAATAGCTGAATAGACCCCTTATTTTTAATTTATTGACTAAGTAATTAATTTAATTGGCTAAGTTCTCAATTAATTAAAAAAATAAATGTATATTTACTTTGGTAAGTGATGATATATTACTTAAAATGCTATAGTTTTGAACTAGATTTAGAACATGGCAACAACACAACATGGCAACTTTTAATCTTTGTTGTCAATTTGAACTAAGAATATCCTAACCTTTTAAAGCTGACGCTGATGAAATTTGAAATTAACTTAACTAAAACCACTCAATCCAGATTACCAGAATTGGATTTTAATAACATTCCTTTTGGTAAGGTATTTTCTGACCATATGTTCATTGCTGATTATAAGGATGGGGAATGGACAGATTTGCGCATTGTGCCTTTTGGCCCATTCGAGATGCATCCTGCAAATATGACGCTGCATTATTCGCAAACCATTTTTGAAGGGATGAAAGCTTCAAAAAATAAGGATGGGGTACCTTTATTAATGCGACCCGAGTTGCATTCTCAAAGGCTAAATGCTTCGGCAGATAGAATGTGTATGCCGCATGTGCCAGAAGCTTTATTTTTACAAGCTTTGCACGAGTTGATTGAATTAGATAGTGAATGGATTCCGTCTATTCCAGGGACGTCTTTATATGTACGTCCATATATGTATGCAACGGATGAATTTATTGGCGTTCGGCCTTCCGAAACTTACAAATTTGTCATTTTTACTTGTCCTGTCGGTAGCTATTATGACAAACCAGTTGATTTAGTTACAGAACAGACTTTTGTAAGAGCGGTTAATGGATTAACTGGAGAAGCAAAAGCGGGTGGAAATTATGCAGCTTCTTTATTGCCTGCTAAATTGGCAAAAGAGGCGGGATACGACCAAGTTATCTGGATGGAAAGCCCAGAATTCAAAAAGATACAAGAAGTAGGGACGATGAATCTATTTTTTGTTATTGGGGATACTGTTGTGACGCCTGCGCTCTCTGGGGCTATTTTAAAAGGGATTACTAGAAAATGTTTCCTAGAGATTTTAGCTAAAAAAGGCATCAAAGCAGAAGAAAGAGATATTTACATTGATGAAATTGTAGAAGCACATTTAGATGGTAACCTAAAAGAAATTTTTGGTGCAGGAACAGCAGCAGTCGTTTCTCATGTAGCTTCTTTGACCCATAATGACTTAAAAATGACTTTACCTCCATTGGCAGAAAGAGAAATTGGCAATATGCTAAAAAGAGAAATTGATGGGCTGAGAGATGGTTCGGTAGAAGATATTTATGGCTGGTTTGTGCCTGTTGGCGCTGCGGTTACGGCTTAACGGAATATTAAAATATTAAATCTACCCTTTTGGGATGGAAGATAAGGAAGTGCTTCTTAAACTATATGTTTTTGAAGCACTTTTGTTTTTCGGGAAACACATAATTATCATCAAGCTTAAATAGCGTGGCACAACTCACAGAGTGCTGTTACTTGTTAATATTGATTAGGAGGATACGCTGGAATTTAAGGAAGGATTACATGCTTTGATAGTTCCTACTTGTGGAATTTTGCAGTTGATGCGGATAGACTAAAATTGGAATTAGTGGTTGTCTCATAATTAATGAATCTATTTTGATTCGACTTATGAGACAGCCACATTAAAACTAAGTTTGATTAGATTTTAACTAACCTCAAAAGAGACTTTTAGACTCACTCTATACTCATCTACCTTTCCATTTTTCACCGTTACGCTCATATTGCTTACGTTGGCAGAACGGATATTATTAATAGATTTTGAAGCTCTTTTAACGGCTTGAGTAGTTGCGTCTTCCCAACTTTTTTTGGAGTTCGCTAATAATTCAACAACTTTAATGATAGTCATGTTTTGTAGTTTTCTCATGAAGAAATAAATGTAAGACCTTGAAGATTAAGGAATAATCTTCGACCTTTAAATAAAGATAGTAAATTGTTATTGAATTTTTTAAAAAAATTACTTTTATTTGAAAAGCTTTTTAATAAAGGTAAGCGCCAATACATTTCTTATGATGAAGAAATAATTCTTAGGCGGAATTTATATTAAATTATGCTCAAGCTATTCTTTTTAGAATTTTACGCCAAGCCTGTCCAGAGCTGTCTCTGATGGATAAGTAGAGGAGGGACTTGTATCATTTAAAAACTGATATTCCGTTTCCCCCTACTTCGATTGTTCAGTAGGAGGAAACGGAAAATTCAGAAACTGCCTAACGCATTTTTCCTACAATAAATAATTTGGTCTGAATTGGTTGTCCTTGGACTTTGAATAATAGGCTATGCATGCCATTATCAAGTCCATCTAAGGAAATAGGAATAATACCATCTGTAACCGTTTCCAAATCAATATTGGTTAATATTTGACCTAGCATATTAACAATTTGGATATTCCCTGCTAGTCCTTGAAAATCTCTAGCCTCCATATATAAAATATCTGTTGCTGGGTTGGGGTAGAAGTGTAGAGACGCGCCCTTTTTACCATAAGCTATCTTCTTTGTTTTTGTATAAACGACTGCTCCATCTTTAAATACCTGTTTGATTCGATAATAATTATCTCCTAAAGCTGGTTGTTCGTCCATTATTTTGTAGTAATTTTCGTACTCCCCATCGAATTCAACATTGACAGCTTCAATCGTTTCAAATTGTTGATTATCAATGGATCGTTCTATTTCAAAATTACGTTCTAAGTCTGTTGTATTAGAAATCCATTCTAAAATAGAATTTCCAGTTACTGCATAAGCATCAAAGGCTAAAATGGCTTTTGCCCTACTAGAAGCACCTGCTGAAATATTTAAACTATAATCTTCCACTTCTCCATGAATAAAATCACCACAAGGATTGGCACTAAATTCCCGTTTCATTGCTACCCGCATTCGAGTATTACCAGGAGCGGCATTTGCAGGAACGGTGAATGCACCGACAATTACATCTGGTTGTGCCCCTCCGTTCCCATTAGAAGGAGATAACTGTTCTACTACTAATTCTCCTGGGTCGTTAAAATCATTGTCTTGATTGAAATCCATCCAAACATAAACCGTTTCGTCCCATTGATTATAACTAAAAGTCAAGGTCACATTAACGGTATATTGTTGTCCTGCTGTTAAATTTGCCACTAAATTGGTATAATCATCATAGCCTAGAGATTTTCCAGAGGTATTGTCTAAATCTGCTACTTCTACTCTTGAAATCCATTCTTGCCAAGGTTGTTCAGCAGATAAATCACAATAACTAGTAGGCGTTCCACAATCATCAACTGTTTTCGTAATACAGTTACTAGCGACCCAATCTGTACAGTTTGCTCTTCGACTCCATCTTACATAATTCGTTGTAGTCGTAATAAAAGGAGGGTTATAAGTAGGACTATTACTATTTGGTATGGCTTGATTAATAGCCGTAGGACAACCGCTTTCTGATTTTAACCAGCGGTATTCAAGTGTACCTGAACCACCCGTTGGCAAGCTACTACTCGTAATCGTTTGCGGGTCATAAGGGTCACAAATAATTTCATTACCACTAATTTGTCCACCATTACCATCAGGGGTACAAACAACTGCGGTCTCTGTAACGGTTACATTAAAACTACAAGTCGTTATATTGCCACAATCATCGGTTGCTTCATAGGTAACGGTAGTTGTTCCAACGGGGAAATTACTGCCACTAGCAAGACCATTGATTCTAGTAATAGTTGGTACAGAAATACCGCTGCCACCGCATTTAATTTCCATTAAATAGTTTTTCCATGTACCATTACTTACCCAATCCCATGTTCCATTCCAAGGATAATAAACCGTATAATCGTTTTCAGCACTATTTGGAGTAAAACCACTGAAATTACTATAGGTTACTGGTTCTCCATTAAGCCATTCTTCTGTTCCCTCTACTGCTATATCGTTTCTTCCAATATGAACAATTTCTCCATCAACTATAGTTTTAATAAAATCATTTTCAAGTACATTTTCTATACCAACCAAAGTACCACCTGCATTTTCACTGTTTGCTTTTGCTGTTAGCCACGGCGCTTTGCCCTGTGATAGATAATAGTCACTGCCATTATATGCGCCCAAATAATCAAACCCTGCAATAGTTACTCCTTCGCAAGTTGGTTGACCACCTCCTTCAACGATACAGTTAGTCGTTGCAGTGGGTAAAGCCCAAGTGGCAACACCACCACCTGTTCCCTGAGGAATATTAATATTGATGTCAGCAGGGCAAGTTAAGCTAAGGTTGCTATTGCTTAAGTTAACAGTTACGGTAAAACTACAAGTTATAGCACTCCCGCAATCATCGGTTGCGGTATAAGTTATGATGGTATTACCTATACCGAATTGACTGCCACTAGCTGGGCCAGCAGTTTGAGTAAGGCTATAACCACTAGTACTACAATTGCTTCCTCCTGAAGGAGTACTCCACGTAACGGCTACGGTAGCTCCAGACATTGAAACGGTCTCTATAATATCTGTGGGACAATTTAACTGAATGTCTACTGCATTTACGGTTACATTGAATGAACAAACATTTGTGGAACCACAAGCATCTGTTCCTTTATATTCTACAATCGTTGTTCCTAGTGGGAAAGCAGCCCCACTTGCTAAACCATTGATTAATTCAAAGGAAATGTCTGCGGTTGCACAAGTAGTATTGCCTATTGGGGTCTGATAAGTAATTACTTTTGAAGTAGCTTCTGCATTTGCTTCCATTATAATGTCCGCAGGGCAAATTAAATTAACAATACTAGTTCCTTCATTGACGGTTACATTAAAGGTACAAGAAATGGACCCGCCACAAACATCTGTTGCCGTAAGGATTATGGGGGTAGTTGTTCCTGCTTGGAAACTAGTACCGCTTGTTATTGAAGCAGTAACTGTAACCACTCCCGTAGCACAATTACTAGTAGTAGCTGGGTTTGTCCAAGTAACCGTTTTGCTAGTTTCACCTGGCTCAGCGGTAACAATAATATCTACAGGGCAAGCAATAGAAATATCATTACTGTTTGCATTGACTATGACCTTAAATTCACAAGTTGCTGTACCCCCACAATTATCTGTTGCGATGTAAGTCACAGTAGTCGTACCTACAGGGAATGTTGTCCCGCTTGCTTGAGAAGGAGTTGCAGTGACTAAACCAGCACAATCTGAAGTTGGCGTTGGTTCTGCCCAAGTAACGGTCGCATCTGTTGCTCCAGGAAGTGCATTTACCGTAATGTCAGTTGGACAGTTTAGGACAATAGCACTATTCGTTGCTGCCACAGTTACTTCAAATTCACAAGTTTCCGTACTCCCACAATTATCTGTTGCGGTGTAAGTAACGATAGTTGTGCCTACGGGGAATGTTGTACCGCTTGCTTGAGAAGCAACAGCAGAAATAGCACCAGAGCAGTTAGAAGAAGTAACTGGTTCAGTCCAATTTACAGTAGTTTCTGTCGCTCCAGGAGCAGCATTAATTGTAATGTTCGTGGGACAATTAATTGTTAACGTACTAGCTGAAGCAATTACCGTCACATTAAAAGTACAAGTCTTAACGCCATCACAATCATCGGTTGCAGTATAAGTAATAGGCGTTGTTCCAATTGGAAATTGAGAACCACTAGTTAAGCCAGCAGTTTGGTTTATCAATAAACCACCACCGCTTCCACCGCCACAAGCTTTTTCGATAACATACTGCTTAGTATAATCACCATCCAATGCCCATTTACCATTCCAGAAATATAGGATTCCATAATCTTGAGCACCAGGAGTACCTTCAAAATTGGTATAGGAATTGGCATCTTCTCCATTTACCCATTCAAAGTTGCCCTCTGTTGCTTGGTCTGTTAGACCAATATGGATGATATTAGCGCCAATGATGCCTTTTATAAAATCGTTTTCTGCTTGATTATTTATAACCACTAAATTCGCATCATTAGCTTCAGCTATCGCCTGAGCAGTTGTCCAGATGGTAGGACTATCAGCCAAATAATAATCATGTCCATTATGTGTACCCTTATAAGTAAAACCAGCAATAGGAGCGCCGGTGCAATCTCCTCCACCTGAACCTCCTCCATTACAGTCAGTGGAAGCAGTTGGTTCTACCCAATTGGCCATAGCTGTATTTTGACCAATTAGCGCATTAATTATAATGTCTGAAGGACAAGAAAGTGTTATTTGGCTTTCGCAATCATCTGGGATGTTATTTCCATTTAAATCAATGTTGTCATCCCCTCCAGGACAAATATCGTCTTCATTACAAACACCGTCATTATCATCATCTGTCCCCTCATCTATTTGACCATTATTATTATTATCTTTTTCATCACACAGTTCTGGTGCATTAGGATATAGCGTTGCATCGTTATCGTTGAAATCTTGATTATTGCTGACATATCCAGTTGGTGCGACACAAGTAATAACACTTACTAGTGGGTCGCCAAAACCATCAATATCATTATCTAAATAAAAAGTACTACAACCTGTACTACAACTTGTTCCAGTAGCTACAGTGTCATCACAATCACAAACTGTTCCTGCTCCATCTCCATCGATATCTTCTTGCCCCGCATTGGCAATTAATGGGCAATTATCATTGGCATCTAATATACCATCCTCATCGTTATCAGAATTGACGTTTGTTTGCTCATAAACGCCTATATCTACTGTGCCACCAGCAATTCTTGGGTTGCCAGCTATATCTTCCGTTATATTTAAAGGTACATCTGCGTTATTTCCGCCATCAATGGCTATAGAAGGTGCTAAAATATTAAAATCACCATTGTCTGCATCAACAAATAAAGAATTTTGATTAAAAATATTGTTGCCATTACAATCTGCTTCGGAAGTTCCATCACCTTGTACTAAATCAAGACAATTATTTACATCAAAGATAGAGTGATTTAATCCAATGCTTGAAGGGCCGGTTAAATGGAAGATTGGACTAAAGCCTGCGATGTTTTGCTCAAAAATACTATTAGATACTTTAGTCGTTACTAAACTTGCATTACCTGTTTCATTCTGATAGATGGCACCGCCAATATTACCTTGATTTTTATAAAATACACAATTGATAATAGTTACATCTAAATTACTACCAAAAACGCCTCTAGAGTAGGTTGCACCACCATTGGTAGCACTATTTTCTTTAAAAATACAATTAGTATAAATCGGTTTTATCTCTCCTTGATTAGAAATAATATTACAGATGGCGCCTCCATAAGTACTGGCGATGTTTTGGTCAAAAACGCAATTAGTTACACGGAAATTAGCAATTCCTTGACCACTTGCATCTGAGTAAATAGCTCCACCTGAACCTGGCATTGCGTTATTGCTAGTAAAATTACAGTTAGTAAATATTGGATTGGTAATTCCTTGGAAAGCTGCATTATTATAGATTGCACCACCTTCATTATTTATAGCTTCGTTATTACTAAAATTACAGTTAGTATAGCTGCCAGAAACAATACCAAAATAAGCGCCCTCATTATAAATAGCACCACCAGATTGACCTGCTGTGTTTGATAGGAAATGGGTGTTTATTACTATAGGACTACATTCCGAACCTGTTCCTGATTGGGCATTATAAATAGCGCCCCCATCTCTACTTGCTGTATTATTTTGGAAAAGACAATTTTCTAATACATAATTCGCCATTGCACCTATGCCAGCTTTATGAAACATCGCTCCACCTCGATTTGATGCATTATTATTACTGAAAATACAATTTTTAATTGTTGGATTAGAGTTTGTAAAATTAGATGCTTCATTATACCAAGCTGCACCACCATTTTTTAAAAGGACAGGAAAATCATTTGTAACTATTTCATCTGAATTTCCTCCAGTTATCGTAAATCCATCCAAAATAGTTGTATTATCTACATCTTTAGTATAAATGACGGTGTAGGAATTATTGGCTAGGTTTCCATCTTGATCAATATCTCCAGATAAAATGGTTAGGTTATTGGTAGGGTTTCTATCTCCTTGGTTCGGATTCCCAGTATTTGGAAAACCACCTAAGATTTCTACACCATTTGGGATAATAAAAGACATTGTCCGATTGTTGCCAGCGGTAGGATAATAGATTCCAGTGGCTACCCAGATTTGATCCTCTTCTTCGGCATCATCTAAGGCGTCTGCTAGATTAATGTAGGCATCTTCCCAAGATTTGCCATCATTTTCTCCTGTGGCATTGGCTTTTACAAAAATTGTTTCCCCAAAGGCACTGCAAGTAAGTGTTAAGCAGACCAGTAGACTACAAAGTTGTTTGTAGCTGTAAGTCATAGCAATTGTTTTTTTGTGTTGTTTCAGTTATTGTTTAAATAGTTGGGGGAAACTATGTGTATGCTTTGTAAAATTCTATAACAGAATTTTCTACTCCATAATTAATTAATAGCACATACTAACTATTTTTAGTTATGTATATTAATGTTAAATAAGTAGGAAATGACAATCGGATTTTTTTAGTTGAATGTCAACTATTGGATAGGATTTATACGATGATAAGTGGGTAAAGCTATAAATTGTGTGGGGGAAAATTCTTAGAGGTGTATCTTTTGATACGCTAATATACAATATTTTTAATGAGAAACTAAATTTATGCTTAAAAATTGCCTTTATAAACTAATTATACCGAAAATTAGTTAGGTTATACCAACATATTTGTTATTTTTATTAGAAACTTTAATACCTTCCCGATGACTATAAAATTCTATATTATTTGCTTTTGCTTAATCTGTCCGATATTTTTAAATGGGCAAGCCGATATTTTAAAAGAGGCAGAAGAGATTTTGGTAGATGATAATAAAACCATTCTTAAAAGTATCTTTTTTGGAGGGGGAAGTGCTTATATAGATGAAGCACAAGTGAAGGAATTACAAGAATTTATTTATGCAGTAGAAAATATCAATAGGTATGAAATATTAGTACATAGTTTTACTGATAATATAGGAAGTAGGCAATATAACCAATGGCTGTCTCAACAAAGAAGTGATGCTGTAATCTGGGAATTGGAACAATTAGCAATACCAATTGATTTATTATTAAAAGCTGATTTTGGAGAAGAGAATCCCATTTATAGTAATCAAACCTACCAAGGGCAGTTGCATAATAGAAGGGTAGATATCATCCTCAGACCGCTTTCTTTTTAGGGATAATTTTTTTGTAACTGTTTTTCCTACTTAACTACCATTTACATCTATAGGTCGATTGATACTCTCTTCTAAGGATATAAAAGTTTCTGTGCGTTGAATGCCTTGGATTTTTTGAATTTTATCGTGGAGTACTGCTCTTAGATGTTTGGTGTCTTTCACAATAATCTTAGCAAAAATACTATAGAGTCCTGTTGTATAATGGGCGCTTACGATTTCAGGAATATCTGCTAACTGTTTAGAAACATCTTCATATAAAGAACTTTTATCTAAGTATATTCCAAGAAATGCACTAATATCAAAACCTAACTTGTTGTAATCAATGGTTAGACTAGCGCCTTTTACGATACCCATCTCCTTTAATTTTGTCATTCTTACATGAATAGTTCCTCCTGAAACATGTAATTTTTTCGCAATTTTAGTAAAGGATTCATTGGCATTTAGCATTAATATAGAAAGGATGTCTTTATCCAATTGGTCAATATTCATAGGTCGGATAGCTTAATTAATATTAAGAATTGAAAATTTTAAAAGGTTGAAATTTATTGAAGGGTTAGGGAAAGTAAAAGTTAATTTTAAATTGGTTTGTTTAACAAAAATAACTTCTTTTTAGGATAATTACAATTTTATTCTGTAAATGCTGCTATATTTTTAAATTTACCTTCTTTTTTTTGAATATTTTATGGAATTTATAATTGATATACTACTTTTTTTGCTACACTGCAATAGCCTAAAAAGGAATATTAATAATTCATTATTTTTTTTGTTGATTCTTATAAAAATGCTTAACATTGACGCAGAATTTTGACTCAAAATATATATTTATGAAAATTGCGGTTTTTCCAGGTTCTTTTGACCCAATTACAATTGGACATGTTCAGATTGTTAAGCGAGCTTTGCCTTTATTTGATAAGATCATTATTGCCGTAGGAGTGAATTCCCAGAAAAAATACCTCTATTCCCTAGAGGAGAGATTGGAAGGTATTGATAGAGTTTTCATAGATGACCCAAAAGTTGAAGTAGATAAACATGAGGGCTTGACGGCGCATTATTGTATTAAAAAGAATGCGAGGTATTTATTAAGAGGCTTAAGAAATGCTTCGGATTTTGACTATGAAAAACAATTATCTCAAATGAACCAAATTATTGGCGATGGGGTAGAGACGGTATTTTTTATCAGCCAACCTCAATTCTCCCATATTAGTTCGACCTTAGTTCGAGAAGTAATTAAGGGTGGGGGAGACGCTACTATGTTCTTGCCAAAAGGGTTTGAGGTTTAAAATCTTAAATCGGAAATCTTAAAGCATACATCATAAATCTGCTTAACTAAAACGATCACGTTTTAAATTTAAAGGATATTTGATTTCTGTTTTTTCAGCGCTAAATTGTAATTCGTAAATCTACTACATTTTACTTTTGATGGATTTAAGATGTATGATGTATGATTTTATCCAAATGTAAACTATAAAAAAAATCCCATTGAAGCCAAAGCCTCAATGGGATTTATATTTATATATTATGCAAAATTATTTGCATTTTTTCTAACGTTATAATTACTTAGAAGCAGCCGCTGCTGCTTTTGAGAAACTCTTCTTCTTTTGTACTTTTGGTGTCAATTCGCCAGTAAAGTCTGACATAATTGGCGTTGCAATAAAGATAGAAGAATAAGTACCCACCAATACTCCAATTAATAGAGCAAAAGCAAATCCTTTAATACTTCCTGCACCGAAGATGAAAAGCATCAAGACCATAAATAAAGTAGTCAAAGAAGTAATGACAGTTCTACTTACCGTACTATTGATTGCCATATTGACAACCTCATGCTTCGTCTTATTGGTGTAAGCATTCATATATTCCCGAATACGGTCAAATACAACCACGGTATCGTTAATAGAATAACCGATTACCGTTAAGATAGCTGCAATGAATGGTTGGTCAATCTCCATCGCAAATCCAAGGAAACCATGGAAGATAGAGAAAATACTCATTACCACTAACGTATCGTGGAATAAAGCTGCTACCGCACCTAAACTATATTGCCACTTGCTAAATCTAATAAAGATATACAAGAAGATTAATAATAAGGCTAGGACACCAGCGAATAAAGAATCTTTGAAAATATCATCCGCAATGGTTGGGCCAATCTTCGTAGAAGCAATTACGTGAGTCCCGCTCGAACCTGGTAATTTGAATCTTTCTAAAGTCGCATCCACACCACTAATTGAAGTAACGCCTTCGTGTAGTTTAGCCATTACTTGCTCCGCAGCAGTTTCTGATGTTTCATCTACTAAATAATTAGTGGTTACGTTGAACGTATTCTCACCAGATACAGATTTAACGACAGGTTCACCTTCGAAAGGGCCTACTAAAGCATCTCTTAATTGTTGTGCCCCAACATTGACATCTTGGGCAAATTCAACATTATAAGAATAACCACCTTGAAAATCTACTCCTAAATCAAAACCTCTGGTAAACATAGAACCGATACCCAAAAGGATAACTACACCGGAAACCACATAAGCCATCTTACGCTTACCTAACCAGTCAATATCTAGATTTGCAAAAGCATTTTTAGACATGCCCGTCCAGAAAGTCATATCGTTTCCTTTATCTTTCGTCCAATAGTCAATCATCAAACGACCCACTAAAACGGCAGTAAATAAAGAGGACAATACACCAATGATTAATACTACAGCAAAACCCTTAATTGGACCTAAACCGAAGTAAGCTAAAACGATAGCTGTTAAAAGCGTCGTTACGTTGGCATCAATAATAGCAGAATAAGAATGAGTGAAACCATCTGAAATTGCCATTAAGGTAGTCTTTCCTTCTCTTAATTCTTCCCGAATACGTTCGTAAATAATTACGTTCGCATCTACCGCCATACCAATGGTCAATAAGATACCCGCTAAACCAGGTAAGGTTAATACCGTACCTAAAGAAGCCAATGTACCAAAGATGAAGAATAAGTTCATCAAAAGTGCAAGGATAGATACGAAACCACCTTTGGCATAGTAGAAAATCATAAAGGCAAGCACCAAAATAAATCCAATGGCTAAAGACCAAAGACTTCGACTAATATTGTCTGCCCCCAAAGATGGACCAACAACTGATTCCTGAACGAAATCTAATTTAGCTGGTAATTTACCAATCTGTAGGACAGATGCTAAATCAGTTGCTTCTTGAATCGTGAAGTTACCAGTAATAGACGTACTTCCACCTAAGATGGCAGATCGTACACTTGGTGCAGAAACGACTTTATCATCTAGTACTACTGCAACGGCTCTCTGGTTATCATTAAAAGCATCTGTGGTCATCTTGCCCCAGATTTTTGCGCCTTTTTGATTCATTCTCAAAGAAACCGCCATTTCTCCTGTCGTTGGATCTGGAGTTGGTTGTGCATCAACTACCAAGTCACCTTCTAAAGGTGCTTTGCTAGTTCCTCTACGCATTTTGATAGCGTATAATTCGTAATTATCTGTTACTTCTCTAGTTTCAAAATCCACTACAGGCTTCGCTCCCCATTTGAAAGATACTTCTTGTGGGAATAAAGTTCTGATTTCTGGTTGTGCTAAAAGCGCAGAAATAGCAGCTCTATTATTTTTCTTAGCTGTACCAATTACTGCTAATGGATTCGTTAATTGCCCAGTTGTATTAACGCCGTTTGGTGTCATTAAACTGAATAATGGCCCATCTGTCATAGAAGGTACAATTGGCACTTCTACTATAGAGGTGGTAGAATCTGTAATATTTCCTAAACTATCTCTAGTATACTCCACTCTTTCTTCAGTTCTAGTCGTAGCTACTTCCTCCGTTCCTGCTTCTTTTGCTTTTAATTTTTCATTAGCAGCAGTAAGCGATTGTAAAATGTTTTGATCCGTCACACGGAAAACATCCCAAAATTCTAATTTAGCAGTTGCACCCAAGAACGTTCTTGCTCTTTCAGGGTTATCTACCCCTGGTAATTCTACTAAAATCATATCCCTTGCAGCATCTAAATTTACATTAGGCTGCGTCACACCGAATTCGTCAATTCTATCTTTTAATCGCTTAAAAGTTAAATTAACGGTTTCATCTGCTTTGGTTCGTAGAATTCTAGTCATTTCACCTAGAGAAGTCTCAAAATTGATTTCTTCTCTTAGTGCAGCATTCTTTTGTAAGATAGAAGCTAACTTTTGAGCATCACCGCCTGCTGCTCTAAATTCATTAACGAATAAAGTAATATAATCTGATTGAGTATTTTTTTGTGCAATGGATGCATTTTCTAACGCTTTTAAAAAAGTGGGGTCTTTGCTATCTCGGGCCAGAGTCCTCATGAACTCTCTTAAATCAACTTGTAGGATTACACTCATTCCTCCCTTCAAATCCAAGCCATAGTTTAATTGGCTTCCTTTCAATTCTTGGTAGGTAAAATCTTTCAGCAGTGGAATGCTGAAAATCACTTCGCTAGACATAGAGTCTAGGTACGACGTCATGGCAAAACGCTCTTTTTCATCTTGCTCTTCCTCAGGGAAGTTAGCAGCGAAATTTTTAGCGTATTCTGCTGCGTTTGAATCTACTCGTTGAGTAGGCAATACCAATAAAAATTGGTACAAACAAACGGCGATCATGACAATCAAGAAAAAACGTACTGTTCCTTTTCCTTGCATGATAAAATACTTTTTTAAAAGTTGAAAAGTTAAAAGCGGATAACTTTTCGATTAAATAAAATTGTTAGAAAAATACTATAAAATAAATTACATAAAATAGACTGTGACTAAAAAGCCAAAAATCTATTTTATATACGACTTAATCTTTTGATTAAAATTGCGCAAAGATATGCTTTTTACCGCAATAGACCAATTTTGTTGCGCTATGTATCTATATAGAATAAGGAATCAAATTAAATAATTTTTCTTTTACTAGCTATACTATTAATAATCAAGCCATTTTGTGGTAAAATGATTAGTTTTTTTTGATGTTAATAAGGTAGGTATTGAAAATCAGGCGTTTATTGGAACTAAAGTTAACATAAATGGTTATCTCTATTTTTATTTTTTCTACAAGGTAACTTATTTTGGGGATGAATCCTTTTCATTAGGCTATCTTTGTCTTTTCAATTTTAAAATGGCTTCCTAAATAATGAGCAAAACTGCTGTTGACAACTCACTTACGCAAGAAATCCTGACAGAAAGTATCTGGAAATTAATGGCGAAATTTTCTTTGCCTGCTATTATTGCGATGTCTATTAATAGTGTTAACACTTTTGTAGATGCTCTTTTTATTGGACAATATGTGGGGCAAGATGCATTGGCTGCTGTTTCTTTAGCTTTTCCACTAACAATGATTACCAATGGCATATCTGCGATGATTGGGATTGGCGCTTCTTCCTTATTAAGCAGAGCGATTGGCGCAAATGAAGTGGATATTCAGCGAAAAATGTTTGGCTTGGTGACCGTACTTACTGTTTTATGTTCTGTTGTTTTGATGTCAATCGGCTTATATTTCGCAGAAGAATTAATTGGATTGATGGGCGGAACTGGGGAGATTCAAACAATGGGGGCTTACTATTATCGAATATTAATGATCGGTGCTTTTTTTAGGACTTATGGGGTCGTTTTAAATGTATTGATTCGAGCAGAAGGGAAAATTAAAGCGGCGATGACTTATTCTATTATTGCCACTTTACTAAATATCATCTTAAATCCATTGTTTATAGCTTACTATGAATGGGGGATAGCAGGTGCGGCTTGGTCTACGAATGTAGCAATGTTCCTTTTTTCAATGATTGGTATTTGGTACTTCGTTAAAAGAAAAACGAATTATGAAGTAGATTTTAACTATTGGGGACTAGATAAAAAAATGATGAAACCCATTTTGAGTGTTGGGGTTTCTGCGATGATGCTACAAATTATGTTTGTCATTCAGCAGGTTTTTGTATTTCGTTCCATTGTTCATTATGGGTCTGACGACCCCAATGAGGTGTATAATGCCAATTATCATATTGCAGTTATTGGGGCAAATTATAGAATTATGATTTTAATGTTGATGCCAATTTTTGGTTTTTCACAAGCTATGGCGCCTGTGGCTGGCATTAATTATGGGGCAAAAATATATGATCGAGTAAAATCTTCCTTTTCTATTTTTACCAAAGCAGGTACGGTTTTTTTAATTTTTCTATGGGCTTTAGAAATGCTATATCCTGAAGTGATTTTAGGCTGGATGTTGCCTGACGCAAATCTACGGTCACAGGATATCCTGAATTTTAGAATACAAATGGCGACTTACCCCGTTTTCCCTTTCTTTTTTATGGGGACAACTCTTTTTCAATCTATTGGAAATGCAAAATTAGCAGGCTATATGCTTGTGGCTAGAGAGTTAATCTTATTCGTTCCTTTGGTTTTATTATTGCCCTATATTTATGGAATAGATGGAATTTACCATGCTATTGCACCAACTAATTTAATTGTATTTGTAGTTGCTTTCTTCCTGATAAGAAGAGAATTTAGAAAGTGGACGAAGCCCAATTTTCAGGCTGATATTTTAGGGTAGAACGTTGCTGCATTTTTACCACGGATGATTTTACCGTAGCGTAGCTTGGACTTCTAGTCCGAGTAGTTATCACACGGATTTCTTGAATAAATTTCACCACGGATGAACATTACCACGGATATTTTACTGTAGTACCTTCCGATACTATTGGAACTGCTTAGTGGTACAATTTATAAGTCTTTGACAGGTTAACTTGTATTGTTGCGATGTTACCATGTTGCCTTGTTGTCGATAAAACATGGCAACAACGCAACATGGCAACCTTAAATATTAGTTGTCAATCATTTATAAATCAAGCCATTAGTGGGATTTATCGCTCGCAGCTTAATTTTCTTAACAGATGTAAAGCACCACACGAATGCCAATCCTGTAATCCAGCATAAATAATCGGGTCATCATGTAAATAAAAGAAGCAAGTCCGATAGTTATTCAAACGAATATTTAATTTAGAAGACAATGGCTTACTCTGTTAATTAAGTATAAACTTGCCCGCCGATAATCCTATCGGACTCCTTCTCCAACATAACCTCGGTCAGATTGGGACGTCATATAAAAGTAAAACAACAAATTACAAGATTGAATGGGGAGGAATTATTTTTAGTCTACTTGTTTAGTCAATATGCTACTAATAATTCCTATATTGATTTTATTAAATTCAATTATCATTAATATAATTGATTGGTAGCTGTAGACCTAAAGCTACTCTTATAAGTAGCGATTAGGTTAGCTAAAGGTGTTTTTAATATTTATAGGTAATAACTGAGGATGTAATTGAGTCGTAAATTATTTAAAACAATTTACGCTTTAGCAAGATGAAATAATTATAAGATAAAAGTTAGTAAAAAAAGGGATAGCTGTGACAAAGAAAAGCGGTAACCTTATTTTTAAACTGGTAAAAAGAAGAATTGTCTATTCCTTGTTGAGAAGTATCGTTTAATTAAACTATGTTTCTATGATTAAAAGTCAATGACTTTTATATGACATTTTGTAAAGATTGCGATTTAAAGCACCTTCATTTTTAAGAGCGTATTGTAATAAATGTGACTAAATTTTATATTATTTAGGAATTATAATTTTGTGTTTTTTTAAGAAAATTGTATTGAAATTATAATTTCTTCTTTTTTTATGAAAAATAATAGCAAAATGATTCTTTTGAAAAGAGTAAGGAATTTAGATGAATTTAGAATTTAAAATGGTGGGTTAATTGCCTCATAAAATATTATTGGTTTTATTTTGTATTAGGTAATTTTTCTTCCTTTTTATCTTCCTTTTCTTTACTTTTTGTAAAAAATACTTATCATAAAAAATGTTATTAGGATTGCAAAAAAGTCAGATAATTCAGTAGTTTTGCAAAATGAAAATAGTTTGTTTGCTTTTTAAAGAAATTTATATTGACAAAATAAACCAGTTTTAAAACAAATTTTAATCCTATCCACATATATCACTTACATCAAAACAACTACAATTTTGTAGTGAATGCCTCCTACGAACAGCCGATAAGTTATTAAATCCCTTTAAATCGATTTTTAAGACGGTACTAAAAAGACTTTACAATAAATTAAGATTCATTTTTTATTTAAGTTATATGGTAAATCGAATTTTGCCCTATAATACTTTAAGAAAAGTACAATAAGTTGTTGAAATAGTTTGACAATAGATTTATAAGAATATGATTGAAGAACTAGTCTTCCAAGTGTTTTATCACACTAAGTCGTAACCAACTAATTCCCAATCAAATACTCAATACTTTTTTTACATTAAAAAACAATTTTGCTTGATGAAAAAGTTAATTTTTACACTATTAGCTATCACAATGGGCTTAACATCTTACGCCCAAACAACCCTAAAAGGGTCAGTCATTGATGAAGACTCTAAGGAGGCTTTAATCGGCGCATCTGTTTTAATAGCAGGTACAAGTACTGGAACAATTACAGATATTGATGGAAACTTTTCTTTAGAAACAGACGCAACTTCTGGATCTATTGAGATTTCTTACACAGGATACCAAACGATGAAGCTAGCTTTTGATGGCTCTACCACTTTTGAAACCTTGACTATGGGAGTTAATGCTTTTGGTCTTGGTGAGGTGGTCGTTACTGGTGTAATGGACATCGTACAAGATAGAAGAACACCTGTTGCTGTATCTACGATTACTACTGCTGAGATTCAGGCAAAAGGCGGAAACGTTGAATTTCCTGAATTAATGAAGTCTACACCTTCTATCTATGTAGCTAACCAATCTGGTGGTTATGGAGATTCTGAGGTATTTACTAGAGGTTTTGACCAAACAAATACCGCATTCTTATTAAACGGACAGCCTATCAACGGTATGGAAGATGGTAAAATGTATTGGTCTAACTGGTCTGGTATGACGGATGTTGCAACTGCTGTACAAATACAAAGAGGATTAGGTTCTTCTAAGTTAGCGATTTCTTCTGTTGGTGGTACGACTAATATTATTATGCGTCCAACTGCTCAAAAGCAAGGTGGCTCTGTTTCTTACTTATTAGGAAATGATAATTATAATAAAGTTACGGCTAGTTATAATACTGGAATGATGAATGATAAATTCGGTGTTTCTGTATTATTTTCTCACTGGCAAGGTGATGGCTGGGCTGACGGGAACGAAGGTCAAGGTCAAAGTTATTTCATTTCTGCTGGTTATAAAGCAAATGATAGAAATACATTCAGTTTCTTATTGACTGGTGCACCTCAATGGCACAACCAAAACTTTAGAAAGAGAATTTCTAATCACTTTGATGATGCAGGCAACTTCAATATCAAGTATAATAATAACTACGGTTATTTAGATGGTGAATTAATCACTTCAAGAAGAAATTTCTACCATAAGCCAGTTGCTAACTTAAACTGGGAATTTAATATTGACGAAAAAACTCAATTTTCTACTGTATTATATGGCTCATGGGGTCGTGGTGGTGGAACAGGTGGTATTGGTGACAGAAGTAACCGTTTTTTCACTTCTGAAGGATTATGGGATTTTGATGCTATTCAAGCGGCTAATATCGAAGATAATGGTTCAGAAGAATATGTGTTAAGAGCTTCTATGAACAATCACTCTTGGTATGGTGCAGTTTTAAACTATCAAAAGGAGTTGACAGATAATGTTTCTCTTAGTTTAGGAGCAGATTTAAGAACTTACCATGGTGATCACTTCCGTCAAGTAGCTAATTTATTAGGTGCACCTTCTTACTCTCAAAGAGGTTCTACAAGATACCCTGCTAGAGATGTAAGTGCTGTATTTAGCCCAGGTCCATGGTCTTCTTTAACTAAGTTTGCGGAAGGAGATGAAAGAATTGCATATAATAATGAGGAAACTATCAGTTATGGAGGTGTTTTTGGCCAAGTAGAATATACGAACGATAAGATTTCTGTTTATGCACAAGGTGCATTATCTAACCAATCTCACGTAAGATTTGAAATTTTCAATGAAACTAGAGAAAATGAAAAGTCTGACAAAGTAAATAACATGGGGTATAATTTAAAGACAGGAATTAGTATCTCTCCGGATGCTAATAACAGTTTTTATTTCAATACAGGTTATTACCAAAGACAACCTTTTCATGATAATATTTACTTGAATTTCTCTAACACAGTAAATGAAGTAACAGAGAATGAAAAGATTTTTGGTTTAGAAGCTGGTTGGAAATATGCTAATAGAAACTTCTTAGCGAACGTTAATATTTATAGAACTTCTTGGAAAAATAGAACGAATACTGCTATAATTGATAACGATGAAGAAGTAGATGGTCGAGTATTCCCTAATGGTGGATTTATTAATTTTACTAATTTGAATCAATTACACTCTGGTATCGAAGTTGACTTCAAATATAATTTGAATAGTAAAATTACGCTTAAAGGTTTTACTTCTTTAGGTAGCTGGGAATATGCTGATAACACAATTAGAGATGTTTATGATGATGAAAGAAACTTAGTTTCTTCTGCTCCAGATTTAAAGGTCGATGGTATTAAAGTAGGTGGTGCAGCACAATCTACTATTGGTTTAGGTGCAGATTTTAAATTAATGGATGGTTTGAAGTTGGATTTGGATTATCTATTCTTTGATAAATTATATTCAAGAATTGATGCGGATGCTGGTGAATTAGAATTGCCATCTTACGGTTTATTAGACTTAGGCTTAAGTTATAACTTTAACTTAGCAAATGGTAAATTATTAACTTTCCGAGCAAATGTATTTAATGCTTTAGGTAAGGAATATATTTCAATCGCAACAAGTGCTATTGAGGCTAGCTCTAATGAATCAGAAAACTGGAATGGTGTTAACATGAGTAACTTTGTTGCTTTTGGTAAGACTAGAACTTGGAATATTTCTGCTCGATATTCTTTCTAATTACAAGATGACCCGATTATGCAGGATTAACAGTATTTTTAGATAGGTCTTGTTCTTGTTCATAATTTATTGATATAAAAAAGAGGTAAATGACTTTAGGGTTATTTGCCTCTTTTTTGTGTGAACTCAAAAAAAGCAAAAATAAATACAAAAAATAAAATAATTTGCTTTATCCATTTTTTGGTTTAAGTGTGAGAATATATGGATTAAAAAAGGTAATAATATGCTAACATCTTTATAATATAATCTGTCATTTCAACTACATCCTCCACTTTCTCAAAATTTCCAATAATTATCAGTATCTTAATCCTCAATTTCAAAGTACAACATATATCGTAATTAATAATAAGTAAATCATTCAACATTCCCAAAGATGGATAAAGTCCTTAATCGACCAAAATTTCAAGAGACGCTAACCGAAATCGCTCGCCAACAAGGCGTAAGTTTAGTACAAGTGACAGCTCAAGCCAAAGAATATCTAAAAGAATTAAAGACCAAACATGAGCCTATTGCCGACTTAATTGGCGTCCAATTGATGCAGTATATTATTTCTAGAGGTTATGATAAAACCATTGATGTCAATCCAACAGAAATTAAGGCACTGACAAAAGTGGTCAGACGACATCCAGTAGCCTTTGTAATGACGCATAAGACCTATATTGATATGTTCGTCTTAGCTTTAGTATTATTCCGACATGGGTTACCATTGCCTTATATTTTTGCAGGTATTAATATGGCTTTTTTTGGCGTTGGTCAATTTGCTCGAAATACAGGCACTATTTTTATTAGGCGAGATATTCGAGATAATACCGTTTACAAAGCGACTTTAAGACACTTTATTGCACATCTAGTGGATGAACAAGCGCATTTTATGTGGGCGATTGAGGGAACTCGTTCTCGGACGGGTAAATTAGTTTGGCCGAAAATGGGGATTTTAAAATATATTATGGAAGCGGAAAAAGAAGCCGCACATACTGTTAAATATGTACCTGTTTCTATCGTTTATGATTTGATTCCTGATGTAAAAGATATGACTGCGGAAAGTCGTGGGAAGGAAAAGAAGGCAGAGTCTCTCCAGTGGTTTGTTGATTATATTCGTAAAATGGGAGATAATTTTGGCAAAATTTCTATTCGATTTGGAGAAGCGATTGATGCAAGTGGTAATCATACGGCTAGAATTCCATTGGTCAAAAGTCATCAACAAACGGAGCAAAAAGGTATTTCCTTATTTGCTTTTGAATTGGTGCATCGCATCAATCAAGTAACTCCTGTTACGACTGCTTCTTTTATTTGTATTTCTCTACTAAGCAAATTTGCCTTATCTAAAAGAGCGATAGAAAGTGACATTGCTGCTTTGATGCAATTCATTGAAAGCAACAAGCCAGAATCTATGGTGGACAGAGGAAAGCCAATTGGCGAATCTGTACAAAAAGCCTTAAATATATTGATGCAAGGTGGTTTGGTACAAAAACAAGGAGAAGGTCCACAAGCAAAGTATGCGGTGGTTACTGAAAATTATCTACAAGCGACCTATTATGCCAATATGGCGGTGCATCATTTATACCACCAAGCTTTTATTGAATTGGCTTTGGTCAAAGTTAATACCTTAAAAGAAGATAGGCAGGCGGCGTTTTGGACAGATATTATGTTCCTCAGAGATTTGTTTAAATTTGAATTTTTCTATTCTCGTAAGGCTACTTTTACCGATGAAATTGAAGAAAATTTAGCTTTCTTAGACCCTCAGTGGGAAAATCGAATTGCCAGCCCTCGCGCTAAAGTTTTTAATTTTTTAGAAAAGCAAAAAGTATTAATTGCACCAGTTGTTTTACACAATTATATAGAAGCTTATCGAGTGGTTCTTTTTGCGTTGCAAAAATGGGATGTTACTCAAAAATTTAACGAAAAGATATTTATTGAAAAATGTATTTTCTTAGGAGAAGAAATGCACTGGCAAGGAAATGTACAACGCCTAGAAGCTATTTCTAAACCGTTTATCCTCAATGGCATTCGATTGGTTAAGAATCTTGATTTAATTCCAACCGAAGAAGACCCTAAAAAGGAAGCGATAACGGACTTTCTAGAAAAATTAAATGATGTAGCTCGACGTATCCGAATTATTCAGGAAATTACTTTATCCAAGCCTCAAGAACAATTATTACCTGTTCCTATTGAAAGAGAGATTGTCCCAGGATCAAAGACAGCAGCTTTGACCAAGGAAATTATGGACGGGGAATCGGGCGCACATATTGGGGCATTTTTTGATTTAGACCGAACCTTAATTAAAGATTTCTCTGCTAAAGAATTTTTCCAAAATCGAATTTTAAGCGGGAAAATGACCACTCGGGAAATTATTGCACAGTTTTCTGGTGTTTTAGTCTATGCTACAGGCGATAGAAATTTTGCAGCAATGGCAGCGATGGGGGCGAAAGGCGTAAAAGGCGTACCCGAAAAAGTATTTATTGAAGTAGGGGAGGAAGTTTATTTAAAACATTTAGCGGATTCTATTTATCCAGAAGCTAGAGCAATGGTGGCGGCACACATGGCTAAAGGGCATACGGTTGCCATTATTTCGGCAGCAACGCCTTATCAAGTAGATCCGATTGCTAGAGATTTGAATATCAAGCATGTGATGTGTACAAGAATGGAGGTCAAGAAAGGAAAATTTACAGGAAATATTATTGAACCCGCTTGTTGGGGCGCAGGAAAAGCTCATGCTGCGAGGGAATTAGTAGACCAATTTGGTTTGAAATTATCGGAAAGTTATTTTTATACAGATAGTGCGGAAGATTTGCCTTTATTGGAGATAGTAGGCAAGCCAAGACCAATGAATCCGGACACTAAATTATCCGCCATTGCCTTTGAAAACGATTGGCCTGTTTATCGCTTTGATGATGAACAAAGAACGACGCCGATGAATGTTGCACGGACGATTTTGGCTGCAGGTAGTTTATTTCCTGCTATTCTTTCGGGGGTAACGGCGGGAACATTGAGCATGAATTGGAATGAAGGAATTAACACGATGATTGCTAACGTAGGGGATTTAGTGACGAAAGTAGCTGGGACAGAATTAGTGGTCAAAGGGGAAGAAAACTTATGGTCTCATCGCCCAGCCGTCTTTATCCTGAATCATCAGAGTACGATGGATATGTTTATTGCAGCAAAATTGATTCGGAAAAATGTAAGAGGAATCGCTAAAAAAGAATTAAAAAATATGCCTATTTTAGGACAAATAATGCAAGCAGGTGGCGCTATTTTTATTGACCGAAAAAATAAAGAAAAGGCAATAGAAGCAATGAAGCCAGCGGTAGATGCGCTCAAAAGCGGCACTTCTATCATTATTTTTCCAGAAGGCACGAGAAGTAAAAGTTATACCTTAGGTAAATTCAAAAAAGGTGCGTTTCATTTAGCGATGGAAGCAGGCGTACCAATTGTGCCTATTATTATGACCAATGCGATTGATTCTATTACAGAAGGTAGTAGTGTTTTTAAACCTGCTGCGGTAGAAGTAAAGGTATTAAAACCAATTCCAACGATTGACTGGACAAAAGAAGACTTAGACCAAAATATTACTTGGATTCGAGGGATGTATTTGCAGGAATTGGGACAGGTTTAAACAATTTTCAATTAATAATTTTCAATTTTCAATTTTCAAATTATAGTCGATAAACTCGGTTTTAAATTGAAAATTGAAAATTGAAAATTGAAAATTACTAAGTATGAAACTAAAAATAGGTTTATTAGGCGGCGGTTCATGGGGAACAACAGTTGCATCATTGACAGCAAGAAATTCTCCTACCATTATGTGGGCAAGAAATGAGCAGACTGTTAAAGATATTAATGAAAATCATCGCAATGAAAAATATTTGCCTGGTGCAAAATTAACACCGTCTTTAAAAGCAACTAATTCGATTAAAATCGCCGTAAAAGATGCGGATGTGTTGGTGATGGGCGTTCCTGCTCAAAGTTTTCGGCATGTTTTAGAAGAAGCCAAACCGTATATTCGACCTTGGATTCCGATAATCAGTTTATCAAAAGGACTGGAAAAAGGCAGTAAAATGCGGATGACAGAAATTATTGAAGCGGTTATGCCTGGACATCCAGCAGGTGTTTTGACGGGGCCTAATTTGGCAAGAGAAATTATGGCAGGTCAAGCAGCAGCTTCTGTTATTGCTATGGTGGATGATACGATTGCCGTCGCTTTGCAAAAAGTATTTAGTACAGGCCTTTTTCGAGTCTATACAAATGAGGATGTTGTTGGTTGTGAATTGGGCGGTGCTTTAAAAAATGTAATTGCCATTGCCGCTGGTATGGGAGATGGGGCAGGAGCAGGAGATAATACACGTTCTGCGGTGATTACTCGTGGATTGGCAGAACTCACTCGATTAGGCGTCGCAATGGGTGGTCAACCAGCTACTTTTTCTGGTTTAGCAGGCATGGGTGACTTAGTAGCGACTTGTATTAGCCCGTTGAGTAGAAACAGGCATGTCGGCATGCAATTAGGGAAAGGGAGAAGTTTGGAGGAGATTATTGAAGAGATGTCGATGGTGGCAGAAGGCGTAAAAACTTGCGGGGTTGTTATGGAATTGGCGGAGCAATATGGCATTGAAATGCCCATTACCTCAGAAGTATACCAAGTTGTCAATCGTGGAAATACGGTCAAAGATGCTTTTAAGGGTTTATTGCGCCGAGCTTCTGGTTCGGAGGCGGAACCGGGATAGCTAAAACTATCCAGTAATTTTCTATTATTGGATAGTTTAGCTATTCTAAAATATCCAGTAACGGGAAGTTACTGGATATTAATTACGCCTTCATACTAGGTAACTTCATCAAGAGACCACCTAATTTCATCGCCTTTCCAGTATCTCCTTCAATTTTTAATCGACCTTGAATAAAAGCAGTTTGAATATTCAATTTTCCCTGCCCAATTTTTAATAAATGGTCATCCTTAATGGTAAAAGTAGCATCAGGTTTAGCGGCTTTTGTTTTGCTAATTACGGCTGGAGACTTATTTAAATCAACCTTCCAAAAAGTGTCTGTTTCTCCTGTAACATGAAATTGAAAAATGCCACTTTTAGGCTTTACGGCTGTTGGATTATCTTTTAAGTATTTTTTAATATGTGCAAAAAGTGCATCTGATTTCGCTTTTGCTTTGGTGGTACTCGCTTTAGCACCCTTCTTCGTATTACCATTTTTTTCGTAGGCTAAAATAGCGGCTTCTAATTCATTGGCAGAATCCAATAAATATTTGGAAAAAGTGCCTTGGTCGGGCATAGACTTCGCGTCTGATGTTGGGCTTATGGTAATCATTCCATTATAACTTAAAATAGTGATAATCAAACCCATTCCATCTAAAATCGGGGCCATTCCCATAATGGTATGTACTTTGTGGTCTCGAAAATACAATGGGAATTGAGGCCCGGGTACATTGGTAATCGTTACATTAAAAACAGGATTGTGCATTTCTGCCATTTGGAAACGAGAATATAGTCTTGCTGCTTGATTCGCTACTCCATAAGGTACGACCTCTGCTATTTGGGATAGCGTTTTTGCACCTATTGCTTTTTGATAAGTTTTTCCTCTAACCGTATTTTCATGAATTTCTTCTAAGCGTTCAATTGGATCTGCAATATTGGTCGCCAATTGCACCAACATATTAGAAACTTGGTTACCTTGTTGTCCTTCCTCTGATTTAGTTCGAGTTGAAATAGGGACCATCGCAACTAATGGTTTTGCAGGTAATTTCCCTTTTTCATTAAAGTATCTTCTTAATGCACCTGAGCAAATTGCTAACATCACATCGTTGAGCGTAGTGCCCATGGTTTTATTTAACTTTTTTACCCTAGCTAAAGATAATATAACCCCATTCCATTTTTTTCTCGGCGAAACAATTCCATTTAATTGGGTTGGTGGCGCAGAAAACGGCGCAGTAGGCAACTCCGCATTATTGGCTCTAGATAAAAAACCTGCCTTTATCGTAGCAGATAAGGTATCTTTAATTAATCTAGGAAATTTTAGCGGATTTTTAGCAAAACTCATCGCACTATTAGCAATCAAAGAAAACTCATTCGGTAATGGCTTAGGCTTGTAAGGTCTTGGTTCTGGAATTGGCTTGGTATTAGGCGCCATATCAAAAATGATACTCATCAAACCAGCACCTGCCGCTCCGTCAATCATCACATGGTGCATTTTAGAGATAATCGCAACCGACCCTTTGGGGACTTGAGAAACCGTATCTAATCCTTCTACAAAAGTAAAGGACCAGAGTGGGCGAGCTTGACTAAGTGGCTCACTAAATACATCAGATGCGACCCTTCTTAATTCTTTCCAACCACCAGGGTTTGGTAAAGCTATATGGGTAAGGTGCATATCAATGTCAAAATCAGGATCATCCGCCCAATAGGGATAATCCACACTCAAAGGCACATAGACCAATCTTTTTCGCAACTTAGGAATTTGATGTAATCTAGAAAGTAAGGTCTTTCTAAAAGTGTCAAAGTCCAAAGATCCTTCCATCACGATTACACTCCCCACATGCATTGGACTATTATGCCTTTCCATGTATAAAAAAGTTGCATCCATTCCAGAAATTGGTTCTAAATCAAGATTTTCTAAATTAGGTATTTTAATATTTGCCACAGTTGAGGTTTAGTTTAGTGAGCTAAAATGAAAATTTAGCGATAATTTTCAAAAAAATTCATTGATTATCTTTAATAATTCCACCAAATTATAAATAAATTAATACTTTTCAAGGAAGTTTATGAATTTCGTGATTTATAGTTTACTGTTCTAGCTCTTGATGTATAATTTTAATCTACAAATTTAACCGAATTCTTCTATTCTTTTATCCATAATCCCCCTATATTTGCCCATTAATTGACAGAATAATAGCCAACCAACCTTTTTACTCGTTTCATACAAAATACCTAAATTTAATTTAGCAAAGTCGTTAAATCATAAGTCAACTTAATTTTATTCGACTGCACCTAGAAAATATAACTTTAACACCGTTTGCAAAACACAATATATTGACATGGCAAAAAAAGAAAAAACAAAATCGTGGTTGTTTAAGCAATTAAAAAAAATACAAACACAATTGAACCAACAAATAGAGGAGGCAAAGGCAGAAATACCAACTTCTGTTCCTTTATCCGAAACAGTTGGGACGGAGCGTTATCCTGATGTTCATGTTGAATTATATCCTGATAAAATTAAGCAATATATTCAGCAAGATAGTGGTGTTACCTTTCATTGTAAAAATGGATTGGTTTTAAAAATAGCCTTATTGTCTAATACGATTCTTCGGTTTAGGTATGCTAGTACGGGCAAATTTTCAAAAGATTTTTCTTATGCTATTGACCCCAATTTTTCGCCGAAAGAAACGCCCTATATTTTTGAAGAAAAGAAATCAAAATATATTATTCAAACTAATGCGCTTATCTGCGAAGTTGGTAAAGAGCATTTGAATATTACCCTGAAGGATTTAAAAGGTAAAGTGATTAATGAAGATGCTAGTCGGAGCTATTATCACCGAAGTACTATTTTAGAAGGCGTAAGAGAGGTTAAAGTTACTAAAAAATCTCCTAAGGGAGAATGTTTTTTTGGCTTAGGAGACAAATCTTGTAGTTTAAATTTAAGAGGCCAGAAATTGCAAAATTGGTGTACGGATGCTTTTGGATATAGTGCCACTACAGACCCTTTATATCGCGCTATTCCCTTTTATTTTGGCTTACATCAAGGACTTGGATACGGTATCTTTTTTGATAATTCCTATCGGTCTCATTTTGATTTTGATGAACAAGGTAAAGAAGAAATTTCTTTTGCAGCAGATGGGGGAGATATAGATTATTATTTTATTTACGGACCTGAACTATTGACGGTTGCGGAAAAATATACTCAGTTAACAGGTTTGCCAGAATTGCCTCCAATGTGGTCATTGGGCTTTCACCAATGTCGTTGGAGTTATTACCCAGAGCAACGAGTAAGAGAAGTGGCGCAAGAATTTAGAGATAGACAAATTCCATGTGATGCCATTTATTTAGATATTGACTACATGGATGGATATCGTTGTTTTACTTGGGATAAAGACCACTTTCCGAAGCCCACTAAAATGATTCAAGACCTTAAAAAAGATGGTTTTCAAACGGTAGTCATGATAGACCCAGGTATTCGAGAGGATGAAAATTATCATGTTTACAAGCAAGGTGTCGAAAATGATTATTTCTGTAAAAGAACCAATGGAGATTTAATGCTAGGGCCTGTGTGGCCTCCTAATTGCGGATTTCCTGATTTTACCAAGCCAGCAGTAAGGGATTGGTGGGGTGATTTATATGAGGAATTATATAATGAAAATGGGGTGAGTGGTTTTTGGAATGATATGAACGAGCCAGCATTATTCAAAGTGCATCATTGCACTTTTCCAGATGAAGTATTGCATGACCATGATGGGCATACCACTAATCACGCGAAAGCACATAATATTTATGGATTACAAATGTCCAGAGCCACGACAGCAGGCCTGAAAAAATTAAATTCAGAAAAACGTCCATTTTTAGTAACTAGAGCGACCTTTTCTGGTGGGCAACGATATGCAGCGGTTTGGACAGGAGATAATATTGCTACTTGGGAACATTTGCAATTAGGTAACCGCCAATGTCAGCGATTAAGTGCAAGTGGTTTTTCCTTTGTAGGAACAGATATTGGTGGATTTTTTCAATATCCTGATGGTGAATTAATGGTTCGTTGGTTACAACTAGGTATTTTTCATCCATTCTATCGAGTTCATTCGATGGGTAATAACGATGATGGTTCGGCGGAAGTAGATGCGAAAAAAGTCAAGGAGCGAGACATGAAAGACCGATTAGACCAAGAACCTTGGGCTTTCGGTAAAGCCTTTACACCAGAAGCGAAGGCTGCAATCGAGTTGCGGTATCAGTTATTACCTTATTTATATACGACTTTTTGGCAGTATGTTCAAAAAGGTACGCCTGTTATTCGATCGTTATCTTTTTATGACCAAACAGATGAAAATACTTTAACTAAAGAAGTAGAGTTTATGTTTGGGGACCATATTTTAGTTGCGCCTGTAATTGAACCAAATACTAAAAAAGTAAAAGTATATTTACCCAAAGGAACTTGGTATGACTACTGGACAGGTGAAAAATATAAGGGTAGACAAAGCATTAAGTACAAAGTAGGTCTAAGTACTTTTCCGATGTTTGTCAAAGCTGGTGCAGCTATTCCACATTATCCTGTGATGCAATATACAGGGGAGAAAAAAGTAGAAGAATTAAGCTTAAAGGTTTTTGTTGGCACGAATGAAAGTCGGGTTTATGAAGATGCTGGAGAAGGATATGCCTATACTAAAGCTGATTATTCTTTAAGGATATTTTCTACCAATAGTGATAAGGGAAAATTTCAGATTAAACAAATACAAGTTGGAAAATATAAAACGGACTATTCCTACATTAAATTAGAAATAATGGGTTTTAATGAATCTGTTAAATCCTGTTTAATTGATGGAAAGAAGGTGAATTTTAAGCAAAAAAATACTTTTTTAGAGGTGAAAATTAAGGCTGAATTTAAGATATTAGAAATTGAATCATAAGGTGAGATTTTTAGTTTTAAGAAGTGTCTATCTACTAAATATAATTATCCGTGTCCCTTTATTAATCAGAGGTAGTAACTTTATACCACAGATGAAGGTACACGGATATTAGAAAAAATAATAATTTTTACTTTATCCATTTTTTGAGAACGTAACGCTGTATTCGTGGACTTATGGGGTATTTTTGCTGAAATGAGACTGTTCAAATAACTGGGTTTAGACAAAATTTGAATATTGAAAATCAGGACTTTACTGCCTACTGCCACTGTTGACTGCCTACTGTCGTTGAAATTATAGGATAGCATCAATTATTCTTTTCCTTTTGCGCCAGTTGCTGTTGCAGTTTTAATAATTTTTCTTCTGCTGCTTTAATCTGACTACCCAAATCAAATAATTTGTCTTTCCCTTCTTTATAAGCACGCTCTGCGGCGACTTTTTGCTTTTCAAATTCATCTTTCCTTTTCACTTCTTCCGCAATTTGTTTAGCTGTATCTTCCTTTACTTTGGTAATTTGCTCTCTAGCTTGTTGTTTGGCTTCATAGATTTCCTCGGAAGTTTCTTTTTCTACCCTTGCAATCTCATCGAAAGATTTCTTGCGAGCAGTTTCTGCATCTTGTCGATATATTTTCTTTTTATTATCTGTATCGGTACGAATTTCCGTTAATTCCGTTCTCGAAACCGCCTCTGCATCTGCAATTTCTGCTTTTAACTCTTTTACTCTAGTTTCTCTTTGCTGTTTGAGTAAGGCTTCTGCTTCTGCTCCTTGCTTCTTAATAGCGGCGATTTCGTTAGCTAAATCCTCTTGGGTAGTCGCAATTTGTTCAGCGGCTGTTTTTCGAGCGGCTAAAACAGATAAAGCAGTAGTTTCCTTCTCTTTAGCTGCTTTTTCTTTAGCTGCTTTTATTTCCTGAGCAACTTGATTTTTGATAGTTGATAATTCTTCGGTGGCTCTATCTTTCGCTGCTGCCAAATTATTGGCAATTAACTGTTTTTCATTGGTTGCTTTTGTTCTAGCAGCATTTACTTTTTCTGCTTCTACTTTTTGTGTAGTAGCAATGGCTTCTGCTGATTTTCTTTTAGCTTCCGCAATAGATTGCGCTGCTTCTTGATTTATTTTTACTTCTTTTTCTTTGATGTTTGCAATAGCTTGTGCGGTAGCCTGTTGGATTTCAGACAACTCAGAAGCAGCACGTTCTTTAGCCGTAATGACTTCTTGTGCAGAAACGGTTTTTACTTCTTTTTCTTTATTTTTAGCAGCGGCTATCTTTTTTGCTGCCTCTTCTTTAATTAAAATAATTTTATCAGCTGCTGTTTTTTGAGAAACAGCCACATCTTCTGCATATTGCGTTTTTGCTACCTTTACGCTTTCATTCGCAGCTTTAACCTGTGCGGCATTTTCACTTTGTAAGGTAGCAATTTCTTCATCTGCTTTCTTTTTAGCCATTGCAATTTGCTGTGCCGTTTTCTGCTTAACGGTCATTTCTTCTTTTTTTGCTTCCGCAATTGCTTTCTGTAGTTCAGCTTCTACTTTTTCCAATTTGGCGGAGGCTCTTTCCTTGGCAGTTGCTACTTCTGCTGCAATTTTAGTTTTTTCGGTTTTAGCTTTATCTCTTGCAGTTGCCACTTTCTCTGCTTCCTCTTTAGTAATCTTGGTAATAGAAGTTGCAGCATTTTCTTTGGCAGCTATTACATCTTGCGCCAAAGAAGATTTTTCTTCAGCGGCTTGACTTTGAGCCGTTTGTACTTCTTTATTGGCTTTTGTTTTTTCTTCCGCTACTTGGTTATTAATATTTCCTAATTCTTCAGCGGCCTTTTTCCTAGCTTCAGAAACTTCAATTGCTCCAGCTTCTTTCGCTTTAGCAATAGTCGCTTTAATATCTGCCATCTCTGCTGCCAATGCTTGTTGAGTAATAGCAATTTCTTCGGCCGATTTCCGTTTGGATTCAGCGACATTAAAAGCAGATTTTTCCTTTTCTAAAACAGCATTTTCTCTAATTTGCGCCACCTTTTCAGCCGTTTCTTCTTGGACTTGTAAAATCTGTTCTGCGGCTGTTTTTTTAGTTGTTACAACTTCCTCCGTTGTTCGATGCCTTTCTTCTTTGGCCTTTTTCCGTGCTTCGGTGATTACTTGAGTTGTTTCTTCTCTAATTTTGGTTAATTCGTTTTGAGAATTTTCCCTTGCAGAAGCTACTTCATCCGCATATTCTAATTTTGCCAGATCTAATTTAATTTTAATGGATTTGATTTCTTGAGCAGCTTTTTCGCGGGCATCAGCAACTTGCTCTGCAGCCGTTAATTTAATCCGTTCGATTTCTGTAGCAGACCGCTCTCTGGCTACTAGTATATCCGTATTTATCTTTTCCATTTCAGAGGCAGCTCTTTTTTTAGCTTCCCCTACAGAGCCAGCAATTTCTGCTTGTGATTTTTTAATTTCGGCATCCTTATTTTTTCTAGCAGTTAGTACCTCTTGGGCATATTCTGACTTTTTTTCTGCGGCTTGTTCTCTAGCAGTTGCAACTTCCGCTTGTAATGTGCGCTTAATTTCCTCTGCATTTTTTCGTTCGGTCTCAATTTCTGTTCTTAATTTTATTTTGGTTTCTGCCAATTCCTTTTTTAATGCACCTAATTCTTCATCATTTAACTGACTTATATCCGTAACTCTTCTTGCAGAACCAGGAGAAGTTCTACTAATAGGGCTCCCTGTGTTATTTTGTTTAACCGCCCGATCACTAGCTACTAAAGGCACATCTTTGACACCGCTTTCGTCTAAATTTTTAATAAAACAAATAGCATTTCGCATTAAATCAGCTTGCCGACTATCGTTAATCGTCATTTTACGCATCTGATTGCTAATGTTATTTTTAATATAAAATAATGGCGTTCTCGAAGAAGCAAACCATTTAACGGCGGCTACATCCAATTGGAGTAAGTTCTCATTAACAGGTGTTTCTCCTTGCTTTTTTGATTGATTATTTTCAATAAAACGGTAGCTTTTACGATTTTTATTACCATCCATGAAAATTATTTCATCATTCTGGTTAAAGGAAACGCCACCTTTGGAATACATTCGAGCAGTAATGCCTTTCTCATCATTAATTAATTCCAATCCATAACTATAAGTCCCACGGACTACTAGCGTAACTTGGTTGGTATTAAGAATTTGTGTTCCATCGATGGTTTTATTACCTGCAATAACCCGACTGCAATCTTGTGCCCAAGATAAAGGACCAAAAGCAAGACAGCTGACTAACATCAAAAGTTGTAAAAAGTATCGCTGCTTCATAAGCTATTAATTTTTATGGTCAAAACCACTAGAATTATTTGTTGACGCCAATTTTATGACGGATAACAAATAATATTTAGTTGATGTATTTATCCAATTTAGCAAATAAAATTGGATATAAAAAATTTAAGGGTGTCTTTGATTCTGGTTATCAAACGATTGAATAATAAAGATTCGCTGTGCAAGGGAGATTTTAACTATATTTTGGTATTTAGTTGACTTTCTCTATAGGGTAAGGTTTGGTAAATATATTAAAGTTCTTAATAATTATCAAAATAAAATGAATTTATCGGGTAATCAACAAAGGATTAAGCCAATTAGTAGTCAAAAATCGGTAATTTTTTTGAGGTTAGTCAAGTGATTATGGTGTTATGGAATATAGGTATT
>Ga0129327_10000099_pt1 | contig 47316 bp, 86 predicted proteins | sample CPBDNA_6_FD_111799 | JGI IMG/M metagenome (GOLD analysis project Ga0129327, IMG submission 111799) | Freshwater to marine salinity gradient microbial communities from Chesapeake Bay, USA - CPBay_Spr_31_0.8_DNA | ecosystem: Environmental > Aquatic > Marine > Coastal | place: USA: Chesapeake Bay... | reverse complement strand
GGTACAATCGCATACCAGTTAGCCACCTCTTGAATACTGAACAACTTTGCGTGGCGATCACGGTGGGATTGTCTGGTCGTGCTTTTCAATGCCGACAGGTGCATAAGCATTGTCCTGATGCCTAGGTCTACCTGAGCCTGCTTAGCCTCTTCACGCCGAGCCGTTCGCATGGCCCCGACAATCTCAGTCTGTGCAATGCGCCGCGCATCGAACTGACTAACGCCGATCCTTGCTTCAATATTCTCGGCGATCTTGCGAGGGCTAAGGCCTTCAGCCATGCCGCGAGATAGCGTAGACGATAGATCCCCCTTCATGCTGTCAGCTATCTTTACCATCTCGTTAAAGCTGCGAGCCTGCAACAGGGAAAGCCTGCGACGGTATGGCGCTGTGGTCAGAAGGTAATCCAGGGTTGGCCGGCTCATCAGGTATTCAGCGGACTGTATAGAGATGTTCGAATAGGCCAGCGCTGTACCTTGCACGTATGCAGGGGTAACATACCCTGAAAGCATCCAATTCGATTGTGGCGTACCTTCGTCAATCAGCGTATCAATCAGCCGCGCAATCTCATTATCCATGTTCGCCAGGGTGAAATCATCCAGCTCGAAAATGTAAGTCTTTTGCTCGGCATTCACGGCATTCAGGGTAACGACCTTGTACGGTACGCGCTTTAGGATTGCCAGCACTCCCTTGCCTATCGCGTCGATTCGTCGGGCGAAGTCTTTCTCGGCTCGCTGAACCCTGCGCTGTTGTCCGGTTGGATCTGTTGCGGAGGGCAGGATTGGTGACGCCGCCATAGTAAATAATCCTTGCGCTATTCGTTTGGTTTGACGTAAATTGTACGCCACATAGGAGGGGTTATGCTCAAGAAAACGCTAAAACAGAAGGTTCGCGACTGGTGCGACAAGGCCTATCCGAAAAAGATCGACGTAGGGTTCAAGCCTGAGCATCGACCGCTGTTCAACCAGCAATGCCACAACAACGCCGATCACATGGTTCGCTGTGGTGATGCTGTGTCTATTGCGGAGGTTGTGATCATCAACGACAATACCTGCACGCTTCACTATATCAACATGGACGATCAGGGCTTGTATTTTGACGCAACCCTTGGATATCAGTATTCGGGTTGCGATTATCGACTGATCCGACTGCTACATAAATTCAAGGATTATCCGGGGACGCACCTTGAGGATGAGAAGGCTCGAATCTGCCTTGATGCGCTAGGCAAGTGGAAATATAAGTTGCATGATCCGCTGGACCTTCTGTAAAACAAAGCCCCTAATCAAAGGGGCTTTTTTCATTGCGCAGGAATTGCAGGATCAGGTTCCGGATCAGGCTCGATATCGGGGAGAGGCGTCAATTCATCCTCGGTGTACGTATACCCTGAAGCCTCAATCATCCGCTTGATACTGAACACCAATTCACCGCTAGCAAGCATCTTCTGATTCACATCGGCCATGAGCACGACGTTAGCCAGCATTTCACCCTGCGACGCTTCAGTAAGGTCGTCCCAGCAAACGCTAGTCTCTACCGTCAGCAGCACACCGAGGCGCATAAGGTGCGCAACGAACGTTTCAATGTCAGAGGACAGGGTATTGAGGCGACGACCCTGGCAGCGCTTGTTGAACGTCTTCTGGTCTTCAGTCGATGCGCGCTCGCCAGTCTGATTTCCAACAATGATCTTGGATGGGATGCGGATAGAGGCGCAGAAGGACTGTAGCGATACGTCGAATGCTGGCAAAGGATCTGGAACGTTAGCCACAAGAGGATTAACGGTAGCGCCTTGAGTAATGATCGTCTGATCAATGCCTTTCGACATTCCTACAGTTACTTCATTGAAGATTTCTTGCAGTTCTCCAACTGGTACGCCATGTGCGCGGGCAATCTGGTCTAGCTGTACATCCTTCTCGAAGTTGATAGCCAATTGACGGCTGGCGTTCTTCAGGAATGATTCACCGGAGCCACCAAGAACCTTCTCCATGTTCACGCAGTCATTGAAACCTGCGAGCAGGAACGGAATCCCGTTACGAATGTCGCCAAGGATAACGACACGATCCGGATGCAGCGTAACCATGCGCCCAGGTTCGGCGGTCGTGTTGTTGTCTACTGCGTTCTCGCGGTACAGAAACTCTTTTGGCTGACCGAACCGAATGTCTTTAGGATCGTCGTACCAAGAGGCGATGGCTAGCTGACCCTCCCATGCCGGGATGATATTGATTAGCTGGGCTTCTGACGCCTTACCTACTGGCTTATCCCATTCCTTAGAGTCCTTGAATTGCAGGATAATCCCGGAATAACGACCAACGAGACGGCGCATATCAGCATCGCGGAACTTCTCCCACAGCTTTAGGCGCTTGGCTAGCTTCTTGAATTGAGCTTCCCAGGGGGTAGGAGCCTCGGCTCGATCCTCCTCGTCACCTTCCACGAGTTCTGGATCGTTGCTCCAGCAGTGTTCGTTCAGCGTCATTACCGCGCCGTGAGCAATACCTCCACGCTCGAACAGACGGTAGAAGTCACCGAAGCACAGCTGCTCCTTGTAACCATAAGATTCCCATGCACAGGGCCTTCCGGCGTCCAATCCGCCATGCATCAGCGATTGACGTGCAGCAATCGTCGCCCGCTCGCTCAGTGCCGAGTTAAGCGCCATCTCTAGTGCAGGCGTGCGTTTCACAGTCATAAAATAGGGCCTCGTAAATTATTTCCATTATACCTTGCGCGGGAGGTTGGATTCGGCTAAGGTTTGTGGACATTAATAGGAGGGTGGATGGTATGAAATTGGTTGAATTGTTGGCGAAGGAATTGGCGGAATGGCCTGAGAATGTCGTTGTTTATTTCCAATGGGGAAATGGCGAGGTTTTCGCTACATCTAAAGGCTTTCCAACAGAATACAATGACGGTATTTGGTATGTAGTCGGATCAGATATAGAGATGGCATATAACGCGCCAATGTACGATAAAAAGCTTGATCTTGCAGATGATCACGATACAGCAAACGTGAACAGGGCCCAATGGCAAGCCGAGCGCGACCGTCAGAAGGGTGGCGAGTGGAAGCGGCATCGTGGCAATTCTCAGCCTGTGGATGAAGGGACTTGGGTAGAAGTAAAGCTTCGCTGCGGCGATATCCAACAAGGCTTGGCGAATGCGTTCTTGTGGCGCCATTTTGATTGCGATGTGGCTGCGAACATCATGAAATACCGAGTAATCAGCCAGCCACAAGCGGAGGAGGTAGAGGTGAAAGATACGACAATTGGAACACTGAGCTACAAGGTAGAGATTGACACCACCGAGGCTAGTCAGGCTATTGATGATCTGACTGCCAAATGGGATCAGATCGAAACCCCATTCAAATGGCGCGATGAAGTCACCGAACTCAATGCCTACATCGAAAAATATACCCGCGAGCGTGACGCCATAATTGAGCGACTGGCAAGCGAGGGGTTTGCGCTGATTCCTCCAGTGGTTAGCGTTATGTCGCAGTTTGAGGGTGTCGATATGGGCGATTGGCGGAATTGGGAGTACGATGACGTAGTTGAGTGCATTAGCGTTCCCATGAAGCACGATGGATACTACACGGAGGGGCAACTTTACAAAATTAAGTCAGTTGATCGAGATGACCAAGGATCTTCAGCGGAGGTTGATGTAGTTTCTGATAGAGAAATCACTCTCTGGTGTCCGGCCTCATCATTCAAATTCATCCGCCGACCATAATCAACCCAGCCACACAAAAAACCCTGCTTCGGCGGGGTTTCTTTTGCCCGTGATAAACTATCGGCTATCTATTGGAGGCTTGCATATGCTTGACGAATACGAAGGCCTTATTTCTAGCGATGAGAGGCCAGACATCTAATGAATACCCGCGTAAACGTCCGAGTGGCTGTAAACGCTGCGTCAATCCGCCGAGAGCAACATAACGGTCGCGAGCATATCGTGGTGCCTTCGTTCACTCTTCCAGATGGCGTCATCATGAACAATGGGCTCTATCCTAAGGAAGAGATCGACAAAGCCTACAAAGGACTTGAGGGAACCCTTGCACCACTGTCTCACCCAATGGTGGATGGTGATTACGTTAGCGCCAGACAGCCTGAGGCGATCAACGCCTACCATGTTGGTGCCTGGAATCGAAACGTTGAGCGAGTCGGTCACAGAGTCAGTATTGAAAAATGGATCGATGTAGAGTTCGCCAAGAACACTGAGGGCGGTCGAGCACTGCTTGAGGCCATCGACAAGGGCGAGCCAATCCATACCTCTACCGGCATCTTCCTTGATCGCGAGATGACCCCGAACGCTGATGGTTATGGGTGGATTGCAAGGAATATGGTTTTTGACCATGACGCTCTGCTTTTAAATGAGCAAGGCGCGGCAACCCCGGAAGACGGCGTAGGCATGATGGTCAACAAGACCTTCGTTATCAATTCTGCGATTCCAGTTGTTAACGAAGACGCCCTAGATGACTCATACGGCGAGAAACTTGCAATCTTGAGCGAGGCAGTCAAAGAGCGATTCGCTACTTCGGACTCTTACGCATACGTGCAAGACTTCGATGATCGTGCGCTGATCTACGTTACTCCAGAAGGAACTTACACTATCGACTATCACTACGAGGGTGACAATCCAATCCTCACTGGTGAATCGAAAGTAGTGACTGTTGAAACGTCGTATAAGGTTAAAACTAACGCAATCATGGCTAACTTGAAAGCTATGGTAAAATATTTCAGCACCAAAACTAAACCGCCTGTACAGGCAAACGTAATCGAGGAAGTAGATATGACCCCTGAGCAGGTTCAGGCCATCGTAGACAAGGCGCTTGAGGCTACTAATGCTTCCCTCGCTTCTGTACAGGCCGAAAACGAAAAGCTTAAAGCAGATGTATTGGCTGCTAATACCGCTATTCAGGCTAACGCCGAAGCAGGCCTGAAAGACAAGCGCGCCGCGGTATCCGCAGTACACGGCGAAGTTGTTGCAAACGCCCTGTCCGGCGAAGCTCTGGATGCAATGTTCGCCAGCGTTCAAACTGCTGCCGGCATCTTGTCGGGCGGTGTTTCCACTAACGCCAAAGACGAGTTCGAAGGCTATAGCTTGAACCAAGCTGATCAGGAGGCCAAATAATGGCTAACGTTATCTGGCGTGGTCCTGTGCATCTTGCACAGCCTGATTCGCGCACTCTGAAGTTCACTGCTGCGACCTTGCCTGGTTTGGCTGTGTCGATCACTGCGGGCCAGTTCGTGTTGGCAGCAACCTCGAAGGTTGACTTCTTCATCACCCATAACCGCGCCTACATCGGCGAAACCGTGGATACCGCTGTTCCTGCTGGCGAGACTGGAGAAGCATTCAAGCCTGTTCCGCAGTACGAGTTCAATGTTCGCTTTGCTGCTGCAACCTACGCTCCAGGCGCAGTGCTGAGCATTGCTAACGGCCAATTTAAGGCCGCCGTTGCCGGTGAAGTTGCTGTAGCTGTGTTTGATGAGGCTGCATCCCGCGCAATCGCTGCAAACGGCCTCGGTGACATCCGAATCCTCGCTAACTCTTACGTGGTGTAATAAGACATGCCTATTTTGACTTTTAACAAAGAGCAAGAGGCCGCCGTTATCGGCAAGCGCCGCGCTCACAACGCCCGCCAGGAACGTCTCGCAAAAGAAAGCGAAGGCGAGCTGATCGGTAACGCCTATACCATCCCGCGTGATGCTTGGGCTACCTACGACCAAGACTTGATCACTTTGCAGCGTGCTCAACTCGGTGTGTTCAACGACTTGTCAAGCCTGCAAAAGAACGTGCCAATCGGCAAGGTTCTTAACTACTTCTCCAAAGTCTCCGACTCTGGCGAAGTGAGCAGCTCGCTGGATGGCCGTAGCCGCGCCAAAGCAGACGCACCGGTTCTCGATTACGAAGGCACTCCGCTGCCGATCTACGACACCACTTTCACCTTCGGCTGGCGCGATGTTGAGGCTGCTCGTCAAGATGGTGGCTGGCAGTATCTGGACGCCGCCACTCGTGACAACGGCAACCGCCGCATCATCGAGAAGCTTGAAGACCTGGTTGTTAACGGCGACACCAAGTTCAACGTTAGCGGCGCTCAGGTCTACGGCCTGCGTACTGCTCCAGGCCGCGCTACCGGCCTGTTCGGTAACTTCGACCTCGTGACCGCTACCGGCGCTCAGTGGGTTTCGGCAATCACCAAAGTTCTTCAAGGACTGCAAGCCAAGAACTACTACGGCGGTGTGACTGTATACCTTAACTACGGTGATTGGTTCGCAATGTCGGTTGCCGACTACGTGACCGCAGCCCCACAGAACACCATCCTGACTCGCATCATGGCGATCCCTGGCGTTCTGGCAATCGTTCCTTCGACCGCAGTACCTGCCAACGAAATTCTGGCAGTGGTCAAAGAGCGTCGGGTTGTTGAGATCCTGACTGGTATGCCTGTTACCACTATGCCGATTGAACGTAAAAACTTCACCGACGAGTACAGCTTCCAGATCATGACCGCAGTTGCTCCACAGTTCAAGCGTGATTATGCTGGTAACGCGGGTTATGCCCAGTTCACCAAGGGCTAATCTGCTGAGTTAAAATAGGGGCCTTAGCGGGCCCCTTTTTATTGAGGTTTAGAAATGAAAGAGTTTGAGATTACAGAGAAAGGTGTGTTTGTTGGCGGAGTAGAACTTGATGTTGGCACTCGTGTCAAACATGAGTCGCTGCCAGTTACTCTGGTAAACAAGGCTGTCGAGGTTGAATCGGTAGAAATCGAAGCTCCACGCCGTGGCCGACCACCAAAGGATAAAGAGTAATGGCTAGATTCCGCGTGACATACCCAACGAACGGCCTTGAGGCTGGCGACATCGTAGAAGCTGACTCATGCCCGCAGTGGCTCAGGGGTAAGTGCGTATCGCTGCCTGAAGAGGCTTTGAAGGTGCTTGAGGTTGCCAGCCCTAGAGCCAAACGCCATACAGTAAAAAGCACTCGTGATTGAGGGCTTTTTTACAGACCTTGTATCTCAGACACGATGTCCCTATCTATTTTGAACCATTCAGTGGCTCCATCAAAATATCTAAAGCCGCAGCTTTCTAGCCTTGAATGGTAGTGCTTTTCGAGAGCTGCGATCTCGCAGCCCTCAGATTCAAAAGTATGGATTACTTCGAATTTGAACGGAGTTCTCTTTCTGAGCTTCGTTTGTCGATCTCGCAGCTTGTTAGCTATCCCGACTTTTATGTAGGCTCCGCAATCACTCCTGAGCAGATACAAGTGAGCTGGTTTATCTACGTCAAACCCAGGAACGCTGCACTTTGGACATCCGCTTCCTCTAAGATGTCTATTTGGCGATTGCAAGAATGATCCGTGATCTTCGCAGATAATTTCAAGCTTCTTTGAGTCTCCTGAATAAGTTGATTCTACGTAGCAATATTTGTTGTTATGCACCGCATTAGCCTGCAATAGAAATTCAGAAAAAGGCTTTAACCTCTTTAGCGCATTTAATTCGTCGGCGCACCTAGAGCACCCTTGTCCTCCGGTATGCGCGTTAGGAGTCATAAGGAATACTCCGTGCGTTCTGCAAATGATCTCTAGCTTCTTGTCATTTCTTACGTAAAAAGATTTTTCGTATGAGTACCTGTCGCCATGAACAGATATCGCAGACTGAATGAACTGATCTGTTGTTTTGGTGTTTAGTCTCGATTTCTTCTGTTTTCCGCACTCTGTACATCCCTGTCCAGCAAGGTGAGACATTGGCGACTGGAAGAAAACGCCATGATATGGGCACGTTATAGCGGTAGGAGATGAGTTGTTCCTGTAGATAGAGTGCTCGTATGAGTAAAATCCATCATGCGTTTTTGATGATCTCGAAACGAATTCAGAAAGCTTCAATCTTTTAGGCATGCATCCTCCGATTTTAAATACATTATGCCGTGATAGAATTGTCATTGCAACCAATAAATGGTGAAGAAATGCCGACTTTAGACCAGCTAAAAGCGTTCCTTACGTCAATGGGAGTGCCTCTAGCGCCTGATTTTGTACTACAGGCTATCCTTGATGAGGCTGCGGCTGTCGAGCAGTGCCTTATCGGGGCTGGATACTCCGACTCTAAAATCTTGCTGATTATGCTTTACCTGATGGGCTTGATGTCTATCCCAGGCTCTTCGAAATATATCAGTTCTCAGACGGCGCCAAGCGGCGCAAGTCAGTCTTTCCGGTACACGAACGAAACAGATGCGTTCAATAATGTTCGAGGGCTTTTATACAACCTAGATAAGTCTGGGTGTACAGACGGCTTGATCCCTGTGATTGGCGCAAGTGCTGGCCTGTGGGTATCAACTGGCGGGAAGTGCTGCTAATGATGCGTTTAGACTGGACTCCATCAGGCTATATGTTCGTCGAGATTGACGAGGCAAGGCCTGCTCCAAATAAAAACGCTGAGCGTCCAAAGGTTGAGATGGTCGGCGGCTCACCTGAATCAAGTCATCGCGATCTACCTATTCCGCTGATTGGCGCAGGGTTCATCATGGTTCTAGTGTTTATTGCTGGGATAGTCATCGGCATGGGGATCGCATAATGGCATTCATGTCCGCGTGGTACATGATCGACACCGCGACCGTATATCCAAGGCTCGCAGAAGGCGAATGGGGCGGTCCTGTAACATACGGAACCCCTTACATCATCCTGTGCGGCCACGAAGGCGTATCCCGTCAATCCCGAGACACTGAGGGCGCAGAGTTCGTTACTCGTGACATTTACTACACGGGCGACGTGCGCCCAAAGTATCTAGACAGAATCGCATACGGCGACACTACCGCACAAGCATGGGACGCAGTACAGGCCGCAGAGATTCGCAAGATTGCGCGTCACGGCATGTCGGCGTTTGGCTATGAGGATGAGTACGACTTGGAGACTGTCTAATGCCAGTCCGTGGCCTGCGCGAAGTTCGCCAATCACTCAAGCGCATTACCGGCGAGATTAGCGGGCCAATGGCTGAGCGTGCGTTAACCGAAGTTCTGATAACGGCTGCCGGTTACGCTGCAACAATGACGCCAATCGATACTAGCAACCTGATTAATAGTCAGTTCCGCCAGATCACAAAATCAGGCAGCAAGGTTTCGGGTATGCTTGGATACACAGCAGCCTATGCAGCAGCCGTACACGATGCCAAGGGAACGCTAAAGGGTACAAACACGCCGCGTTCAACTTCAGATCCGTCACGTGGCAATGTGTGGGACCCTGACGCCGAACCCGGATTCCTGCGCAAAGCATTCGAAGACTCAGACGCACGCCGCGATATCGACTCAATCATTGAAAGGCATATGAAAATCTAATGAGCCATACACCTATCAATCTGTTTCGAGACTGGCTAGAGGCTTACGTTTCGACTGCTGGCTATACGATCAGTCGCGGCATGTGGGAAGAGACGAATAACTCAACCAAGAAGTTCGTGGCCGTCTGGTCTAATCCTGGCCGATCTCCTAATGGTGATATCCAGTATCCGCAGATTCGCGTGATCGTAACCGGTCGCGCTAATGGTCGTGCGCTTGGGGATACAGAGGCTTCCGAGTTGTTCGCGGAATCCCTGTTTGATGCAGCTATTGAGCACTTTTCAACAAGTTGCATGATGAATATTCGCCCGCTTGGAAGTATTCAGGGTCCTTATTACACAGAGACAAATCGAAACTGGTACGAAATCAACTTCGAGCTGGCATGTTAAACTATCCGTATCTGCTCGTTTTGGGCGGTACTTTCAACTTCAAAGGAGGTGCCTTGTGGCCCTTAACTGTGCAAGTTCCAAATTCGTAGGCAAGAGCGTACTCGCTGAGTTTGCACTTGCTTGCGGCGATGTAGATCCTATGACCCTGACATGGCTTCCTCTGGGCGCAGCTCGTAACAAGTCGATCACTATGTCTGCCGATACCGTTGACGCAACCGCTGACGACTCGGTTGGCAGCTTCCGTGACACCTTGATCACCTACAAGACCTTCGAAGTCTCGATTGACGGTGTAACCAAGCGCGACGACGGCACCACTTCGAACCAGCAGCTTCTGGCCGAACACTTCGTCAATGACCCGCAGCCATACGTGTGGATTCGTCTGACAGGTCCAATCAAGACCACTATCGGTTTCTGCATTCTGACCGAATTCAGCGAAGAGTATCCTTACGACGAGATCGCCACCTACTCGATGACTGCAAGTGCAACCGGTCGTCCTGGCGGCCTGCCTAGCGTGATCGTTGAGGCTACCCCTATCCCTGTAGTGTCGGTAACCACGACTCCTGCTACTGCCAGCGTGGCAATCGGTAACGTAACAAACATTGACTCGGCAATTCTTCCTGCTGCTGCCAACCAGGCGGTAGTATGGACTACAAGCGCCCCGTTGGTTGCCAGTGTTAACAGCTCTGGTCGCGTATCCGGCTTGACTGCGGGATCAGCCACGATCACAGCTACTTCAGTAGTAGACCCTACGAAAAGCGATACAACCGTGGTTACGGTGGCATAAAAATAAGGGGCCGAAAGGCCCCTTTCTTATTCAAATATTGAAACTATTTCGTCGTCATATCTAAACCATTCCGTAGCGCCATCAAATCCTTTAAATCCAGCGTTCATAAATCTCGCGTGTAGCGCTCTTTCTTTCTGCATTGCCATAAATCCAGGCATTTCTTTTTGACCGATTACTGAAAATTCGAAAGGTGTTTTCTTTTTTAATGCAGCGAACCTGGCGCCAGGCTTGTTACTTATTCCTATCTTAAGGAATGCCCCGTCTTCAGATTTCAGGCAGTACAAAAATCCATTAGACCCCTGATTAAATCCAGATACTGCACATCCTGGACACCCTCTTCCGGACAGCGCAGATGTTAAGGAAACAATTCTTTCGCCATGTGTATCGCATGCGGTAACGAAATAGCTTTTATGCGCTGTGGGGCTGATCTTGTGCCATCTAATAAACTTAACGCCAAACAGCTCAAGTCTTTTCTCGTTTTCCTCCAGTGACCAGTAATGGCTTTTTGCACAACGACATGGATTTGCATTTCCGCAAAGTCCGGATGTGGATGATGTCCATACTGAGCTTATTCCCGCCTTAGCGTATTCGTCGCTCTTGCATTTAGGGCAATGGACATCCCAAAGCCTTCTTGACTCAGATCTAACAAAGTACGTTCCGTGCGTAAATCGTCCAGAAGACATAAATATATTTGTTGCCTCTTCGTCACCTCTTTGCCTTTCACGCTGAACAGCCTCCACCGCACCGATAGAGCAACAATATTTTCTTTCAAGTAACGTACTTATGCGACATTCGTTTTCCTCGTTGTGTTTTAAGCAGTAAGTTTTTACAGTCGATGTTCTTGCCGTTCTAGAAGTTTTTATTTCGTCAATCCTGACGCATATTTCTTTTGCTTTTCTTGAGGCGCGCAAAATCTGCTGACGCATCGTATAATTAACCTTGGCAGAGCACGAGCAAGATAGCTTTTCATCTCGAACAGAAGTCCTATTCATATGTATTTCTGGCCAAAGCTCGCTGTCGGAAGAGCATACGCTGCAAGCAACTATGTAGCTTTTCCCAGTGCTGATTGATCCTTTGATTTCCGCATACACAAAAATCGTAGATCCGGACGCTGATACCCAAGACTTACCAATCAGCGATCTTCTCAAATCCTTGATCATTAGATAATCCTTATTTTACAAATGAGTCAATTGTATCTGTTCGTAGAATTTAGTCAACCACAAAAATGCTAAAATGGATCATTATTTTTATGGACGCGAAAAATGCGCAAGCCCATCGTCAGCATAGGGGAGATTGGCGTTTCAGCAGGCGATCGCGAATTTCTGTTTCGGCCATCGCTTTCGGCTATGGATTCACTAGGCTCGCCAGCCGAGATCGTGGAGAAATTCACCGCCCTGTTCGAGCCGCCAAAGATCAACCCGTTCTGGCCGTCGCAGTCTTATCGTGCATGGGAGCGAGACGTAACGTCAATCGCCTATGACGTGCTTGTGGCTTGCTGTGAGGATGATGCAACCCCGCTTGTCGGCCATATGGGTACGCGCTGGGGGTCGTTCGTGATGGGCGCTATGCCGCATCAGGACATGGTTCACCTGGCGCGCTCACTGATGCGTCACGGGATCATCGGTCTAAAGCCTGAAGGTCTGCCAGCTAAGCCAGTGAAAGAATACACAGCAGAGTTCAACGCCCGCGAATTCGTATCGCAAGCCGTCGCGCACCTTGGCATGTCAACCGCCGAAGCCTGGAATCTCACAATGACAGAGTTCTCTGGCGCCATGCAATCCAAGTTCGGCAAGCCAGAGACGATTCCGGTAGAAGAACACGACGACGCAATGGCGCGACTCGCTGAAATTAACAAGCTTCGTCAGAATCAGGTGAAGAAATGAGCAACCTTGGCACTATCACGTATACCGCTGAAATTGATACGGCGAAACTAGTTACCGGAACGACTCAGGCCGAGCGCCAGCTAGACAAGCTTGACACGTCAATGTCAAAGGCGGACGCATCTTCAAAGACTTTTACTAGCACTCTATCTAAACTTTCGGGGGCAATTGCGGCCGTTGTTGCTGCTAACGCACTGAGGGATATGGCAGACCTCGTTCAAAAATACCAGGAGATGTCTGAGCGAGTACAGATGGCTACTGCCAGCCAGGCCGAGTTCGAAATGGTACAGAAGCGTTTGCTGTCTACTGCGAACGCAACCTATCGCTCGCTTGGTGAGGCGCAAGAGCTTTACATTAGGACTGCTGATTCTCTTAGGTCTATGGGATACAGCACTTCTCAGGCTCTAGACGTTACCGACTCTTTGTCTTTCGCTTTTGTTAAAAACGCAACATCTGCTGACCGGGCAAGCGGCGCAATCGCGGCTCTTTCAAAATCTGTGAACAAGGGAAAGGTTGAGGCAGATGCGTGGGAGACGGTGATCGCAGCCGTTCCATCGGTCATTGAAGATATTGCGCTCGCTAGCGGAAAAACAGCGGCTCAAGTTCGTGCCCTTGGTGCTGCCGGTAAGTTGACGGCAAAAGATCTTACAGAGGGCCTGAGAAAATCACTTGACGAGAACGCAAAGTCCGCAGCCGCTATGTCCAACAACCTTGTTGATGCAAGTGTTCGGACAAAAACAGCGCTCACTGCCGTATTGGTTGAGATTGAAAACCAGACTGGCGGATTGCAAGCTCTTACTGATGGAATCATTGGCGCAGCAGATGCCATGCTTTCTTTTGGTGGCGACTCTGAGAAAGTAGCTACATTCCTTAATCTTGCCACAACTGCCGCCACGTCTCTGGCGGCTGTAATTGCTGGGAGGCTGGTTGGCGCAACTCTTGGTTATGTTGCTGCCCAGGGTTTAGTAATCAAGAACATGGTTACTCAGATTTCTGGCGCTGCGGCTGTTGCTGGTGCAAATCTTATGCTTGCAAAGGCAGAGAATGCTGCCGCACAAGCAGCTCTTGCCCAGGCAGTTGCCGCCGAGAAGGCAGCTATCGGGCTGCAAACACATGCGGCGCAGGCGGCCGTGCTTTCTGCTGCTCAGGCTAGGGCGGCAACTGCTACAGCGGGTCTTAGTACAGCAATCGCTGCAAGCACTAGCGTAGCTACTGCATCGACCGTAGCAATGGGAGCACTGCGAACAGCAATGACATTCCTTGGCGGTCCTGCCGGAGTTATCTTTCTTGCTGCCGCAGCTCTGGTGTATTTCGCTAGTAGTGCAAAGACTACCAAGGTGGATGTTGATGCCCTAAATAGCTCGCTGGGTAAGCTTGGGTTCTATCAGCTTGCGAAATCGGCAAACGATACTCAGGATGATATAGCCAAGCTAAATAAGCAGCTTTCGGCTGCGATGAATGATTTCAACACATTAAGTAAGCGACCATTTGAGAGCGATGACAGTTTCGTAAAGCGTCAGACTGAGGCTAGGGCAGAGCTTGAGCGTGTAAACGGAGAGCTTAAATCCAGGCGCGACCTGCTAGATAATATCGCTAAGCGCCAAGAGGAAATCGCAAAGCCTAAAGAACAGCCAAAGACAGGATCGCCAGAGGGACTACCTCCCGCTACAACTTCCGAGGAAGGCCAGAAGGCAATTGAAAACCTTAAGGAGCAGCTTGCCCTTGCAAAACTGACAGGAGAAGCAAAGGCCAAGCTTCAGGCAATCCAGAAACTTGGAGCAGCAGCAACCGAACAGGAAAAGGCTGAAGCCGCAGCGCTTGGCGCTGAGATTTATAAGCTTGAAACGGCAACGAAGGCTCTAGGCGCATCCAATAAAAAGCAAAAAACCGAAGCCGAACAGCTAGCAAAGCGTGCCTCAGCAGAAGAAAAGCGCGGCATTGAACAGAATATTGAGGTGTATGCAAGGCTTGGCTCAGAGCTTGCAGCAGTAGGCCAGAACGCCCGCGATGTTGCAATGCAGCAGGCCGAGTTGAGCCTCAACGAATACGCAACTCCCGAGCAGATCCAGCAAGTACGCGATATGGCGGGCGCGCTGTATGACTTGAATGAAGCAAAGTCAAATAAAGCATTGCTTGGTCAGGTAGATCCGGCAGCAGGCGCTCAGCAGTCACTTGAAAAGCAGCTAAAGGATCTGGACACGCTCAAGCAAGCAAAAATGCTTAGCGATCAGGACTACCTGACATTCAAGGAGCAGGCAGAGACAGACTATAACGCTCGAATGATGGAGATAGAGGCGCAGAGATTCGCCGCTCAGTCTGCCGGTAACGCTGCGATCTTGGCTGGACTTGATGCGCTCTCTACATCTGGTAGCCAGGCGCTTGCAGGGCTATTGTCCGGCACCATGAGCCTGCGCGATGCAATGGGCAACATTGCAAACACAGTGCTTAACTCGGTAATCGGCTCTTTCGTTCAGATGGGTACGGATTGGGTTAAGCAAGAACTGGTCATGATGGCCGCAACCAAGGCCAAGGAAGCCGCAACCATTGGTGGTATTGGCGCCGTAACAGCTGCACAGGCTGGCGCTACTGGCGCAATTGCTGCAACCACTACAGCGACAGCTGCGACTACGGGTACGGCCGTTGCTGGATCGATGGCGCCTGCTGCTGGCCTGTCTTCTACCGCCTCGTTTGGTGGTGCTGCTGTGATCGGTGGTGCTGCCCTGCTTGCTACAATGGCACTTGCTAAAACCGCTGGTGGTCGTCAATACGGCGGCGGTGTTGCTGCTGGCGGCATGTACCGAGTAAACGAAACCGGCGCCCCCGAGATATTCAACGCCGCCAACGGTCGTCAGTACATGATGCCTAACACCCGCGGCGAGGTTGTCAGCAATAAAGATGCAACATCGGGTGGCGGCGGGTCTTCGGCTCCAATCGTCAACGTTAATAATTATTCGGGCCAGCAAGCAACAGCTAGCTCTAAGTTTAGCGAGTCAGACCGCGCATGGGTTGTTGACGTTATCGTGGGTGACATGCAAGGCGGCGGCAAGACAGCGCAAACCACTAACCAAATCACAGGAACTCAGAGGGCCGGACGTTGAGCATTCTAGATATTGCACGAGCAAGCGGCGGCACTGACTGCGAGATTCCCACGCTTGAGCTTAGCTGCCCAGCGTGGAGCGAGTCTATTTTCATCTGCGCTGGATTCTATGACCAGGTTTTCACGCTGGAGGATGGTCGCACAGTTACATTCCAGGCTTCTGGCCTTGACGTGTCACTACCCAAGCGAGACAACAGCGGCGCACAGTCTCTAGGTATCGCCATTGATAACGTAAACGGCATTGCACAAGAGCGTATAGACCAGGCCAAGGCGGCGAAAGCACGAATCACACTAACCATGCGCATCTACATGGAAAGCGACCCAGGCGCGCCAGCAGAGCGCCCCGTAGTGATGCCAGCACGTACTGCGCAGATGGAAGACGTGAGCATTCAGTTGACAGGAGGATATTTCGACTTGATTAACGCTGCATGGCCTCGCCGCAGGTTTACACTGGCGGAATTCCCAGGCATTCGGTACTTATCTCAATGATTGACGTTCATGAATTTTTGAAGGTTCCATATGTGGATCGAGGGCGCACTATGGATGGCCTGGACTGCTGGGGCCAGTTGCTTCTTGTGCGCGAACATCTTGGAATGCCTTCATTGCCAGATATAGGGCCAGTTAGCCGAGCCGAACCAATCGCAATGCAGCGCGAATATGGAAAGGTTAGCTCTGGCCTGTCCGAGTGCAAGCCATGCATAGGCGCTATTGCAGCGGTATTTCGTGGCACGTTATTCGTGCATGTCGGAGTAGTACTAGAGATCGATGGTAGACTTGCTGTATTAGAAACTAACGAAGGTTCGGGCCCGCGATGGATGCGGGTACAGGACTTTGTTGATACTTATTACAAGGTAATTTTCTACAATGATCAGAGTGTATCCGAACAAGCTAACACTTGATCTAGACGGGCTTTGCGAAGAATACACAATTGATCGCAGAATGACTGTTGCCGCTTTATTCAATATGATCTGCAAAGATCCTTATGAGCGCGGCGATTTTATGCCGTTCAGCGTAAAGGTTGATGGAGAAATCATTGATGAAGATCAATGGTGGGATTTTTACGTTCTTCCAAAAGATGATGTGATTATCTGCATTGAGCCAAGGGGGACCGACCCATTCAGTATTACTGTGGCCTTGTTCGCTGGCGTAAAAGCAGTTTTCAGCATGCTTATGCCAAAGCTCCCTGGAACACCAAGCGCTCCGGGTCAAGGGGATACTCTTTCTGCTGGTTCTACCAAGGGCAACAAAGTAAAACTTGGTCAGCCGATCCGTGAGGCGTTCGGAACAAACAGAATCTATCCTGAATACGTAGTATTTCAGCGTAAGTATTTCAGCGATCCTAGAACTCAATGGCTTGAGCTTGGTCTTTCTATCGGCGTTGGCCGCTACCAGATCAGCGCCAATAACGTCCGAATTGGCGATACAGCCATCATCTCTCTTGGCAACCAAGGAAGTTATAAGATATACCAGCCTGGCGAATCCGTTGCAGGCAATACCGCTTTCGAAAACTGGTATCCGGCGCCAGAGGTTGGCTCTAACTCAACCGGCTCTGCCGGGCTTGAGCTTGGAGCATCGACCTCGATCACGCCAAACCCAGGCGCAAGTTCTTATGTTTTCGATGGCTATACGATCACAATTCCATCAGGTGCAGGTTCATTCCCTGCTGATTGGATCGTAGGCGTTACTATCCGCGCCGTTGTTCCATATACTTACACTGTGACCGATGGCGCCGGAGCCGACAGGGACGTTATTACTGGTCCTCTTGGCATGCTAAATCCGTCCACTGGCGATCTGATCGAGGTTGCAGGAATCAACGCAGGTCAGTATGAGGTGTTTAGCTACACGGGCGGCGGAACTCCGTCTATGACTCTTAACTTTGCAGGTGGCGCTCCTGCAAATGGCTTGATCGTTGGTACCGGTCTTTCTGCTATCGGTCCTTCTGGACTTCGGTTTAGAATAATCGCTCGATCTGGCAATACTATTACGGTTGATCGCTTGACTGCTGCTGGCGCCATCGACTCAACATTCCCAGGATTCGACCCTCTTACAACTTCATCCGCATCGCTCAGCGTTGATTCTTCTAGCCTTGAGGGTGGATATCGAGGTCCGTTTCCAATATGCCCAGATGGAGAAGTTTCAAATATTATTGAGTGGGACGTTTTCTATTCTGAGGGACTTTGCTTTGTAACTGACACAGGCGCAGTAATAAGCCTAACTACAAACTATGTTCTCGAATATCGAGACATGGCAATCGGCGGCGCATGGACTTCTTTGGCTTACTCAAACACTGAGGCCACTCTAGATCAGGTTGGATACACCAATCGTCTTACGCTGCCTTACCCAATGCGCGCTGAAGTTCGCATGAAGAAAACTTACCCTCTGGACGGAAACATTAACTCTCACAGCAAAATTCTTTGGTATGGCATTCGCTCCCGTCTTCCAGTAGTCACTAGCTATCCAGGGGTTACTACAATCGGTTTAAAGATTCAGATCTCTGATCGGATCGCATCCCAAACCGAGAACCAAGTTTATGTGATTGCTACTCGTATTCTTCCCACGAGAGATTTGGGAGCTTGGCAGCCAGAAACAGCAACAAATCAACTTGCCCCAGCGGCGCTTTATGCTCTAAAGACCCTTCAATACACAGATTCTGATTTTGACCTTGCAGAATGGGATCGGCTAGACACGACATGGAAATCTCGCGGAGACACATTTAATCTGGCTGTAGATTCTGAGACTACCGCGTTCCAATTCGTTAATGACGTTCTAGCCTCTGGCTTTGCAGAGATGACCCTGGATCGCGGCCGAGTACGTCCAGTTCGTGACGAGCCTCGTACGACTTTTGAACACATGTATACGCCTCACATCATGACTGAAAATTTGGTACGCAATGATCAGCTTCCAGGCCAGCTAGACGATTATGACGGCGTAGACGTTACTTACAAGAACAGCACAACATGGGCAGACGAGATCATTGAGTTTCGACTGCCTGGAGATGCTGGCGCGTTTGTAGAAAAAATCGAGGCAAAGGGCGTCACAAACTATATTCAGGCATTGAGGATTGCGGCGCGCCACAGACGAATCCAGATATATCGGCGCGAACAGTACTCATGGGGTACAGAGATGGCAGCCTTGAACAGTCGATATCTCTCGTATTGCTCCGTCTCTGACGATGTACCAGGCTATGGTCAGACTTCTCTGCTTGTTGGTTTCACTTCCGGCAATGGGCTTGTACTGCTAGAGTCTTCAGAGCCTCTTGATTGGTCGGCAGGTGGAACTCATGTTGTTGCTCTTCGTCGCCCTGATGGCACGCTTTCAGGTCCATATACAGCAACACGGGTTGACGATTATAGATTAACGGTTCCTTCATTAGACTTTTCTCCAGACACTTCATGGGTAATTGAGCCTCCACATATCCAGTTTGGCCCTCTAAATCGCTGGAGCTATCCGGTACTTGTTACCTCTATATCTCCACGAGGCACAACGAGCGCTACAGTTGAGGCCGTAGGGTATAATGCTGAAGTCTACCTTGACGACGACATTACGACTATGCCGACATGACAATCTATTACCCAAAAGGGTTGCCAAGAGGCAGGCACTCAGGAAGAAGCTACCAGCTTGTTTCTCCGCTATTGAGGTCAGACTTGGTTTCTGGCCGAGCAATTCAGCGAAGAAGATTTACAAGCGTTCCTCAGGGAGCAAGAATTAACTGGTTATTCAATGATTTGCAGGGTCAAGCTTTCGAGGCATGGTGGCGCGACCAACTAAAGGACGGCGCTCAGTGGTTTGAATGTCCTTTAGATACGCCAATGGGATACATGGATTACACATGCAGATTTACTGATGTATATAGCGGCCCTGATAGAGTCGGACCTAATATTTGGGCATACAGCGCAGAACTTGAATTAAGGAACAGGGCAGCTCCTCCGGTTGGTGAAGGAGAATTCCCTGACGATATTCTTTATAGCGAATTACTAGATTTAACCATTAACGTAGAGTGGCCTGAAGCATGACAACTTATAATACTGGAAATCCCGTTCCTTCCGGTGATGCGAGAGACCGGTTCGACAATACCCAAACATTGGACGAGTTGATTAATAGCTTAGCCACTGAAACGATCACGCGCACTGGCCGTAATTTGCTCACTTACGAGGGAATGTCTGCTCAATTTAACTTCTCGCAAGCGCAAAGGGCTGAAATATTCAAAGCTTTTTTAGACGCATCAGGTTTTTCGTCGATAGGCGAGTATGCAGCTGGCATTTCGATTGTCTCCCACTCGCAAACGGTAGATTATCAGGGTCAGCCTTACGCGTTAAAGTCAACGGTCCCTGCATCAATTGAGTCTCCATATGTAACAACCGGAAACTGGGCGATAGAAGGCGACAATTTTAAATTAGTCGGAGATTCCAGTCTTAGGCAGGACCTGGCGTCTCCTGATATTGGAAAGGGCATTGATAGCATTTATGGTGGCATACGCGTTGTGGACAACCTTGCCGGTGTTCGCTCTGCTATCAAGCTTACTGGTCCTAAAGCCGTATTCGCGCTTGGGCATACTACTCCAGGTGACGGTGGTGGCGGTCCTTACATTCGTAAGGATGGTGACACAACATCGACGGATGACAACGGTTCGATGCTTGTGGGCTCCGACGGCGTGCGCATCGCGCTCCAACACGACGGTAAAGTCGTCATTGAACAGTTCGGCGCCGTGGCTAATACTGACTTTTTCGCCCAGCTTGACGCGGCCAGTTTGGCTATCTTCAACTCCGGAGGCGGTGAAGTATTAATCCGGAAGTCCTACTTGTGCGGAAGTAAAATTCTAATGCGCCCAGGCGTTACCATCACTGGCCCAGCCAGTGGGTATAGGGCGAGAATCGACTTCACCTTCAGTGACGGGATTTGCGTAGAGACAGTCGTTCCTGCTGGTGTGCCTGGGGTTCTGTGTCTCGGCTCCGGATTGAACCGTTTAACTTTGGTCGGTACGGGCACCTCCAGTGGCGGTGTTTGCGTTGATTTGCGAAACGCAATGCAGTGCAACATATCTGGAAACGAATTTTCGAATTTCTACATCGGTATCCGATGGAATAGAGGGCACACACCCGAAACATTTGTGCAGACGTTCCTTTGCAAAGTTTCGCAGAATATCTTTAAACCGTGCCTGATTGGTCATCAGTTCAACGGTGCGGCAAACCGCAACGCTATGGACACTAACAGCTATGCAGACTGTGAGGTCGGTTATGACTTCTCACAGCCCAACAACTGGTCTGAAACAAACACATTCACTGGAGAAAACGTAGAGGGCTGCAAATTTTGGGCGGTCTGGGGCTCTGCGATTTATAGTCAAACCTGGATAAATCTTTGTGTTGAGAACCCAACTAACAATGGTTTTGTTTGTAGGTTCATCGATCCGGGTCGTCAGGTTTTCGTAAACCTTTCTCTAATCCCTCTGGGAAATACAGCTGCGATTAACTATGAGCTGGCGAACCCAGGTCAGAAACCTTCTATGCGACTTGGCTCGGCCGCATCCTCTGACAATAACCGAATGGGCATGGTAGTAAATGAGGAATTACAGATTTATGACGTGGTGTCTTATCACGCTGGTCACGCTTCTGGCGTCTATACTGGCACGGTACCGGCAAACGCCTATGTAGAGATGGCGATCCCGATGACTGGGGCGGCGGTTAACGACCGCTTATTCCCCACCGCGTTGCGGTTTATCGGGGGATGCAGCTTGCAAGCTTACGCAACAGGTGGTTTTGCGAATGTCGTTATCATTAACGGTACAAACGCCGCTGTAACAATAACTGGTGTTGAGATAAGCGTTCTGCGTAACAAGTTCGAGTAAAACCGTACGCTAAACTGTCGAACATCTTCAAGCTCATCCTATGGGCGAGGAGATGTTCGACAAGTTTATCCAAGACGCCTAATAATCGTTGATTTCTTTTAGTGGATAGTTGGTCCATCAGGTAGAACTACGGATTCTTCACCTTCATATGTTCTCTCAGCAATCAAGACGCTAAAATCATCGCCTTCGCATGGTGCCATCTCGATATTGAAACCTGATTCAGCCAGGTTAACGACTAGATCCGCAACCATATCTGGAAACGGGAAGAACTTTAACTTGATTCTCTGGCTCATTCTGGCTTCTCCGGTGCGTACATCCAGTGCGTTGCATTTGTTACATAGCAAAGCCCAGAGCTTACAGGGATAAAATGATGTCCAGTCTGGTCATTTACTAGCTTGTAATTGCACCAGCGTTCTCCAGAAGATTCTATATAGATATCAACGATAGCTCCTGATTCTGGCAGGCGCTCGATTGTTTTGATCCAATTGCTCATTTCACCACCCTTTTGATTTTCTGTAAACCTGAACATTCATTGCAATAAAGAACGCCATAGCTTCTAAGGAATATAGCTCCAGTACCACTAAGCTCGTGCTTGCAACTGCAAACTTTCTCGCAAAACTCTAAGCTCTTCGCGCATCTCTGCAACACCTGCGAGCCACATTCCTTTTTCTGGGCCTGGCTGGTATGGACACTCATGTTTATTCTCCAGATACGCCACCTTGCCCTCAAGGTAGTATTTATTTGACAGCGCCTTGTGCTGCATCTTTCCTCCGCTGAAACTCGTTGTAGCCTTGTGACTTCTTTCCTGATTCCCGGCAAATATCGCAAACCGCACGGCATCCACTCTTGCGGTATTCATCCATCCAGAAACGGTAAAGCTCCCGAGCCGTACCGCATGCCGAACACCTCTTGCACACTATATTCCCAACCTTGATCATCTGTCCACGACAAAATCTGTCGATGTTGTCTTCTGGGAGAATCTTAGTCAGGGTGGCGCTGGTTACTCGGAAGTGCTTCTTTAGCGCCTCTCTGCTTCCGAGTATGTACCAGTGGTATCTGAGTTGGGATGGCTGGAGCATTAGTCTTTTGCCTTGTTGAGCCGATCGGCGATCTTGTCAGCGCTCACCGCTCGCAGCGTTTCCGAGCAATCATCGCAGCCAAGAACGAATATGCAGCTCACCTCATTCGTGCGCAGTCGGCCCTCTTGCACGCCAGACCTGTTTTGATTGGTGGCTAACCACGTCAGTGAGGTAGAGCCGCAATGCCTGCACTTATCACGCGGCACGCCGTCAATCGTTTGGTTATTCATCGAGACCACCATCCTGTTCTGGGGCGCTGAAATCGCAGGAGTCGCAGTGCCATGCGTGGTTTTTTTCTTTCAGCGTGCCGACTTCACAATCCGGACATGGGGACTGTTCGCCGTCAATCGTTTGGTTGGTGGTCATGGCTTCACCTGGCGCGGGTCGTTGTGCATGGAATGTCCGGCGACCTCAATCGCAGCGGCAACATCAAGAAGCGCCTTTTTGTAACCACGCCCCTCGACCCCATCGTCTTGCGCGGAAGGCATCGCAATAACGCCAGAGCGAACAGGCTTTGGATGTGTTGATTGGATAAGCACAGCACGCGGCTTACCGGCACCGGATCGGCCAGGGCAATCAGGCGCATGCCGCTCAGGCGCAGCGCTGAAACCGGCGGGACAGTTACAAAGACAGAATCGACTCATAAATCACCTCAGCAAATCAGTTGTGCCAGTGCCAGCAGGCACCAGCAGTAGGCGGGGAGTTGGGTTATGTCAGCCTTCCTCGCCGCAGCAGCCGGGGCAGTCCATCACATAGCCTTCCGCCAGGTTGCTCGGTACGGTCTTCTTGTCCAAACACCGTAGGCAATTCGGCTCATTGCGACCCTCTGCTGGCTTGAGTGCGGCGTCGATGCGTTCCATCAGGTCAAGCGCTGCAAGGACGTCACCTGCTTCATGGTCGTAAGAGGTATCCCAAATACCAGACATCACGTCTTTGCTGTCGCGCAACAACCCCTCCAGCACATCCGCCCGCTCATCCGCTGCGGTCAGCAGGGCTTGCAGGGCATCACGCTCGGCGGTTACCCGGTCGAAGTCGGCGCCAAGGTTGTAGCGGACTGATTCCTCCCAAACATCGTCCTGACACCATTCGCGCTCCGGGTCATCCGATGGCGACAGATAAATTACCGAATGCTCTTTCACTTCACTCATGACCCACCTCCCCAGCTTTGACGCGGGACTGGGCGCACTTCTGCCATACAGCCCAGGCACTTTGGACGTCCCAGTCCTCGTATAAGAATTGACCGTTTAGGCCTGGATAATCTGGATCGTCGTGAACATAACCAGTCAGCTTTGCGCCGTGGTGGAATCCCACCACGAACGACTCAAACAACTCCCGCTCCTTCGCCTCGTCGTAGATGGGTTGCGTCGGGGTTGGGGCTGCGGCGAGCAGATTAGAGTAAAGGTGCCATGAGTAACCACCTGCACGAATCACGTCGAGCATCTCTTCGGTCGGCTCAACCGGCACAAGTTTGAATCCATTCGGAATATTCACTTACAAACCCTCTCAAAAAAACCATCGACGTTCGGATAAGTGCCTTCTTCGATCATCTTGCAGCGAAATACCTGTTCGTCTAGCCCATCCTGATAGCTCATCCGGTTAGAGATAACGAAACCAGCCACCAAAATTACTACGATTAAACCGATTGTTGATGTTTTCATGATCAATCCTCCATATCCAATTGCGCCTGCTCTGGATCTTCCATATCCACGCCTTCCATGTCGAACTTGCACTGCCAGACGTGGCTGTAAAGAGACGAATACATCTCGTAAGGCAGGCCCATCAGTACGGCGCCACGCAACATGCCGAAAATATGCTTGTACTCGCTTGTGCGCGAACGCTGGAATTTGTCGTCTGCGAAGGAAATTGCGCGATGAATTTCTCGGACGAATGCAGCTTGTTGTTTGGTATGCATGTTTGGCGCTCCTGTTGGCTTAGACGAACTCTAAGCCAGTAGCCGCGATTGGTCAAGGATTATTTGGTAAGATGGATGTATATTTTCGAGGTGGCGAATGAAGACTTCTCAGGCAGGTATCGACCTAATCCATAGCTTCGAGTCGTTGCGGCTCCAGGCTTATCCAGATCCAGGCAGCAAGGACGGCAAGCCATACACCGTTGGTTGGGGAAGCACAGGATCGGATATAGGGCCTGGAACCGTATGGACAAAGGAGAAGGCCGATCAGCGGTTTGCTAGCGACTTGAGTAAATTTGAACAGGCTGTGTCGCTGCTGGTTAAGGTTCCGCTGACTCAATACCAGTTCGATGCGCTCGTTTCGTTCACCTACAATCTCGGGATTGGCAGCCTGAAAAGCTCGACCCTGCTGAAGATGTTGAACGAAGGCTATTATTCGAATGCAGGGCTTCAACTGCTTCGCTGGACGAAAAACGATGGTGTTGAGATGGCAGGACTCGTTCGTCGTCGCAAGGCAGAACTTAAAATGTTCAAGGGTGAATCCTAATGCCAGCCTGGCTAACAGCTCTACCCTGGCGCTTCCTCTCAGGCCTCGCATGTGGCGCGTTAGTCGTCTTCCTTTGGCATGATGCGTCCGTGTCGCGTATCGCGCTTAAACAGGCTGAGGATCGTGCACAGGCCACTCTTGAACAATCAATCGTAGTAACTCAAGCTGACGCAAAGGCCAGCAAGGAATTATCAGATGCAAAGGCTAAAACTGACCTTCTTGCTAGCGAGCTTGCTAGTCGTTCTAAGCGGCTGTCAATCGGCGCCACCTGTTTGCCAGCTACCGGTGATTCCGGCATGGGCGATGGAGGAACTGCCATCCTCGACCGAGTCGCTGAGCAAAATTATCTCGCCCATCGACGACTCATCGAAACCAAAGACGCCCAAATAAAGTTTCTACAGGGCGTCATTCGTGGCTTGCAGGGGAAACATTAATCCACGTCTCGTACGTGCAAACCTTGTCGATAGTTCGGATATGAACGCCATACTCCTTTGCTAGTGCCCATCTAGGAACGCCATAACCGTTGCGCTCGCGAATTATCCTTACATGGTATGGGTGCAGCTTAGATTGTGGAAGATCTCGACCACGCGGCGCAAGTTCTAATGCCCTGCTCAAATATTCTTCTCTGTTCATATCACCACGTCTTATAGGTGACAACGTTTGATATGCAGCTTTGAGTGACGCCAAACTTCTCCGACAAAGCCTTGTCGCCTGCAATCGAGATAATCCTTTTAATCTCTGACTTCTTCCATTCGTTCAACTGGCGGATTAGCTCTACATCTTCAAATGTAAGCTTTGTGTGGTTGTTTAGTTTTTTCATTTGCCCCTCCAGGCATTGGGATTGCCCCGTGGTTAGCGGGGCGGGATGGTTTCAGAGCAGCTTACCGTTTTCCTTGGCCCAGTCAAGTGGATCTTTAGCGTTTTTCTTTATGTTGCAGCCGGGGCAAAGAAGCTGGAGATTGTCAGGGCCATCACCGCCGCCTTTCGTGAGCGGCATGATGTGATCTATGTGATAGACACCCTTGCCTTCTGTTTTCAACTTTGACTTGCAATTTGCGCACTTTCCTTTCTGTAGCCAAAACATCTTTTCTATGTCATGAATCGTATGGCTTCCTTCGGCGTTTAGCTTGAGCGCTCTGCGTTTTCTTTCCTTCGCTCGGCACTTCTCCGGATTGGCTTTCGCCCATCTGGCGCATCTAGCCTTTTGCGCCTCCGGATCATCAGCGCGATATTTTGCACCGACGGCCAAAATGCTTTCCTTGTTAGCTTCGTAATATTTTTTCCTGTACGCAGTAACGTGATCTTTGTTTTCGAGACGATATTTTTCATCTTTTTCTTTTATTTTGTCCTTGTTTTCGGCGCTCCACGAAGCCCATTGCTTTTTTCTGACCTCTGGATTTTTCGAGTTTCGCTCGGCGCTTATCCTAGCAGAGCATAATTTGCACGCTCTCTGACACCCATCCTTGCGAGATGAGCATTTGTGGAATTCTGAGTATGATTTTTCGACGTGACAGCTGTAGCAGGTTTTCAACAGATCGCACCAGTCTAGTGGTAGTCGGAATGTATGCGGCAGGCAGTGACTAACTGCTTTTTGGGTGCCCCCTAGCCGCAACACCGATTATATCACAGGTGCTTTTTTAGGCTAAAACGGGATACTTGAATCATCAAAGCCGTCATCCTGCTGAGGCTTTGGTGCTGACTGGCTGCTCTGCTGCTGAGGCTTTGGTTGAGCGCCTCCACCATCGCTCTTTCCGCCGACAAGATCGATGGTAGAAATGCGAAGTTGCGGGTATTGCTTGCCTTCGTATTCGCGCATGGAGAACTCGCCGCTCAATGCCACTTGCTGACCCTTTACCAAATAGTCAACTAGTTTCGATTCTGCTTGCTTGCCCCAAAGGCTGGCCTGGAGCCAAATCGTAGTTTTTTTGTCCCCAAAGCCTGCGGTCATTGCGACACTGAAATTCGCAACAGCGGTGCCGCCTACGTTGTTTACCTTGACGTCGCCGCCGATGTTACCAGTCATGCATAGCAGGTTCATTGTGCCGCCTCTTGTGGATTTTTGATCAGATCGATTTGCTCAGGCGTCAATTTACCAGACTGCTGAACTTTTGCAATGATTTGTTCTGCCGTTGTCGGGCCTTTTTTGATTGCTGCGTGCCAGGCTGGCAGGTTGGTATTGAAGCGCTCGACAGGGTACATAACCTCTTCAAGCGGAGAGATAACGTAATCAATCCGAACACCACGACGCTCGGTGATCTTGGTCGAGTACGGCGCGGGAATATGGCTGATATGGCTAATCCGTATTCCGCCCAACTCCTTGCCTGCATACACAACGGTTGGCTCGCCAAACAGGCGAACCTTTCGACCAATCCACTCGGAGAACTCAGATTCTCCCCAGCCTTCAGGGTTAGACAGGCACTTGACCATGCCTTTCGGAACCCAATAAGGAGTCGCCTCACGACCTTCAAAGATCATCAGCAGGCGGACGTTACCCTGATCAACCTTGCGTCCAAGCTTTGCAATCGTGAAGTCCTGAGAACCCATGATAAAGTCCTCGAAATTTAGCCTGTCACTTTTGATCTTGACAAACTCACGAATATTCATCTCTTCCATTTACATATCCTCCAGGCCGCTTAGGTCCAGCTCGTCATCTAGATCGAGCGCGTAGTTAGGTATTTCAATTTCGTCGTCTCCGTCGTCAGGATACGCAGGAAATTCATTGCGATCAAGACAAATCGCGAGCGTAGTAAGCGCTTCCCGAAATAAAGCATCACCCTTCTTGCGCGACTCAGGACCAAGCCTCCAGCGATTGGATGCATGCGGCTTCTGCTCCTCGACTGCGCCGAAGTAGAATTCCTGCAAATCCTCGCCAGTTGCGCAGCGGAAAACGTGACGATAGAACGCATCCTGCATGTGATACATGTACGTGTTTATCGACTGCGAGAACTTGTACATGCGTGCGTCTTGCGTTTTTTTGATGTCCATGCAGATGTTCGAGTCTGTCAACCAGTCGAATTTGCACTTGATCGTCAGCCCCGTATCAGGATCGACCGCGAAATACGCAACCTCTGCCTTTCCTGGCTGCTCGATGATCTCGCGCAGCTTCGGATTCCGGTACACGCCAGCAGTCATGCCCTTGACTGTCTCGCTCTCGGCCAGTGTCAGCACCAACGCTGACGGATGATCCTTGCACGCCTGCTTGTACAGCGTTGACGTGCGGGCGTCGCACTCGACGATCTTGTAGTCACGCTTGTACAGGGCAGGCTCCAGAGTGCTGCTATGAAACGCCGAGCCGATCTCCATATTCCGCGTTGACTTCCACTTGCCGCGACTCATGGCGTGCGCAGGTGAGCGCAGGACGGCGGTCAGGAAGCTGTTGCTGTAGCCTTCACTCGAATGATAGGCCTCATTTTCAACTCCTTCGTGCCGACCTACCGAGAACTTCTGGCACTCTGGATTTTCTGGCTCCTCAATGCCGGCGATCCAGTCTTCCTGAAGTTCATTCATTTCGCACGCTCGGCTAGCATTGCGTCGGCCATTGAATAAGCTGCCGTAACCGCTAAAACTTCAGGGCTAATCATATTAACCAGTCCATCATTGTGATATCTGGCAAGAAGCGCATCATTTGAAAACATGCCTTGCATAGCCTTAGCCGCAAAGTAATCGCGAAGTGACATGCCGCAATACTGATGATCAGCGGCGCTAGTCAATGGAAAAGCCGGAATATCTTCAATTTTACTCATTGCACCTTCCTCCAAAAAGAAACCAATTTCATATACCGATCCCGCTTAGCCCGCGTAATCCGTTTTCCTGCCTTGTCAGCCTCGCCGATGATGGCGGACCATAGTGCGTCGCGGTAGGTCATTTTGAAATGCCTTCTTGCATAATGTGACCTAGGTGTTCACGGGCAACACTCCGGATTGCCTCTCTCCGTTCAGTTACGGAAAGTATCTGCTTTATGTCAGTGGCAAGCTCGGCAGCCATGTGGTTAACGATTCGGTCTGCAAGTTCCGACTCGATTCGATCTGCCATTTTTCGCTTCAATCCTTCAATGTCGACCATATCCCACACTTGTGCCAGCATCTCTGGCGGCAGCTTGAAGCGAGTCGAGTAATCAGTAGCAATCCAATTACCTTCGCTGATGATTTTTAAAACTGAATTCTGCGCTGCCTGTGATATTGCTTTCTCAAATTCACTCATAACCACCTCCGCTCTATTTGTAACCCGAACCTTAGCCCGGCTGGCGATTCCAGTCAAGCCAAATCAATGGCCGCCTGGATTCGTTTCTGTGCAATTTCGAAATACTTGTCGTCCATCTCGATTCCGATGAATTTTCGGCCTGTGTTCACGCATGCTACGCTGGTTGTTCTATTTTAAGGTGTGCTCGTAAACTCTACGCACCCAAAATAAAAAGTCTATTTCGCTCATTGTGTGCTTTGCAAAATTGCAAAACTTGCAACATGGAACTGAATTAAGATCCGTGTAACCTTTGGAGCTGTCAATCCGATCAATGCCGTTGCATTTTAGAACATGGTCGGAAAGACGCTTCTTTTTTTGGCTTTCATTGAGTCGATCTTCTATCTCTTTTGAGTGAGCAATCCCACAATATTTGCAAGGCGACTTTGCCAGGATAGAAAAGCGATCAAACCCAATAACGGAGCATCCACCCATCTTTTTATTCCTACGCACAAGGTGGCTGTATTGGACTTTTAATAAAGCCACCTCCCTGTCCTCATATAGTCCATATTGATTACCGCGTCTTAGCAAGAACTCTTTAAGCAGGCATCCGCAGCTTTTTGATTTTCCGCTGGAGAGGTTATCAGAAGAGACTATTTTTTCTTTTCCGCAGATGCATAAGCACAGCCACATGTGCTTACCATGGATATTTTTCCCGGCGTGAGATGCTACTCTCAAGCGCCCATAAATATCTCCAGTTCTATCTTTAAATCTAGGCACTCAATACGCTCCTTCATGCGATTAACGCCAATATCGAAGTATTTTTCATCCTTCTCAATCCCTATAAATCTGCGTCCAAGGTTAACACATGCAACACCAGTTGTAAAGCTTCCTGCGCAGTTATCTAGAACCGTCATGCCTTCGTGCGTATAGGTGCGGATTAGGTATTCCATAAGGGCGACAGGCTTCTGGGTTGGGTGTAGTCCTCTGCCATCACGAACCGAAAACTCTAGGCTTCCAACAGTTGTGGGATTCTTCATGTCATACGATTTACCAGCCTCGCCGAACGCCTTAGACGCCTCTGTGATCGCAATGGGGATAGCGCTGGACTGGCTGTTTCCGCCCTTGGTGATAGGTTTGTCACGCTTTACCATCTGCGGATAGTAGTTCGGTTGCTTTCCATCAATCGAAAATACAACAACATCTTCGTGGTCCTTGAGTGGCTGGCGCTTTGCCTGCACAAAATTAGCCGCAAACCTCTTGTTCCAAACCCAAGAATGCGCAAAGTTCTTCATGTTGCTAGCGATCATTACTGTGGTAAATGGCTGGGATGCAGTCAGAACGATAGCGCCTCCTTTTTTCGTGATTCGCGCATACTCAGCCCATAGATTTTCAAATGGAATTATCGAATCCCAGGCGCATCGCGTCGTCCCATACGGCAAATCACAAAGCACCATATCCACCGAGCCATCAGGAATCTGCTTCATCAGTTCCAAGCAATCACCTTTCATTAGCTGCATTCGTACACCCTCCTGTTGATTTCGGCAAAGACTACGCATTGTGGCGATTCCAGTCAAGGGATAAATTCGGCAGCACGGGGGAAATTGTTGTGGTATGCTTTGTCACTCAAACCAAACGAGGGTTGCCAAATGTTGACACTGCAAGACATCGTAAAAGGCCTAAAGGACAAGAATTTCGCGGCCGTATCTAGGGCTACAGGAATTAGCAGGCAGAAGATCTGGGCAATCGCTACCGGTGTTACGGCAAATCCTGGAATTCTAACCGCACAGAAGCTATCCGAGTACCTGGAGGGAAAGCCATGAGCTGGGGTTTCGTTTACTGCATGGCTAACGAGTCAATGCCGGGCATGTACAAGATTGGCTTTACGTCGGCATCTCCTTATGAGCGAGCAATGCAGCTATCCAAGGGAACCGGTGTTCCTTCGCCTTACATTGTGCTGTTCTATGCGGACGTGCCAAACCCATCAAGCTATGAGCTTATGATCCATGAGGCGCTGGCAGGCCATCGAGTTTCTGGAAATCGCGAATTCTTCAAGATTGACGTAAAGGAAATTCATGAATGGATCTACGACATCGCACAGATTGAACATGGCGCGTTTGCAGAATCACAGTATTACCTTTGGTCGAGGTGTGATATTGAATTTGAAAAGTACAAGCAAGGGCTAAGCTAATGATCAGAACTTCGCCATATCGACCCCTCCCGTATTACAGATGGTTCTGGCAGGACTGGAGGGCAAATCGCAATGTACAGCGCATGACCTACGTTGAACGAGGGCTTTATCGAGAGCTTCTTGACGAGTGCTGGGCTGAAGGCTTCATCCCGACAGAAATGCAAGACTTGGCAGATATCTGTGATTGCCCTGTGGACGTGATGCGTGACGCTTGGCCGCGCCTAGAGAAATGCTTCGACCTTGACGCTGATGGCAAGATGGTTAACACGCGTCTCAATATTGAGCGCACAGAGAAAGATTCTGAGCGCGTTAAACGGTCAGAGGCTGGAAGAAAAGGAGGCATAGCTAAGACTAAAGCCGCTGAATCAGAGGATCAAGAAAGCACTAGTCAAGCAAATGCAAGCAAGTGCTTAGCTAATGCAAGCAATTGTCATATAGAAGGAGAACTAGAACTAGTAATAGAAGGAGAAGAGGAAAGATCAAAAGCTCTTGTCACCGACGAGTCGGCGACTAAATCTGATTCGAGGCCAAGGAAGGTAGATCCCGTCCCATATGACGTAATCCTTGAGGCTTATAGGAGATGCCTGCCAAACCTTCCGCAGCCAATAGCAATGACTCCAAGGAGAAAAGCCGGTGCTCGCAGTATTTGGAGTCAATACAAGAAAAGCCATGAGCCTGATTTCTGGGAGCGTTATTTCACTTACGTTAGCAAGCAAGAATTCATTTGCAATATGAAAGCAGCCAACCTAGGATGGCTACTAAATTTTGAAAACATGTGCAAAGTAATCGAGGGGAATTACGAATGAGAGATCCATTTAGCCTAGAAGCCGAGCAAAGCGTCCTCGGCGCCATGATGATTGATCCTGCGCTGATTGACCTGCTAGCTGCGGACCTTGAGGCCAAGGACTTCTACTGGCAGGACAATGCCGACGTCTTCACGGCAATCATTGAGCTCAACTCGCTTAACCGCAAGATTGACTTCCTGACTGTCGGAGAGCATATCGGCACGCTTGAGAATGGTGATCCTGCATTTGCTTACACGGCTCAGATCCAGAACGGCACGCCTAGCGTTGCTAACTCGGAGCAATACGCTCGTATCGTCCGTGAGCGCTCGCTTGATCGATGCCTGATCGCTGCTGCACAAGAGATTCACCAGATCGCCCATAGCACCATGGATACGCCTGACAAGATCGCAGCCGCTCAATCTGAGATCCTGGCTATCGACGGAGAATCGGCAACCGCTGAGACCGTAGAGGCTTACGACGTACTTGTTGAGCACATGGATCTGCTTGAGAAGCGAATGAACCAAGGCGATTCAATCTCGGGAATCAGGACTGGGCTTGAAGAGTTCGACAAGCACACGGGGGGATTGCAGCCAGAACAGCTTGTAATCATCGCTGGGCGCCCGAAGATGGGCAAGACGACTCTAGCTATGGATATCGTGCGAAATGCGGCCATACGCGAGAAGAAGGAGGTTCTGGTGATTAGCCTGGAGATGAGCAATCGCCAGTTGATGGACCGGCTGATTGCTGCCGAGGGGAGCATTCCACTTGACGCGATGAAAGATGGATCAGCGTGCAGTGATCACACGCCAGGACTTACTGTTGCAGCCAAGGGAATCAAGGAATCTCGGATAACGCTATCTGATCGCCCAGGCTTGACCATGCGCCGAATTCGCTCTATGTGCCGCCGTCACAAGCGCAAGCATGGGCTTGATATGGTGATGATCGACCACCTTGGCTTGCTAGACTCAGACGATCCAAAGGCCAACCAAGTCGCAAAGGTCACAGAGATCTCCCGTCAGGCCAAGTTGCTTGCTAAAGAGATGAAAATCCCCGTGATTCTTCTGTCTCAGCTCAACCGTGCGCTCGAACAGCGTCCCAACAAACGACCGGTGCCATCTGACCTTCGTGACTCTGGTTCGATTGAGCAGGATTGCGATATGGCAATCTTTGTGTATCGCGATGAGGTGTACAACCCAGACAGCGACCGCAAAGGCATTGCTGAGATAATCCTGTCTATCTCGCGTGAGAGTGAAGCAAAGACTTTCTATGCGATGTTCCAGGGTCGTTATGCGCGGTTCGCGCCTTTAGAAGCAGGAGCTTATATTCCAGAGGAAAAGGACACCCCACGGCAGGCGGAGAAGGTTCGCGGAATGACTTTCTAATGGAGAGAAAAGATGACTATCTGTGTTATGAATGTTGGGCCGGTGAATTTGGCAACCCTTTCGATTGCAGATCGCCAGAGCATCGACGAGTGGAAGGCGGACTGTCTAGAGAGATGGAAGCAAGCACAGACCCATGCCAGCCAGATCTATTTGGGGCTGAAGGGGAATAAGGGGCGCGCATGGGCTGAGCGCGAATTAAAGACTAGGCCCGACATCGAAGCCGAAACCCGGCGCCAACTGAATTTATTGCTGAAGGTGAAGAAATGATCGAAAGACAACAGCCAGTCGTTTATTTTGCGCAAACCAAGGGGCGTCGTTACTTTTCAAAGCAGGCAGCAATCAAGGCGGAAGCAAAGGCGATCATCAACAAGCATTTCCCGCCAGAGATTCCTAGTCCGTGCGGGGAGCATTGCGGCTGGTGCAACGATCCAGGCTGGAGCCTTGAGGTTGATCAGCCTGAGCGCTTCAAACGATTTTTCGACAAGCTGAAGCGAGCATTGCGGAATCGCCTGAATGATTGAGATAACCGTGCCATACCCGCCCAAGGAACTCAACCCAAACAAAAAGCTCCACTGGGCTGCAAAGATGGGATACATCAAGATGTACCGTGGCACCTGCAAAGCCATAGCAGGCGAATCTAGCCACTCTGTACCGGATGGAGACCTCGTGCTAGATCTTGAGTTCTTTCCGCCTGACAAGCGCCACAGGGACGATGACAACATGATCGCCAGCTTCAAGTCTGGTAGAGATGGGATTGCCGAAGCGCTGGAGATCGACGACGTGAAATTTCAGTTACGCGTTAGGGTGCGCGACAAGTTTCCAGGCGGAAAGGTAGTCGTAAAAATCTACGAAGACCTAGAAGAATAGCTTGACTCTCCCAACACCTAAGCCATAATCAGCAGACATTTACGGAGGGTGGGAAATGACATACGACGAAGAGGTCAGGGCAATAGAGATTCAGCACGACTGGACGCTAGAGGAAGCGGGCGACTGTGGCTGCAATACACATCCGAACGGGCCTTGTGAGCAATGCTGGAGCTTAGGCTGGGCAATAGGCGGCATCGAAGTGCGCAAGACTATCAATAGTTCTCCAGAGAACAGTTAACCTTTAACGTTATTGGGTGGAGGGGTTTATGGATAGCAGGAAGCAGTTTGAAGAGTGGGCAAAAACAGGGAGCAATCCTCTAGAAGAAGAGGACTTCCGATGGATGGATGGCGCAGATAATTACTATTTTTCGGTTGTGCGCTACATGTGGGAGGCTTGGCAGGCATCACGCGAGTCAGTAACACTGATCATTCATCGTCGCCGTGGAATCTATCCGGATGCCGATGATTACGAGGCTGCTATTGAAGTGGCTGGGCTCAGAACTAAATTCGCGGATGAATCAAAATGATGAAAGCATTCGATCTAGTCGGCATCATCCACGGGCGCGAATACTCGGATCACGGCGAGTTCGTTACCGCTGATGACTATTACCACCTGATGCTGCATGGTGAGGCCGTTGCGCGGCTGAAACTCGGCCTAGAGGAAGAGAACGAGCAGCTAAAGAAAGAGATCGCAGCAATGAAAGCCGGCATCGATCCGAAATGGGGCCTGATGGATCAATCGATCCTCGTTGACTACCTTCGAGAACAAACAAATTTCTGTGCTGAGAAATTCGACGGCATTATCCAGTTCGCCGTTGACGCAGCTAACCGAGAATACAAATGACCCTAACCGACCTACTCCCAATCCTCCTGGCAGCCTACGAGGAGCATGGGGATCTGCCGCTAGCAACAGGCTTCGACGAACACCGCCAAATCCTCGGCGTACTCATCTCGCCAATCGAGAAAGATTGCGAGGTTGGGAAGAAGGGGGATTTATTTGTTGACTTTTACTGAGGGATACAAAATGAATGTAGTTAATATCCATAAATCGCCACAAGATTCTGATAAGTTCATAGAAAAGACTAATGATGACGTAAATGAATGGATGGATGGCTTCTACGTTGATGGTAGGTCAGCTCCATTTAATCTCCATTGCCTATGGGCATGGCAAGAGCAGGAGCGTCGGCACCTGGATATTGAGGCTGTTTTGCTTGAGGCGCTGGAAGCTATGTGCAAAGAATTTAGAGATCACGACCTGCCATACGGAAGCTCTGCATATGCAAACGCTATTTCTGTAATCAACAAGGCCAGAGGTGGAGCATGAACAACTACAGAATGAGTCACGCGACCTATACGCAGGCTTGCGACCACGCTGGAAGGCTTAAGCGGCAAGGGGCTATTGGCGTTTGCATTATTGGTACTGGTGATGGGTATGACGTTACTTGGTCGCAGCGCTGATCAAAAACTAACCAAATCTTCGCCTTTTAACAATAACGAACATGGAAACGAACAATATGAACACACGCGCAAGGTTCGAGGAAATTTGGCCGGTGCCAAAAGGTGTGTGCTGGTGTGTTGTAGATGGTGGCTATTTCGCTGAATCCAATGAGCATATCCCGAACTCCATGAGACACAACGCCCGCCTCGATACCTTCACCCGCTGCCAGGAGACGACTGATGTTTATGTGTCGTTGATTGATGAGCTGGTTGCTGATATCCATTATCGTGCCTACCATGAGGCTGACGACGATGACGATGAAAAGTCTAAGGGCTTGCTGCATCGGGTTAATCAGATAATGGAGCGGAAGAAATGATCGGGACACCAATGCCATCGATTATATTCGCTGATATTCAGCTTGAGTTGCCAACAGTTATTGCGCACAAACCCTTGCTGCCGCCGCAAGACACCCACAAGCCCGCTGGCGTACGTCTAGCCAAGATGCTATCCCAGTACGACGATTCTCCTTCATCGCAATTGTGGAGCGATATCCAGCGGTTGGCGCGGGAAATATTGAAATGAGCAATCGCGAAGACCTGAAGCCTTGCCCATTCTGTGGCGGCGAGGCATGCCAGTCAAAATGGCAGACAGAGAGCTATTGGAGTAGCGATACCGTTTGGTTCTCACAGGTAGCCTGCACCGAATGCGAAGTTGCAGGCCAATCGTTCTGCGATGATCCTGATGGTGATGAGGCTAAAGAGTTCTGGAATACGCGAAAATAATCTCTTGCAAAACCACCAAAAGGCTCCTAATGTGAGCCTTTCTTTTTGCGGAAAATTTGGAGGGTGTATGGAATACGAAGAGATGCAGGAATACCTAGATGGCAAGATCAAGACAGACCTTGAGCTTGAGATGTGGCATTACTGGGTAGCCAAGGATGAGCAGTACCGCTTGGCAAGGGCCAGCGCACTCCTAGGCTGGGCTATCGCATTGGTTGCCACTATCGGGATATTCTTCAAATGACCATCTCAACCACAACCCTAAAAAACGCAGCCTTCGCGATCGAGCATGACCTTTTCACTGATCCAGACGGGGCGAACTATCTGGTTAAGGATGGGGCTATTGTCCGGCGGTGGGATCCTGAGCATAACGACCAAGATGCATACAGGTTGGCTGCCGAACTATTCGATGCCATTGAGTTTGTTACCGTTGAGTGGCCTGATGAGGTGCATGGTGTCGTCAGGTCGTCAGTCGATTACGCAGCTACTCTCCAAAGCATCGTTGAAGCAGCAGCAGAAATCGGAGCCGCCAAATGCCAATCCTAGCTTGCACATGGTTCGCAATCGTGTATTTAATGCCTGCCGTTAAGGTGAAAATTAGTTATTGGAGGGGTGTATGAGTGTAAAGACGTGCAAACAACACGCTAATGAGCCTATCTTTATTTATGCGCAGTGTGCTGCATGCGAGATTCAGCGGTATCGGAATCAGGTTGAGGAGCTGAAGGCTGAGGTTGAGGAGCTGCGCAAGGATGCTGAGCGGTATCGTTGGCTTCGTGACGGTGCCGATTATTGCGATACGCGGGACATTCCAGGCATGGCGCCCGCTCGCATGGATGCATTCATAGACGCCGCCTTGAGCCGGGGAGAGCAGTCATGAGCTACTACCACATCAACCTCCACGGCCTCAAACTAGAAGTCTCAGTAACCCACGCCTTCTCCGAGCCAAGCACCCAGCACGCAAACGGATACTCAGAGCTTGAATGGGTATTCGTATCTGGCACAGACGAAATCGGACAACCAATCTCGTTCAAATCGCTTGACTTCATCAAGAAAGAGTACGAAAGTGAGATTAACGGCGCTATTTGGGCGCAGATAGACGGAGCAAGGACATGACCATCACAGTAAAAGCCGCACGGGAAGCGCTAGAGGCCGCGCACCTGGCATACGTACAAGCTGACATCGAACACCCAACGGCCACGCACACCGCAAAGGAAGCATTGACACATGCGCGGCACGAGTACTGGGCTGCTTGTGCTGCATTGGTCGAGCGCCTTCCTGAACTGCTAATCGGAAACAGCTACAATCGGGACTCGCTTAACCACGTATACCGCGAGGTTACAGGGGAGAATATGCCATGAGCGAATTGCAGCCGGGGATGTTGGCGCTGGTGATTGGGTGCAGGCGAAGCGCTGAAAACATCGGAAAAATTGTCGAGCTAATTGCACTTCTTGATCCTGGATCCGCTCATCAAGGGGAGATGTTTGGAGGTCCAAATACAGCATGGAAGGTGAAAGGTGACGGTCTTATAGGAATGAATCTGCGCGGCGATTCTTTTCCTAGCGATCACACTTATGTTCATCCGTCACACCTTTTGCCAATCAAGCCAGAAGCCGACCCACTCGACCAAAAACAACAACAGGAGCTACACGCATGATTAAGCAAGTGATTCAGGAGATGATTGCACGGGGCTGGACTTACCCGATTATTGCCTTGCGCTCAGGAGTTTCGGAGTATAGACTCCGAGACGGTAAGCTAGGTGTTCGTGAGGAGCGTCGTGTTTACGAGATCGCTTCGACCGAGGCGGGAATCGAAATTGATGATTTGGAGGGTGAGGAATGAAATACATAGTAAAGCTTCTTCTGCTATGCGCTTGGGTGTTTGGCGTTGTTATTGCTAAGGGATTCTGGTCTACCCTGTTCGCATTCTTCATTCCGTTTTGGGCCTGGTATCTTTCCGCAGAAACAGCACTTATTCATTGGGGCGCATTATGAAATCAACAGAATTCCTACAGTCCGCCATGGACGTGCAGAAAGAACGAGGCGAGCAGTACGACAAGCCTAGCGGGGAGCGTTCGATGGCGGCCACCGTGAGCGCGTTTAACTGCATCACCGGATACACGCTTGAAGAGGCTGACGGCTGGATGTTCATGGGTCTGCTGAAGTTGGTACGCCAGTCTCAGAATCCAGAGAAGTACCACCATGACTCAGCGCTTGACTTTGTGGCTTATGCGTCGCTGTATGCTGAGGCGGCTAGTGAGCAGTGTGGGCAGTTGGAGTCGAGAGAAGCACACGCAGGATACAAAGAGGAAGAGATCTATAGTGATATGCCTAAATGGTCAGAAGCGCCTGAATGGGCGGAATGGATTGGCCTTGACAAAGAAGGAGCTTTCTGGTTCGAATTAGAGCCAGTGCTGCACGCAGACGGGGTAACCTGGAAATACCCACTAGACTCGAAGTTTGACACTATTCATTGTGACGCGCTTGAGCTATCCAAGCATAAACGCCCAACGAGCACAGCCAAATGACCGAATACAACGAGCAGCGCGTAAAGGAAGCTCTTGCAGTTGGGGGCACGAACCAGGCTATGGCAGATATGCTTGGCGTGAACGAAAGGACTATGCGGCGGTGGAAGGCTAAGCTGGCGTTGAGTGGTTACAGTCCTGAGCACGATATGACGCGCCAATGCCCTGACGGCTTCAAGGTCAAAGGCGTTTCCAGCCTGTACAACAAAGACGGCGAACTGTCAGCGCAATGGATCAAGACCTCGGCGGATCACGAGCGTCGGCACCAGATGATGCTTGAGGCAGTTGAGGCGCTTAAGGAGGAGATACCACGCGTCACAATTCCGGTTGCCAGTACCGCAGGGAATGAAAGCCTGCTTAACGTGTACACAATTACAGACCATCACCTGGGTCTGCTCTCGTGGGGCGAAGAGACTGGTGAGGACTACGACACCGACATTGCCGAGGAGTTGCTCGTTAGCTGGTTCGCTCGCGCCATTGCTCAATCCCCTCCTGCCGATGGCTGCGTGTTCGCACAAATTGGTGACTACCTTCACTGGGATGGTATGGATGCAGTTACTCCAGCGTCTAAACATTTGCTTGATGCGGACACAAGGTTCAGCCGGCTAGTGCGCGTAGCTATTCGCGTTACCGCAAAGATCATCGAAATGCTCGCCACAAAATACAAGAGCGTGAAAATCTTGATGTGTGAAGGTAATCACGACCCAGCGTCTAGTGTGTGGCTGCGCGAGCTGTTCTCTTTCCGATATGCAGATAGCCCAAGCATTTACGTTGAGACCCGTCCAGACCCCTACTATTGCCACGAGCACGGCAAGACAAGCATCTTTTGGCATCATGGTCACAAGCACAAGATGATCGGCCTGGATGCGGTGTTTGTCGCAAAGTTTCGAGACGTGTTTGGGCGCACCAGTCAATCTTACGCACATACAGGCCACCTGCACCACAGGGACGTCAAAGAGACTAACCTGATGATCGTAGAGCAGCACAGGACGTTAGCAGCAGCAGACGCGTATGCAAGCCGAGGGGGGTGGATGTCAGGAAGAAGCTCTACAGTCATTACGTACCATAAAACCTTTGGAGAGGTGGGCCGTATTACAATCTCCCCAGAAATGCTTCACTAGCGTATAATCGGATTGCGGCTAGGCTGATCCCCGAAAAGCGACTCATCATCGCTTGCCGCATACATCCGATGACCACATGATGAGTGCGTATTCAATGAAGCATTGCAACAAGTGCAGCACCAGTAAACCTATCTCAGAATTCACTAAAAAATCCTCATCTCGCGACGGCTATTGCTATCAATGCAAGTCGTGCGCTAGCGCCCAGCGTGCCATCAACTATCCAGCCAAGAAAGAACGCATCCTAGCCAGCAACGCTAAGTCTCGCGAGAATAATCGCGAAAGCATTCTGAAAGGAAAGAAGGCTTGGTATGAGAAGATCAAAACAGATCCGGAGTGGCAGGCAAAACAGATAGCCGCTCGGGAGGCTGCAAAAGAAGAGAAGCGCGTCTACGATAAGGCATATTGCCAGGAAAACAGGGGAAGGAAGCTAGCCTATGCGCTCAAGTGGGCTGCTGAAAATCCAGAGAAGGTAAGCGCTGCGAAAAGAAAGTGGGCCGATGCCAATCCAGAGTCTGCGGTTGCCTGTCAAAGCAGGCGTAGGGCGCTCAAGGCCGCGTCTAGCGGATCTTATACGCACAAGGATGTAACCGGCTTGCTTGAGATGCAGAGAGGCAAATGCGCTAGCTGTGCGTGCAAGCTCAAGAAATCAGGCAAGCATAGATACCATGTCGATCACGTTATGCCTCTGGCGAAAGGTGGTAGCAATGGGCGCGAGAACATACAGATCCTTTGTCCGCCATGCAATCTGAAAAAATCAGCAAAAGACCCCTATCTTTTTGCGCAAAGCATGGGTAGGCTGTTCTGAAACACGAGAGAGGCAACGAATATGATTAACGTGGTCCCGAAATTTACAGCAGGAGCCCCAGCAAAGCTAATCCCCGGCCAATTCATCGTCTACGAGTCGGGCGAATATCAGCTAATCGGCAGTCATACGGCTCTCACGTCAACACAGAAGATCCTCAAGCACACTACCCTAATCGAGCCGCACGAGCTTGATTGGCTTAAATCTATGGCTGCTGGTCGGTCGTTGGGGGTGGTTAAGTGAACCTGTCTCTTGATTTGTGGGCGGTAAAGGATCACGCTCAGAAAGTAATGAGCGACCTTGGCATTACTTATGACCACGCAGTGCCTCAGTCGATTGCTGATTGCTGGTGGTTCTTTAACTGCAAGAATGTGCCAGAGCCAATCCCTAGTTTCCTGAGCCCAATCAAACGAAAGCCAACTGACCTTATTGGATTTGGCCTATCAAAAGAAACTGCCGAACGTCTTGAATCGCTGGAGAAGCAACCATGACAACCCTAATCACCCTATACCTGCTATTCGGCCTGCTGTCGTACTGGCCGCTGGTATGGCACTACAAGATCAACGAGCAGCACAAGGACGGCCATATTCTTGAGTGGCTAGCAGCATGGGCAGTCTGGACCTTAACCTGGCCCTATCGATACATTCAGGATCTGGTTTATTGGTGGAGGGCGAAGAAGTGATTAAAGTAGGCGATAAGGTATTGGTAACGGTCGATAACTGGTTTCATGCGCCTGATGGTAGGTCTTATCGGTCAGTGTTCGGAACTGTTAACGCGATCAGTGGAGATCAAGAGACTCTAGGTATCCGCACAAACGCACGAGCCACCAACTGGTACGCGACTATCGGTAACGTTCTGATTGCTGGCTGTCAAATCCATTACGCGCTAAAGACAGATGAGTGCAATACAGGAGAGGTCGAGGATTGCAGCGAGATCAATGGCGAGATGAAATTCTTTCGCCGTCCTTCGTATATTTACCGGGCTGACTGACATGACCACAATCAACGACCTAGAACAAATCAACACCAACGACGTAACCGTGGCATTCGGTGATCGGCACCTACGCATGGAGCGCATCAAGGACTCATATCGAATCACCTGGTTCAAGCCTGACGAAAATAACGGAGCGGTTTTCATTGCAAGCTCAGTCGTTTTGAGCGATATTGCCATGGAAGCAACAATTGCAGCATATCTTGAGCTTAACAAGGAAGATATCAAATGACACAAATTAGCGAGCTTGACAGAATCAACGCTGAAGCAATGATGACACTGAGCGAGATCGGATTTGCTCGTTATGAGCGTTTCCTTTCAGAGCATTTGCAGTCCGGCAAGATTGGATCAATGCTGCGGATGACGCTCAAGTCGTTCATTAGCGACTGGAATCATCGAGAGAATGATCTGGCTAATCGAATTAAAGTCGCTCCGATGTACAAACCTATGGCATAATAGATCCAGCGGCTACCCCTCCCCGCTGTTGAGCCTTTGCCCATCGTGTTCCGTCCGATGGGCATTTTTTTTGTGTATAATTCGTGAGCACCTGTTGCAGCATGCAGGAACCTCGGCGAGATAGCATGCAGTAGTGCTCGGCGTAAGGTGAGACGCAGGTGAAGACGAGGCGAGAGGTAGCGTAGTATTACGTCAACTTCGCCAGGCCCGCAGATGCGGTAGGCGGCGAGCTTATAGCCTGCTTCCAATTTGGCCTTAGAGCCACAGAAAGAAGGCTGATGACGATCAGCTAAAGCCGTCCTTATACGGGTAAAATCTGTATCCGGGCGCACCAAACAACCAACGCCAACTTCCCGCACACGCGGAACCCAGGCAGCAACGCTCTTAGGCAGTCAGTAGTGCGCGAACAAGGGTTTATAGTAGCGACTGCAAACGAGTAACCCTGAAAGACCCGAAGCCTGTAGCCCTCCTAGTTGATGGCTTTTTTACGTCCGCGAAAATAGTTGTTGACTCGCAATCCTGGCAGGCGTAGATTTGGCTCATCGAAACGAACAACGGAGCAAGACGAGATGAAAAAATTCATTGTGCGCTACCGTCTGAAGGGCGAGGTTGCTTACAGGAAAACTACCCTTGAATTGCCTGATATGGAGTTTGCTGTGAAATGTGGTTACGACCACGCAAAAGGGCTACACGGCGTACCGGTTGTTGAGCTTCATGTAGTGGATAAGGACGAAGAAAAATGAGTCGCGATAACGATGTGAGTATTGTTAAAAGCAATATCAGAAATTCTCATCAGCTTGATGACGCGGTAGAGCTGGTTTACATCCAGATTGTGCGCCAGGCGTTTGAGGGTAACCTTTGCACGTTCGTGTACAAGCTCTGCTGTGCCCCTTACAAATACTACTGGCGTAACGTAGACCGCCGCTGGAAAGAAGCCAAGGCGCTTGAGGAGGCCCGCGATAATCTTCTTGAGGCGCTTAAGACCTACGATGACGCAGCTAGAGCCCTCAACAGCCGGATCAAGTAACCAACCCCACCCACCTCAAGCCCCTTAACTGGGGCTTTTTATTGCCAGCCAAAAAGTGATATCAAAAAGCTACCGAACCGAAAATGCTATCATCGGTCAAACTAGGTACATTCCTTAACCCCTATACTCTCATGAAGCCAAATAAAATGCCTGACTCCCCTAACGGCTGGTTTAACCTGCTGTCGAATATGCCAGGACCACTTCAGGCATTCGGTGCCGCCATCATCACTGCGGTTCTCCGCGTCTACTATGACAAATCAGAGACCAGTTGGCAGCGCGTAGGTCTGGAGGGTGCGTTGTGTGCCTGCCTAGCTACAGGTCTGTCTATGGTCAGCGCTTACTTCGGACTGCCCGAGAACTCAGGCGTATTCATCGGCACATTCGTTGGTTTCATTGGCGTGATTAAGTTCCGAGAGTACATGGCTAGGCTGCTGGATAAGCGGACTGAGTGACCTGACGTGCTAATATAAGCCTCTGTAATGGAGGCTTTTTTATGGCTAATAAACCAGTAGTTCACACCGGGGATAAGAAGTCTGCTGTAGGGCGGACTAGGATGTTTGAGACGCCGGATGATCTGCGCGAGTCGTGCCTGGCTTATCTTGAATGGGCAGACGCTAATCCTTTGTACGAAGAAAAGCACTTCTGCGCACAAGGCCAGATCCTTACCGCAGAAATCAAGAAACCTCGCGCCGTCACCATCGTCGGCCTATGCCTACACCTCGGAATCCATCGCCATACCTGGCAGAACTACCGAATCAGCGAAGAGTTCGACCTTGTGTGCGACGAGATTGAAGACCGCATGAAGCAGTACAAGTTCGAGAATGCTGTAGCAGGGCTGATGAATCCTACGCTGATTGCTCGGGATATTGGGCTTGTTGAGAAGTCGAGCGTTGACCTGACTAGCGGCGATGGCACCATGTCACCGCAGCAACTGACCTTCAACATCATCAAGCCTAAAGATGCAGTTTGATATCTCGTCGGCCTACCTGCCTTTCGTTGACCTTGAGAATGTAGCTACAAGGCGCGAACTGCTGCGTGATGCTCGGTATCACATCATGGAGGGTGGTCGCGGCGGGGGTAAATCCCATTTTATCGCTGAGCTTCTAGTCGTTGAGGGTTATCTACAGCCTCAGCGCATTCTCTGTACGCGCCAGATCCAAAAGTCAATCAAGGCTTCCGTGCTTCAGCTCCTTGCTGACAAGATCGACAAGCTTGGCCTGTCTTGGTTCTACGATGTTCAGCGGACGCAGATCGTCGGCAAGAATGGCACCGTATTTCTGTTCGAAGGCTTGCAATCAAACATCCATAGCATCAAGTCGATGGAAGGCATCACCCGCGTATGGATCGAGGAGGCGCACGGCGTTGTCGATGACTCCTGGGCCGTGCTGATCCCATCCATCCGTGGTGCCGGCTCTAAATTCATCATCTCCATGAACCCTGGCAACATCATGGACGCGAGCTATGTTCGTTTCGTAGCTAATCCGCCATCGAGCAGCATTCACCGCAAGATTAACTACGACTCCAACCCGTTCTTCCCTGAAGTGCTTGAGACTGAGCGCCTGGAGTGTCTGAGCCGATTCCCTGACGCATATCCACACATCTGGCTAGGCGAACCAACGGCAGACAGCGAACACGCCATCATCAAGCCGTCGTGGATTCAGGCAGCGGTAGACGCGCACATCGTCTTGGGCTTTAAGCCAGAAGGCATCAAGGTTGTGGGCATGGACGTAGCGGACGAGGGCGCGGACAGTAACGCAATGACTGCGCGTCACGGCTCTGTCGTCTTCGACCTTGAAGAGTGGCGCAAAGGTGACGTGATATTCAGCGCTAACAAGGCGTTCGCGTATGCCGACTTGAACGGCTTCGATCAGCTTACCTATGACTCGATTGGCGTTGGTGCTGGTGTTAAGGCTGAAACGAACCGGCTCATGGATCAGCGCCAGTCGTCCAGGAAGATGCAGGTATCGGGATTTAACGCTGGTGGCGCAGTCGTGCAACCTGAGACTGACTACATGGTCGGCAAGAAGAACAAAGACATGTTCTCGAACATCAAGGCGCAGGCCTGGTGGCAGATGCGCGACCGCTTCAGCAAGACCTACAAGGCCGTAAGAGAGGGCGCAGAGTATCCGTCTGACGAGCTTATCAGTCTGTCGTCAATGCTCCCCCATCTTGAGCAGCTTAAGGCTGAGCTATCACGCCCAATGGTTGACTACGACAACAACGGCAGGGCGAAGGTAGAGAGCAAGAAGGACATGGCTAAGCGCGGGATACCTTCGCCTAACCTGGCTGACTCGCTGATCATGGCATTTGCACCTACTGAGCAGAGTGGCGGCGGCATACTCCTGCCTTCGCGTTTAAGGAGGTAACGATTCTCCGGAGAACACTTGACGCTTAGCTGAATGTGTCGTTTAATCGGCTCACAACTGAAACGGAGGGTGGAAAGTGGAAGCTAAATTCAAGATTGGTGATCGGGTTGTTGTGTCGACTCAGTGCGATCACGCGATAGGTTATGGAAAAGCTGACGAGTTCCACGGGGCTAGCGGACACATTGCAGGCGTATGGACTTACGAAGGTGATGTATCGACAGACTATGACGTAATCATTGATGGTCACGCGGCACAGAATGCTCGTAGCTGCCCTGGCTTTGAAGAAGAATGGCTGACATTGGAGGTCATGTAATGGCTACTGAAAAAGAACGGAAATTGATGGGCGAGATCATGAATCTTGCGGTTGATGTGACTCTGGCCGGTGGGTTGTATACAATCGCTGCCAGTTACATCGCGCACATTCACGCGTTTGAGATTCGCGTTATGAAAGGTGTAAGTCAGGTCAATAAGTCAGCAGAGTGGGCGCACCTATCTGGCCGTCACGATATCTGGACAGCCAAGGAATCAATCGAGCGACTTGAGCAGATGCTCACAGAAGTAAAACAATATCACCCAGCATTCGACGCGGACGGGGTTAAGTTATGAGTAAGGTTGATTGGAGTTTGGCGCCGGAGTGGGCAACTCATGCGTTAGTAAAGCTGCATAATCCAGGGGTTGGCGGCGTGTACTGGTCATATTTTATTGATGGTGAACACAGGATTAGTCCTGACGGATTATGGTTTCATCCGGATGGCTATCGAGTAGCTGATGAGAGGCCACGAAATTTAAAGCCTAAACCCTGGTCAGGCCCGGAAGATGGGTTGCCGCCGACTGGGACAGTGTGTGAACATAAGCGCGTCCACGAGTGGCAGCAAATCGAAGTGTTCGCAGTAAAGCCGAACTACAACGGTAGCAATACCGCTCTATTCACATACGGCAATGGATGCTGGGGAGGATGTGCTGAGCCTTCATTCTTCCGAGCAATTCCAAGTCCAGCACAACTAAGAGAAACCGCCATCCGCGAACTAATGGACATCGCAGGCGTAGATTGCCGCGTGACTGCTGCTCGGTTGGTTGATGCTGGGTTTAAGCGGGAGGTGGTGTGATGGGATTCAGTGTTGCGCTAACTGGTTTTGTGCTGTTCGTGTTCGGAATGTTTCTTGGGACTTTCTGCTATGCGGAACCAAGAAACATGCCAGCAGCTAGATTCTTTGGAGCTTTCGTGCTTATAGGAATATTCGCAATCCCCATCGGCCTAATCATCCATATCTGGCAGTAAAACCCCAAGGACTTGACAAAACCAAAAACACCATTACCAAACTGTCCACGATCCATAAACCGTGGACAGTTGGAGTTTGGTATTTTTCTATTTGTCAAGTTTGCGCTTGGCTCGCTCGATTATTCCGGGGGATAGGGGTTCGCCTTTTTCGTTAACGATCACTTCGATTTGCGTGCAATAACAGAAAATCGCATTCGGTACAATCGCATACCAGTTAGCCACCTCTTGAATACTGAACAACTTTGCGTGGCGATCACGGTGGGATTGTCTGGTCGTGCTTTTCAATGCCGACAGGTGCATAAGCATTGTCCTGATGCCT
>Ga0129327_10000095_pt1:27500-47979 | contig 47979 bp, 37 predicted proteins | sample CPBDNA_6_FD_111799 | JGI IMG/M metagenome (GOLD analysis project Ga0129327, IMG submission 111799) | Freshwater to marine salinity gradient microbial communities from Chesapeake Bay, USA - CPBay_Spr_31_0.8_DNA | ecosystem: Environmental > Aquatic > Marine > Coastal | place: USA... | reverse complement strand
CGCTACTTATTTTTTGTTATGCCCTTAAAGGTCCAATACCTATCGGAATGGAGTGGTTCAGAGATATCTTGATAGTCCAATCTGCTATGCCCGCCGGGATATTTGCAATTGTCATTGTTAAGAATTACTCGGGTGACACAACCACGGCAATGAGAGCAATTCTTGCTACAATGGTTGGGTGTTTAATTACTACACCTATTTGGCTTTATCTGGGCTTACGGTTCATGAAATAGAACCTTAACTAGTTACAATTAAGTACTCGCGTTTTCGTACTTCGATTTGGCGTCTAATGTCTCGAAAATATTTGTTAGGGCCAACCTTAGCTTGTTATATTCTTCGGCGTAAATAACTGAGATCAAGTAATTTTTAAATTCTTTTCGGTCACGAATGATCTTGAGATCCAACTCTTCCATTTCCTGAGCAAATTTAATGTGCATTTTGTCGATTTCAGAATCGAACTTCTTATGCTCCTTATCAATATGTTGTTTAGCCCGTGAAACTGCACCAATCAAGTTTTGACTGTTCCTACAGTCCTTAGATGTAAAGTCGTGAAAAGAGATTAAGCCAGAGGCGAGTGCTGCACTGAATGCAGTGAGTTCTAACTCTCCTTTTTGACTTTCTTTGGTTGCCCAACCTTCGATTGCTTTTAGCAAACGGGAAATCGAGGCTTTTGCTTCGTCAGAGTCTGAAATGTGTAAGGAATCTTCGTCCATTATAAAAGGTTTGTAGGGGTTTATCTAATAGTATCATATACAATGATAGCATAAAAAGCTAGTTGTCAAATGATTTTGCTGATTATCTTTTAATCTTTTCGTAGGCAACTAAGTCATTTTTTACGTTATTACTTAATAAAAATAAACCTAGAATATTTGGAAAAGCCATTCCTAATATCATTAAATCACTAAAATCTAAAATGTTGGTAGCGGTAATGATCGATCCTAAAAATGTAAATAGTAAGAATATCGTTTTATAAATAAAGGAGGATTTATCCCCGAATAGCCAAACCCAGCACCTCTCACCATAATAAGACCATGATATCATTGTGGAGAACGCAAAGAGAAAAACGGCAATTGATAACAAGTATGGAAACCATGAAATTACGCTTCCCATTGCGGCAGATGTAAGTGCACCCCCTTGATTATTTGCAATGAAACTTTGGTTTGAAGGATCTAAGTAGGAACCGGTAACAATTATAACGAGTGCAGTCATCGTACAGACAATAATCGTGTCAATAAAAGGTTCGAGCAACGCCACAATTCCTTCTTCTACTGGGTGGGAGACTTTTGCAGCAGAATGAGCAATTGCGGCTGAGCCAATCCCTGCTTCATTTGAGAAAACAGCTCTTTTTACTCCTATAATTAATACGCCAAGAAAACCTCCAAATGCCGCGCTTGGATTCATCGCTTCTTGAAAAATTAAGCTTATAGCACTTGGGATTTGGTCTGATAAAATGAATAAAATGTAGGTACAAGCAATAAGGTAAATACCGCACATAAAAGGAACGATGTATGATGCCACTTTTGCAATACTTCGAATACCTCCCAAAATTACAAGCCCTACTAGAATACATAAGGTTAGTCCGTACACCCATGGATAGACAGATAGAAAGGGAAAGACCGTTTTGATTAGATCTAAGGATTGTACCACTTGAAAGGCATTTCCTCCACCAAACGATCCTCCAATACATAGCAGGCAGAATAGACCCGCCAGTAAACCACCTAAGTGTTTAAGTTTAAGTTCTTTTAATCCTTCTGATAAATAATGCATTGCCCCGCCCATTATTCTTCCGTCTTTTCTTATTTTTCGGTACTTTTGACCCAGTACACATTCGGTAAACTTGGAAGACATTCCAAGAAAACCAACCAGGATCATCCAGAATGTTGCACCGGGTCCACCCGTGCCAATCGCAATGGCGACTCCAGCAATATTTCCCAGTCCAACAGTTGCGGAAAGGGCAGTGGTGAGCGCTTGAAAGTGAGTAACTTCACCTTTACTATTTTGAGTATCGTACTTTCCCCTTACTAAATCAATTGCATGTTTGAAAAAGCGAATATTTACAAATCCCATTTTGAAGGTGAAAAAAATTGCTCCCCCTAGTAACCATGCGACGATGAGAGGCATTTGAAGACCAGGGATCGGCCAAAATAAAAATGAAGCAAGAGGAGCTACAATAAATTCTCCAAAAAACTGATCTATGTTATCCTGCCAACTTGCCGAACTGATTGTCTCTTTTGCATGAGAACTCTGGACAGTTAAGAAATATATCAATGGAAGAAAGAACGACTTTAGGAATTTCATTATTAATTACATATCAAAGAAAATCTTTACAGTAGACAATTCGAATTTAACAGTGAATTGCTTTTGACGCGGTTGGCTGTGTTCAACATCCTAGTCATAACTAAATAAAATTGAAAATTATTGAAAAATACTTGATTTGCGAATGGTTAAAGTGGTTCGGACTTTGCTTCCTCGTACTTTATTCTTTGCTCTTTCTACAATTACTAACGGACCAGGACGAGTTTTTAGAAATTGAATCTTTTCGCACATTCTTGGTTTTATTTACCCGCTTTGCACTCAGTTATTTATCGTGGCTCTTTCCGATTGGCTGTTTTGTAGCGACCTTATTTACTTTTTCGTTTTTGGCTAAAAATCGTGAGTTATTAGCATTAGATACTTCTGGTTGTTCTCCTTTCTTTATTGCCCGCCCGATTATCGGAGTAGCAATAATAATTTCCTTTTTATCTTGGTATAGTCAAGATACAGAAAAGTTAGAACAGTGGTTTAAAAATTCTATTGGTGGGGACGAGCCAACAAAGAATACAATAGTCTCCTCTTTCAAAATGAGATTACAATCCGTCCACCGCACTTGGTATTTCCAAAGTTTTGACCTTCTTCATGGCACTGCAAAACAAATTCATTTGTATTGCTACGATGAAAATGGAAGCGAGCTTTATCGAATTCGGTCTGAGTCAGCAAGACTGAGTAATAAAGGTTGGCATTTTAAGGATGGGGTGTTTTTAGGATTTTCTTCTTCAGGTGGAATCCCTGTGGTTAAAAATAACCGTATTTCTTGGGATCCATCTGTGAATTCTTTTGATGAAATTTTAAATTTCAGGACTAGTAGTCCAAGGTATAATAAAAGGTTTACAGAGCTCCACTTGCCAGAGGTTTTTGATGACCCTACTCCCTTTGCTTTATTACAAGCAAAGCCCCAGGATTTAAGTTTTGAAAAACTAAGCGAATTAATAGACAACTTTCCTAATCAAAATTCATCCAAACTTAATCCGTACCGATTAAGGAGAACACAACTTCTTTGGAATGTACCGGGTTGCTTTTTGGCGGTGATGTGTGCATTAGCTCTATCACTACGAAATGAGCAGAGGTCAGTTGGTTTTATAACCGGACTGTCTTTGTTCTATATTCTTGTGTTTTATATTGTTCGTTCTTTATGCGATGCATTGGGAGAGAAAGGTATTATATCAGATTGGGTGGCAACCGGAATTCCTTTTGTTCTCGTTTTTGTAATTTCTGTAAAAATGATTTGGAAAAATAGATAGTTCCGACGACCGTAATTTAATCCACTTCTCGAAGTTGAATGCTTTCTACTATTTTACCACTAGCAAGAACATTAGTAACTGTCACGAGTTGGTCCCCAATTTCGACCCAGCTTTCCTCCTTTAATTTCTCGATTGCATTTTGAATCGTTAGTTCGGGGTCATCAGAAAAATCCATCATAAAGGGTTCAATTCCCCAAATTAAACGCAAACGTCGGTGTAGGCCATCGACATCAGTAAAGGCAAATAGAGGGGCACCATTGGGACGCAGTGCCCCCAATTTTGCGGCAAGGTCTCCACTTCGAGTGAAAACGAGAACGGCGGAATTTTTCATTTTCATCGCCAACATAGCAGCGGATCGAAGCATCTTCGCTTTCGGTCGGAATAAGCGCAGTTCATCGGTTAAACCCGGTACCAGGACAGACTCCGTTTTTGAGGCAATTCGGTTTAGGATATCTAGGCATTCAAGTGGTTGCTTGCCGGTGGTAGTTTCTCCACTTAACATTAAACAGTCTGCCCCCTCATTTACAGCGTTTGCGACATCGCTAATTTCTGCTCTTGTAGGAACGGGGGATTCAATCATCGATTCGAGCAGATGGGTCGCAACAATAACGGGCGTTCCATTCGTCAAGCAGGCTCCAACTGTTTTTCTCTGAATAATGGGAAGATCCTCAAAAGGGCATTCAATTCCTAAGTCACCTCGTGCAATCATAATCGCATCTGATGCAGTAATAATTTCATCAATATTAGAAACGCCTTTTTGATCTTCTAATTTTGCAATAATGTGGGCGTCCGAACCATTATCTTGAAGGAAACGCCTAAATAAATCAATGGCATCGGCATCACGTGTAAACGAGAGTGCGAAAAAATCGTGTTTACATTCAATTCCCACTTTCGAATCTCTTTTGTCCTTTTCGGTGAGCGAGGGCAGTCCAGTTTCGATTCCGGGTAGGTTGACATGTCTACGGCTCTTTAGGATGGAATCCTGAAGTACTTTACATCTGATTCGCTTCGCGGAAGATTCGATCACTAATAAAGGAATTAGGCCATTATCTATTAAGACAGTATCCCCAGATTTTATATGATCAGCAAGTTTGTCATAATTTACTTCAATTTGCCAAACCCCCTCGTATTGTGGAGGGTCAGGTTGAGCTACGAACACTATATCTAGCAGATCATCTTTTTTTAATTCCACTTCCTTGTGAAGGTAGCCGGTACGAATTTCAGGTCCCTTTACGTCCATCATAATTGCGGGCTCACGATTCAACCTGACTCCCACAGAACGTATTCTAGAAGATATCATACGTACCCAATCATGGTCTGCATGGGCCATGTTTAACCGGCAGACATCCACCCCTTTTAGAATCAGTTTTTCCAACATCTCTTCGCTCTCCGTTGCTGGACCAATCGTTGCAATCACTTTTGTTTGTCTATCTAATTTTTTCATATTGGAATTGTTTTTGCCGAACTTGGATCGACTACAAATGTGGAAAACCTAGAGCCTTGTCCCCTTAAGCCAGCAAATTTATCCTGAACTTTTTTGATGTCGTTACAATCTTTACTCAAGTGCATAAGGAAAACTTTCTCCCAGCATGATCCTTCGATAGACTCAAGCATTTCAAATGTGTTATCATTGGAAAGATGGCCATGCCTGCCCCTGATTCTTTGTTTAAGACTCCAAGGACGTTTTTGATCATCCTCAAGCATTTTGGAGCAATGATTTGCTTCCACCACTAATATTTTGGCTTGTCGTATTCTTTCTTTGACCAAGGTGGGCACATAGCCCAGATCGGTCACCCATGCGAGACTTGAATGTGGATTAAATAGGTCATCTTTTCCCCATTCAAAATAGAAGCCAACTGGATCATACGCGTCATGGGGGACACTAAATGGATGAATTTTGAATGGACCAAAGCTGAATTGCTTACCAGTCTCAAATACTTTCCAATTGGGCCTTTTTTGTAACTTGGGCTGAATTGCTTGAATCGTATCCTGATTTGCAAAAAAAGGCAGTCTTCCAAACTTTGATAATCCACGAACGCCAGCGGAGTGGTCATTATGTTCGTGTGTAAGAAAGACTGCATCTAACGCTTCTGCTGAAAGGCCTTCTTCATTTAAAAGTAATTCTAATTTTTTACCCGACATGCCCGCATCTATTAAGACTGACGCGCCCGCTGCTTGTAATAAAGCAGCATTGCCAGAACTGCTTGAACCTAAAATCTTGAAATTTACATCCACTATATGTTCGAATAAGGTTAACTATCTACAATTAGCCAACAATAAACTTAAATTATTTTTATGAACTACAAGAATGACAGAAAAATTTGATGTTGTTGATTTAAATGATCGTCCAATAAGACAATTAGCAAGAGGGCTGGTTCATCGTGATAACCTGTTTCATCGAGCCATACATGTACTGGTAAATGCGAACTCACTGAATTGGATTTTACAACAGAGATCGGGTAATAAGGATGTGGATCCATTCCTATGGACAAGCAGCTGCTCGGGTCATGTTGATGCCGGTGAAGACTATTTGAGTGCTGCTGTTCGGGAATGCGAGGAGGAGTTAGGAATCGTAGCAGATCGTAAATTATTTATTGAAGTGTTCCGGGCCAGTCCATGCCTGGAAACTGGTAATGAATTTGTTCGAGTTTATCTTTTAAAATATGAAAAAGAGATTCGATTTAATCGGAATGAAATTCTCCAAATAATTGAATATCCTACTCAGGAGATTGAAGAATTAATTAGAACACGACCAGAGACTGTGTCAGGATCGTTTTTGCACTTATTCCCCTATGTTAAGAAGGGAATTGAATTAAATAAAAGTAGTTTGCCCTGAATTTGGATCTTGGATTTCGGATAACCCGGTAATGTTCCAACCTTTTGAGGTAAGCATTCGACCTTGAGATGTGCGTTTGAGATAGCCCTCTTGGATTAAAAAAGGTTCGTGTACCTCTTCAAGAGTATGCTCTTCTTCCCCTACGGCAACTGCTACAGTTCCTAATCCTACCGGGCCACCTTTATAGTTTTCTGCGATAATGCGAAGAATTCGTTTATCCATTTCGTCTAATCCCCGGCTATCTATTTCAAGTAATTCAAGTGCTTCATTGGCAATTTCTCTCGAAATTTTACCATCGGCTCTTTGCTGAGCAAAATCTCGGGCAAAGTGAATTAGATTATTGGCGATCCTGGGAGTGCCTCTTGCCCGCCCGGCTATTTCATCGGCACCTGCTTGATTGATTTCACAATCCAGCAAATTACAACTTCTCAGTACGATTTTAGTCAAATCATCTCGATTATAATAATCCAGTCGTGTCTGAAGGGTAAATCTACTTCTCATCGGAGATGTCAGCAATCCCACTCGAGTAGTAGCACCGACAAGGGTAAACCTGGGGATATCAAGACGAACACTTCGAGCATTAGGCCCTTGGTCTATCATTATGTCTATTCGGTAGTCTTCCATAGCAGAATAAAGGTATTCTTCCACAGTTTTAGGAATCCTATGAATTTCATCAATAAAGAGAAGGTCTCCCTCTTGCAGATTGGTTAGTAAGCCTGCCAAGTCACCTGGCTTATCAATAACGGGGCCGGAGGTAACTCGAACCTCCCGATTCATTTCTCGACCGATAATATGCGCCAGAGTCGTTTTCCCTAATCCCGGAGGACCGCACAACAGAATATGCTTTAGGGGTTCTTCGCGAGTACATGCTGCCCCCACCATAACCTCTAGGCGCTCCAATGTTTTCTTTTGCCCAGTGAAGTCAGCAAATGAGGGGGGGCGTAAAGCAGCATCTATCTCATTGGATGGCGGTATAGATTGGTCCATAAAATCTTTCCCTTTTATTTGTTCTTCATTCATTCGATTAAGATTTATTAGAAAGTAGAGAAGGACTTTGGAAGTTTTGATTCAGGAATTCTTTCCACGATACCCCCCAGAGCTTGGAGTTTTTTTTCAAAGGCATCATACCCTCGATCGAGATGATAAATTCTTTGCACCCAAGTTTCTCCTTCTGCGGCGAGTCCTGCCAAAATTAACGCTGCGCTTGCCCTTAAGTCGGAAGCCATTACTGGAGCTCCTGTTAGCTTGCTTTTACCTTTTACTACTGAGCTCGATCCCTCCATCGCAATATCTGCCCCCATTCTCATAAGTTCAGGGACATGCATGAATCGACTTGGGTAGACTCGTTCGGTAAGGATACTAATTCCTTTCGCTTTACAAGCCAGAGCACAGGACTGAGCCTGTAAATCAGTGGGGAATCCAGGGTAGGGCAGGGTAATAATTTCGAGAGAATTAAGTTCACTCTCATTTAATCCAACCCTCATTTGATTAGAGGAAAAGGCTTCGATCATTACTCCACTTTCCTGCATTACATTAATGAAGCTTCCCAGGTGTTCAGCTCTTGCATTGTTAAGAATAATTTCACCTTCAGTAATTGCAGCCGCGATTGCATAGGTTGCTGCTTCAATCCTATCTGGCATTACCTCATGAGTACAGCCATTCAATTTTGATACACCTTCAATTTCTAGAATATGCGACCCGGTTCCGTTAATTTTGGCACCCATCTTAATTAGCATTTTACACAAATCGATGATCTCTGGTTCACAAGCTGAACTCTCAATTTTGGTAATACCTGGAGCTAATACAGCTGCCATAATGGCATTAGTGGTACCGGTGACTGTACTACCATGTCTACCTCCTAGAAAAATTTTGCTCCCTTTTAAGTTTTGTCCGTTTACTTTTACAATCCCTTTTTCCAGTTCAATTGTAGCGCCTAGACATTCCAAAGCTTTGATATGTAGATCGATAGGTCTTTGCCCAATAACACAACCCCCAGGCATAGGAATTTCTGCCATTCTTAATCGACCGACCAAGGGACCGAGCAAGCAAATAGAGGCCCGCATCTTTCTGACTAACTCATAGGGCGCTCTATGTGCAATATTTCTAGGATTAATTTTCCATGTCGTCCGATCTATGCGTTCCACCTGTGCACCAAGCTCAGAAAGAATTTCGGCCATAAATTGAACATCACTTAAATCAGGGACATTTTTTAAAGTACTCGTCTCTGGACTAAGTAAAGTCGCAGCAAACTCTGGCAAAGCAGCATTTTTTGACCCGCTTATATTAACTGTCCCTTTGAGTGGTGGACCTCCACAAATTCTAAAAACTTCCACTTCTTAAATAAAGTGAAGGAGTGCAATTAATTGCTCAAGCATTAACCCCCAAAAAGTTTAGAAATAAAGCCACCGAGCCCCGATTTTTTTGGAACTTTTTCATCCTTCTTATTTAATTTCGGTTCATTTCTGGTGTCGTTCCTTTTACTTTCGGAATGATTCTTATTTTTTCGTCTTCTAGGTTTCCTATTTTGAGGGTCAGAGGGATTTCTCTCATGGTTTCCTTTCCTGGCCCTGTCTTCTTTACTAGGGCGACTTTTTTCTTTGTTTTCAGAGTTTCCCTCTTGCCTTCTTGAATCTCGATTGGGATTTCTAGGTCTTTGTGGGCGGTTACGCCCTTCACGATTTTCATTAGAACCTTGATAATCTGATCTTCCTTTTCTTTGACCTTGGTTTCCACGCTCACGGATTGGCGGAGGTTTTGCATTTGAAAGGTCGTCTTGGAGCTTCTTCGAGCTTGCAGTTATTTCACCAAAAGGTTCTTTACTTTTTTGGCTTTGGGAAGAAGTTTCCAAAGGTTTCTCAGAGGAGCGGTACCATCTTGAACGAAGTCTTGATTTCATAAATATTTGGTTAAGGTAATTTAGTAAGTTGCTTCAAATAGAATTTTGAATGAGCAAGTTTTATGCATTGGAAGAGTACACTTTTTACTAGTTGATAAGTTACCCTACAATTCATTAGAAATTCGAAAAAAATTAACTTACACTAGGAAGGTAATGATGCGCCACACTAAAAAACGAAAACCACTTGCTAATTTGTTGGAGTTATCTTCTTATACGAACTCATATGGACAAACTTGAAAACATCTTCGAATTGCAAGAGCAACTAAACAGCAGGATCGGTGTAAACATGAACGAAATGAACGATGAGGATCGTGCAACATGGATCCTTAATTATGTTCGTGCGATGCAGCAAGAACTTGCCGAATTAACAGATTCTGTTCCTTGGAAGTGGTGGGCAAAATATCAGGAATTTGATAAACAAAATGCGAAAGTTGAAATAGTTGATTTATTTCATTTCCTTATTTCTTTAGCCCAAGTAATGGGAATGTCTGCTGAGGACGTGCACGAAGCATACCTGAAAAAGAATAAAGTGAATCATAACCGACAAGAATCAGGTTATTCCACCAAAGATGAAGATGATTCAAGGCATATTTAAATGCCTTGTAAAAACCTATTTGCTTAGAGAAGCAAGCAAAGCTGCACAACGAGATTTTTTTCTGGCAATCTTGTTCGCATGAACAAGGGAAGTCTTTCTTGCCTTTTCTAGTGCGGAGATAAAAGCCGAAGATGCTTCTTTCGCAACTGTTGAGTCTTTGCTTTCCATTGCTGTTAAAAACTTCTTCTCTAAGGTTTTTAATCTACTTATAACCATACGGTTTTGCAGGTAGCGTGCTCGGTTTTTACGAATATTTTTTATTGCTGACTTTGTATTGGCCATGAGAATTGAGTATTCTCTTTATTTTTCAGTTCTCGTCAATTAGAAAAAGAATTCGGGAAGCTGTAAGCCAGATTCTGTTTTTAACCGAAGTTAGGTTGTCATTCATTTATCTATCAATTTGCATTGATCCTTCTTGTGTGAAGGTGCGGTGTACCCGAAACCATAGAGCGGGCAACTCCGTTTCCTATTTCACCTTGCATCGAATTGGGTTTACATTGCCCACTTAGTTGCCTTCGTGGCGGTGAGCTCTTACCCCACCTTTTCACCCTTACCTTGCGAACAAGGCGGTTTACTTTCTGCTGCACTAGCCGTGAACTTATCTTAACATAAGCCCCCCCCGCTTTCACGGGGAATTCTGCCCTGCGATGTCCGGACTTTCCTCTATTTATACAAAAGTAAAAACAGCGAATGACCGCTTCCCGAAAATTAAATAAAAATATTTTGTGTGGAATCAAATCAGATGTTTTAGCGTTCGCAATAAACGATCCTACCACATTGATCGCAATGGGTAAGCTTTTGATCGACTAGAACGGATGAAACAATGTCATTTGAAACCCGTAAATTGCAACCGGTACATTTTTGTTCCTCCAAAGGAGCAATGTAGGGCGGTCGGGATACTACTTTTTTTGTACGATCATAGCCCTTTAATAGAATTTCTTCGGTATCAGATCTTGCATCTTCAAGCTCTGTGGCTAATTGCTCGGTTTCAATTTGTAATTCTTCCTGCCTTTTAATGAGTCCGAGTTTTTCGATTTCAAGCGACTCCACCTTTTCGGTGATTTTACTTTTTGCGATTTCTGCTGTCTCTTTGGCACCATCAATCTTTACGAGCACCTCAATTTGCATATCTTCTTTGGATGACTGTTGCTCAAGCAAATTGGTAATTTCTTTTTCTAAAGCTTGATATTCTTCATTTTTTTTAACCTCTAACTGTTTGTTCTTGTTCCGGCTAATTTGGTCAGTAATGGAATTAATTTCTTTCTCAATCGAGCTGTTCTGTGCTTCTAGGGATCTTAAATCTTGAGTTGCCGCAGCAATAGTATCTTTCTCGAGTTTAATTTTAGATTCCATCTTTATGATCAAACTAGGAATGTTATTTAACTCCTGCCCCATCAAGTGACTTCTGCGATCTCGGCTATGAACTAAAAGTAATTTCTTGAAATCTGTATTGTTGGAAAGCATAGGTTGAGGGTAGAAAAATTAATAAAACAGAATAATACATGATGGATGCTTACTTGATTTCTTACAAGGTTTTAGCGATGGAAATTTTTTTCCTTCATGTTTGTATCAATACTAGTATAAGACTAGTTCTATGGTTGAATTAAATTCTAAAAAGTTAATTGATGATGCAGTTCTTTGTTTTGCTATTGGAGAGGATCTTGAAGCGAAAGAAATTTTGCTCAGCGTACTCAATCACGAACCCCGTAATGTGGACGCATTACGGGCAATTTCTGAAGTTTGCTTATCCTTGCAGGAATTGAAATTGGCTGAATCATTTTGTCGGCGTGCATTAACGGTAGATCCCGACGATTTAACATCGGTTGTTAGTCTGGCTCGAATTTTAGTTAAAAATGGAGATAAGGAGGGAGCGGAAGAGGCGTCTTCGAAAGCAAGAATATTAGGGTGGAAAGAAGAACTGGCTAGTGACAGTGAATAATCGCCCTGATGGCACAATTTTTAATGCCTTTACCAATTAACTAAATTGGTTATTTTAAGATAATCAGTCTATGGATTTTACGGCATCTAAATTCCAAATGATTTTATTTTAGAACAAATAACAATACTTTATGAAAAAGCATAGCCTTGAGTTTGAGAAACCATTAATGGATCTAGAAAAGCAGTTAGAAGAAATTGTTAAATCTTCTACTGACTCTGATTTAGACTTTTCAACTGAGATAAAGGCAATTGAGAAAAAAATTGAAAATACAAAAAGAGAAGTTTATTCAGACTTAACCCCCTGGCAGAAGGTTCAGCTTTCCAGGCATCCGAACCGACCTTATTCTATCGATTATATTGAACGTATATTCGAAGATTTTGAAGAATTGCATGGTGATCGATCATTTATGGATGATGCCGCAATTGTGGGTGGACCTGCCTCGATTGATGGTCAGAAGGTGATGATTATTGCACAACAAAAAGGGCGAAATACGGAAGATAATTTAAAGAGAAATTTTGGTTGTCCAAATCCGGAGGGATACAGGAAAGCCCTCCGTCTTATGAAGATGGCAAACAAATTTAAAATGCCAATCATTTCAATTATTGATACCCCCGGAGCTTTTCCTGGGATTGGTGCAGAAGAACGTCATGTCGCGGAAGCGATCGCGGTTAACCTAAAAGAAATGGCGGCTTTTGAGGTTCCCATTATTGCAATTGTGATCGGAGAAGGCGGATCTGGTGGTGCGTTAGGTATAGCGGTTGCCAATAAAGTTTTGATTTTAGAAAATGCTTATTACTCAGTAATCTCTCCAGAGGGGTGTGCGGCTATCTTATGGAAAGATCGTGCCTTTGCTTCGAACGCTGCTGAGGCGCTTAAATTAGACGCATCACAATTACTAAAGCTTGGCATTGTAGATGAAATTATTCCTGAGCCTACTGGTGGAGCACATCGGGACTGGGATAAGACTTCGGAAATCGTCAAAAAATATTTTAAGAAGACATTGGCTCTGTTGGCTACCAAAGATTCAAAAACTTTACTTTCCGAAAGATACGATAAGTTTAGATCAATTGGTGCTTTTCAATCTTAGCAAAGCTTATTGGTTAGGGTCAGTACCTTCGGGGTTCACCCTGGTCGTTCTCATCGATTACACCAATAATATCATTGCGAAGTCTAATTCTCATTTTTTGAGTAGATTCAATTTGTTGAATTAAGTTACTGTTGTTCTGATTTAGTAAAGAAATTTGCCTGTTGTAATCTCTCTCCCGATCTTGGGTGTTTGCCAATTCGTTGTTTAGACGAAAGTTCTCAGCTTCAAGGCTTTTTAAATTATTTTGTATGATCATTTCCCGACCTGCAATGCCGCTAAGTTGAGATTGTAATTCTTGTGCTTCCATTGCCAAGGCTTCATATTCTTTAGACCCCTTGTTTTGCAAGCGAGCGATATCGCCATTCAGTTGTGCGTTCCTGTCTTCAGCAGAACGTAGGTTTTCATTAAGTATTCTCTCGTTTGCAATCGCTTGACTCAGTTGTATTTCAAATTTTCGGGCTTTGTCTTTATAGAATAGAGCTTCTTCATTTAATGAACTCGACTCTTTGAGCAGCCTTCTATTTTGGGAGTCAATATCGCGAACTTTTCCAACTAATGCTTGTTCATTTGTATTCATATCTTGCAAGTCTACTCTCATCAGATCGATTGCTTGCTTCATATTTTCGTTTTCCAGTTCCAAAGTCTTTGCTTTTGCAAATAACATTTCGTTTGCATCCCTAAGTCCAATTAACTGTTCCGAAATTCTTGATTCCTCAATTCCGAGCGAAGTGAGTTCAGATCTTAGTGTAGATAATTCACCCTTCATCGCAGAATCTGAAAATCTTAGATCTTGATTTTTTCCGTTCATTTCATCGAGGTCTCTCTTTAAATCATTACTTATTGAATTAACATTTTCGATTTGTTCATTTTTTCTGGAAACTTCAAACTTCAATTCATTCGATAAGTCACGTAATGTAGCAATTTCTTCTCGAAATGCTTCCGAGTTAATTTCTAGGTTTCGATTCTTATCTTTCAAAATTTCGTTTTCATTTTTGATAATACTATTTCTATCGTTGAGAAGACTCTCCACCCCGGTTAATCGAACTATTTCGTTACGGAGGTCGTTTATATCTTCCTGAAAGGTCGTTTCTTTATTTTCCAAAGACTTATTCAATTCGTCTTTACTTCTGAGCATCGCTTCAAGATCAGATAGGCGAGAACTGCGAGTTTCTTTGTCAATTTTAAGTCCCGCAAGCTTTTGGTTACTTAACGCGATTTCCTTTTCCAACCTGTCTACTTGAGCTTTCAGTTTTTGATTCCCCGCAGAAAGTGTGTTGTTTTCGGCTAATAAGTCGTTGGCGCGACGTTGAATTGTAGATTTTCCTAATTCTAGATTGCGGATTTTTGAATAATTTGATTTTTCCTGCGAATCAAATGATTTTTGTGCGTTTTCTAGTCTCCTGTTTTCCGACATCAGTTCTTTTGACCTTTGCAAAAGTTCTTGTTCATCCGCTTTAATTTCAAGAAGTTGTTTTCGTAACCTTGCGTTTGTATCGTCTAAATATTGGTTGCTTGTGTTGGTTCGTAAACCTTCCTGCTTAATTTTCGATAACTCATTTTCTAATATGGACGATTTTGCCACTGCTTCATTTAATTCCTGCCTCAATCTTTCTTCCTGTTCGATGTCTGAACTAGGAGACTGTTTTTGTTCGATAATTAATAACCTAGTTTTCTCGATTAACGCATTATGTTTCGCGACCAATTGGTTATATTGGTCAATCAAGTACTCAGGGTCGCGGAGTTGAAAGTCGGTTTGACCGAATGAGATTCCGAACGAAATTAAAAAGAAATTTGTAATTAAAAATAGGTTATGAAATTTCATATCCAAGTAAGGCTTTGAGGGTTAAAAAGTTATATCTATTTCATCATTACCACTTGAAAACAAGAAGATTTTTTTTCAATTTCGATAATAAACTATATTCGAACGGATGCCGCTCTGCTCAAGCGGTCATTGAGTGCAGAATATAATTCGTCGTTATCAGGGAAAAGTGAAGTATGAATTATTTCCTTATCTAGTTTGTCAGCCTTCCTTAGAGTGCTAAATAAATTTTTTGCGATATCCAGTGGATTCCCGGTTTGGGAAAAATACAATGAAAACGGATCTTGTTTAGACACATTAACAAACACTTGAGGGTGGGGAAGGACCATTACATGTCGAATCTTTAAATGTTTAGAGTTTAACATTACATTGATATTCGAATAAAGATACAGTGGTGTATCGGGTGCGTAGTGTTTGGTCTCTTGACCCGGTGAAGTTTTTGGAATTCCAGAATTTGAACCAGTTGCTTTACCTCCGCTAGTACAATTTACAGGAAAACCTAATACTTCCTCGATCGATGCTTGGCCTATTGGACCGGGTCTTAAAATACTGGGAACGCTTGTGGTTAAATCTAATACCGTTGATTCTATTCCCAATTCGCATGGACCACCGTCCAGTATTTCCGGACAGTCTTTCCCAAAAGATTCAACAATATCTAGGGGCCTTGTTGGGCTTAGTTTATTTGCGGGATTTGCACTGGGTGCTGCCAGGGGAATTTTAACTTTTCTAAGAACACTCCTAAATAGCGGATGGGATGGAGATCGAATTCCCACATTTGGCAAGCCTGCAGTTAATTGAAGAGGAATGCATTTTTTTTTGGGCAAGATAAAAGTCAACGGTCCAGGCCAGAAAACATTTGCTAGCAACTTACTGAATTTGTTAGTTACGCAAAGCTCACTCGCTTGCTTATGATTAAGAACATGGACAATCAGCGGATTTGTTGGTGGTCTGCCCTTAATACGATAGACTTTCTCAATTGCGTCCACCGACAATGCGGAGCAAGCCAAACCATAAACTGTTTCAGTTGGGAGAACGCAAACATCATTCGCGAGCAAAGATGAAACGCATTTTTCTAATGACACTTGAAATGTAACTACCTGAATGTGGAGTCAGATAGATAAAAACAATGCTTACAAGGCAAGCTGCATGTGCCTTGACTTCTTTATCAACTTAGAAATTTTTCGCTGCTGCATAGGAGTTAGGCCGCTATACTTGCGCGGCAAAATCTTGCCAGTGTCAGTCGTGTATCGTGATAACGATTCTTTATCGAGAAAAGTGAAATTTTCAGGGTTTCTGCTTTTTTCGTGTTTAACTTCTTCAGTACTCATTATTACTAAAAATCACACAAAAAGCTTTTTTGCAAGATTGTAATCCAATGATTCTGGCATTAGCTTTGTCTTGTAAACTGCTCTATTAACCTTGACACTCCATACACAATTACCCAAGTTAAGTAAAGATATGAAAGTAGTGTCCTCTATAAAAACTCTTAAAAACCGTCACCCCGACTGCAAGGTTGTTCGCCGCAAAGGCCGACTTTATGTCATCAACAAAACCAACCCTAGGTTTAAAGCTAGACAAGGATAATTAATATGAGAAAAGGTATACATCCTACCAACCACCCAGTTTGTTTTAGTGACGTTTCTACAGGAAAAAAATTTGTTACTCGTTCGACTTTGAAATCTAAGAACACCGAAAACCTAGATGGCGTTGATCACTTTTTACATGTTCGCGATGTAACCATGGATTCTCATCCTGCCTACACTGGCGAAAAGAGATTTGTCGATACAGCAGGTAGAGTAGAGAAATTTCAAAGCAAATTTTCTAGGAAAAGATAAGTTTTTCTTGCTTACATTCACTATAAGCATTTGTTTATAGTGTGAGTTTTTCATACCGATATCACCATTCGTTGGTGATTATATTGTTTCTTTTATTCGTACACAGCATAGTTGCTGATAGTATCAAAATGCGTTTTATAAACGAGGGTACTTTTTGGATGGGAGATGATAAAAACCTACCTGATGAGCAACCCGCTCATCTTATAAGTCTGTCCTCTTTTTTTGTAGACGAGAAAGAAGTTCACATTTGGCACTGGCAAAAGGTTGCGAGTTGGGCGATAGAAAATGGGTATGTTTTTTCTGATTCAACCCAACAAAGGAAAGATGGTCCATATTGGTACGAGGAGGGGAATGAACTTCTCTTCCCGATGAACATGATCAATTGGTATGATGCCGTCAAGTGGTGTAATGCAAGATCTGAGTTAGAGGGGAGAACCCCAATTTATTATCTCGATAATGATCACTCCATTATTTTTCGGGAAGGCGAGGCTGATATTACTGAATCTCAAGTAGCATGGTCTTATTCTGGCTACAGGTTACCAACAGAAGCTGAATGGGAGTACGCAGCGAGAGGAGGAGCCTACATGCTTAAATATCCATGGGGAAATACCCTGGATGGTAGTCGAGCCAATTTTTTTCGGAGTGGCGATCCCTTTGATGAAGCTTCAACTCCTGTTGGTTACTTTAATGGCAATCAATTAATAACTGATGCTGATAACAGTTTTAACGGAGAAAATGTGAAAGCATCGGATCAGGTTTCACGCTATGGACTATATGATCTAGTAGGAAATGTAAGCGAGTGGTGTTGGGATTGGTATTACGATTCATGGTATGATGAAAGTAATGCCAGAAAAAAAAATACTCGCGGACCCAGTTTTGAATTTTTAGCTCCCATAAAAGGTCTCGAAAAAAAACCGATGACCCGAGTTGCCAGGGGAAGTAACTTCAGGAGTAAACCGGATGCGAATTATGGAAACGAACTGAGGATCGCATTTCGAAATACTTTTTTACCTAACAGCACACTGAGGAGACTTGGGCTAAGATGCGTGCGAGGCGATATTGATGATCCGTTGTGGTTAAATGCCAAGAAGGTGGATGGCTTCCCCGGGTGGTATTACATGCCGTGGTTTGGATATTATTGGCAGTCTACAAAAATATGGATTTTTCATTACAGATTGGGGTGGTTGTACCCGAAGGGAAAAGGATCCTATGATAATTGGTTGTATTTTCCCAATCACGGTTGGATGTGGACTGGAAGTTATGCATTTCCATACTTTTACTCTAATGTAGATGCTGCGTGGTATAAATATGATGCAGAAAACCCTGCTTTCGGTTGGTTTAATAATGTATTAACGGGTGAAGATAAAAGATTTGGCAGAGTATTTCCATAGACAAAAGCCCTAAACTAAAGGGATTTGAAGCACCTGATAAATTTAATTTAGAAAAAAAAACGAAATTACTTGACGGAGGGACCTCTTTCCGATGTGTTGGAAATCTTTCCCTCATTTTCCGAGGGTTTGTTCTTTGAAAGTTATTTTGTGTGATCTATATAAACGGGTCACCAGTCAATTTTTTTGAATACCGAGTCAGCAATGACTCAAGCCTGTGCATGCATTTGCACAACTCTCTTTTGGAGAGTTTGATCCTGGCTCAGAGTGAACGCTGGCGGCATGGTTAAGACATGCAAGTCGAACGAAAAGCAAATCTTCGGATTTGTGGAAAGTGGCGAACGGGTGCGTAACACGTGAGCAACCTGCCCTAAAGTGCGGAACAGCCTGTCGAAAGATGGATTAATGCCGCATGTGGCTCTTCTTCGCATGGAGAAGTTGCTAAAGCTTGTAATGGCGCTTTAGGATGGGCTCGCGGCCTATCAGCTTGTTGGTAAGGTAACGGCTTACCAAGGCTAAGACGGGTAGCTGGTCTGAGAGGATGATCAGCCACACCGGGACTGAGACACGGCCCGGACACCTACGGGTGGCAGCAGTTTCGAATCATTCACAATGGGCGAAAGCCTGATGATGCAATGCCGCGTGGAGGATGAAGGCCTTAGGGTCGTAAACTCCTGTCATTGGGGAACAACAAGTAGGTTCATAGCCTATCATGAGTTAACCCAAAGAGGAAGAGGTGGCTAACTCCGTGCCAGCAGCCGCGGTAATACGGAGACCTCGAGCGTTACTCGGATTCACTGGGCGTAAAGGGTGAGTAGGTGGCCAAGTATGTCAGGTGTGAAATCCCGGGGCTTAACCCCGGAACTGCGCCTGAAACTACTTGGCTAGAGTCTCGGAGAGGATAGTGGAATTCCAAGTGTAGCGGTGAAATGCGTAGATATTTGGAGGAACACCAGTGGCGAAGGCGACTATCTGGACGAGTACTGACGCTCAATCACGAAAGCATGGGTAGCGAAAGGGATTAGATACCCCTGTAGTCCATGCCGTAAACGTTGCACACTAAGTTTCGGAGGATTCGACCCCTTCGGAGCTCAAGCTAACGCGTTAAGTGTGCCGCCTGAGGACTACGGCCGCAAGGCTAAAACTCAAAGGAATTGACGGGGGCCCGCACAAGCGGTGGAGCATGTGGCTTAATTCGAGGCAACGCGAAGAACCTTACCTGGTCTTGACATGCCTGTCATAGTTTTCCGAAAGGATTACGTCAGTTCGGCTGGACAGTGCACAGGTGCTGCATGGCTGTCGTCAGCTCGTGTCGTGAGATGTTCGGTTAAGTCCGGCAACGAGCGCAACCCTCGTTCCTAGTTGCCAGCGGGTAATGCCGGGGACTCTAGGAAGACAAACCTCGTGTAGAGGTGGGAAGGTGGGGACGACGTCAAGTCAGTATGGCCCTTACGACCAGGGCTGCACACGTGCTACAATGCCTGGTACAATGGGATGCAATACCGCGAGGTTGAGCCAATCCATAAAGCCAGGCCCAGTTCGGATTGGAGTCTGCAACTCGACTCCATGAAGTTGGAATCGCTAGTAATGGCGTATCAGCAACGACGCCGTGAATACGTTCCCGGGCCTTGTACACACCGCCCGTCACATCATGAAAGCCGGTTCTGCCCGAAGTATATGAGCCAACCGCAAGGAAGCAGTATCCTAAGGTGGGGCTGGTGATTGGGATGAAGTCGTAACAAGGTAGCCGTAGGGGAACCTGCGGCTGGATCACCTCCTTTCTATGGAGCTAGATTATTCTTTATGGATAATCAGGTCGATTGAATCTTGTTATATAGATTCAAGATTGGATGACCCGTTTATATAAATTACACAAAATAGTTTTTGAAGAACAATAATTTGTTCTTCGCTTCAATCCTGTTCGAACGATAGGACGATTGGCTCGCATTATATTGGGGCCGTAGCTCAGTTGGAAGAGCGCCTGATTTGCATTCAGGAGGTCGTCGGTTCGATCCCGATCGGCTCCACCAATCGAAATTCTTTCAGGAATTTGGGCTCATAGCTCAGTTGGTTAGAGCACCGTGTTGATAACGCGGGGGTCGGTGGTTCAAGTCCACCTGGGCCCACCATTATGAAGCGTAGAACTTTATCATTTTATGTTCTTTGACAGTTTAACGTCTAATGGGTGACACAAGCGTCACTCATCCGGAATAAATACCAACGGCGATTCAATTATGAATCAAATGAATTAAGGGCAATTGGTGAATGCCTTGGCGATGTCAGGCGATGAAGGACGTGGCTAGCTGCGATAAGCCTCGGGTAGCGGCAAACACGCTTTGACCCGGGGATTTCCGAATGGGAGAACCCAGCAGTCTTAATCGACTGTTATTTATGGCTGAATATATAGGCTATAAAAGCAACACCCGCTGAATTGAAACATCTTAGTAAGCGGAGGAAAAGAAAGAGAATTCGATTCCCTGAGTAGCGGCGAGCGAAATGGGATCAGCCCAAACCGGGTCCGCTTGCG
>Ga0129327_10000095_pt1:0-22500 | contig 47979 bp, 37 predicted proteins | sample CPBDNA_6_FD_111799 | JGI IMG/M metagenome (GOLD analysis project Ga0129327, IMG submission 111799) | Freshwater to marine salinity gradient microbial communities from Chesapeake Bay, USA - CPBay_Spr_31_0.8_DNA | ecosystem: Environmental > Aquatic > Marine > Coastal | place: USA... | reverse complement strand
TTTTGGCTTCTCCGGATGAACTATCTAATACATCCGTAAATAATACAATTAATACTACTCCAAGTGCCGTTTTAAGTATGTCTGCAGATTCTTCTGAACATGAACAAGCCAGATTTGAACCAAGTTTAGTTTTAGTTGCGTCTACATCTTTTGATAAAATGCCAGATACTGAAGTAGAAGCGTTTGCGGAACAGAATTTTTTTGCATCCTCGCTTCAATCATCTTTTCAATATCGTATATTGAGCTCTGAAACTGATTTCTCAGATAATTCAGTAGCACCATTTACTTTTTAGTTTAATGCAATCATTCTCTAGGACGAAATTTTTTTCGGTCCTTCTTTTTTCATATATTACTTCAGTTTTTGGTGATCAAAATTATTTGTCGTCTCAATTAAGAGTTCAAGAACTATTTCAAAAATACGAAAATTCTCTTGTTCGTGTAAAAGCAACAAGGCAAGACTTAGTTGATGGCAAAACGAAAAGACTTCTTAAAATGGGTAGTGGTTTTTTCGTTAGTAAAGATGGACATATTCTTACCACCGGTGTCTTACAAAATGCAGATCGAGTTTGGGTCGAGCATAAAAGTAAATACTTTCTTACCGAAACAATAGGCACGGACTCTCTTTGTAATCTTACTTTATTAAAAACGCTAGAAAAACCCGAGGAATTTAATTATGTTTCATTTTCTAGCGATCAAAGCGGTGCTCAAGTTGGTTCTTTTTTACTTGGTATCACTTGTGCCTTAGAGTTTGAGATTGGACCCACGATCGGGCTACTTCAAAGCAACGAATCATCATTTGGTAGTACACTTTTTCCTACCAAAATGTTACGTACTTCATTATCATTAGGCCCAGGTGAAGTAGGTAGTCCAGTGTTTGATTTGAATGGAAATTTTATTGGAATTACTTACGCCGCTCTTCCTGATTTGAGGTCTTCTTTTATATTATCAGCAAAATCATGTGCTAGGATCAGGGATGAGTTGTTACTTTCTGGAAACGTAGATTATGGATGGTTTGGAATCACGGTATCTCGTACGATTAATAAGCAAAATGGATTTAACATCGAAATTAAATCTGTTGGTGATAACTCCAAATTAGAAAAGGGTGATGTGATTCTAAAAATTGGAAATACGGAAATTTTAGAAAGGGGTGACATTGTTGAGTCCACTTTTTTTGCTAGGCCTGGAACTTTTATTGAGTTTTTAATTAAACGTGCGGATAAAAAGCTTACTGTGCCGGTTCGAGTTTCTTCTCGACCTTCCAAATCCAGAATAGGTGGTTCTGTTAAAGACGAAAAGAAATTATCCAAATCTGAGTCTTCCGATCTAATCGAAAAATTCATTAATCCTGATAATAACAAAAGTAATTAGATGAATCTGATTATTGTAGTGCTTATACACTGGAATCAATCAAAAGTTATTTTATAAAAACATTTAAATCTCAATAGATATGAAAACAGAATTTCGAATTGAAAAAGATACTATGGGTGATGTTGAAGTCCCGATAGATAAGTTATGGGGAGCACAGACCGAAAGAAGTAGAAATAACTTTAGAATAGGAGTTGCTGCAAGCATGCCTATGGAGGTTATTTATGGCTTTGCATACCTGAAAAAGGCGGCAGCTCACACCAATCACCAATTAGGAGTTCTTTCGCGTGAAAAGTCAGATCTAATTTCACAAGTTTGCGACGAGATTCTTGATGGTGTTCATGATGATCAATTTCCTTTAGTTACTTGGCAAACTGGAAGCGGAACTCAATCGAACATGAATGTAAATGAGGTAATTGCAAACCGGTCTCATACTCTGACTGGGGGGAGCTTAGAGGACATTACAAAAATTCTTCACCCCAATGATGATGTAAATAAGTCTCAGAGTTCTAATGACACCTTTCCTACGGGTATGCACATTGCTGCGTATAAGATGATCATTGAAACTACTATCCCCGGGGTTGAAAGACTACAGGCCCGACTTGCTGAAAAGTCAGTCGAATTTATGAAAGTAGTTAAGATTGGTCGTACGCACTTAATGGATGCAACACCACTGACCTTGGGCCAGGAGTTTTCGGGGTATGTTTCACAACTTGATCATGCCCTAAAAGCGATCAAAAATACTTTACCGCATTTATCCGAATTGGCACTTGGTGGTACTGCAGTTGGAACTGGAATCAATACCCCCTCGGGCTATTCAGAAATTGTTGCCGAAAAAATTGCTGAGTTTACTGCTCTTCCTTTTGTCAGTGCCAATAATAAATTTGAAGCTTTGGCTGCACACGACGCGATGGTTGAATCCCATGGGGCTCTTAAACAATTAGCTGTATCGCTCAATAAAATCGCAAATGATATTCGCTTGCTAGCATCTGGACCAAGAAGTGGGATAGGCGAAATTACGATCCCTTCTAACGAGCCAGGTTCATCGATTATGCCAGGGAAAGTAAACCCTACCCAGTGTGAGGCGCTAACAATGATTTGTGCTCAGGTTTTAGGCAATGATGTGGCACTTTCTATTGGTGGTTTGCAGGGTCATTATGAACTTAATGTATACAAGCCCTTGATTGCTGCTAACTTTCTTCAATCCGGTAGACTACTAGGAGATGGCTGTATTTCTTTTGATGAAAACTGTGTAAGTGGCATAGAGCCGAATTATTTGAACCTGAAGAAGAACTTAGATAATTCTTTAATGTTAGTTACAGCACTTAATCCAAAAATTGGGTATGAGAAGGCTGCTAAAATTGCGAAGACAGCACATGAAAATGGTACCACTCTCCGCGAGGAATCTATTAATTTAGGAATTCTCAGCGGTGAGGAATTTGATCAATGGGTTCGACCAGATGAAATGTGCGGTGAGCTTTGAAATATCCTTTCAATAGAACGCTTCCACTTTTACAAAAAGCGCTTCATTGTCTCTACATATAGCCGCCAATTAAAGAGAGGAGAATTGCAGCATAACACTAGCACTCTTCAGCAAGAAATCTTAATGCATAAAGATACCCGTGGTGGCTCATTCCGGCAACAACCGCGGCCGCAATTCCGGATATGAGAGATTTATGCCGGAAATCCTCACGTGCATGGATATTAGAAAGGTGAACCTCGACAGTCTTTAGACCTGAGGCGACCACGGCGTCCCGTAATGCTACACTGGTGTGAGTTAATCCACCGGGGTTTAAAATGAGTGCCGAAAATCCGGCATCTCCCCATTCATGGATCTTATCGATGAGGGCACCTTCGTGGTTGGACTGAAAGGAGTCTACCTCGCAGTCGAAGGAGTCTGCCTTGCTTTTTACCTTCTCTTCGATTTGGGCAAGCGTAACCGAACCGTAGACTTCTGGTTCGCGTTTACCGAGCCGGTCTAGATTGGGTCCATTTAAAAGTCCTATCTTTATCATTTGATTATAATGACAAATTTATGAGTTGATCGCAATGACTGAGTTAAAGCATACATTCGGAGGGAATAAATTCGTAGGGAAGATCGAATTTTTCAGCAACTTCCAGAGCAAGTGCATCCACTCCAAAGGTTTCGGTTGCGTAATGCCCGCAGGCATAGAGGTTAAGCTTGAGTTCCTGTGCAAGGTTGAAGTGCTGTTGTTTGAGTTCCCCTGTTATTAAAGTATCAGTACCCGCATCAAGAATCTTATCGACTGCACTTTGACCGGAACCAGTAAGTATGGCAATTGTGGACGGTTTTTCTGTACCGAACTCCATTGAATTAATTCCCTTGGAAAAAAGAGATTCGAGTCGATTGGACAGGTCTTTTCTGGACTGGGTGTTTTTTGTAATTAAGCCAATGTCTACTCCTTCGTAGGGCAGGAAGCTTGAAGTCGGAAGTAGTCCAAGTTTTTGTGCGAGGATCGCATTATTTCCAATCTCTGGATGGCAATCAAGGGGAAGGTGAGATCCGTAAACCGCTAAATTATGATCGAGACATAATTTAACTTTTTGATAAGCGGGACCAGTAATGGGAAGGGGAGGAGACCAAAATAAACCATGATGGGTAATAATATAGTCGATCCCCTTAGAAATTGCGTTTTGAAAAGGGACAAGACCGGCATCCACAGACGCACCTATTTTAGAAATCGTTCCCGAGTTTTGGATTTGTAGGCCATTAAATGCACCGGGGAAGTCTTTAATTTCTTGGAGTTTTGTTCTTTGATTACAATAATTTACAATATCTTCTGTAGCTATCATGTTAATCATCAGGTTTTACTTTAAGGATACTTTAATCACAATGATTTAAAATTATAAATTATAAATTTTTGGATTGCTTCATTCTGTATTTAAGATACTGTAAATTTTTTAAATACAGCAGGGTGGAGCAGTCTGGTAGCTCGTCAGGCTCATAACCTGAAGGTCGCAGGTTCAAATCCTGCCCCTGCTCCCAATTTTAAAATTCCTTAACAAACCCAAAAGAAAATCATTTCTCCCTGCCTTGTTCGGCGGGGCTTTAAAAATTACATTATGAACATTACAGTAAGAGACCTATTAGAGGCTGGAGTACACTTCGGACATCAACTGAAAAGATGGAATCCAAAATCCAAGCCTTATGTATACGATAATAGACATGGTATTTCCATTATTGATTTGGAAAAGACCTACGATCTTCTCGAAAAAGCAGCGACTGCAATCGAAGAAGTTGTTTCCAATGGTAAACAAATTTTACTAGTAGGAACGAAGAGACAAGCACAAGAACCGATGAGGGAACTTGCTGCTGCTACCAACATGCCATTTTGCGTGAACCGTTGGATGGGTGGTTGCTTGACAAATCACGAAACCGTTTCCACAAGTCTCGCGAAGTACAAGAAATTCCTTAAGATGGAAGATGATGGTAGCTTAGATAAACTTCCAGGCAAAGAAGGTGCTGCGATCAAAAGACAAATGAGTCGTATGAAGCGTAACTTTGAAGGTATGCTTAATTTACAAGGCATTCCGGGTGCATTGTTTGTCATTGATTCTCACAACGAAGCGATCGCAATTGCAGAAGCGAATCGATTGAAAATTCCAGTATTTGCTCTTGTGGATAGTAATTCCGATCCCTCATTGATCGATTTTCCAATCCCCGGTAATGATGACTCAACCAAATCCATCCGTATCATTGTGGATGTTATCCTTGAAGCCATTCAAACTGGAGCATCCCGCAGGACAGAAGCTCCTACCCGCAGAAAAGATATTACTCCGGTAACGCACGAGCCTGATTTTATTGACCAAGAAGATGAGCCTGAAGTTACGTTACCTGAGGGATATGAAGAGACCGATTTTGATGATCGACGACCGAAGGTCGAAGAAACCAATACGACCGAAGCTTCCAAGGAAGAACTTCCTGCCAAGGTTGAAGAACCAGTTGCTGTTGATACGAAGGACAGTGCCCCTGTAAGCGATAAACCTGAAGCTTCCAAGGAAGAATCCAAAGAATCTTAATACTTCTACTCATTGTAAATCCTTAAATTTATTTTTCCTATGTCAGCAATTTCCAAAGATGATGTTTTAAACCTTCGCGGAAAAACCGGAGCAGGTTTAATTGACTGTAAACGTGCGTTAGTTGAGAGTAACGGCGATATTGATGAAGCAATTTCAATCCTTCGTAAAAAAGGAGTGGCATCTGCAGCCAAGAAGGCGGGACGTGATGCCGGAGAAGGAATTGTCGCACAATGTCTAAGCGAAGACAGAACTAAAGGTATTTTGGTTGAAGTAAATTGTGAGACTGACTTTGTCGCCAAAAACGATGATTTTGTCAGTTTTGCTTCCGATGTGGCTCGACAATTATTAGCCAATCCTGATTCCGATCTAGAGGCACAGCGTACTGAACAGGTTGCTAAAATTGGTGAAAATATTCGTATCTCGCGTTCTTCCACATTGGCACCAAATGCCACTGGATTAGTTGAATCATATGTTCATACAGGAGGAAAGGTTGCCGTACTATTAACATTAGGTTCCAGTACAACTGAAGCCGCCAACTCCGAAAATGTTAAATTATTGGCTAAGGACTTATGCATGCACATTGCCGCGACTTCCCCCGTTTGTGTTTCTCGTGATGAAGTACCTGCAGACTTAGTGGCAAAAGAAAAAGAAATTGCACTTGCCCAAGCGGAAGGAAAACCACCCCAAGCGATTGAAAAAATCGTGCAAGGAAAGCTCGATAAGTATTTTGCTAACTCCTGCTTTTTGGAACAATCTTTTGTCAAGGATCCTGACCATTCGATTAAGGGATTACTTGAAAAAACGGGCAAAGAGATCGGTGCAGAGTTATCGGTCGAAAAATTCATTCGATTTCAAGTGGGCGAAGAAGCTTAAAATTAGTCTTTTTGTTGACTTAGACACTTTAAGTGTCGTTTGAGCCCTTTTGTTATACCTCTTTGGTGTGCTAGCCAATTTTAAGTACAGTCTGTAAACTTGTACCGGTACTGGGGTAAGCAATTACCATTTTACTCTCTGCTTTATTTAGTTCCAGCAGTTAGGTTGCCGGAATATAAAATTTCGATTGCGGCATAAAACATAAGGTTGCTTTGTGATTTTAATTATAAAACTTGGATGCCTTTTTTTACTTAGCTATTGAATGTCCAGGTAAAGAGTGATGCAGCTAAATAAACGGTTAAGAGCATGGTTCCATGAATCTTGTTTAATTGTTTTCCTCTAAGCCAAAAAGCAAAGATTCCAGTGAGTAGTAGCAAAGAGAGATAATCTATCCATGGATATGTCGTGGTAGCTGTTATTGGTCCGAGTATTCCTGCTACTCCGCCAACTAATGCAATATTAAAAATATTGGATCCAACAATATTTCCCAAGAGCATACTGAATTCTCCTTTTTTAACCAGTGAGATTGAAGCGGCTAATTCAGGTAGGCTTGTTCCAATTGCGACTAAAGTAAAACCAACTAATTCCTCTGGTACCCCAGCGAGGGTAGCTAAATTTTTTGCTCCGAACACAAGAGTATCCGATCCTGCCCATAATGCGGCGGTGGCAATTAAGATCATAGTACAGGAGAGTAAAATAGAGGTCGGTTTTATATCCTCCTCATCCAGTGAGTCTTTTTTTCGAACACCTCTGTTCTGAAGAGCACTTTTGGTAAGAAATAGCAGGTAGCTTGCAATGAAAATTAGTAAACAAGTACCCGGTAATGTGCTTAATGAGTGAGACGGGTGGAAAAAAAGGTATCCGGTAAAAGAAAAACTAAGAATTAGAAGGAGAGAACGTTGTGTGTTAGAAACTGCATTTTTTGTGTTGATAGGTGAAATAAAAAGCGAAATCCCTAAGATAAGTCCAATGTTTGCAATATTAGAACCAATTATATTTCCTAATATTAAACCTTTCGCCCCACTGGTAATTGCAGCAATCGAGGTAAAGAGTTCCGGAGCAGAGGTGGCAATTGAAACCACAGTTAAACCAACCACTACGTTCGGTACTCCAAGAATTTTCGCAAAATTGGAGCAATGGTCACTCAGTAAGTCGCCTCCTTTTGTCAGACAGTAAAAACCAACGACCATAGACAGAATAAGCACCCCAATAAAAAGAGTGGGAGATTCCACTTGAAAAGCGGAGCACAGATTAGTTAAAAAGTGGTACATTATTAGTAAACAAATCAGGGTGAGTTTTGCTCTTTAGAAGGCAAGCAGAATCGCCTTCTCACTTTTCCACACTTGACATATAGATATATTCCCACATCTTTCGTGCCTTCTCTTTTATTTCCCAAAAGTCCACAATGAACCAAGCAGAAAAACTTAAGGATACTTTGAATTTACCAAAGACCGACTTTCCCATGCGAGCAAATGCGGTGGAAAGAGAACCTGTTCGATTATCCCATTGGGAGGATCAAGATGTTTATCAAAAAATGCAGGAGAAGAATGCCGGGAATGAAGATTTTATCCTACACGATGGACCTCCTTTCACGAACGGAGATGTGCATGTTGGTACTGCTCTCAATAAGACTCTCAAAGATGTCATTTTAAGATACAAGAATGCCCGGGGTTTTCGTACCCCTTATGTGCCGGGATGGGATTGTCATGGATTACCAATCGAGCACAAAGTAAGTAAGGTTCTGAGGAAGGAAAAAAAAGAATTCGATACTCTTTCTCTAAGACAAGCTTGCCAAGAATTTTCAAAAGGATTTATCGAAACCCAACGTGCACAATTTAAGAGATTGGGAGTACTTGCAGATTGGAGTAGTGAATACAGAACGATGAATAGCACATACGAAGCTGAGATTTTGAGAACTTTTGCGGAGTTTGTAAAAAAGGACTTAGTTTATCGGAGCAAAAAACCAGTTTATTGGTCAATTCCATGTAGGACTGCACTTGCAGAAGCAGAGATTGAATATCAAGATCATATCAGTCCTTCCATTTTTGTTCCGTTTGCTGTACTCGGGGATAAATCAAATAGTAAAAGAAAATCGAATGTCGTTATCTGGACTACTACCCCTTGGACACTGCCAGCAAATCTTGCACTAGCGGTTCACCCTCGTGTGCGCTATGCCGAAGTAATTTGTTCCGAGAAGTCTTATTGGGTAGCGGAAGACCTTGCCGATTCTTTTATTAACTCCTGCGGTCTTCAAGCATGTGAGTTTGGAGAAAAATTATTGGGCAGTGAGATGACATCATGGGTCACTCAGCATCCTTTTATTGACCGAGAGAGCCCAGTTGTTTCGGCAGAGTATGTAACTACCGAATCCGGTACTGGGTGCGTCCATATTGCACCGGGTCATGGTTTAGATGATTATATAACGGGACTTGAAAATGAATTGGAGGTTTATTGCCCATTGGACGACAATGGATGCTATGTTGACGATGGACAAATCCCATCCAACTTGGTGGGAGTATCTGTATTGGAAAAGGCTTATGGTTGTCCTGCGAATAAGGAGGTTCTTTCCATACTGAGAGAGTCTGGTAAACTACTTGCACAGACAGATCACGCTCATCAATACCCTCATTGTTGGCGAAGTAAAACACCAGTGGTATTTCGTGCAATGGACCAATGGTTTGTTGCCTTAGATAAAGATGAATTGAGGAAGAAATGTATGGAGGAAGTTCAGTCAGTTGATTTTACTCCTGATTGGGGAAAAAATAGGATACATGGTTTTTTACAATCCCGACCCGACTGGTGCATTTCACGACAACGTTCTTGGGGTGTTCCTATCCCCGTGTTTTATGATGAGGAAGGAGAGGCTCTCCTCGATGAAAAGCTTATCTTGGGACTGGCTGACAAGATTGAAAAGCTGGGGACAGATGCGTGGTTTTCATTATCTGAAAATGAATTATTAGATGGGTTGCCCATTCCCGCAGATTGGAATGGAAGGACATTACATAAAGGAACCGACACACTTGATGTGTGGATTGATTCTGGGTGTAGTCATCGGGCAGTACTTCAAAATAATAAGGATTTGAAGTGGCCGGCAGATTTATACCTCGAGGGAAGTGATCAACATAGAGGATGGTTTCAAAGTTCATTATGGACCAGTATGATTGCATTTGAACAGGCGCCTTACAAAAGAGTGCTGACCCACGGATTTGTGGTTGATGGAAATGGCCGAAAAATTTCTAAAAGTGATGGCAAGCCCCAAACCGCTGATTCTTATGTGAAAAAGTATGGTGCCGATGTCCTTCGTATTTGGGTATGTTCGGAAGATTTCAGGCGTGACATTCCATTATCAGATGAAATTCTCGGACAAGTAGTTCGATCGTACCGAACTTTGCGCAACTCAATCAAATTTCAACTTGGTAATTTACATGACTTTACCTTTTCTGAAGATGCCATCCCCGTTCAACAACTCACAATAATCGATCGTTGGGCACTCAGTCAGACCAATAGCCTAATTAAGGAAGTAACTGAAGCGTTTGAAAAGTATGAGTTTCATCGCGGGGTACAAGCGATTAATAAGTTTTGCTCCAATGTTTTGTCCTCCACTTATCATGACATTATCAAAGATCGATTATACACGCTCCATCCAAGTAATTCAAAGAGAAGGTCTACTCAAACTGCATTACACTTAGTTTTTGAATCGCTGATTCGAATTCTTGGACCAATGGCCCCTTTTACTGCTGATGAGGCTTGGTCTTTTCATCAATCTGGAAAGGATATCACTGCAGATTTCTTAGCGTTGCAAGCTTGGCCAAAGGTAACGGAAGAATGGGATGAGGGGAAAGAATTATCAGATGCACAAACAATCTTAGATTTTAAGGACCTGAAGGTTAATGATTCTTTAGAATCTTTGCGTACCCGTAAGGAAATCGGTCAATCATTGGAAGCAGAGATAGAAATCAGGATTCCTCTAAGTGATCCTCTACTTACTCTCTTTCAACAGCGAGAAGAAGATTTAGCTGAAATGTTAATTGTTTCTAATGTTATAATTGTTGAAGCTTCAGAGGATGAAGAATTGCAAGTGATTTCAAGGCACGCGAGCGGTCAAAGGTGTCCCAGGAGTTGGAGATGGGTCCCCAAACTTGTTTCAATCGAGCCTTGGGGTGAAGTCTCGCCGCGTTGTGCTGAAGTCCTTGCCAAACTTGTATAAGAAATTAATCTAACCCTAAATTTTTCCTATGACTAAAAAAACAAAAGCTTCTAAAACTCAATCGACCCAAGCTTCGGATAAAGAGTCTGAACCAAAGATAAAGAGGCCTCGGGGACGACCGAGGAAAAATGCGACCCTTTCAGATGTATCTCCTTCAAAAGGAAAGCAAGTTACGCAAGGTGTTCAAAAAAGTGCTGTTTCCAAATCTGAAAAAAAAGTACCAGTGAGTAGAGGCCGAAAGCCTAAAGTTGTAGTTGAAGTTGATTCTGAAGTGGAAATTAAAGTTCGTGAAATTGTTAAAAAAACTCGTTCTAAAACTCCGAGCACGGAGGAAAAGAAAGAGAGTTCTACTTTCAACTTAGGCGATGTAAGAGCGATTATTCAGAAACGAAAAGCAGAAGCTGCCTCGTCCAAGCCAAAAAAGAAAAAGAAAGTAAAAGAGACCGAAGTAGAATTGGTCCCCTCCAATGAGGAACCCAAAAAAACAGGAAAATCGGTAAAAGTAAAAAAATTACAAACCGCTTCGGTTGATGATATTTTAGGTTTTGGCGTTTCAGTTGGTCCAACGCGCCCCATTCGAGATGCGAAAAAAGTTCCCAAAGAGTGGGAAGTTTACTACAATGATTTAATGAATTTGAGACATTCCTTAAAAGGAGCGCTCGGGCAACGGTCGAATGAGACATTAGGGGCATCGGCTCGCGAGTCTTCAGGAGAGTTATCGATTAATTCTGCGGACTCTGGCTCGGAATCCTTTAATCGGGACGTCGCACTCTCCATGGTTGCAACCGAGCAGGAAGCACTGGAGGAGATCGAGGACGCCATCGATCGAATTTTTGATGGTACTTTTGGCATTTGTCAAGAAACAGAGAAACCGATCAAGAAATCTCGTTTAAAAGTGGTTCCGTTCACTCGGTTTTCACTTGAAGGACAAACTCTTTACGAGAAAAGAAACCGAAGAGAACGTGACACTGGCGGGGGGATTTTTGCCACCATTTCCGATTCTACGCTCGGGGATGATAGCTAATACTTTTCCGCTGATCACAATATTGCTCTAGGTGACCTATCTTCGATTTTGGATTTTCTTTTCGGTGGTATGGGTTTTAGACCTTGCCACAAAACATTGGGCAGTTGAAAACGCCGATGATCTAAGAAATTCCCCGATAATAGTACTGGATTGGATGAATGGGCATAAAGCCTTTTTGGAATTTACTTATATTACCAATCCCGGGGCTGCATGGAGTATGTTTTCTGATTATCCTGAGGTTTTGACGGGATTGGCTGCAATGGCTCTCGTTCTCATTTTCTTGTTTAGAAAAAGTCTCGAACTCTTTAAACCCAATTTACAAATTATATTTGGTCTTATTTGTGGAGGAATTGCGGGAAATTTATGCGATCGAATATTCAGGGAACCGGCTGAAGTGGTTGACTTCATTGATGTCTATCTACCATTGCTCAATTACGATTACCCAATTTTTAATATCGCAGACGCAGGGATTTTCATTGGGGCAATTAGTTATATGTTCGTTGGTTTGCAGGAAGGCAATAAAGCGAGGAATTTAGAAAAATTAAAGGTCTCTCAAGATTCTTAGCGATCTGACTATTCAATATTTAAGGATTGTTCTCTCATTTTCTCAACTTCAGTCCGTGCGTTGAGCGCTATGTTAGTACATTGAGTACGAGTCGATTTCGAACAGAATGTATTGAGTTCACGCGAGATTTCCTGAAGTATAAACTCGATTTTTCTTCCGATACTTCCATTCGCTTCGAATGTGACTAACATTTGACTCAAATGGCTTTTTAAACGGGTAATTTCTTCCGATGTATCTGACTTTTCTGCATATAGAGTAACCTCTTTAAGAATTCGATCGTCATCCTGCTCAATAGATAAATTCGATTTTCTTAGGCGCTCCATTAATTTATCTTTGTGTTCTTGTTCCATCCCCTGGGACTGTGCTTCCATTTCGCAGATGAAATCAGTTACACGGTTAATTCTCTCAGTCAGGTCATGTTTAATAGCAGTACCTTCGATTTCTCTCATTTTACCCATACTTTTACACGCATCAGTGAGTGCTTTTTCTAGATCTTTATATACCTTATCCAAGGGAGGGAATTTAGACTGATTTTTTCGTAATTCTGCCAATTTCAGAAGTATTTCGGGGGTAATCTTAAAATCTTGTTTTTTTTGGCGAAGAAAACCTTCTAAATATTCAAGGTCTTTTTCGATAATCGATTCTTCAAATAGACCTTGCACCTCCTCATCGGCACATTTACTGAGATTGATTGCAGCTCGAATTCTACCTCTTTGAAAAAAAGATTTAATCTGCTTATTGGCATCATACTCAAATCGTTGCCATTCTTTTGGGGCCGATACAATCGTTTCTAGATGTCTCTTATTGACCGATGTGACCTCAATTTCAATCGATAGGTTATCAAAAGTAATGGAGGCCATTCCATACCCCGTCATACTATTCATGGTTGTTGTGCAAATGTATTATCTTTTCCGAGCAAGCGGGCAACTTCCATTGCATCTTTATCTCCTCGCCCGCTTAGATTAACACAGATCACTTTATCTTTTGTCATTTCACTTGCTCTCTTAAATGCATAAGCAAGTCCATGAGAAGTCTCTAGAGCAGGAAGAATTCCCTCTTTTGATGAGAGGAGTTGAAAGGCATCCAATGCATCCTGGTCATTGGCATTGGCATACTCAATACGATTACGATCCCTGTAAAAAGCATGCTCCGGTCCAATTGCGGCATAGTCAAGTCCTGCCGAAACTGAGTGGGTCTGATTGATTTGCCCATCTTCATTTTGTAAAATCCAAGTTTTGCAACCCTGTAACACTCCAAGTTTTCCTCCTTCGAACCTCGCTGCGTGCTGACCGTCCTCAAGAGACCTGCCCCCTGCCTCTACGCCAATTAGTCGAACATTCTCTTCTTCCAGGAAATCAAAGAAGAATCCAATCGCATTACTGCCTCCTCCAACACATGCGATCATTTCATCTGGTAGTTTTCCTTCGAGGTTCAAAAATTGTTTTTTGGTTTCTTCTCCGATTATTCGATGAAAATCCCGGACCATGCCGGGGTAGGGGTGTGCTCCTAACGCCGAACCCAGTATATAATGAGTATCATCTATATTGGTAACCCAATCTCTCATTGCCTCATTGATTGCCTCTTTAAGGGTTTTGCTTCCTGATTCAACTCCGCGAACCTCTGCCCCGCTCAACCTCATGCGAAAAACATTGAGAGCCTGGCGCCGCATATCTTCAGCCCCCATATAAATTACGCAACTAAATCCGAAGTGTGCACAGACAGATGCAGTTGCAATTCCGTGCTGTCCAGCTCCAGTCTCGGCAATGATTCGTGTTTTTCCCATTTTTTTTGCAAGAAGAGCTTGCCCGAGTGCGTTATTTATTTTGTGAGCACCGGTGTGGAGTAAGTCTTCTCGTTTTAGGTAAATCTGAGCACCTCCGATTTCTTTTGTCAGGCGCTCTGCAAAATATAGCTCGGTCGGCCTTCCTGCAAAAGTACGAAGTAAAAAAGCTAATTCTTCCTGAAATGCAGGATCTTGCTTCGCTTTCAAATAAGCTGCATTCAGTTCACTTAACGGGTGAGAAAGTGTCTCCGGTACGTAAGATCCGCCATAGGGACCAAATCGGCCTCGTTCGTCGGGTAAAGAAAAGCGGTCGATTTTGTTTAAGTTGGGCATGGTTGATTCTGTTGGCTTTATCATAAAAAAAATATTGTATAATACTATCGCTTGGTTTTGCTTGCGACAACTCAAGAAGTGATTCCCAATGAATTCTATTTTATGGTTCCTACCCAAAATCCAACTATTATAGTACCTGCACGCCTTGCATCTGTTCGATTTCCAAGAAAGCTTTTAGCGGATGCAGGCGGAAAACCACTTATTTTACGAACTGCAGAGAGGATTAAAGAACAAGTTCCCGAGTTTGATCTTTATTTTGCGGTCGATGGAGATGAACTCAAGAGTCTTTTAGAGTCATCTGGCTACAATGTTATTGTAACTCCTCCCCATCTGTCCTCGGGCACTGATCGAATTGCCATCGCAAACAGAATTTTAAAAAGAGACCTTTTGATTAATGTGCAGGCTGATGAGCCAATGGTCATGCGAGATCAAATTCTTATGCTTGCTGAGGCTCTTTCTCATAAAGATGTATCGATTTCGACCCTTGCCTCGCTTTTTCAATCAGAAGAAGATTTCCGTGACCCCAATCAAGTAAAGGTGGTCATGGATAACAATGGACATGCCCTCTACTTCTCGCGTGCTCCCATTCCATTCGCTCGCGACAGTAAAACGGGATCCTTACCCGGACACTCAATTTATGCATACAAGCACATGGGATTATACGGATATAAGAAAGAATTCCTTGAAGAATTTGTTTCGAGCGAAGCGGGTGAATTGGAACGCATTGAAAAGCTCGAGCAACTACGGGCATTGCAGAGTGGATTTCGAATTGCAGTGAAAATAACGGAATTTGCTTCAGTGGGAGTAGATATACCGGAAGATTTGCAAAAAATAGATTTTTCATAACTTTACTCAATCTGATGTTTACCAAGATAATCAATCGTCATTTTTTTTTCCAACTGCTTGGTATGACAATTTTGATAACTTTTATTTTATTAGGGATTCTACTCTATGGAAACTTGGTCAAGCATGATGAGTATTTACTCCAAGCAATGTCAGTATCTCCTTATTCCTTTCTTCAATTATCCTCTCTTTTAATTCCCTATGCCTTATCTTTTGCCTTACCCTTTGGCTTTATGTTGGCCCTACTTCTTTGTTATGGGAAATGGTCCTCAAGTAATGAAATTCTTGCACTACGATCTTTAGGAAATGGCATTTTTTCATGGGGCATGCCGTGCTTCATTCTGTCTTTTTTGGTGTCGCTTATCTCTCTCTCTATTTTTTTACAGTGGGCACCAATGAGCAGGGCAGAATTTGATCAGAAAAAATCGGCCATTGTATGGAGTAATATAAACTTGTTGTTGGAAACTGAAAAAGAAATTGAATTTGATCTCGAGCAAAATTCGACTGGGTTAACGAACAAAAACCTTGCTACGCTATCGGATGAACCGATCCATCGCGTTTCTTTATCAGTTGGTTCAATGGAGCAAAACCGATGGTCTAATGTAAGAATTCTATTGCTTGGAGAAAACGGAATTCTCCTTCGAATTATCAATAGCCAAAGTGCAAAAATTGAAAGAAACCAACTTAATTCGCAATTAATTCTAAATTTAAAGAATGTGGACTTTGAATCCGCCATAGATTCTCACAACAGTAATCTTTTTGTTTCTTTCGAAGAATGGAACAAACCCATAATCTTTAACCTCACTCCCAATGGTAATAACTTAAATGTAAAGAGAATTGGATTCTTTGAACTGCTTGAGTTATCTAGTTCTGATAATACTAAAAAATACGATGCTAAGGTACTAATCCATAAAGGTTATGTCTTGGGGACATCCTCCTTGTTTCTATCATTGGTTCTTTTACCAATCTCGATCACTCATGGTCGAAAGGAAACCATTTCTAATCTAGCGATTGGAATTTTTCTTTCAGTTTTATACTACTCAAGTATAACTCTGCTGGAGGAGTTTTCTTTTCAATACTCCAATTTACTATTTTTGTGGATCCCTAATTCACTCTGTTTTATTATTGGAACTTATTTGCTTTATAAATTTGACAAAGTTGGTTTCAGTTATTCAAAATAGGTACTAAATCTACTATTCTTTTGACTATTTCTAAAAAAAACTTCCTTTTCTAAAAAATTCTTTTGAAAAAACATTCCTAATACATGTAAGATTTACCAAGTTAATGCTAACTAAAGATAAGCCCTTTTAAAATATTACCTAAAATCATGAATAACGCCCACAATTCTCTTTGCCTTTGTGTCTTCCTTCTTTTTTCATCTTTATCCGTAAATGCAGCAAAGAATGTTGCTGGAGTTTCGGGTGCAATTACGAAAACTATTGCAGATGCCAATGCATCAGTTCCAAAGTACGCAGTTGTCAGTGCAGGAGTTTCTGCTGATGCCGTTTATTCAGGTCAGATTGCTAGCGTAACCTCAAACACTATCAGCTTTGAATCCTCCTCTGATTCTAGTGAAGTAACTGTTAACCCTTTTGTATCTGGTGTTTTTAATTCTTCGGTTCGGTCACCAATTTTAACATCTGCATTATCGGGTGCAGGTGTTGGTTCTATTCCTATAACATATGCAGGTACAGGGTTCTCTACCGCCCCAGAGATTGTAATTGATTATCCTACTAGTGGCGATGATCAAGCTACCGCAACTGCTACAATTTCTAGTGGTGCCATTTCTGGTATTACAATAACGAATGCCGGTTCAGGTTATGATGCGGCACCTGGAGTTACAGTTATTGGTGGCCCTTATCTGGTAAAACTTACTGAGTCTGGAGATGATGACGAAGGTCGAGTATTCCTAATAACAGACAATAATGCCACTCACCTTACACTTGACACTTCTAAATTAGCAAGTGGTGAATCACTCTCAAATGTTTTGCAAACAGACTATTCCGTTGAAGTTGTACGTGCTCCAACTTTAGGCTCTGTATTTGGAGAGACTGCGTCAGATCTTGATTTAAATCCTTCCAGTGCTAACGGAAGCACATCAGGTGCTGATTTTGTATACCTCTACAACGGATTTCAATATGTACCATATGCTTACATGCCATCTGGTTCAGGACGAGATGCCGGTTGGTATAGCTCTAACTATATGAGATGGGGGAGGAGAAACCATCTAGTTATTTATCCTGATGAAGGATTTATTGTTGCTAAAAGAACTCCTGGAACACTAACCCTTGACTTTGATGGTGGCGTTAGTACTTCCGATCAAAAAATGCAACTTCCTGTAACTTCAGGTGCTGTTGTTATTAATAATCCCTATGGCACTGACATGCTGCTTGGTGAGCTCATTCCTTCTGAAACATTTGGAACAAGTAGCGTAGAATTTCGTCCAAGCGTAACACTCACTCCAGATGATAATGCAGATCAACTTTTATTTCTTGTTGATGTAGAATGGAAGCAATTTTTTTATAAATCTGGAGTTAATGACGGTATCACCAAAACGGCCACAGCAACTGCAAAAGCTGGCACTGCTAGTAGTAATGGATTAGCTGATGCAGATGTATCCTTAGCCAATGGTACAATTTCGAATCTACAAAGTTGTACTGCTTCTGGCGGATTATCTGTTGACCATAATGATAGTAATCATACCCTTGTCACTTTAAGTGGTACCGCTCCCCAAGTAGGTTTTGATATAACATTTCAAGGAATTTTTGGAAACAAGCTCAATGATAACGGGGATAAAGAGCTTGATGTTAATGGAACCGAAGTTTCAAACGGAAGTGGAATAAAAATATTCTCAGGCCTAATTGGAACTCATCAAATTGTCGCGAGACCATCTGATTCTACTATTGTTGTAAGAAAAAGAAGAGATGTGAATTTTGTAAGTACCGGACCTAGAACTTGGTCAACTGGGCAGGGAGGAACTGGCTACAACGGTACTGCAAAAGCTTATTTTATGGGAGGCGGAAATACAACAATGGCAGTTGCAGATGCAACTGTTTCCGGTGGTTCAGTAACAGGTTTTGATTTTGATGGAACTGGAAACACAAGAGGTGCTGGGTACCAATATGCACCACAAGTTATTATCTCGGGAGGTGGATGGAGGAAAGTGGGTGCAAGTGATGCAATTCAAGATGGTGAAATTTTAGAGGCTACGGAAGGAATTGTAATTATGCGTAATAATCCTGGTCCCGATGGTAACCTAGGTACTTCAGATGACGGCAAGTTGACTTACTTTAAACCAAAAAATCCTTTTAATTAAGTTTTACCGACTATTATTTTGTATCGGAATTACATACAAGCAAATCCAAAAGTTGTATAGTCAAACTTAGTTATATTAGTGCTTTAATTTAGTAGAAATTAAGATCAAATATGTTGGTTTCAATAACAACATACTTGAGGATAACTATATTATTTATTTGGTTTTTAAAGCACTTATAGAGATCCTGAATTTGTTTAATCTATTTATGTCCAAATCAAACTGAACACTATAATTTTAGCGACATCAGTGCATTTTCAATTAGAAATTTTAAACCCTAAATCTATTTCATTTGAAAATTACGCTGCAATTGTTCGGATACGAAGATTTAATAAACAAATAATTGGGTAAATATATTCCCTGAAATTTGTTTACAGTTATTTATTTATATAACAAATCTTGATATTTATCTTAATAAACCGCGAATCAAACTTCGATAAAGTTATGATAAAAAATAAAACTTAGCGTAGATTACATTCTATTCAGTATTGACTATAAAGATAAAACTAAGGGACTAAATGAGTTAACACCATTTGATTGGTGATCCCATTTTTTATTATGAAAGTTTGAAGTAGTAAATTGTAAGAAACAAGTTACTTCTAAAACTGAATCCAAGAACCAGCCCCGTTTGCATCGTTATATTCATAAAACAAACGAGCTTCTTGTGTGGATTGTGCTTTGTTAAACCAAAACCATTTAGCTTGGGTATGCGCACGATGGTAGGGGAAGATAGTTTTTAAACTCCATTGCCAACCTGACAAATAGTCTACCCAAAACCATACACTACCCGCATCATCCTCCGGAATAATGTATATCCAACCCAGCGGGGCATGATATATCCACAAATCAGCCTCCCTATGCCAAAATGGACCAAACCAATCACTATACCACCATGAATTGCCAAGAGATGTCGCATCAGATAAAAGGTCAGATCCTTTCATTGCCCGAAAAACTGCGGAAAGTGTAGTATTTGAAGTTAAGAAAAATCTTGTATTCTCAGAAGTGTTGTTCTCGACTCCTGCTCCATCCCAATAAGAAAATTTATATCCTGTCACTGCCATTGCACTAATGTCCACCCAACCAGTTCCAAAGACACCTCCACCTGTGGTTGTTCCTAAGTTAGATGGAATATTAATTATGGTTAAGGAATGTAAACCCGGTAGAGAAGGGTTTCCTGTACCAACATAATTTGGATCGATTTTGAATTTTGCTTTGATAGTTTTATCTTCATTCAGCAAGATAGTTGAATTTTGAAGACTCGCATTTTCAATTCCTACCCCTTCCCATCGATCAAAAAGGTAACCTGCATTGGGTGTAGCATAAATTGGATGGTTAGTGTTATAAGCAAAACCCCCATTTCCAATCACGAATCCAGAATCTTGGGGTTCAATGATAATTCTTAAATCAAGAGGTTGAAGGGGTATGAATTTTGCACTAACATCAACATTATCCTTAATTACTAATTCAATATTTGGATCAGTTGTATTGAGCCCATCTAATCCATTTCCAGACCATTGTTCAAATTGGTAATTAGTACTCGGGAAAGAAGATATGTTAACAGTATCACCCCAAGCTATTGTAAGTTTTTGTACCTCAGCAGTTGTTCCAATATTTGTATTTATCTGTCCCCCAATTAGGGGAGTTGCAAATAAATTGACCTCAAAACTTAGCTTTTTAAAAACGGCGGTAATAGTTTGATTTTCATCAAGGAAAAGAGTTTTTGTCCGTGAGCTATCAGTTTCGTTATTATCCTCTATCCAATTTACAAATTGATAACCTGGGTAATCATTAGCAGTTACTTGTAAGGATTCCCCCACTTTATATCCAGAAAGGTCGGATGGACTGATATATCCTCCTGTTTTTCCAACCTCGGAATTTCCTAAGATATCAGTTGTAGAAATAAGGTAACCAATCGTCGCAGGCTTCCGATTAAAAGTCGCTGCTAAAGTTGTATTTCCGTCCATCGTGATATTGGTTGATGGAGAGCTTATGCCATTACTCCATGTGGTGAAAATATAACCCGAATTTGGATTTGCCTGTATGGGTACAACCGTACCATGTGGAAATTTATAGGTATTGGAACTACTGAATAGGTTTCCGGCCTCCGTTATGTTTTGTGTAAGGGTTAGATTGTAAAGAATAGGTGAGAAAATCGCATTAATTTGAGAATGACTAGTGATCGAGGAAGAAGTGGATGTCGAATTCGCGTCTAAAAATGTTGCCCCCTCCCAATGACTGAAAACAAAATGTAGATTGGGAGATGCAGTTAAGTTAAGCGTTGTCCCATGAGTGTATGTGCCGCTCGAACCAGTACTCACAGTTCCTCCATTTCCAGAAGAGATAATTACATTATACTGATTTAAATTAAAATCAGCGAGTAGGGATAGGTCGTGGGATACATTAGGCGTAATTGTTCTTTGGTTCGGGAATGGGATAATTGATGAATCAGCGATTGAATCAATGATATCAATTTTGTTTCCCATGAACGAATTGTCTGCTGAGCAATAGTATAAATCGATTGTTGTATTAAAATCGTGAGGTACAGTGAAAATAAGCGATCCGTTAGTAGTCCGTGACCCAGAAAGATTAGAGTCAGTAAATTCTTGGTTATAATTGGTCGAATTGTTCTCTGTAGATAAGTAAAATTCATGACTCCCTGTGTTACAATTGAATTGGTAGGTGTATCCTTTCAGGAGTCGAATCGATGGGCTTTCTTTTCCATTCAAAAAGAAGACTTGTGCACTACTGTTTACCGAGGAAGAACCAAGTGTTACATTATAAGAATAATTATGATCAACCTGCCATTTGGTGAAGTCATTGTTTACATTTGGATTTGCGTTAAAGACGAGAGATGTTTCGTTGGATTCAGATTGTACGGATCCATTTCCAGAAATACGAATTGTTGTATCGATTATATCTTTTGAAAATTGGGCAATAAGGGAGGCATTGGAATCAGTCGTAAAAGTGATGCGAGGACTTTTAAAGTCAGGGCTTATGGATTTGTTATCTGGATTGTGCCATCCAATAAATGAATATCCCGGATTGGGCGTTGCGGTAATAACAGAGGATAAAGTTGCATTACTTGCATTCCATTCTCTTAGGCTAGTGTCATTAAATATTTGTCCGCCACTTACCGAAGATGTGGTTATATTTAAATCATGTAATGCAACAATGATGGGTTCGAAATTTGCAAAAATAGTATAGTTTCCGTCTACCACAAGTGAAAGTCGATTGTCTGACCTTTTCGTAACTTGACCCGCTTGGTCAGTTATTGACCAACTTTCCAAAGTATATCCTGCAGGTGCATTGTTTGGATCCTGGCCGTTTCCTGTGGGAATAATATTGGCGATTGTTCCGTAGGGGTAACTGCCACCTCCTGAGACTGTACCGTTACTGTCCGATGAAACAGTAATCTGATAATTGATTGGAGTGAAGGTAGGGGTTACAGAAACCGAACTGTTGGGAATGGTTACAATGGTAGTAGTAGAATTAAGATCAGTTACATACTGGGTATCCCCAGTCCAACCTGAGAAAACATATCCTGTATTGGGAATAGCTGAAATAGAGGCATTCGCTTCGAATGAGTAGACACCGCTTCCATTTGATTCCCCAAAGGAAGAGGTTCCGATCGACAGGGTATATTGTTTTCTTTGAAAAGATGCATTTAATTCGAGATTACTTGATGCACTGAGTGAGACATTTTCCAATTGAGCATTTGCAAAGGAGTATCCATACCAACGATCAAACTCCCACCCGGTTGATGCGGTCGCGTTTAACTCGACTAAATCTTGAAATACCGGACTTAGACTGAGGCTTGATTGACCATTGATTAACCCACTCCCGTGAGAATCAACATTAATGGTATACCCGTTTCTCTCGAAACTTGCTTGAACAGAGATATTCTGAGGGTTTTGTAGTAAGTTGATACTAGATGTTTGAGAAGAATTGGAGTTTAGAGCAAAAACATCACCAGTCCATTGGGAGAAATGCCAACCTGTACCCGCAACCGCACTAACTTGTGGATTGTCATTTATGGTGTAACTTCCACTACCACTTACGGTACCATTCCCTGTAGATAGAGTTGCGGAGACATTAAAATCAATCGGAATAAAGTTCGCGGTTAGCGATAGGGGACCGGTAATGGCAATGCTAT
>Ga0129327_10000085_pt1 | contig 49527 bp, 52 predicted proteins | sample CPBDNA_6_FD_111799 | JGI IMG/M metagenome (GOLD analysis project Ga0129327, IMG submission 111799) | Freshwater to marine salinity gradient microbial communities from Chesapeake Bay, USA - CPBay_Spr_31_0.8_DNA | ecosystem: Environmental > Aquatic > Marine > Coastal | place: USA: Chesapeake Bay... | reverse complement strand
TTTGCAAAATAAGCATTAACTAATTTTTGGTTGATAGACATAAACTACAGTGTCCTTTTCTTTGTAATTATAATCTTCTTTAATGCCATTATGACTAATATTAAGAGAATTAGCTAATTCATAGGTATTACTTACTTGTATTACTTGTTTACTATTATTCCAAATAAACTTCATAATATCTTTATTTTGATCTTGTATTTGTTTAAACATAGTTGTATTATTTTTGTAATAAGGCGTATAGTCAGGATAAGTGATATTAAAGCCGCCGGCTTCTAGCCACCATTTCATACATTCATAATCATTTCGATATACTAATACAATAGGAAATTTAGTATTTTTTAATTCTTCTAGTTGATGAGCAAATGTGTGAGACTTTACTATCCTTACACCGTTACCACTAAATGGGCCATCCCAGTCATCTGTTGCAAACTCCATTCCGGGATCCCAATAAGCACCTGTATGCCCGGGGCCATTAAGTGAATAAGTTCTTTCTTGAGTATAATCAGTATGATCTACATCAGTACTCCAGTATATCGAACGAGCAATCCCGGACCATCTTGATCCGGGAGCGCCTGTCATTAAGATATAGTTCATTTAAGGCCTAGTTCAATTTTAAATACACTCTTAAGGCCAAGTGCTTCTGTATTAAATAGTACAAGATCTTCTAGTGCATCAACAGTAACTAAAGTCATTAATGTATCTCTGTGTGCATTGCCTTCAGCACCAATTTTCCAATCGTATTGTCCAACTTTCTTTTCAATAATTGCACGGCTGTCTGCATTAGTTGACATTTTAGTTAGTGCAGTTTGTAATGCTTTTGCATTTGGATTGCCTTTGTTTACCCATAGTGCTTTTTGCATGCCATCTCTAAAACTCTTAACAAGTTTATATGCATCATAGAATTCACCACTTGGATATGCACCCCATTTTGCTTTATATAGTTCTTCAAACTGAAAGCCTGGATAGTTTGGATCGTCTGCATGTGAACCGTCTGCTTGTAGAATACCGTGATGAAACCATACTTCTGCATTTGTATCAGATTCTACATGTTTCTTATATGCGGCTGGATTTTCTCTAGTACCGTTAAGTTCGCCACGCTTAAATGCAAGACGTCTTTCACTTCCGCTCATACCTTTAACCCATGTAACATTTTTTTTGAAACAACCAATGTATGATTTTACTGTATCTTGTGGACCACAGATTAACATTGTAAATGCATATGCTTCTGGAGTTTGTCCACTACCTGCGGCAAAACTTGGATGGCTCATATCAGCACCAACACGCTTGCCTGCAATAATGTTTAGATTCATAAGTCCGACACTTTCGTATTGACGGTAATCGTAGTCAACATTTTCTTGTAAAAAAGAAACTCCATTGCCGCCATGTGATACCATAATAACTTTATCGTCATCTCGCATCTCATTGTGCCATGCATTAAATCCCGGAATATCTCTTGCACCTGGAATGTGCTTAATGTTAATATCTTCACCTAGATATTTTTCTAATTCCTTAGCAACAATTTCTGCCCAAACGCTTGTGCCGCCGCCTGGCTTCTGTGGTACTACCATTGTATAATCTGCTTGTGCTACACTCGCAACCATCGCAAATGTAAGTCCTAGTAATAATTTACGCATAATCTATTTTCCTTTTATTAGTTAATCCCCATACTAATGTTATAACCGTTATAACAACTAGTACTAAGAATATATTGCGATCTAACAGTTTTTCAACTGTATAAAGTCCTAACATCTGTACTGTTAATGCTTCTATTCTGTCAAATAAAATAAAAGCAAATAGCAGAGCAGGTCTACTAAATTTGTAACGCTTTGCTAGTAGCCCAACTACACTGCATACAGCAAGCATAAAGTAATCTTCCCAACCGCCTGTGTACTGTACACATGCAAGCACTATAAAGCCTAACAACACTGGAAAGTAATACTTGTAGGGTATTTGCGCTATTCGTGCTATAATTGGCGTTGTCAGCAAGCATATAGCGCCCACAAGCACGGTTGCACACATAAAGCCATATAACATACTATCAAAGAATTTAGTGTCCTGTGCTAGTTCTAAGGTACCTAATTCAAAGTCTAAGTAAGCAAATAAGCCTATTACAATAGCCGCAAAACTTGCTCCTGGTATTCCAAATAATACTGTAGGAATCATACTAGTTGCTTTCTGTGCATTGTTAGCACCTTCAGGTCCTATAACACCTTTGATATTTCCATTACCAAATGTATCTTTAGGATGACTTGCAACTGTCGAACTATATGCCATCCAATCTGCAACTGCTCCTCCTAGTCCTGGTAATAAGCCAATGAACGCACCAATGAATCCTCCACGCAATGCGTCCCACTTGTTGTTCCATACAGCAAGTATGCCTTGCTTAGTTTGCACACTGTTTGCTAATTCGGGCATTGCAGTGTTAGCACGTTGTTTAAGTCCGTCAAGTAATTCAGGTATAGCAAACAATCCAGCAACTAACGGCATTAATTGTACACCGTCACCTAAATATTCCCAACCACCTGTCCACCTGTCAGCATTTGTACTAGGATCAACTCCTATTAGGCCCACACCTAATCCAATGCATAACGCAATCATACTTCTAAACCAAAACTTATTTGTTACAAAAGTTACACATACCATTGCTAACATTGTAAATGCCCATAGTTCAGGCACTCCAAATATCATTATTAATTGTGTATAGTAAGGAAGAAAAAAGAATGTAAGTGACCCCCATAACAATCCGTTTAGTGTGCTTGTAGTAACTGCGGCACTAATTGCATATGTTGCTTTACCCTGTAGTGCTAAAGGAAATCCATCTATCATTGTTGCCGCGGCTGAGTTTGCCCCAGGTATGCCCAATAGTACACCTGTGTATGTGTCGCCTGTTGTGCTTGCAGCTACAACTGCCATAACAAATATAACTGCTAGATAAGGATCTGGAAATAAAGTAATGAAAGAAAATACAAATATTAACCCCGTAGTTGCCCCTGCACCTGGCAGGATGCCAATTATTAATCCGTAAAATGTTCCTGCTAAAAGTGCTAGTAATGATGCCATAATAATATTAGTTATCTAGGATTTTGACTATTTTTGTTAATTATGGCTAGACTATAATTTACCTCGTAACTTAAAGTATTCTTTATCAGCATCTGTATATTGATATAATTTCTTATCAGATTTATCATGCAGAGGTGTTACACTATAAGTTAGATTAGTATGATTGCGTAATACTTGTATTATCTTATCAATTTTATCACTATGTAGTTTGTCATACATAAACTTTACAGTTAGAGATTTAGATGTATTATCTCGCTTTGCTAAGAATTTATCTACCTTGCTTATAAACTTATCTGTCATGTATGCAAGATGAACACTAAAAGTTACATCACTTAATTGATTTAATCGATATAACTTTTCGGGACTTCCGGTTAAATTAGTTAGTGTTCTTATCTCACTATTAAACTTATTATCATTTTTAATGTGTTCTAAAAAATTTAAATACTCGGGTATAAGAGTAGGTTCTCCACCGCCGAAGATATAACTTATAGTTTTTTGGTTCTTTTCGTTTGATGATATAGTATCAGTTAGATAGTTGTAATAATCAATTAATTTTTCTAGTGTAGGATATGCACTTACATTATCATGTATGCTGGGAGAGCAATATACACAATCAAAATTACAACGCTTTCCTAAGAACCAATCAACATGTGCCATTCGATTAGTAATAAAATCGCTTAGGCCAAACGCTAGAATAGTTTCGTTGTCATACCAAGGGATAGTTTTTACATTGTCAATACTATTAAATTGTTTTTTTAGTTCGATAATATAGTCTATAGTTTTACCTTTTGGAATACCGATATCCATTCCACAGTAGCAATTTTCTTTAGGACAAACTGCGTATTCTCTATTAAATTTAGGAGTTGTTTTAATATCAATAATAGGATAATCGTCAATTGCTCTACATATAGTATTGCTAACAAACGATTCATCATTCATAATTAAATTATAAACATAGTTACTAGTATTACATGCCCATCCTTTAACGCTAGTATAAAACTTTAAGTCAGCCAACAGTATTTGTCTAATACCTTGATCTGTTAATATTATCCACATTATTTTTTACCACATATCATTTTGCATACTAAGGGATCACCTTTGTTCCAATAAGGTACTAAACTATCTAAAAACTTTCCGCAGTTAGCCAAGGCAGTTTCTAATCCTAAATCTAATGCATTAAATTTATCATTACCGAATTTATCTATAGTCTCTTGCACAACTGTATCATTATTTACATCTTTGGTATTACGTCTATTTGTATAAAGCCTAATGCCATAATGACAACAGGGCAAGACATTGCCTTCAAAGTCAATAAAGATACTACGAGTTTTATTTGCTATACAATCTATCTTTGCAGTTGAAGATTCTAGTTGCTCAAATTCTATAGTTTTTCTATCATTAAATTTACTATCAACTTCGTATGAAGGTTTTTCAAGATACTTAGTTTCTCCGTTAAAATTATACTTAAATTTGCCATTTGGAAACTGTCTATTACTACTATAACTACGAAAATTAATACAACCTATTTGTTTACTAATATCTTCAGCTAATTCGACTTCATGCTCGTTATGTTTAAACACTATAAATCTCCATTCAACTTTACCATCATAACTGATAAAAGTTTTAAGATTATTTATAATGCGTTCAAAGTTTGTATTTACTCTATATAATTCTTGTGTAGATTGACTTGCACCGTCAACACTTGCAACTAAAGTAAACTTTTTATCACTAGTAAGCTGAGCAAATTTCTTCCACCATCCGTGATCTCGTAAACTACAATTACTATGTACCTTAACACTAAGCTTAGGATTACAATCCCATACATAATCTAGTATAGCTAGCAAGTCGGTTGCTACTAATGGATCTCCGTAATTTCCACAAAAGTAAATATATTCTAATTGTTTTAAAAATTGCGGGGATGATATTTGTTGAAAGTCTTCTAACGATAGTTCAGACTTCTTTATATACTCATGCATTTTACCTGTAAGAGGATTTGTCCTCACACATTGCGGACAAGCTGCATTGCACATGTTTGTAATGTCGTAATGAACTTCTCTTACTTTAAACATTTTATATATTCCTGCACTTCGTATTTGTTAATTATATACTCTATTTTTGGTTTTGTATATGGTAATTTTTTTACAAATCCTTCTTTATTGATCTCACCTAAATCTTCATAAACAACTGTTTCTACTATGTTTGCAAATTTTAAAAACCATTTTTCGGCAACTAGATAATTTTGAAATAACTCCATATGTTCAGTTGTAACTTTAATGTTTTCTGGAAATTCTTCAAATGGATTATTAGTGTGATATATTCCACTTTCTCTAGCGATAACAAAACTTAAAAAATGCTCTAACTTATTTTCTCTTCTTACATATATATAGTTTAATTTAGATAATGTTTCTATTACATATGGTTGTTGATAGTTTTTCCAAATAGCATAAGGATGTACCTTAATAATAGATTTAAATTTGCTGTCTATCATTTGGTTTAAAAGATCCATCCTATTAGACATTTCTTTTCTGCACTGTTTAGGATCCATTTTGATATTTTGGTATAATCTAGATCCTTGTAAATAGTCATCTATAATATCAAATGTTTTAATATATGCGCCGTCAACATAGTCTTTTACTTTTTTGTTTTCGCCAATAAAAAAGTAATCTCTAAATACATTGCTTATCTCTCCTTGATATTTAGAATTTACATAGTCGTAATTATTCGAAAGTGTTTCAACTAACGACTGTGCAACAACCGTAGTTCCGCTTCTGCTTAATCCTAATATAGCTAAATTATTCTTTGGGTGCAGCATCTAAAACTAAATGTATTCTATCAAAGTCAGAATTTGTATTAACAAATGTATGTGGTTCTTTTACATGTACTTTATATGCATGACCGTCACATGGGATAGATTGTATGCTTTTTTGGTTTTGGAACACAAAAAAAGCAGCATCATTGCTAATAACAGCAAAATGATATCTATGTGTATCACCATCTACATGCATTGTGTAGCAGCGTTTTGCAGGCACCCGTAATATTCTCATTCTACAAACCGGCAATGGAAATTCTTTGTACAACTTTCCTAATATTGTATCTTCGTAGTCTGGATGGAAAACACTAAAATCGCCTTCTTTGTATCCAAATGCAGGATAACTAGGCTCGTTAACATGACCAATTCCTTGATACGGATCGCCAGGAGAAACATCTGGAGTATTTAAAAGGCACAGCTGATTGCTTTTGTCCCAATGATATCTATATAAAAACTCAATAACTGTTTCTTGTAATTCTTTATGATCTACATAATAATCTAATTTTTCAATAGGTAATACCATACTGTTATTCCCAGGGCTCTAAATCTATAGTATCTTTAAAGATATGTTGTATTCGATTATCCTTATTAGACATTTTGTTTCCTAATGTACAATGTTTACGACAAGTATTTAAAATTTTAATTGTATAGTCTATATCTTTTTTATACCATTCATTATTTAAAATCTGTTCAATTGAATAGTAATTAACATTAAAAATCTTAGGATCATATCCTTCCATAATTTTTTGAAACTCATTAGTTCCTGATTTACTATCAGGATTAAATCTATTACCGTGCCAGCAACAAGGTAATAGATATCCTTGGAAATCTATAAAAATTAGTTTGCGAGCGTTATACTTACAAGATATAGGAAACAATGTAGGTGTTAACTGCTGTGTCTCTCCTAATATCTGTCTCTCCTGTCGTTCAACTCCTTTGTGTACATACTTGGTACTAGGCTTTAATGTGTAATGCTCACCGTTGTTAATAGGATTAAATCTAGGATTCTTTTTAAGTATAAATTCACTAAAGCCCAATCGTTGCGCCATTTTTGCGGCGTCTTCAACTTGGTGTTCGTTGTGTTCAAAAGGCAACCACTCCCATATTGCTGTGCCGCCTGCATCAATAAATGCTTTTGCATTATGCATAATTTTTTGAAAATTGCTGTTAACTCTATATAAATGATTTGTATCATCAAGCCCATCAATACTAAAAACTATTTGTCCTCGATCATTAGATAATTTGTCTGCAAGTTCTATCCAAAACTCTTTAGTCCTTGCACTGCCATTTGTATAAATTTTAATAAAATCTACACCGCTTTGTGTTATAATATCTATTGCTTCAAGTGCATGTGGATATGCAACAAAGTCTCCATAGTTGCCACATAGATGAACATATTGTATTTTATTACCCATTTCGTCGAAAATCTTTTGAACTGTGTCTAGTGACATGTTTTCTAACGGAAGGTCTGGATTAACTGCGCCATCTTTAACTCTTGCACATTGCGGACACAATAAATTACATCTACTAGTAAATTCTAAATGAATGCCATATAGTGATTCGTAATCATACATTAATAATTTTCCTTTGCACTAAAGTTTTCATCCTGTAGCAAAATGTCAATTTCATCTAGTTTTTTTCTATAGTCAGCGTATTGTTTATAATTTTCGCCAAGTACTAATTCATTAGTTGTTCTTAAATGGAAATCAACATCTTTCCATTCTTCTTGCGTTAATTCAGATCTAAATAAATTTATAAACCTATAAAAATATACATTTTCATTTTTTTCTAAATTACTAAAAAACCATTTCTCCATTACATCATGTATTAGTCGTTTAAGTTCTATCTTAATCGGTAACGGAGTATAAACAATCTTAACATCTATGCCATCATATGTACTTTGTTCAAAATTAATATATCCAAAATCATCAGATAATCTATAAAGAAACATTACTTCTTTAATAAATTTAACTTTAGCATCTTCTTTTATATGCGAAAGTTTCTTAGGAAGAGTATTTTGCAATTCTTCTATTTTATAAGGTTTAGGAAATCGAATCATAACCACCCTGCGTAACTATTTCATGCAAACTATTAACAGTAACAATTTGGCTCTTAATAACATATCCTAATTCTTCACAAAGTCTACCTGCTCGCATACGTCTTTTAACTCTTTCATGGTATGTTAATGTATCATTTGTTTTGCTAAACCAATTGCCTGTATTGTCATATGCTATACTCCAATGATCGGCGTTGTCGGCAATAGGAGTATTAGGTAGAACTACCATAGTTTTTCCTAACACAATTCCCCAAATTATTCCACTATCACTATAACGCTTGTAGTCTTTTATCATATCAAGTGTAGCTTGAAAGTCTTCTTCTGTTTCAGTCGGATATCCTATTAACATAAGCAAGTTAATTCGTATGCCATACTTTTGCAACATTTGCATCATATAGTCGTGGTCGTCTCTAGTAGTTCCTTTGCGCATGTCAGCTAACACTCGATCACTACCCGACTCCATTCCTACACTAATATTATAAACGCCAGCTGCTTGCATCTTTGCATAGTACTCTTCTGGAAATCTAGCTCTAGGCCTTGCTATAAATTGTCCGCCGAACATTAATTCATCAGGTAATAATCCTTGCTCTTTGTAATCAATTATAGTATCTAATAGTTTTACAAATTCTTTCATATTACCATTAATTAAACTATCAGTAAAGTAAAAATCTGTAGTATTATATTTTTTATATCCGTCTAATATTTCAGCAGCAATATTATCGCCTGATCGATATCTAAATTTTTTCCATAAACTATTAATATCACAGAATGTACAAGCTCTTACACAGCCTCTACTACCTGTAATGTAAACCATATTTTCTTTTCCGGGATATAAACTTAAATCAAAGTCATCGTACATTGGAAATGCTAAACTATTAAGATCATTTATTTGCGGAGTAAGTTTAGACTCCTTGCCGTCTTTTAATAGATCAATGATTGCCAATTCACCTTCGCCGCTAATATATGTAGTAATTAAATTTTCGTTAACAAGGAATTCGCCAAAGTTGCTATTTCCGCCGAGACCAAAACTACTTAGTCCCATGCCGCCTGCAATAACTTTTTGATCAGGGTTTATCTCTTTTAATAGTGCAAGAAAATTAACTGTACTAATAACACTATTAACACTGAATACACTTATTCCGATCCATTCAGGTTTATGTTCTAAGATTTTTTTAATTTCTGTTTCTAAAAAGTTGCTATATTCATTATAACATTGTAGTTCTTTTTTACGCTTTTGTACAATGTTAATAAAATTTATTTCTCTGCTGCCGGCGCCGTCTAGACTTGTTCCGGTATATCGCAAATCAGTTTGAAAATAATTATCTAATTCCAACCAAGTGTCAAATCCCACTGAATGGTATAAGTTAATATTTGTATCAAAACATTTTGCAGTATATCCGCCTGCCACAACACTGCCTTTAATAGATGCTATACCCATCGGAGGTGCATCAATGTTTAATCTAGGTATTGCTACTAAGGCTATATCCATTATAGTTTTCCAAAATTCATTATAGTTTTCCAAATGCCCATTTTCGTTCAAGGCACCACCAACATTTCCCGCAATGGTCGAAGTCTCCTACAAACATATGATTAGTTGCTAAAGTTGTACAACTTTTAGTTTTAGGAAACATTGTGTCTTGTAAGTTGTGTAAGTAATACATATCTGCAATAAAACTTTTGTCAATTCTTACAAAAGGCTTATACATAGTTTTTTTCGAATTCCATATGGGCAGAGAATCTCTTTCATCATGCGTTATTTGTGCATTTGAATGTTCTTTAATATCTACTTCTTTACCTTCTACTTCTGCTAGTGCTGGTCCTTCACACAGAGGAGGCATTGAAGTGCCTCCTATAAATAGATCAATTATATTACTAGAAATCATTTTAGCTATAAAATTATCTATTACTTCTCGTGATTGCTTCTCTGCATAATAAATGTAGTGAGTATCAAAGTTTTTAAAATCTAATTCTTTAATTACGAAGTCTATAATGTCTCTAGTATTTTTACCCATATAGTAGTTTTTGTTAGCTTCATTTAAGGTTGCAACAGATAATCTAATATTAGGTTTATACTCTTTTATATACTTTGCAATCATAAAAAATAAAATTGCACTGTCAGCGCCGCCGCTCATATTGACACAAACACTATTATAAGTATCTGGTATATCAATATCAACTGACATAGTTTTATCTTTGTTATGATAAAGCATTAAGTAATTTTCCTCTTTGGAATCTTTGAGTCGGCACTACTTACGCAGCTTTTAGTTATACAAGTCTTAGGTGCTTTAAACAACTGAAACCCTGTTTCGATATTGCCAAGAGGCACATCGTGACAAGAATAACTTCGTTTTACTGAACCGTCAGGCTCTCGTATAATAATGCCACTATATCCTGCGTTACAATTCCATCCTTCAAAGTTATTAAAATTAAAGGCATTAAACCGTTCTGCTTGGTCTATATAATACTTATCGCCTTTCGAATCTTCTAATTCTACTGCCATGTGCCAAGGAACACTTTTGTCGTTTGATCCATGTGTGTTCGGAGGTAAATCAAAGTTTTGTTTTGGACGATTATTCCATTTACGCTTAACTTCGGTATACGCCATTTGTGGCATGCCATTGTATAACTTTTTTAAGTCTTCTGGTTTATACCCATCTACTACCCGACTTGCTGTAGGGTCGCTTTGCGGTTTTAGCGTTACATTTATACCTTGATTATGAAAGAACAATGCGTTCTCCCAATCTCTTTCAAACCAGTCTGGTACCATTACCATATTAATTGTAACTTGTACATCGTGTTCTTGACAGAAGATTAATTTGTCTGCAAAGTCTTGCATTTTCTCAATACTGTTTACATGTTCTGTATGCAAACTTGCTGTAATACTTGCCCGGTGGAATGGTTTAACTGCTTCGACATATTCTTCGTGCCACTTCATATTGCGAGACATGTTTGTTGTCATGTGTACACTAGTATAATTAGTGCTACCTACATCATCAGCAAGATGTTTTAGTATGTCAAGGTAGCCTGGATGAAAGGTAGGCTCACCACCACTTAAACTAAAATGGAAACTGTTAAATCCGTTTCCGCGAGCTTGTCTTTTTATTTCATCTATTGTTTTTAAACATAGTTCGGTAGGACGGTGGTCTTTACGATCACTGCGGGCATAAGGCCAACAGTAGGAGCATTTGTAGTTACAGAAGCGGCCAAGTAACCAGCTAATAGTAAATAAGTCACGGTACAACAAAGTACGCTGACCAACACTAACGATATCGTCGAAGGGTATCTTTGAAAAATCATAATTACTCCATTTTAAATCTTCAGTCATACCATTTCTCATCTTGCATAGGATCTATACTTATTTCATTTATATTAACATATGTCGGCTGGTCAATTACCCATTTTATATACTCAGCGGCTTCGTTTATGTTTAAACATTTTCGGTTAGGATGTTTTTCTTGATTGTTTGATAATGTGCCAAAGCTAACATAACTAATTTTAGGATACTGATCCCATACTCCGCCTAAAGAAAGTGTATTTGAATAGTCTCGTAATGCTTTCTTTTCTGCATTATATCGCCAAGGTTTGCCGTTCTTAACACGATCAGTTGTACTACCAATACAAATTATATGAGGACTATGATTATGCTTAACACACTTTTTGTAAATCGCGTCTAGTAAGTTAGTTTGTTCAAATCTCCAAAGTGCTGAACAATTTATAATAATATCGTGGTCTAAACAAAGTTCTGCAACTCTTTCTTGATCTTGAATCTTTGTTAATTCAAAATCAGTACTCCTGCTACAAAATACTGCGCTAGGATATATTGTAAACAATTCTCCTGCTAGGCCAGTATCTTTATTTCCTGTTATAATCAATTTTAAAAAATCTCCATTTTAAATATTCAGTCATTGTAACCTTTATAAATATTGTATGAAATACATAATAAAAACTCCGGGACGAACAGGCAGTCATATTATAACATCTTACTTACGTAATAATAACATAGATTGTAAGCATTGTCAAGAACTATGGATACCAAATGACCCTTCTAACTGGATATTTATTAACAATAAAAGGCGTAATTGGTGGAATATGGCTTGTAGCAGAGTTATAACAAGTTACACAAAAGAATATGGCCCGTATACTTCTCGAAACATAAAAGTAGAAACAGATATTGAATCCCTAATCGATAGTGCAGGATATGCTAAAAATTGGTATGACACTTTTGACATGCAAAGTAAACAATTTCAATGGCATAAAGTTGTGACAATATATTACGAAGATATGCTTGAAAACATTAATGTTCTTACTGCTATAGGAGAGTGGAATACTAATCTAGCACTAACACAAAAAATGTCAAGCCCGTATACATTCAAAGACACAATTGTTGATTATAATAAATTAAAATTACAGTTTTTAGAATGGCAGTATAACATAGGACTACTAGATGAGTAGACTTATAGCTTTTGGATGTAGCTTTACAAGAGGCACTGCCCTTGACGATGTATGGGACTTTAAAAATAAATGCAGTATATTTCCTCAACCTAGTAAGTACGCCTGGCCGCAATTACTAGCTGACAAATTAGGATTAGAGTGTATAAATTTAGGCAAAGGTGGATATAGTAACAAAGCAATTTGGCATACTATTATAAACTTTGATTTAAAACCTAGTGATATTGTTTTTATGCACTGGAGTTATTTAGATAGATATCATTATTACGAAACTAACGATAACGGTATTATAGTTGATCACAAAGGCAATACTGCTAGAGACAAGGCATTTTTTAAGCACTTACATAGTGACTATGACATGTTAAATGATTTGTATATGCGTATCAATCATATTGATAGCTTATTGTATGGGAAAAAGCGTTATCATTTACAAATAGATCCTACTGTTGCGCCTACCTGGAATAAAACAGAAATATTAAATATCCGCCTTAATGATTATAAAAACAAATATCCGCAGGCTAACGATAAGAGTCATCCAGGAGTGTTAGCGCATAAAGAGTTTGCTACTGCTTTACTGCAAAATTTAAAGAATTAACAATTCCGTTCGGTTTGTGTTCTCTGTGATCGCCTTTAACTGTTATACCTTTTCCGATACATAAGAAAAGAAATGGCTCGTACTTCCACCCTTCTGGCAATTCTTCAGATGTTTCTACATTAATTTGTTCAAGTGCCTTAGGGTTATATGCTTTTAAACAGCAACTATTTAATCCCATTTCCTCTACTGTACAAATTGTGTTCCACATATTCATTCCAATTGCAATAAAAATAGCATCTTTGCCAGTTTTAAATTCATGGTGTTGCCACGGTTTAAATGACCCGTCTATACGAACAGGAATACTATAAGCCAATACAACTGGTGCTGCAAATTGATGATTAAAACATATACCTTCTTTATACCATTCGTCTATACTTTTTGCAAGCCAGTCTTTTTCAAATGCATCTTGAGTTTCTTGAGTACAATTAGCATAGGCGCTATGCATGTATGGATACATTGCATCTTTTACGTCTTGTGGTAACTGATCAACTCTATAATGAAAATTGTTTCCTAAGCTTGGCGTAATGCCGTTAGCAGCATCGAGTATCTTTTGAATTGTCGTAGTATCAACTTCTTCTTTAGAAAATTTACTATAACTTGATCTATTAATTGTTAAATTCTGTAAGAGAGTTTGAGTTGATTCATGCATAGACATTGTTATTCCTCTACTTGTTGATTATATTTATTATAAAGTGTTTCGACTACCTTTTCATGATACACATGATTATAATGCGACCCGCATCGTGCTATATATTTATTATTGTTTGAGTCAGGAATAATATTATCTATATTAAATTCAATTACAGGACATATATCTTTCCATTGACTATATAGTGTTTCAGTAATACTGCTGTCTAAAAAATCAACATACTGAGCGTCTTTAAAATAATGTTCGTATCCTTTATCATTAGCATTAACTATATTTAAAGTATCATCTTTAAAAGTAAACCATCGAGCAGAATAGGTATGTTGATAGAATACGCCTTTGGGAGTTATTCCTGCATTAATTAATTTAGCACTATTGACCATACTAAAATAGTTATTGCCGCCCGGAATGCCTAAGTTTACACAGTATGTGCTTAGTCGGTCTTGCATAAGTTTTGGAATTGTTTCATCAATTGCAACTCCTACTCCGTATGTATGACTGCAACCTAAAAATATATAACTATTATTCCAGTCTATGTCAATCCATTCTTGTTCTCTATAACCTTGACTATTTAGTGTATATGTAAATTGCCTATGCGTTTGCTCAATATAAAAATCTGTATCATAGGCGCCTCGACGTGTCCATGTTGCTGGCCATCTGTCAGGCATATCGTTTTCGGTGTAGTTAACAGTTTTTGGATATCCTGATCTATGAAATCGTGTGTCAAGTAGTTTCATACTTTTCTAATTCCATTTCTTTAAAACTGTGTTGCCAACTTACATTACGAGCTGCATCAAGGTCATTTAAGTAATTCATAAAAGTTTTACCTTCAGTTTTCCATAAGTCTTTTTCTAACATATGATTAACATAAAAAGGCACTTTGTCGGAATATTCTCCAAAGTCATAATTATTAATGCGTTCTTCTACAATTTGTTTAGTTTCATATGGCAACACTTGTGCGCTCATGTGTACAGGCCATTCAACATGATTAGCAAATATAAATTTAATATTTGGAAAGTGTTTACGCATATAATCAAAAGTATCTACTAGATAAAACATACTAACGTTACTACAAGTCCATTGTACGCCTATATCTAAGTGCTTGTTGTTCTTAGCGTATTTCTCCATAAGTTCTAACTTTTTAACAAAACTATCCCATTTAATAGGAAATCTAAAATATTCTCCTGGCTCTTGTATAGCATCTAAACTTAATCGAATAACAACTTCTTTAAAACTTATAAGTTGATCAAATATTTTATCTGTAAGTAATGTGCCGTTACTTACATATGTAAGTGTAATGTCCTTAGCAGTATCAGTAAATGCTATTTCTTTAATAAACTTGTTGTGTTGTTTATTAGCAAAAGGTTCTCCGCCCAAGAAGTTGAAGCGTTTTGTGTGTTGCAAATTTTCTTTAATATTGTCCCAGATAAAACTGTCTTGTTCGATCCATTTATTATCAATATTATAAAACTCTGTGTTAGGATACTTGTCTAACATAGCTTTGTCTTCATTCCATTTACTACTAGCACCAGTACCGCAATGAATGCACTTCAAATTACAAATAGTACCGACACGAATATCTATATTGCTAGGATAATAAGGCACACTACCGTCAGTGGCTGTTTGTTCTATAAGATGTGCATTAGTGTCGTAGTGATATTCATTTTCTTCTAAGCGTTTGCTGCTGCCACTAAGTTCTTCAACATACTTACAGCGTTTGCAATTTTCAGGCCATTCACCTTTTAAAAAGTCTTTGCGTATAGATTTAAAGTAGTCATTGTTCCATTCAGCTTCTATGCTAGTACCTTTTAATTTAACTCCTGCGCCTTTCACTGTAGCCTGGTCAGCATAGCCACAAGTACGTGGCCTGCCAAAAGTATTAGTACTAAAGTTAATCCAAGGAAGTATACAGGGTTTCATACAAGGCGGCCAAACGCATATGATCTTTCTAAACAAAACCAACATTTCCCGCAATGACTATATTCTTGATAGCCGTTAACTACGTCTAATTTTATTTTTTCTTCTTGTTTTTCATTTTCACAACTATAAGTTAACGGCAATAGTTCATCTGTAACACCCATTCTCTGATATAATGCAGCAGTACCATCTCGTTTATCTTTTTGTACAAACGGTAAAACACCTAAAAACGGTTCATTACAATTTTGTTGAGCTGGTGATGCACCATACCCTATTGTTTGTTTTGTTGAATTATTATTCCTGTCTGGATCTGAACTTTCTCTGCATAAATTAAACGCTTCCCAATATGATTCCATCTTCATTCCTTCGTTATTCCAAGCTTTTGCCATATTGCGCGGAGATGGATTTTGTGTTAATCCGCCATAGTAAACATTTACTGTTTTAGCGTTTATTAACTTTGCCAAATTTATTTCTTGGGCTGCTTCATAATCTGGAATTGTCCACGGAAGTGACAGATAATTTATTAAATGTTCTTTTGGTCGTATACCTGTTTTTTCTGCTGTGTAGTCTATAACTTTTTTAGCATAGTGACTATACCAATCTTTAGTTTCTACATCTAACGTTACAACATATAACGGCACATCAATGCCAAGTTCTTGCATTTCTTTACACAAAGTATAGTATATAATACTGCTATCTGCACCTCCGGAAAGTTTTACAGCTAATCCAAATACTGGTTCGTCAAAGTTTTTGGTATAAGCTTCTGAAATGTATTTTTTCGGTTCCCAAAATACCTTATCATATTTACTCATGCATTTCTCCTGTTCACAATAATACTTATCTGTATATATAAGGTATAAGTATAGATATGAGAGACAATGTTAATAGAGAATATACCAAAGAATGGCTACAAAAAGATAGACCGCAGCCTATGTATAGTAGTGACATAAACAAATTTTACGATAATTTTTATCAACACAATCCTGTACATACGCCAGACTTAGATCAACAGTTTAAAGATGCATTTGTACAATGGTTAAACAATCACAAGTACAGTACATTTAGTGGGCTAGAAGCATTTACTCGGCTCGACATTATAAACGGTTGTACACAATACATAGATGATTTATATCAACGCTGCGGCACACTGCAAACATTCAAAGATGATTATAAGTATCACTGGCGTTTAAATAATGATATTGAATATACTACAGTAGACACTCTTGACCCTAATAAAGAATTACTTATAGCAATGCCGTTTCCGTTCTATGGTAACGAACATCCTGACATGACCCAAATACTAGATCGTTGCATTGAGCTTAACATACCAGTACACATTGATGGAGCATGGATTAGTTGTATAAGAGACATAGAATTTAACTTTGATCACCCTGCTATACAAACTATAGGTATTAGTTTAAGTAAAGGAGGAATGGGCGGCAATCGTATTGGACTACGCTTTGCTCGTAACACTCCTGAAGGCGCAGTAACTATAATGAATGACTTTAACATGAATAGTCAAGCAACTGTTAGTATGGGTATTAAGTTTATGGAAGAACTTGGGCCGGAATACTTTTGGACCAAGTACGAAAAAGATTATGCTAAAGTTTGTACAGATTTTAATTTACAGCCTACTAAAGCGATACATCTTGCTAGTAAAGACGGTAGACCGGTTGGTGTTAGACCTTTATTAAGATGTCTTCAAAAATAGGATCGAGGTCATAAATGCTAGTACCTCGAATGTTATCTAAAAACATAGTACGTTTTTTAAACATCCTAGCTTGATCAGGATTATAAGGATATCTTTTAAAATGGTTTATTGCCATATCAGCCGTAGGGTGGTTTAATTTTTCTAGATATTTAATTTTATCTGCTTTAATATGATCTGGAATACAATCTAGTTTTCCTGCTACACCATACATTGGAGTCATGTTAATAGTTTCTGTAGGAAATTGTAGGAAATATTCTATCCAGTCTTCGATAATTGCAAAACTAGTTGTCTGTACTACCATTTGTATTTTATAATCTTCTGCTATATCGATTATCTTAGGAATATTTTTTTCTATCTTATGCCATTCAGCACCGGTTCTTATATATTCATATGCCTTGCCAGCAGCATCAATACTTAAATTAACATGTATATGGCTGAACTTTTCTGCTCTACTCATCCACGGTTTATTTATACTAGTGCAATTTGTAGTATAATTTAATTTTACTTCTTCAGTCTTCTCTGCATCAATTAAATAATCTAGTATAGGAAAAACTTTTTTGTTTATAGTCGGTTCGCCACCTAATATAGCAATCTCTTTTAAATTAGATAAATCAAAATCTAGTATATCCTCCGTATCTCTTATTTGAAGAGGGCCGTTAATTTTAGTATTAAAATATAACTTAGTTGCTTTTTGTTGCACTTTTGGCTGAAGATATTCTTCTTCAATTAAACTAGAACTTCCGGGTCCGCACATTCGACATTTTAAGTTACATAGATTATCTGGGCGATAATCTAACTTGCCTAATTGTCCTACAGTGTATCTACCGCTTTCAACATACTTATTAATATAGCCACGAGTTGAGTTATCACCAAGGGCTTCGGTTTCGATACACTCAACACAGTTTTTTGAAATTATATCTGTGTCATTAGTCTTCATAGCAGTTTTAATAATAGATAAGTATTCACTATCTGCATATTCTTTTATACTTCCTGTAAAGGCTGGGCCTTTCCATTCACAGCAAGGTGTTATTCCTTGTGTACCTTGGTATTGTACAGTTGTCCAGGCTGCATAACAAAATGGCTTACTCATATATAATATTTTTCTTTATTAGGTCTGTTTTATGCGGAGTCGATAGATAGGGAAATGTTTCTCCATTTAAGCATGTATATTTCTGTTCACTTTCGCTGTCTCTTATTCCTTTTCCAATACACATAGCAACTACTGGCCAACTGTTATCCGAACTTGTAGAGAAATTCCATCTATTTTTACAGATTTCAATCCACAGTGATGTAACACTTTTTTTCAATTTTTCTGTTCTACACCCAATATAACTAAAATCATATCCTGCGTTTAATGTTTCATTTAACAATGCACCACCATGAATACCGATTGCTGTGAGTTTACTCTCCCATTGATATAAATTTTTATCTAACATAAGTGTAGTATCTTCAGGACAAGGCATTGCTAGATAAATTATTGGACAAGTTACAATTGCTGCTTCGTGAAAATTCGTTTTATTATTTAAAAAAAAGTTCTTAAATAAAAATTCTTTTATTTCTAGGTCACTAGGCAACAACTTTAGTATTGCAAATTGGTTATGTCCGCAATTTTGTAGTGGGCAATTCTGTAGTATCGTTTCTGCTTTACTTTGGAAGCTAGTTGGTATAACAAAATTATTGTCGTATACTTTATAGTTTCGTCTATTATCCCATTGGGTTACTGATTCGTCGTATCCATTTTCGATATGATATTTTAGTAACTCGATACAATTACAAACAATGTCTTTACTTTCGTTTGAAATATTGTTAGTATCAAACAGATCATAAATTTTATCTTTTAGTATGTCATATGCATATAATTCTGCATGTATATATTTTAATCTTAAAGTGCCTCCTAAGTAAAACATTTTTATTACATGATCAATTGCAGTAGTATCATTCGATTGAATACATGTTGAAATTGCCTGTAAGATATAACTCATATCTCTTATGCACTTTTTAAATTCAGTAGTACGGTCAGGAAATTTTTCCTGAACACTATTTTTAGTACTTTTTGATAGTTTTTTTATATTTTTTCGCAAAATTGTAACTGCATGCCAGTCCATTATATATTCCTTATATCCCACCCTATTATATTCCAAGTGTTACATTTTCTATATGTATCAGTCATTTCTACATGAGATGTTAGCATTTTTATATGTGAAGGAGAATCAGCATTTTCGATCATAGTATACAACTCTATTATTTGCTCTTGCTCTTCATCTGAATACTTAGTCAAATCAATTTCTTTTATACGGGTTGCTGCTTGCTGTCTTACATCAATAGGAGTATTATCTAACTTGTACCAAGGTGCTCCGTTGAGCCAACTAAACCCAACTTTGAATCTATCTTGGAATTCTGTATACTCCTTAAAAAATTCAATACTATCAGCTAAGTTAAGTATGTTTAAATTATGTGGCACAATAGCAAACTCGCAAGTTATCCACGGATATTTTTTTAGTATATCAATTTTTTCTAATGTGTCATTCCATTTTAGTGGCCAACGCAAATATTCGTAAAATTCTTTACCACTGCCGTCGATACTGTAATTAATGTGCAAGTGGTCAAATGCCTCTAATTTCTGTATTTGTTTTTCTGTGAAACTGCCATTAGTAGTAATATTAAGTCCGGGAAGGTCTTTACCGCTTGCTATTAATGCATCAATCATTCTATCAAAATGTACATTAATAAATGGCTCGCCTCCTGATATTTCTAACTTACGAATAGTGTCAGATCTGTCAACAATATCATTGACAATATTTCTATACCAGGTCTTTGTTTTAGTCCAATCATGTTTTTTAGTCATTAATTTATATAAATTTGGATCATTTACACTGTTAGTCATTGCTTTATATTGTTTTTCAATTAAGCTGCTTCGGCTAACATTACAGATACGACAAGCAGTGTTGCACTGATTGCCAAATGTAATCATAATGTGTTCTACACCCTTATCAGGCTTGCCTTCGTAATAAGCATTACGTTTTTGACGCATGCTTTTTGCGCCCTTGTCTTCTTGTTTCCAACAAAAATCACATCCGCTTACTCTTTCACCTGAATCCAATTTTTGTTTTAATTCTGCTAACCAATCACTATTAAGATAATCTTCAAAATTTTCTGTATCTAGACGGTCGCCTACATACTGGCAACAAGGTCCTAAGTTTCCTTTACTGTCAAAATGTATCTGCTTATATGGTTCGCTACAACTAGTCATTTATTTTCCTACCGTAACTAAATAATTTTGTGGTATCCCTGCAATTTCTCTTTCGACGACTGCATCTTCACATTCAGTCATTATAAGTTTAAATTCAGGATTTCTTTCATATAAAATTTTTTCTAAATCATAGATGTTGCTCACGCAGCCATTCCTCTTTTAGATCCTCGTCTAGTTCTTTATAGAACATCATAAGAAGTCCCATTTTACTATTCCACATTTTTTTGTTTTTATCTTTAGAACCTTCGTTTGTAGCATGTAACTGTACAGCATCAAAGACCATCGGTGAGCCTGGGGTCCAATCAAACACATTCTCTGCACTTAACCCCTGCACTCTCCGATAAGGAGTATTTAGATAACGTTTATGAAACTCTTTATCAAACGGTATTGCGTTGTTCTCTCTCGGAATCTCGGCGCCGTTTCTGTCATAAAATTGTATGTCAGTATAGTCTGTGACTATTTCATAAATGCTTGCAATACCAGGGGTTTGATTGCCACCATTATAAACCTTGGCCCAACCAATATCACGCTGTTCAAAGAAAACAATCTGTCCTCCGTCAAACTCGTCATCGTTAACGCCCATCCACAATGGTAGTATAAAGTTTTTCCAAGTTGTGAATACACGCTGTTTGTCATTTAAAGGAACACTTTCTAACATTCCTCTGTAGCCTTTTTCACGCATTGCATCCATATGCAATCCGTATTGCTGAGGTGTTATAAAATAATTTCCGCCGATGGCACATGTATCAGCAGCAACTTCTCCTACACATTCTAATATTTTATCTTTGTATCTATCGTAGACTTTGGTCATGTCTGTATCAATAATTACTGTTCCGTTTTTATTTAATCTTGGAACACTGTCGTCTGTGAAGGCATTTTTCCATACCCAGTCGAGTTCTTCTTTTGAAAATATGTTGTCTAAGCATTTAGATTCGCTGCTATGTCTCCTTACATTTTCAATTGCGATTGGGTGATCCATCGGTAATAGATAAAATCCTGGTTCATCATGTTTCATTATCTTTAACCTTTCTTAAAATTTCTTTATTTACTACAAACTTGTGTAGGGCAGGAAGTGCCTCTTTTAAATGTAATCCAGTTACCTTATCTATATTTAAAGAAAAATCTATAAACTTGTCAAACATTTGGTTCTGTTCAATACTTGCATAATATTTTTGGTTGTAGTCATCTTTTATTTGCTCTAAATATTCTTCAGGTAATACATGCACACTCAGAAACTCAGGTACAACCAGCAAGCTACTATAATGATCAAATCCTAGACTCTTAGCATATTGTTTAACATTTTTCATATCATGTAAATTATACGCTTGTACTGTGCTGTATATAGCTAGGTTAATATTTGTATTAGCAGCATATGCTGCCCATTGCTTAGTAACCTTATCAATTGTATTCCATGTTTTGCCGTGTCTCACATAATCGTTTACAATACCTATACCGTCAATGCTAAGTTCTATTGTTACTTTTTTAAACTTCTCTAATGTAGGTAACCACTTTTCTGGAAACAATGTACAGTTAGTATTACATTCTAATTCAATATGTTCAATTACATTATGATATTCCAAATATTCAAATAGCTGCTTGGTTTCAGGTGTAATAAATGGTTCGCCGCCAAGGTATTTAATTTTCTTTAATTTATGTAAGTTAACATCAGCAAATATACTAGGTACATCAATCTCAGGTTGCACAACAGTATGATGGAACTGTTTAAGATTTGAATTTTTTTCTACTAATTTATTCCACAATGTACTATATGTAGGGGCGCACATTTTACATGCTAAGTTGCATTTATTACTTAAACTAAGTTCGATGTATTCTAAATCTTTTGTGCCAGAAAACTCCTTGTTAAGGACCTGGCGTAAACTAGTGTGGCCGCGATCTTCTTCTTTCATGCACTTTTTACACCCTTCGTCCCATCCAGTGGCCATGTTGTTGACAACTCCTTGATAGAAATCACTTTGTTTATAATCTGTAAAACTAGTTTTTGTTATATCAACATGTGGAAAATTGTTGAAGCGGCAACAAGGGCGCCAGCTGCCTGCCACAGTTATACACATATGGTTGTTAAAGGCATTACATTTTGGCATTTATTATCTCTTTTACATTTTCATCAACATAATTTGCTACCCATTGCAACCCTGTTCGGCCAAAGTGAGTTCCTGCTTCCCACCATTCTCTACATTTTTCTCTAGTAAGTATATCTTCTACACAAGGTATATCTGTTATGTTTCTATCTGCACCTTCTGTCTGTAAAAAACAAAAATCAGTATTATGTTTAATATAATTAAGCGATAATTCCCATTCTAAATCCATAGTTTCAACATTTGTATTACTATAATACTGCTTTGCAAAATCTATACTTTTTTGTTTATTATTCATATTAGGCTTTTGTGTGGCAAGAGGCGGTGTTAAGCATTGGACAGATTGAAAGATTCCATGGTAATATTGTTTTAAATTAGGCGCAGCAGGTTCTAAGTAATTAAAAAAATCTGTTTTAGGCTCCCAATAGGTTAATCTTTCTGGTCTTGATATTTGAAAAATATATAAATCTGCAGGAGTTGTTTTCTTAACTATATTCATCTGATGAATTTGAAAAGATACACTACTTGCTGCAATTGCATAATTAGTTATTTCTGCATTAGGATATTTTTGGGCGAAGAAATACGGCCAATTAATATATTTTTCTATTTGTCCAACACCGTGTGTCCAACTACAACCAAAAATTGCTATCTTCATGATGCATCTAGCATTCTAGTTTTCATGTCTGCTTCTTTTTTCTGTAACATCCAAGACTTACTTTGTCCAGTAAGTTCTGTAATTAGATCATTTACTTCTTTAAATCGTCTATTACGGGTTGCTAAGTCATTTCCTTTATAACTCCAATCAATTTCGTCGTTGTAATAATCTAAATCGTCTTTTATTTCTTGCCATACTGGCTGTGTGTCATCTAACATAAGTGTGTTGGCAAAACTAAACCAAATTAAAGGAGTTTTGCCATCTTCGGCTTTACTAGATGCCCATCCAAGATCATATATTTTTCTTACTGTGTCTAGGGTTTCCTCATGATCTTCTTCAGTTTCAGTAGGCCATCCTATAATCATCATAAGTGTGCTTGGTATTTTGTATTTTTGTAGCATTTCTAAACAAAACCACATATCTTCGTCAGTAAACTTTTTTTTCATATCATAACGAATTTTTTGTACAAAGCTTTCCATGCCGATTTCAACTTCTTCGCACCCTGCTTCTTTCATCATACGATACCAATCTTCGGGAAATTGTTTCTTGCTACGGATAATCCACTGACTTACCCATTTAAAATTATCGTTATGTTCTGTACGATATTCACTTAACCCTTCTAACAGTGTCTTAAATGCTTTCATGCTACCGTTAATAAGACTATCAGTAAATCGAAATGTTTCTCTATCATATTTTTCACGCACAGCAAATATTTCTTTTGCAATACTTTCTCCTGAACGGTATGTATACTTTGGCCATATTTCGTATACGTTACAAAACGTACAACGCTTGACACATCCTCTACTACCAGTTACATATACAGGTTTATGAAATTTTAATTTATAATATCGACTCCAATTAATATCGTCATAATTAGGTATTTCTACATCGTCAAGACTGAATAATTGAGTACTACTACCATTAATGCCAGGTGCAGTAAAGTTGCCAGCCATTAGATCTAAGATTGCTTGTTCGCCGTCGCCCCAAACATAGTAATCAATCATGCCTTTGTCGAGATACCTTTTTGTACGGCCTGTGACTTCTGCGCCACCCCATACAATTTTAGTATCGGGCATCTCTTGCCGTAATCTAAGGCATAGTGTTGTTGCAATTGCTCTACTATAACTACTAAGCATACTCATGCCAATATACTTAGGATTAATATTTTTAAATTCTTCCATCCATCTATCAATGACATACTCGTATTTTAGCAAAAGATCGTTTCTAAAAAAGTCATTATCATCAATGTCTTGCTTAAACACACGATCATTTTCAAAAAAGTATTCTTTGTCGCCGTGTTTTTCAAACTCTCTAAACATATCAATATTTAAATCAAGAACTGTGCAACTATAGCCTGCTTTTTGCAAAGTAGCTTTAAGCACAGCTGGCCCGACTGTAGGTGCGTCTGGGTTAATTTTAGGTATAATACAAAGCAGCATATCAATCATTGTTACAAATTCCTTTTATAATTTATTTATCAACCACTTAGCTTGCCAATCACAGCCTTCTATGTTAAAATGTTCGCCGTTATCAGCAATAAAGGAATCTATTACATTTTCTTTTTTTGCTTCTTCTACCACAACAGGACAAATATCTAATTTTAAAACATCTTCGTTATGCATAAACATTAAGTCAACTTTATCTTTTAAATAATAAACTAATGCTTTATATTCTGTTCTAAAAATACTTTTATTTACTGCTGTATAATAACTTTTTGCAAAATCATATTTTCCTAGTAAGTTCCAAAAGCTATCTGTTTTTGGTAACTTCATATGTCCAGGAGTAATTGTAACTACTTTCCTAAAAAATCCATCTTCAATATCAAATCTTTTATAATTAGGTTCAAATTCAGTTAAATGTTTAGTAAAATCATAATCTTCTTCAAAGTATGTAAGACGACCCGGCGATGTAATTTGAAATATTATCTTGTCGTATGTATTATGCCTTAATACATCATCTAATAAAAAAGTTTGGAACTGTAGATTGGAGCCGCCAACAGCATAATTATCAATTTTCCAATCTGGTCGTAACTTATGTAGTGCATAAGGCCAGGAATAAAAGTTATTTAATTGCTTTAACCCATGAGTCCAACTGCACCCAAAAGTTGCTATTTTCATTTGAATATATCTTTCATTTCAGGAAATGTTTCAGCAAAAGATATTCCACGCTGCTTGTCACACAACTCTAAAAACTCTTTCATCTCAGGCAAGCGTTGACTCCAGTCTTCACTTTCCATAAAGCTTAACATACCATCTAATCGTTTCATTCCGTACGGACTATTGCGCCATTTGTCATAATCAACTTTGTCTTTGTGCCAAGATGGAATACATAATTCCCAGTTCTCTTCTATCCAAGGATAAAATTCTTCATACTTACGACGGCATTCTGCTTTAAACCAAGCAGGCAATGCTTTTACATTTAAATGGGCAGGCCAGTATACAAAATGATAGTTTATCATGCCGGCGCCAAAGGGCCACATATTTATTTTACGAAATTTTTGTTGAACTTTCCATTTAATAAAGTCTGGAATATAATATATATTAAGTGCTTGAACTGCACAAGCAACAGTTATTTCAACATTGTCACTAGTTTCATTATCTAAAATATGAAATACTTCTTCTTGTCGTGACCAAGTACTAGGGTAACGAATATAGTCATTCATTTCTTTAATACTGTCTATGCTGTAATGAAACCGTACTATTTTAAATTCTTTCCACAAGTCAAATAAATCGTCGCGCCATTCAACTCCGTTCGAGTTGTAACGTAGTTCTAAGTCTTTTGCATACCCCATTTTAATTGCGTGTTCAAGTATTTCGTAATGCTCTTCAATGATAAGACTTTCGCCGCCAGCAAAGTAAATTTGTTGCATACTGGGCATCTGCTCATAAAACTGTTTCCAAAAAGTTGGATTCTGCTTATGCCAGTTGTAACTACTACCATTAGAACTGCCTTTGTTATCCCATTGCATGATCTCTTTGAGTGATTCGTTCTTAACTTCAGGAAAGATTGCTTTATAATCTTTAATCCATCCACTACTATCATGTGGACTACACATAACACAGGCAAGTTGACACTTGGTGCCAAAACGCAAATCAATGTATGCTAAGTTAGGCGGAACACTTCCATCTTCATTTGTGTCTTGTAGGATTTTTTCTAAATCAACTCTCTCACTCCAATATGCAGTTTCCCACATACGTTTTGAATTATGTCCTGCAGCTTCTTCTTTGAAGCATTTTAAACAACTAGGTGGCTTTTCGCCAGCTAACATCTGCTTGCGAACATTTTTCATATAGTTGCTGTTCCAAGCAGTTTCAAAATCACTTACATTTAAATTATTTGGTTTGCCGTCGTCAGTTTTAAGAATACCAACTTGGCCGCCGTGTTCTTTATCGTTAGTAGCACCTACACTACTAGCGTTTGCTGTACAGCATACTCGCATACTGCCATCTGGCCGTGTGCTTAGATGTACCCAAGGTAGTAAGCAAAATGTGTCTGAGGGATATTTATTTTCTGTCATACTGTACTTATTCCTAGTGGTTTTTGTTTTTTAATTCGTGACTTGAATTTGTTTATCAATTTCTATATCGCTGCCGCATGTACATTCTTTATATGCACAAATAATAGGTTCAGTTAATAAGTTAACAGTTTCTGGTGATGTTTTTATATTGCCCATTATTACTTTGTTATTGCATGCATTAGCAGGAACAACATCTCCGTTAGCTTTGATAACTACCAAGTCTTGTCCAATGTTACATGCCCACCCTTCAAAACGATTGTTACCTGCTTGAATTAAGTCGTGATTGTTTTCTTGTGTTACTGTACCGTCGTCATAGTAGCAGTTGATTCCTAAACTAGTCTTGTTGCGTTTTGTACTAGGACGATTAGCAGTAGTTTTGTGAGCCTCTATCATCCATTGTCGTTGCTCATCACTATATAACATCCAATCTCGTTGCCCAAATTCAACTTGTAGTTTTTTAATTTGTATAGGAACAACAGTATTGTCCCGTAGTTTTTCAAATATACCTACACACTTATCCCATGCATTTATATCCATCAACATTTGAATGTTAGTTTGGCAATCATGTTGTATATTGTTTACAACTTCAATTGTATGATTAACATCTGCTTCTTGGTGATGATAACTTATGCTTACTTTGTCCAAGTAAGTCTTAGTCCTATTCCACCACTTAATTGTTCTGCTACCGTTAGTTAAAATGTTTACAACACTGTTAGGATCGACCTCTTTAATTATTTCACTGAGTCGTGTAAAGTGTTTCCATACTGTAGGCTCTCCTCCAAGTATTGTGTATATTCTATGATCGTGTGTACTTTGCTCGGTAATTCTTTTTATTATAGTTTCGCATTGCTCAATGTCCGGCCAGTACAAGTCGCCGCCATTACTATCTGGTGTACAGTATGTGCATTTGAAATTACATACATTGCTAAGTATCCAATCAACTACTAATATATTATTGCGTGTTTTTATTTTATATAAATTTGTCATAATAATGATTCTGCCCATGGATATGCATCTAAAAATTTAACATTACACTTATAATCCCATATATCGTTACTGTAATGTTGTAACTTCTGTTGTTCCTTAGTACTTATTTGTCTATGTTCATACATAGTTTTTGTTTGAAATGTTCTCCAATTATTGTTTACATCACCAAACATTACTTTAGAAAAATTATTATAGAATTCTTGTCTAGCATCAAGTGGAATAAGTCTAAAATCTAAGAAACTAGGGTAATCAACTTCGTTATAACTCACTCGTGCTTTTGGAAACTTGTTTGTCCAAGCAAAAAACTCTGTCATATTATGATATGTAAGCATACTAATAGCAGGAGTAAGACCTACTGTACATTTACTATTGTACATTCGTATAAAGTTACGCTCAATAGTTTCCCAACGTGCAGGGTATCGTTGATACTCTAAAGCGGCGCCTACGGCGTCAATACTACACATTAGCTCTACATGCTTAAACTTTTCTAACGCTGCTAGTATGCGTGTTTTAGCACTCGTACAGTTGGTTATAAACTCAATCTCTAAATCAGTCTTGCCTTGTTCTACTAGCTTATATAAAAATTCTTCAACTTCGGGCATGATAAAAGGCTCTCCGCCTGCAAATCTAAGTGTTTGCAAGTCCGGCAATTCTAAAACAAGATTAAGCAACTTGCCAACATCAATATTTTTTGTGCTTGGTATACTACGTAGCAAATCGTTGTCTACTCCGTTTGCTTTTAATTCATGTGCAAGATTGACAATTTGGTCTGAGAAGCCGCCGCTACACATTTTGCATTGTAAATTGCATTTGTTACTAAGTCTTAAATCTAAATGTCGAATACTTTGATTAGTGTTACCGTATTGTTGGTTAACCCTGTGCCGTTTACTTTCTTTATTATTGCGTTCGTTATGCCAACAGCTTTCACAGGCAGTATTTTCAATTCCTTGATTAAGATCACGTTTGACTGAATTGAGCCATGTATTATTTTTATACCAATCATTCATATCGTCAATTGTGTTCCAGTCAACTACAAGGTCACGCTTTTGTATACAACAATGACCTACACGGCCTGTTGTATCAATATTAAAACCGTTATCTGTTAGTGTACAAAACTTATTCATTTTATCACCGTATTATAAATTGGGGCAGGCTTTTCTTTGCCGCCGCATTTATTGCATATATCAATACTTTCACGTTGCCATGCTGGATATAAATCATCTACAAACTGTTGTGTAATAACTTTTAAATTAGCATTACGGATATGATTATTTTTATATTTTTTATAATTAAAATTTGTGCGATTGTCTAACTGCCTGCCGCTTATATAACAACATGGCCAAATATTTCCCCAAGGATCAATTTGTAACATTCCTTCTTCAGCGTAAGGACAACTAAAACTACCAGCAGCGTTAACAGCAAGTGTAGACGGAGTTGCTACATGGGAACGGAAGGTATCACGTCTAGCATATTGAGTTGTAAAAGTGGTTGTATCAGGCCCTGACAACTTCTGTGCAGGGAAGTCTTTATATGCTTTCATGTCGACGTCTGATCGATTACGATTAGTTTGAAAGGCTAGACATCCAGATGATTTAGCAAACTCACTTATAGTATCAATATCAGCTTTATTATAATCAAATACAATACATTTCCATATACTGTTCCCGCCTGCATCATTAAAAGCACATAGATTAGCTATACGCTTGTCCCAATTAATACCACGGCGATATAAATCATGGGTTTCTTCTAAGCCATCAATGCCCCATTTAATATCATGCTTGTCAAACTTTTGTAATACGACTGCAAGATCATTCCAAAACTTTGTATTACGGGCGCCTCCGTTAGTATTCAAGTTAAGATATACATCAGTTTTTACTTCGGCAAGTATTTCCATCATATCAATAAAATGAGGATGCATACTAAAGTCACCAAAGTTGCCATTAAAAATAATCTCTTGTATATTTTGTAAGTTATCTACTGTAACAAAACTACGCCAATCATCTATGCTTATATGATTAAGTTTTAAATTAGGATGGTTCTCACCGCCATCAATATTTCTATCGCAGGCACCGCAGAAAGCATTGCAATAACTAGTGCAATCAATTTCGAGTTTTTTAATTGTTTCAAATTTATATAGATTCATTGTGCTGTGTATTGTGTTGGCTTATTTGTTTTATGCAAACACTTATTACAAATATTATAAGAGCCTGTTTTCCATGCCGGATAAAGATGTTTTCTAAACTGTTCTAAAATCTCTGTTAAAGAATGTTTATTCAAATTATTTATATTCCACTTGTTATATGGAAATTCTTTGTGGCTTGTAACTACATTACCCTGTATAAAACAACATGGCCAGGTTTGGCCATTAGGGTCTATAACTATAGTCTGTTCTTCAGCAAAAGGGCAAGAATAATCTATAAATTTAATAAATGTATTTGGAGATTTATGTGACATTTTAATATCTTTGAATTGATCCATAAATTTATAATTTTGTTCAAACTCTTCTGTAGTTGGTGATGTAATTACACCGCTTGGCAAATTTTTATATCTATCTACTACAATAGGTGTCGCTCTATTTCTGTAAGTTTTAAATCTAAAAAAGTTTAATTCTTTAGCTAGTTGAGACATTTCTATAATTTGATGCTTGTTATGATCAAATATAATTGTGCGCCAGGTAGATATACCGCCGGCGGTATTAAATGCTGTAACATTTTCTATAAGGGTATTCCAGTTTACATTGCGCCTGTATATGTGGTTAGTGTCTTCAAGTCCGTCGATTGCAAATTGCATTTCGTGACTTCTAAATTTTTGTAACGTAGTTGCTAATTGTTTCCAAAAAGAAGCATTCCTTGCTCCGCCGTTTGATGATACTTTAATAAACAAGTCATCTTTTATATTACTAAGATATTCTAAGAATTCAATAATATTTGGATGCATACTTACATCACCAAAGTTGCCATCAAATGACAAGGTAATGATATTAGATAAATTTTTATCCTGTACAATTTGTTTCCAAGTATCAAAGGACATATGATGTAACGGCATTTTTAAATTTACAGGGCCGCCGTTTATATTACGGTCACACGCTCCGCAATTAGCATTACAGAATGTAGTAAGTTCTATTTCTAATACCTTTACAGTATTAATGTCATATTGATTCATTTAAACTGCTCTGCAAAGGGATCAAACTCGGCACCGCACTTCATAGCACATACCTTTAGTTTGCCGTCGCTGCAACTGGGCTTATTCCAGCTTGCTTGTATGCTATCAAAGATGCCTGTGTCAAACACTGCCTCTAGGCCGTTACGGGCTTGTAAGGCGCTTATATCAGGTATAAAGTCCCATATTTGTTCTACCTTAGGATCTTTATGCCACCATTTATACATACGACCAGCAGTCCAGCAACAAGGCAACGCTAGTCCTTCTGCTGTTATGAATAAGCTATTATCTTTCTTTACTTTACAAATAATAGGTGCAGCATCATAATATGTATCCATACTTCCGTACTTATTAAGTATTACATCTTGCTTCGAAAGTGCTTTGTTAGTATATTCTTTTTTAGGTTTTTTAATTTCTGCGGAATTATTACCTTTTTTATCAACTGCCTGGTGTGATTGTTTTTTCTCGCCTTTACCAGTAATAAACCGTCCTGTTTTTTTCTTCATAAACTTTTCACAGCCCCATTTAGTTGCAAGTGCCTCTGCTTCGTCTACTTGATGTTGATTGTGTTCAAAGATTAAAAAGTCCCATCGTGCTCTGCCTCCAGCATTAATAAATGCTCGCATGTTACGCTCTACATTATCCCAATTTACTCCTTGTCTATAAAGATGATTCGTATCACGAAGACCGTCGACACTAAAAATAACAGCACCCATTCTTCCAAAGACGTGGGCCAACTCTCTCCACCATTCAACATTTTTTGCTCCTGCATTGGTATTCATGCTTAACCACATTTTAGGGTTATGCTCTCTAAAGTATTTGAATATTTCTAATGTGTCTTTAGCAACAATAGGATCGCCTAAGTTACCGCACATAAACATTGTATCTAACTGTGCAATAAACTCCGGAAGGAATATCTTTTTACAATCTCCTAAACTAAGTTCGTCTAAATTAATATGTGGATTAATACCTTTGCCATTCATATTTCGATCACACATAGGACAACTAGCTTGACAGTTTTGTGTTACTTCAAGATGTATTGCTCTTATATCATTATATCTATACATACAGTTTTATCAATTCTTTTACTGCATAGTGACCATCTACATTAAAATGATCATCATGCTCCGGGATATGCGAATAGTTATTAAATTCTTCAGCAGAAATCATATCTTTAATAGATCCTATATAATTAATATGACATTCGTTTGCCCAAGGCTTGTCAGTAGTAATGTAACCATACTCCATGTTCCAAGAAAAGAAAATCACATCTTTAAAATACGAATCAATTAATATCATTTCTTTTAAACTGAGCCAGTGTGCAGTATCATCAGAAGTAAAAGAGCGAAAAAGCGTTACTAGTTCTCTTCGTTTGATATTATATTGTTTGTTTACACCCTTAATAAATGATTGTCGAGTTATGCTGCCAGGTGTTATTGATATTCCTGCATCTCGAAAGCCTTCTTTGTGAATATCGTAATAGTAATCTTTACCTTTGCGTTTAGTTATATCACATATAGGAACATTTTTTCGATGCAAAAATACTCTGTGAGGACTTGTAAGCTGTACAATAACTTTATCTGGTTTTCCAAATTGATATTCAAGTTCCTTTAACCTATAAAAATAGCTTAAATTACTATTTCCAGGTACACTACAATTTATTATTTTACATTTTAAATCATCTTGTAATAGACTTGGCCAGGTTTGTTTAGGCCTAACATAAATGTCATGATGGCTATAACTACATCCTACTACAAAAATTGTTTTAGTCATTAACTACCAACTTTATATCCTTACCAGGTCCTGCTTTGCTAGGCAAGTCACCGTACTGTTCTATATACCATTCAATTACAGCAGCATACCATTTATGGCTATTATGATGTGCTTGTTTATTAAACTGATGTATATTATTGTTAGTAGCTTGTATTGTAGCAAGTGCTCTAGCACTTTCGGTTTGTAGTTGCCGAATTGTAAAATTACTTATATCCAATTTTCATAAACCTCGTATAATCTGGTAAAAAAAGCTCGCCTTCAAAAAGTGTTTCATTCATCGGTGTGCTTTTACTAAACTGAGAAATGCTTTTATGACAGTTCACATGTTCTTCTATTTCAAAATAATCATTGCTTTGTAAAATAACTAGTTTGCCGTCGGGTATATTATTATACCATTCATCAAAATTAGCAATGTGTTCGCAACTTGTGTTTATAATAGTGTCAGGGTTGTCTTTCATTTGTATAGGCTTGTCTGTCCCAGATGTCATATAATAGAAATTTCCCAGTGTTCCGTCACTTGGTGCAGGAACATCTGTCCACTCAAAATCCATAATGTCAACTGTACTTGCCTTGAAACGCCAAGCATCTTCAACCCAAGGTTTATTAAATACTTCAGCAATTTTAGCGCAAGATGGATCGTTATCAAAACTACGGATCTTACTAACTTTAATTTTGCTTTCAAATAGCATAGTAGCAAGGGTAGCATACCATCCTGCACACAAGAAAACTGTACCTAAATCTAAATTTAATTTTGTAAGCTCTTTGATAATCCATAATTTACTTTTTATTTGTCCTCGACTAAAACAATCGTCCCAAATTTTAGTTTCATTGACGAAGAAGTTTTTAAATGCTGCAACAAACTGTGTGTCAACATAGCGGTCAAGTATAGGCCAAAGTTTCCAAATATTATCTTCTAATACAAGTTTTCGCAAATCTTCGTCATCAACTAATCTAAAAATACTGTGTAGGTTTTGTTCAACTATTGCTTTACGCAATTCTTCATGTTCATCCGGCAATAGTCTAAAAATACTATGTAAGTTCTGTTCTAATACTGCTTTACGCAATTCTTCATGTTCATCCGGCAATAGTCTAAAAATACTATGTAAGTTCTGTTCTAATACTGCTTTACGCAATTCTTCAAGTTCTCCATTAACTTCGCCATCGACTAATCTAAAAATACTGTGTAGGTTTTGTTCTAATACTGCTTTACGCAATTCTTCATCGCCATTAGTTAACCTAAAAATACTGTGTAGGTTTTGTTCAACTACTGCTTTACGCAATTCTTCGTATTCATCTGGCATTAGTCTAAAAATACTTGTTAAGTCTTGATCAATATAAATTCTACGCAAATCTGCTAACTTTGTTTTAGTTGGATATAGCAGTTCAAATCTATCAAGTAGTTCATATGTTTTCATCAAATTTTTCCTTTAACCATTCAAAGTTGTTGATCATTTTAAGTGCATCTATGTTGCCTTGGTTACGAGTTCCGTATGCAGCACCGGCTTTTGCGCCTGCAATAGCATAAGTTCCGTAAGCTCTGTCGGCGCCTACTGTGCACCAGGTGTGTAGTCGTTTGTTAGTTTCATCGTCTTTTTGTCTGCCAATTACTTTTGAACTTAACTTACAACATTCTCTAAATGCACTTTTCCAAGTTTCAAATTCTCCTGTGTTAAACGCTGTGATGTTTGACACTTTTTTTACAGCAACAAATTTGTCGCTAATACTTGTAGTCATGTCTGGCATAGATGTGTCCATATTAATAGTATGCAGTCTTGGAAATAATTTTATTCCGCCGTATCCATATTCTAAATCATTAATAGGGTTACAACTACGCCATACATGTACTGCATCTCTATTGTTGCGGTTAGGAATATAACTAAAGTCAAAGTCATCTGCAATATGTGCATCTGCATCAACTATCCATATCATAGGAGTAAATGCTTGTTTGGCTGCTTGAATGTGTGCTTGATGTATTCCTTTAACTCCATGCACACGGGTAGCAATAGGAAAGCGTTCTTTTAGTGCAGCGTAATTAGCATCTGCACTAGATTCTTGGTAACTTATGAATACAATATCATACATAACTTATTATACTACCTATTACTGCTATTGTCAATTAATTTATAGCACGCATTTGCAAGCCAATTATGGGCAGCAACACCAGGATGTGCTCTGTCTCTAGCCGGTGGCTTGGGCAGATTCCATAAAGTTGGATTGTCAGTAACATTAAGTAAATAGTCGTTAAAAGTATGCTCATCCCAAGACATCCAGTGTATAGTTGTTCCATACTGCTTTGCTACTACATTCGCCCAATCAATATAATCTGTAGCATAACACGCCGAAACGTCTTCTGTAAACACACTAAATATCTGTTTATGCCGTTTTTTATTTATTGTCCCGTAATGATTTACAAGGACAGTATCATAGTGCCATCTCTCAGAATGTGTATCATACTCTGGAAGAAATACCCTGCCAGGAGGCGGAAGTATTATGAATGCATCACTAACAGGATAAAGTCTAATAAAGGAAGTAAATACCTTTATTATATTTGCTATTGAAGACCCTGGCATACCTAGATTAGGAATATTTGGTATATTTAATCTTTTTGCAAGTAATTCAGAAGCTGGAGTGTTAACACCAATGCCAAAAGTACAACTACATCCAAAAAATGCAGGGGACTTTTCAAATGTCCATTCACCGCCACGAAACCCGTGTTTGTTAATATGATACTCCCACGGATCTTTTTTATAATCAATCTCTGGCTCATTATAAAGGTGCGGTGTTGAGTATGATTCGCCTACACGGTTTAACAGCATACTTGAATGGTGAATGTGGTGATTATGTTTATATAACTGATCTATTTTTATTTTTGATGATTGTATTTGAGAATATTTATTCATATGTCGCTAGTTCTTTGTCAATATTTTTAGGATCAGGAGTTAATACCCATCCTTCTTTTTCTGCAAGTTCTGTAATACTTGCATCAGTATCTGGAATACTTTCTACCCAATCTGTTAGTATCTTAGGAAACACATTTATGTTTTTATTTCTACGAACATCATATTGTGCATAAAATGTTTTAAAGTCACGCCATAGTGTAACTGGATTACTTGTTCTACGGTGTGGAGCATCTACTGTAACAAGATAATCAATTAAGCGTTCAATACTTGCACTCTCGTACTCATCCCATATAGTTTGTGTAGCATACCAATTACTAATTTGTGTATGTAAATGAGATTTGATGTGAGTAGGCAATGCTAGCGGACTTTGAAAACTAGGAAATCGTAATAAATTTAAACTTACTTTAAGACGATTATTTTTTGAAAGTTTTTTTAATTCTGCAATTTCATCTAAAAAATCTGTAATAGTAAATAAACATAAACTATTAATTGTCATCATTATGTTAACACTTGCAGTTGTTTCTGTTAATATTCTAGTAAGATTATGCTTCCATTGATTATAGTCTAGTCCGTCTCGAATATACTCTGCTTGTGCGTCAGTTGCTTCGCAGCTAGTATATAATTCAAAGTTTTTTATATTTTTACTTTTGTCAATTAGTTTGTTAATAATTTCAGACTTTGCAATAAGATTACTATTAATTGCAAAACGCATGTTACTTTCTTGTGCATTAAACCAATCAAATAATTTCCAAGTATTTGCGCTCATCAAAGGTTCACCGCCTGTTATCCGTAGCTCTTCTAAGCTATCTGACAAGCCGTTGTTCCACCATTTCCAGAACGCTTGAATATACGGATTGTCTTCATCGTTGTTATAAGGCTGAGTCCAATCACCATTTTGTTGGAATGCTCCAGCACCGTCACTTACTAAATTAGTGTATTCACCATTTTTCTTAATATCTTTAGCCCATGTTGTACTAAAACTTGCATTACAATAACTACATGCTAAGTTGCATGTTCTATCAAATGCAATTTCAAACGTTTTTAAATTAACATTAGAATGGTGATCTAAATCGTATGCTCGTTGCAATTCTTTGTCAGAATAAATGACGCTTTTAAAAGTTCGATCACTAACAGCATCTGTATTCATGTCTTCCATTTTCCAACAATATTCGCACTCTGCAGGACGTTCACCAGTTTGCATCTGGCGACGCATTTCTTTCTTGTGCTTAGTATTGTGAATAGCAGTATAATCGTCTTTAATTTCTTTTAAAGGAATCTTATGTGCAGGAGGGTGATGACAACTAGTCGTTGTTCCACTTCCTAACCAAGTAGTAGCATTATACCACTTTGCTCCGCAAAAACTTTTACTTTTTGAATCTAAAACTCTGTTGCGGTATTGCTGCAAAGTTTCGTCTTTCATTTTATAATCAGGCATTCCAGTCCTTTAATAAATGTGCATATTTCGGAAATGTAGTAGTAAATTTTTTATTTCTTCGTTTGTCGTATGCTTGTATATATCTTACAAAACTAGTCCGGTGTACTAATGCCGGAGGTGTTGTTCGTAAGTAATTACAAAAACGTTGTATCTGATCCCATTCTTCTAGGTATAATCTAGCATACTTGTCAGTTGAATAATACTTTAACCAACCTATACATAGAGCTTCTATTTGATCTGCATATTTAGTTCGCACATCGTTATCTAATAGTGTACATTGAAGATGTGGAGGCCAGCGTAAATAATTAACGCTTAATGGTATTCTATTATGTTCAAAACCGTTATTGTACTTTATACGAAACTCCATTACTAATTCTATAAAACTATTAAAACTTGGCAAACTTAAGATGTTAATAGTTGTCATAATTGCTACATTAACATCAGTAGTTGACAAAACTTTATGCATATTGTCTATCCACTGTGTATAGTCTAACCCGTCTCGTACATATTCTGACTGACTGCTAGTACTTTCTAAACTAGTGTAGATTTCAATTTTTTTAACTTTATCTTTTATTTTGTTAACACTAGTAATAAGTTGGTTGATTAATTTGTCTGGGACACATAAATTTGTATTAATTGCAATGTCAAGATTAGGCTGAGGATTATTATCAATAAAGTCTAATAATTTCCAGGTGTCTTTACTCATAGTAGGTTCGCCGCCTGTTATCCGTAATACCTTTAAATGAGGTAATGCATTAGGAAACCATTTCCAAAATGCTTCTACATAAGGATTATGTTCGTTATTTTTATAAGGCATTTTTCCATTAGACTTTAGATAATCGAGATTATGTGATCCGTGTTTAGTCGGATACTCACCATTCTTTTTGATATCTTCCATCCACTTGCTACTAATTTCAGGTGAACAATATGCGCATGCAAAATTACACGCATTTGAAAAACTAACTTCTAAATAACTCGGATACACGTTTACATTAGGATCAGACTTTGCTATCTCATCAAATCTATCCCATGCCCAATGATCAGCAGTTTTATAATGCCTGTCGCTAAAATATGCTGTGTCTAGATCTTCGATATTCCAACAATAATCACATTCACTTGGTCGTTCACCTTTGAGCATTTTAGCACGTTGTTCTTTTTTAAATTTACTATTGTGTAATGCTGATGGATCTGCTTCGATTTCTTCAAGAGGTATTTTATGAGGAGCAGGATGATGACAACTATGATTGTAACCATTTTGTAATAATAGTGTAGTTTGCAACCATTTAGCTGTGCAGAAGCTGCAACTAACCTTATTAATTGCAGTTCGTTTTTCTTCTAGTAACTTTATACTTTGTTCATTACTCATTTATTTAAATTATTCATTCAGGATCAATTACAAACTGTTGGCTAGAATTTCTACTAGGATTTTGATATACTGTTTTAAAGAATTTACTTTGTTGAGCACCAAATGGTGTTTCTGCAATTGGTGTGTCTAACTCATTAATAAGTTTAATGCCATACATACCTGTTTCGTATTCAATGTCTTCAATGTCTGCAAAGGAAGTGGTCCATAAGTTGTTTAGATATTCAAAGTCTCTAACTTGAACAAAGTCCCATTTTGTACACATTGTCATATATAGGCCCGCTCTTGCTCCTAATATAGCCCAGTTGCCGTTTTCTACGTCTGCACCTATCATTAACCAAATCCAAAGTCTGTGTAAGTTTTTCCAATGACCTTTTAATAACTGTTCTTTAGTAGGTTTTGCTCCGCTATCAAGTGCCATTTTGACACCTTCACGAAAACCTGCTCGCCAAGCTTGCTGCGGAGTAGCATTATTATGAACATCTGAGTAACAACTATTTTGTTGAATATACTTTAAGTCCCAGCAAAAGTCTACTTGGGCTGCTACATTCTCTGGATCTGCATTTTCGTGTGTTTTCATCTGCAACACATATTCTTTAGGCCAACATTTGATGCCACCGTTGCCGTACATTAATCCATTAATTTCGTTTTTGCCGCACCAACTAATAACACTAGATTCTAAATTACTGCCCTGTGGAATATCTAATACTTGTTCTAAAAAGCCAGGTCGTACAATATTGTCACCGTCAACAGTAATAAATCGATCTGTTTCACTTAGCCTTGCACAAGCTTTATGTGCTGCATCTGAACCTTCTACACCGTGTACACGCTTTGCCCAAGGTGCTTTAGTAAGTAAGTCTGCATAGTTTTTTTCTGCGTTTGGTTCATCGTAACTTAAATAGATGATATCATAGTCAATAATTTTCATTTATTACTCCTGTACTATATGTATATGTTTTACATGATGAGATCTGCATAAAAGGCTAACTTGCGATTTGCATATATCTTTATCATAATCTTTTATTGCAACGGTGTTACATGCCGCTAAAGTTTTTAAATTAACTTGAAACGTATCTAACAATATAAATCTGTTTGTATTATCAACTACATAATATTCTTTGATATGGTCATAACCTTGTGCAAATAAAGCACAATTTATATCATCCATTGTACTTGTAGCTGTCCAAGTGCCGTTAGTTGTATCTTGTGTTAAGACAACTGAGTTAGTTGATATCTCTTGCTGTTTACTAATCATTCCCGAAGCTTGTACTGTTCCATCAAGATCGTGAAGATCACGGGACAGGAGAAGCATCTTGCCTATGACTTTTGAACTTTTAAGTACAATATAATCAGATAGTTGCTTAGTGCTATTTGAAAAATCTTCATACGTTTGGAGATTAATATCAATATAATTAGGGCCAAATGAGTCATCTATTATATTAGTAACACATGCAACATTTCCTACATTATCATAATATAAGTAAAACATTATACTCGTTCCTCTAACCAGGTAAGCATGTCAGAAGTTAAAAATTCATCTTCAACATAATGTAGTACACCCGACTGTTTATACCCGTTAATATAGATATTGTCATTGCCAAAGTCTACAGATAATATATCTGTCCATTTGCTAGGAATATGGGCAAGGTGCTGTGCTTGAGGCTTCATATGCGTAAAAGATAGCATACTATTACTATTTAATGTAGTAGTATGCGAGTCTAATAATTTTAATGCTATTGCTGCGCTCAGATCTACACTATTCCAGTTTTGCATAGATTTAGGAGCATATTTTTTATAAAATACTTCCCAGTTTTGCATTATAACATCAAGCAACTTAAAAAAGTTATGTGCTTCGTTGCCTTTACTAAATTGATACATGCCTACATAAACTTCTGGCAAATTATTTGCATCAAATGCTTTACGGTAATACCTAGTAGTAACAGGTTCATTACGATATGTTTTAATATTTGTAGTAAAGGACAAATTGTGTAAATTACTCCATATCGGGTTAATATCGTCTAACACTAACATATCTACATCAAACACAATAGTATTAATATACGGCGTCACATAGTAAACTTTATATCGATTTTCAATCTTCCAATCATCGTATGCGATATCACTCCATGGTATAGGAATTACTTTATCAAATACATCTTTATACATTGACGGCACTATATCATTAGTAATTAAACTTATATTTGTGTTAGGAGATTTTGCAAGTATACTTAACGCTAATGCATATGCTTGTTTAACATAGTTTGTTGTTGAGTTATTTTGTGCTACTACACAAATACCATTACTCATTTTCAAACTCCTTGTCTATAAAAGAATTTAAACTGAATTTATTCATAACATGAACTGTTGCATCTGTAAGTTTTACAGGCAAATAATCCCAAGACTTATGTGCAAGAAGTTTAACTGTAGTATCGTCAATGTCTATCAATACATCTCTGTCTGTTGACACCCACATATCACTGTTTAATTGCTTGGGCCATTCTGTACTAGATTCAAATCCGCTCATCATATGTACTGCAATACTAAATGCAAAGTCGTTCCTAAACTTAGTTTCAACTATATTATAAGCTGTTCGGTAATAATTATAGTTTTCTTTGATATGTGCAACTAAATCAAACACAGTCTTAGCAGTATCACTTTTTGTAAAGTAAAGTATAGTTGCCCAATACATTGGAATAGTTTTATCACTTACTCTATCGAAGTTTATTCCATTAATATTAACAAGTTCATGGTGTTTAGCAATCATAAAGTCTTCAGTAGTATCAAAACAAGATAATAATTTATCATTAAATAATAATAAATCTGTATCAATTACTAATGTGTTTTCAAATATACTTATGTTATACGCATCAATCCGGGCGCAATTTTTCCATTCTAATCGTTTAGAACTATATAATCCATCATTAAATGTTTTTATAGAACCTTGCGGTGACGGTTGGTAAGTTACTACATCAATATAATTTTTATAAAACGGATATTCTGATTCAATATATTCAACTGAATCTGTAACAAGTTGTACTGGTAAATTAAGGTGTGTTTTTATGCGTTTTGCACAATAGATAGCTTGTTTTGCATAATCAATATGATTGTTATTAAATGCAAAAAGTAAAACTCCACGGTCCCCACTGTTCATAGATCTATTAATCCTTGTACTGATCTATGGTGTTTAATTGATTCATAATCAATAGCATACTTACGCGAAGCAAATACATATACGCCTATTATTTCTTTTGCAAATTCATCAATATCAGTGATAGCAAATGGAGTATCGTTATCATCTAATACTATAGCACCATCTGGGTGCATGTTTGACAATGTATGTACAAAATTAATTAATTCTTGCGTAACTGTAAACTTGTGTCCGCGAGTGTAGTGTACAAGGTTTTCCTTGTACTGTGCTAAAAATATGCGTTTTTGATTATTTTGTGTTTCTAAAAAATTAGAAAACTCTAATGCTTTTTGTAATCGTTCGTCCATAGATAAATCCTCATATACTTGTTATAAGTATATACTCAATTCTTCAATGTGTCAAGTGTTATGTGAATGTATTTGTAGCACCAAATGCAATTGTAGGGGCATCAGTCTGTACGTTTGAACCGGTTGGTCGAATATAACTTAGCGCACTAGTTAGTGTACCTTGTACATTTTCGTCTTCTGGCGGGCCAAGGCCTGTTTGATCGCCTGTGTCATCATCTCTATAAATTAGACGAATTCTTACACCGTTTGTGATCGACCTAGCTTCAATTTGATAATCGTTTTCTGAGTACGGATTAGTACCTGTCTTTGATACTAGGTAACGAGCAGTGGTATCAAGATCATAGTACCCATCATTAATAACAGTACCAGATGCTCCTGTTTTACTAACACTAACATGATTCATAGTAACAACGCCTGGGCCCGCGACCGTTGATTGCCAATCTAGTGTTTTTGCTTCACTGCCTGTATATGACAAAGTTGACGATAATACTAGCTTTCCGCCTGCATTAAAGAATGCCTTTACTGCATTTGCACTTGCCCAAGTAAACGTTATATCATGTATTTGTGTCCCGTTCCAATTAGTTTTAGTTTTACTGCTAGCCGAAACTGTTGTAGATTGCCCGCTGCCTATTGTAAATCTATTTCCTGCATCTTTAATAAAATTAGTCGCAGTTTCAAGTGCATCGTGTATTGTTTTTGTAATTCCGCTATCAGTATTAACAGTTGCTAATGCAGGACTCGGTGCTGATCCAACTTGGTGTGTGTATGCTTTATCAATATCAGTTTTTAATGTGTTCCACGCTGTGGCTGTGATTTTATCCCCAGGACTAACTGCCGAAGATGCAATTGATTGGTTATAACCAGATGCTCCTGCTCCGGTGCCGCCTGGTGTTCCCATCACTAGTACTATTCCACTGCGGATAGTAGTATATTCTGCTTCGCCTATTGTTTGGCCTATGGTGACTGGCATGCTATATCCTCTTTATTAACTATGTATATTTATACTTTTAACACACACTCTATAAGTTTTTCATTTGTATCATCACTTGATTCAAGTGCAATACCAACTAATGCAGTTGTTGAAATAGTTGTACATACACCATCGGCCATTGCATAGACTGCATTACCTTTTTTAACTGCACCTTTAACTCTTACAGGTAACCGTCCTTTAAGACCAATGTATTGACCATCACTATCACTGTTCATCATGTATGCCGGATCTGTTGAAACAACACCAATACAATGATTACTTGCACTTGCTGGACAAACCTCTGCTTCGCCGCCAACTGCCACTGCTGTTCCTGGTGCTAGTTCTTCTGCTGTTGTGTATTTTTCTGCAAGGTCAGCATAGCGTGCGCTAGTTGCAGTTCCTTGGAATAATACTGCGTTTAAGTTACCTACGCCATCTCTTACAGCAACACTATTACCTGTTCCTGTGCCAATACTATCAACTGCGCCTACTCTTGCTGAACCGCCTACTATAAGAGCACTTGCTTTTTCTGAAATTCCATATATGTTTGTAGCATGAACTTGTGCGAATACGTTAGAAGTATCGCCAAGTTTTACAGACTCATTATCGGTGCCAGCTAAATTAAGTCCTGGTTTAACCAATCCTGGCTCTAAAGTAATAACGTTTTTGTTTGTGCCGCCTGTCTGTTTTGTTCTAAAACGAATTTCGTCACCTTGTGCATTTTGTATAACACCTTGGTTGTCGTCTTCAATAAATAGTTTTAAATCTAGTCCTGCACCAATAGCAATACCTGCATCAGTTTGGAAGTTAACAAGTTCAGTAAATACAGTCGGAACACCTACAGCTGAAGTAATATAGTTTGATGCTAGTTCGCCGCCAAGTCTGTCAGAGTTTGTTGCAGTGCCGTAGTATCGTGTTGTGCCTGTGGTAACGCCGTCTATGGGGTTTGTTGATTTTGTATCTTTAAGGGTTATGCCCTTGCGTACAATATCAAACCCTGCTATGGCATTTTCAGCATCGGTGGTATCAATTGTAAATTCTTCAGTACTAATAATAAACATCACGTCATCATTAACTGTAGCTGCAATTATACTTTTGCTTGCTGAAAGAGTATCACGGACTGTTCTACTTTGCATCTGTGTGATACCCGAACCAGCGTCTTGAGGACCAATAAGTACAAAATCAGCGCCGTTATAAGAATATAACTGTTCGTTAGTAGTATCCCACCAAAAGTCGCCAGTTGCTAATCCTGCAGGAGCAGTTGCACTAATTTCTGCGCCACCTGTTGTGCGCCATTTAGTACCGTCATTAAATTTTAATTTACTATTTGCAGTGTCAAACCAAACTTGCCCTGTAATTGCTCTAGGTGGTTGATTGGCCCCAGCAAAGTTTTCTAGCAAAAATACAAAATTTTCATTCTGCACTTCGCCATACCCTGCATAGTTCTTGCCGACTAGCTTAATATCAGTTGTTTGGTCTAACGTACCATCTTGTACAATAGTTAACTGGTTTGTGTTGTAATTGTTTATTGTATACGCCATGTTTATTTAATCCCTCATTGTTAGTATTTAGCACATCTTACGGATAATTAGTTGTGCTTGTAAATGTCCAGACTGATCCGGTTATAGTAAATGTCATTGTATATCTGTCAGGCGTTAGTGTAAGCGGACCAGAGGCAGTATTTGCTGCTACAATGTCTTGTATAACTGACTGAGCTTCTGTAGTAACTTTGTCAACAAGAACTGTAGATTTTTGTAAAACGCCTGTACTGTCTGTTGTAACTGTAACTGCAATACCACTAACTGTTGCTGCTGCATAACTTGTGCAATGTATTTTAGCAACTGTACCGTTTCTTATACTAGTTGCAGGGCTAATACTTTCTAAAATAGCTTTAACATCAGTAGTTGGGCCCGAACCAGTGCCGGCAGGGTTTGGACTAGAAAGTCCTGTAATATCTAAAGACATTGCAATAGGCTGAGTCAGTGTTGAAGTATCAACATATGCTTTAGTTGCTACATCCGAATCTACTGTGGGATTAGCAACTCCTGTAATTTTTTGGTTGTTAATTGTAATATCGCCAGTGGAAGTAATAGCTAATGCAATATTAGACGAAATACTTCCAACAGTTGCAGTTCCTGATACAGATAAATTTGCTAAAGTTCCAATACTAGTTAATCCGGCAGCAGTTGTAACAGTACTACCTAGTGTCGTTTTAGAAAGTATTTGTAAATTTTCAATTCTGTATTCTTTGCCAGCAGTTAAATCAGTGTTTTGATTTAACGTCCAGTTTCCTGTTGATTGTACCCATTTAATTGTCTTATCAGTTGTCCCTTTTAGTGTAATGCCGCCTTGATTTGCTGTAGTATCAGTTGGTGATGCAGTTGATCCTAATTCGATATTAGGATCATCTATTGTCATTGTTGCAGTATTAACTGTTGTTGTAGTTCCCTCAATAGTTAAATTTCCACCTACAGTTAAATCTCCAGTAAACTTGCCAGCACCAGTAACATCTAATGCCACTGTCGGAGTATCTTGGTAGATGCCGATTCTGCTAGTACTGGTGTCTAATGTAAATGCTTCAATAAAGTTGTTTCCTTGCGGTACTCTAATAGCAAAGTCGTAATTTAATTGTTTTAATTCTATTGCTGTAGTGACGCCGCTGTCTACTGTTTTAAATGAAGCATATTGAGAGTCGCCGAACCCTACAGTGAGTCCGTTGTTTCCTTTAACAAACAAGGCACCTTCCATTTGCTGATCTACTACTACATTATTTAAATCACGCTCGTTTGTTGCAACAAATGCTGATGGTAAATATGAATTTCCTTGACTATCAACTAAGTTTTCTGCGTTTAGTGCAGTTCCTTGGAATTTAAAGTCTGCAACAACTGTTGGATTAAACCCTATTTCAATAGCTCGACCTGCTGCATACGGTAATATATTAGAGTCTATTTTTGGAGTAAATTTAGAACTACTAAATATTCCTGCTAATACTCCGCCAATATATAACGCCAACACAGTACGAGTTTGATTAGAAGTATCAACCATTGTAACTGCTTCGGTATTTGTCTTACCTTGTGTAGAATTATATTCAGGGCCAACTAATACTAAATCAGTACCGTCCCAAAAGTACAATTTATTTTCGGCATTATCGATCCATAAATCTCCAGATACTAAGTTTGTAGGTTGATTGCTACTAACTGTCGGTGATCCGGCAGTTCTAAAACTAGTTCCGTCATATATGTTTAACCTATTTTCACTAGTATCGTACCATAATTGGCCTTCTAATGGATTAGTAGGAGCACTTGTTGATGCAAAATTTTCAATTATTTTAACAAAGTTTTCATTAAATGCTTCGCCAAATCCTTTATAATTACGGCCTACTAGTGTAATGTCTGTAGATACAATGTCAATTACACCATCTGCAAGTTCTACTAGTAAATCGCCGTTAGTTTTGTTTATTTTATAACTCATGAAACAACTCCTGTGTAGATAATATAATTAATAGTTTGGAATGGATTCATAATGTCAATTGGTGCTCCAACTTCACTAAAAGTACTTCCTGGGGGTATAAGAACATCTCCACTATTTGGTAAACGTTGTGCCAAATCGTCTGCACCTGTTTGCAAAGAAGATCCTTGTACGCCAGGTGGAAGAATGCCTCTGCCGTCTACTTCTCTGTGGGAATAAAACTGCTGTCCTGCTTCCGCTTTCATATCATGCTGGTGTTCTGGCAGGTTCTCTACGCCAATAGTAGTAGCATCAGTACCGTCAACGGCACCTATTACACTACTATTCGAACCTCGATTTCTTGTATCTGGATCGTCAACAGGTGGTGTCGTGCCTCCCATTAATAAATTACCTAATGGAAATCTGCCTCTAAGATCTGGAATGTTAAAAAATCCAATAGATGGTGTTGGGCCGTAGTTAAAATTAATTAATTCAAATAATTGGTTATATACACCTGTACTTAATTCTTGACCATTACAAAATTTCCATCCTGTTGGTTCTGTAAGTCCTGCATATGGCATAACACTACCAATCGGTGTTAGGCCTATAATACTATTAAATAAAGTTGACCTTGATATACGCTTTAAGCCGGTGTTAGTGCCGCTAGTTCTATCCATTAAGAATTCGTCATTTGACAAACTGTTAGACACTTGTTCTTTAGCACTAATAATAGTATTTTTTAGTGTTAGCGAAAATGTTTTTAGTCCGCCGCCGGTTTGACCGTCAAATGCAGCTTCAACAGTTTCTACATCGCCTTGATATCTAAAAGTTGTCGAACTTGTTAATTTGTCTGAACTGCCCGATTTGCCACTTACATTGCCACTAACTTGGCCTTCTAAATTTCCTAAAAATGTAGTTGCATGTATTTTGCGCCATTTTTTAGTAGAACTACCAATGTTTCTAGTATTGTTAAGATCTGGCATAATTAAATCACTAGCAGCAGTGTCAACTACTAAGTCGTTGTTGCCTAATGTTATACTTTTTTGTACATTAACTGAATCGCCTACATTAAGAGTTTTAGCAATTCCTACTCCGCCTTTTACAATTAATGCTCCGTTACTAATAGTACTACTCTGTGTTGTGTCGTTAGTAGTAATGATTCCACTAATTTTAGTATTACCTGTAACATCTAGCGCCTCGTCTGGAGCTTCGTTGTTAATACCTACTCGTAAACTCGAATCTACTCGTAATACTGTTTTACTGTTTCCGACATTTCTGACTCTAAAGTCGATATTAGAACCTTCAATGTTATGTTGTATAACTCCTGCTGTTCCTTCAATACCAATATTAAGTTCACCATTAATGCCGTATGCAATACCCGTATTGTTTTGAATATTTAAAGGAAAAGTAGTTGTTGATTCAGCATTTCCTCTTAAAAAATTAGCTGCAGGAACCGCTAAATTATTAACAATAAGACTTTCTGACTTTTCTGCAATGCCATAAAACTTAACATCGTTAATGCCGTCGCCGTCAGTATCTCTATTAGCTAAGTTAATACCTGGTCGTATTTGAGTTCCTGAAAACCCTGGTATTGTAGCTTTAGGCGTAAATGTGTTAAACGCAACAATAGCAACAATATTAGCATTGACTTGAACTTCAATTACTGTATATTCTGCATTATCTTGGCCAGTAATAGTATTAGGCTGTGCTCCAGTAGTTAACCCACTACTAAAGCTCGGACCAACTAAAATCCAACTAGATCCAGTATATAAGTATAACTGCTGATTATCAGTATCTGCCCATAAATCGCCTGTTAGTGCTTCTGAAGCATCAGGTTCAGTAGTACTCTTTTTAAGACCACTTGCTGATACCCAAACTGTACCATCATAAATTAGTAATTGTTCTGTATTGTTATTGTACCATAATTGTCCTTCAATAGGAGTTGATGGTTCTGTCGGGCTTGCAAAATTTTCTAGTAAGTGTAATAAATTTTCACCTATTGCAGCACCGTACCCTAGACTATTTTTGCCTGGCAGTTTAATACTAGTATCAGTATTAATTGTTTGGTCTTCAACTACGATAGGATCCTTTTCAGCACTATCAGTATATTGTATTGTATATGACATATAATTATCCCTCGTTAAAGCCAGTTAAACTTTGCACTCTAACAGTATAGTCAATTTGAATTAGTCTATTAAGACTTTTCTGTACTGGATGAAATACAACGTGCGTTAATAATCTACCTGTGCCAGTTGCATTGTAGGCTTTTAAACCTAATTCATCAAAAACATACAAACTATCTGCACTAGAAGCTGTGTCAAATGCATCTTGGCCGTTAGGCTCACCGTAGTCTAGCAAGCAAGTAACTAATATATCTGTATAGTTTGTACCGCTTACATGGCGTGTTTCAATCTTATTACGGGCAGGATCAAGATTGTTTACACTACGATCATCTACTACTTTAGTAAATGTTTCGTTGTACAAACTAGCATTTGTGCCTGTGCTGTTTGGAGTTAGGTATGTAATAATACCTGTTGGGTCAACACTAGTGCCGCCGTTGCCAAACCCCATTTGATAAATCCATCCAGTACCTGCATTGCCTAAACTTTCTGCAAGACTAATACTCATGTTTTCGTAATGAATAGCATTACGTTTATCTACTATCACTTCTCCAGTTTCTGGATTGTGTATTTTAATGTGTCCTTGTAGCAGCACACCGCTTTGTTCATTTAATTTGTCTGTCATAGTTTTATACCTATCATCCTGCTCATGTATTTATCGCGGCAGGTCAACTGTTGCTGCCCGTAAGAATCTACTAATGTCATTTTCTGTTTCACCTAATGGTATTCCTGGTTCCGACCACCGTATTCCTTGGCGTCTAACAACTGTAACCTTAACGTTCTCAGTTGGTGTTTCTGTTAATGTTAATGTAGTAATATCGTCTACAGTGTCTACACTAAATTCTGCTGGCAATGTTACATCGCCTTCTGGACTATCTGGTGCAATTACTTGTATTTCGTCACCGTTTTTGATAGGTTGTACATAACTACTAATTGCATCTTTACGCAAACGCTTTCCTGCTACAAATACTTCAAATTCATTTACATTATTAGCTGTAAAATCAAGAGTATACATTGCAGTTGTTCCGTCTGCTAAGAATTGTGTAGTTAATGTTTCGTCTTTGTATGGCATAGATGCTGTAGGGCCTTGATTATAAATATTTTCACCTGCTGAGTG